>Ga0210394_10005718_pt1 | contig 13819 bp, 28 predicted proteins | sample IncBWC12MmetaG_FD_160121 | JGI IMG/M metagenome (GOLD analysis project Ga0210394, IMG submission 160121) | Forest soil microbial communities from Barre Woods Harvard Forest LTER site, Petersham, Massachusetts, United States - Inc-BW-C-12-M | ecosystem: Environmental > Terrestrial > Soil >...
CGGTTTTTCTCCGCTCGGGTTCGCTGGCCGTTAGCCCTGATCTGGTCAAGCTTGCTCACGAGACAACAATTGCACAGGACACGGTCTGAGACAACAATTATTTTCTGTCTCACTCACTCGGAGGGTTTTTTATCGCCTCGGTCACAAGAGATTCCAGCGTCAAAGTGCCGGAATGCGCCACTGTGCTGGCCATTAACCGCGAGGATTCGAACGGAATTGCCGCCTTTGCCGCGTCTTTCCGCGTTTCGGTATCGAACATCGGATTGCGGTAGATCGACATCAGATAGGCAAGAGCATTGCCCTCGAACGTACCGATTACGCCTTGGCCTTGCAGTAAAAGCTCAGCCTTTTCAGAAGCCTGCCGAATTAGTTTGGTGCGCAAACTCACTGCGCCCTTTGGTCTTCCCCGTGGCCGGCCAGATGGAACTCTTGGCATTTTGGATGCGTGCTGTTTCTATTTTACAAGTTGTTGAACTATTTGGCACAAATACCCTAGAAACCTATTTCTTGCAAATTATGATTTTGGATCTGAAAAGGTACGGTTTGCCGGAGCTACCGGACGCTCTAAATAAATGATCGTCTCGGCAAGAGATGACATGATGCACAGCACCATTGGCCGCCATCCCCATTCAATTCCGAGGGCCAAGCAAAGACCGAACATAACGAGAGTCCAAAGGATCCCTCGCCATAATGATTTGCCAAGGCCTTTGGCCGCGGCTTTGACAGTCATTTCACCAAGGCTCATGTCTCGCCCCGCGGTTGTCCCACAAAAATGAGTCCGTCGCCGCGCTCGTCAACCTCGTAGAGGCCAGTCTCGGCATCCAGTTTCTGCAAGAATGGCGAGCCGCAACAGCCGCAACCACCAATTCTGATCTTATACTCGATGCTCAGCCTGGAAAGCTTCGCGAGAAATTCTTCCTGATGACGCACGGGATCAGCGCCGTTCATTAAATAGGAAAAGTGAGGATTCTGTTCTGCGTCACTCATGCGCGTTTTCCTGTGGACACAGAGTCATGCTGCCGACTTTTCGCGGCCTTCGGCGAAGGCGATTAAGCCGCGCACGCAATCCTCGCTGTCGATCTGCTTGTTCATGGCATCGCGAAGTTCGGCCGTTCGCTTCTCCAGGTCAGGCATGACGTCGGTCTGCAGGAATTTGGCAAACTTTCGCCGTGCCGGCTCCGGAAGCTTCATTGCAACGTCGCGAAGCCGTTCGCGATCGAACAGCGAATATCCGCGCCCATTGGCCTCACGGAGTTCAAAGTCTACGTTCCACTTGAACGTGAGACCGGAAACCTTGGCGACAATATAGACCCCAGATGGTCCATTGAAACGATAGGCACCGCCAGCTACGACATCGCAAGCCATCATCCACGGGACATTTTCGTCCCGAAGATAAACATCGGTCTGCCCGAGCGCGATCAGGTGCTTTGCGTTATCAAGAGCCTTCTGGTAGGTCATATCGCCATACATCTTAATCTCCTTTATTTATAGTGGTTTGTGTCTGGTGATGCGAAGTCACAGGCCCTAGGTCGAAATCTCGGATTTGACTTACGACCCATGCGCGGACGCGGACGAATCTCTCTGCGTTCGTTTCCTCGCGGTACTTGCGGACCCGAGCCCTCGCCGTCTGCTCGTCCATGCCTCGCGCGATTTGCCGGATGACCGCATCGCGGGTTGCTTCCGGATCGATGACCCAATCTCCCTGCTCATCGTTGACGTAAGCGATCTCCATGGCCATTTGCCGGGCAATACCAAAACGGCCCGCCACGCTATCAGCGTCTTCTGGGTCTAGATCCGATGCATCAGTCCCCCGCCTCCTGGCAACGGCTCCCATGGCGCACACGGGTCCTTCAGGAGTCACGATAGCTTCCTTGATCAGTTCCTTTCGGGGCAGGGCGTCGATGGCCGCGAGCATCTCCAGCAGGAACATCTGGCCGCGCCTGCCACGTATCGCGCTGGCGACCTGACCGCGCCATACGTTCAGTTCGGTGTTGTCGAGATCGTCCGAATATCCAGATCGGCTCATGCGGAATCTCCTGAGGCCCGTAGTGGGCGCGAAACCAGATCTCGGCGTCGTCAAAGCATCCGAGCGCATTAAGAGCAGCATGCTCCTGCTCGGCCCGGACTGTCGATGAGACTGGGCACCACATCATATGCTGGCCATCGCGTTCGCTAGCCTTGCAGCTACAAAGTTTGGCAGGCCCCACCTCTTGGGGATTGCTGGCCGGGGCGGCGTAGAGCGGTTCGGCTTCAATAGTGGTTTTGTATTTCTCAACCCATGCCGCGCTAGCCGTATAATCCCAATCCGCCTTTCTGCTCTTTGGTCTCCATCGCCATGCCACTACCACACCAATATTATTACGTACTTGACACATAGACCAAGTGTACTTTTGATCCTCGTCATCCAATTGTAACCCATCAAATATGGCTTGAGCTTCCCCACGCTCGAAACACACTTCCACAATTTCCCCGTCACGGTAGATTGCCCAAGAGGAACGCGGAGAAACAAATCCCTTGAGAAGCGCTAGCTCATCGTTAGCACCAATAAAAAAGCCGGCGCGGTTTAAATCCTTGATGGCTCGTTGGGCTGCTTTCGTGTTCCAGTCAGACTTACAAAACTCTTCTGTGTTCCATTCTTGAAGACTGTCATGTAAAACCGTCATAGCATCGCGTTTATTGACTGGCTTTTGCACCGGCTCCGGCGCATTGCCGGTGGGGGCCGGATTGAGACGTTTGGCTGCGTCAAGCAGGTCATTGACGAAAAGCGCGTCTCCAGCTTCAACCATGTTTTCCGTGAGATAATAGGCATACTGCCGCAGGCGATCTGACAGACCTTCCTGCTTGCCTTCGATCTTGCCGCGATTGCCAGCGACGACGGAATCAACAAAGGCATCACCTATAACAGAATAGGGATTTTGCATTTTCATTTGCCGTCTCCGGTGGGGGCGGGATGGCCGATCAGGGCGCGGAGGGCCGCCTTAATCGCCTCATGATCTCCCGGCTCGCCCGTATAGAAATACTGACGCTCGATTGCCTCCACCGTCACCGGGTCCAGCGCGGCGGGGGATGGGGCGGTTAGTAACGAAAAATAGCCCTCAATCGCATCTTCGATCATCGCCTGCTCGCCTTCGCTGGGCACGTAATCCTGATCGCCGCGATATTCGTAATCAGCCACGTACTCGTTGACAGAAGGCATCGTCATCTGCGCTTGGGACGATTGGACGGCGAGAGCCGCAGCGGCTTCGCGCAATAACGGTGCAAGCTCTGGTGTTGCCCATCGTTCCATATTTTCACAATCATCGGCGTTACGCTTCAAGCTTGCGATCAGCGCCTCTTTCACCTGCATTGTGGATGTCATGGGGCCTCGCACGTAACTTTAACGCCTGAATGCCAGCCGACGCTCGTTACCTGAGCGCCGAGCGTGACCGCGCATTTTTGCGTCAATGCCTCTTGGAATACATTCTTCAAGCCAGCGTTTGCTTCAAAGAATGCGGTTATCCTCTCGACCTCGATCATCGCCCCGGATTGAATGGTGAACTGATATAGGTCGGTATCGTCCGGGTTGACCGGGCACTGTGCCCTAACCTCGATGTCGTATCGGTTCTTCATGCGAGCATGTCCCATTGCTGATTGCGGCGCGCGACGGATTCGCGCATGTGCGAATAGCGAGCTATCCCGGTTCCATCCACGGAATCGACACCAAGCTTTTCAAAATGAGCCCAGCGCTCCGCGCCGTTCACTCGCCCCACATGCACCCATTTCTCAAGAGCCTGCGCGGCCTTGATGATATGCACCGCGTATTCCCCACATTTCCAGTTGGTGCTACCGCCAATGAACACAGCGCCGATGTCATCCCACGGGATCGGCAAATGCTCTTGGCCATCTTGGCAAACGAGAGCGATGGCCCATCCCTTTAGCTCCGGTCGGAGCTTCCAACGCTCGAAAACTTCAAGCGTTCGTCGGGCTGACGCCACAACATCCGGTAGTGTGACGAACAAGCACTTTTCCTGATGGTGTTTTTCCCTTTCAAGGAGTGCCAAATAAGCAGCAATATCGGCCTGAGCGAAAAAACCATTGTCGATTGCAAATGGACGATTCGGTTCCCGAAGTTTGTATCGTGTCAGCGGCGTCAGTAATTGCCCGACATCGCAGCCCAATTCGGCGGCGCACTGGTCTAAATCCTGACCGTTGTCGAGCAGGGCAATCATTCCCCGTCTCCCTGAGTTGCGGGAAGCGGGGCGGCGGGAAGGCGTTCAAATCGGCCATCGAAAAATTCGAGCGCTGGCCGCACCCAAACGAGGCCGTCCGCCGTTCCTTGGTAAACCACCATCGTCATGTCCTCTAAGGCGACGATGCTACTTTGGGCCTTCGCCGCTTCGTACAGAATGCGATAGGTCGTGCCACGGATTTTGTGCCGCCAGATTTGCTCAGTCATGGCCGTAAGACCTGCAAATTCGTTTCCACTCGGCATAGCCAGCATGGCGCGGATCGTTCAAGTCGTTCGGATCGCCGGGCTGTGTTGAGATTGCCGAGAGAGGCGTTCCCAACGGTCGATCACCGCGAAACTCCTTCGCTGTCATGATCGGCACGTCGCCCTCCATCGGCTGGCGCTGGGCCTCGTGCTCACCAATCGCGATATCGCAGGCGTCGCAGTACCAGCCGCCGCAGATGCCCACGGACCAGTCATCCGGTTCGTAGGAATCGCTGATGTCAGCGTCGCACTTCGGACAATTCATCGTGCTTCCCTCCCGTCATACCAGCCCTCGATATACTCTCGCGCCGCAAGCATCTTCGTTCGTCGCTCCGCGTCGTCCTTATAGGACCAGCCGCGAAGTTCCTTGTCGTTCAAGGTCACGGTGATGTCGCCAAGGTCATTGTCGATCAAGTGCGGGCGTAGCGCCTCCACCGCGCCAGCATTGCCGGGCGCTAGGGCGTCTTTGATTAAGGCTTCGACGAATTGAGTTAGAGCCTCGCGACCGCCGCGTTCGTTGCGGTAATCGGAATCGATGATCTCAATGATGTCCTCGGCCTTGATCGTTCCGGCTTGTGCGTCGTCTTGCAGACCGCTGAATTGGTCCTCCAAACTTTCGAGGCCCATGCTCTTGCAGCCCTTACGCAGCAAATCGAATTGCCGCGTGAGGTTAGGAAGGTGGCCTCTTGTTTTGGCAAGACTGGTTTTGTCGCCGGTCATCGTCGCTCCGAGAAGTCTATGATTTCTTGCGGGACGGCGCGCTGGGTTTGGCCACTGATCTGTAGCTGTACCTTGACCGTCCGCAGAATCTCGCGCGATTGAGCGGCGATGGCATCGGCCCGGTTCGGCATGATGTTCTCATGCTTCAGGTCGGTCAGCGTCTCCCAGAGGATGTCCTTAAGGCTGCTGGCCGTTAGGGGACGAATGACGGTTACGGCTTGGACCTTGGCCCGCTTCGCGCTCACGCCGTTGCGATTTGTTCGTGCAACCGTTTTGGTATTTGATCTCTTCATGATTGAATCTCCTTTTGATCTCTCGGTTAAGTTCAATGGTCAGTCGGTACGCTTCAGCGAACGCTCCTAGCTTCGATGCCCGATAGCGGGCGTCGTAATCTCGTTTCCAAGCCCGGTACCATGGCTGTCGGCAGTATTTGACGTGATATGGCATCCTCTTTTTGCGGACCTTGGCGGCCTTTACAGGATCGTAGGTTCGTAAGTGGAAAGCGTGTCTCCTGGCTTTCAGGGTCGGACTAGTTTTTCGGTATTCAATATCGTAGAGCCTCTTTTCTTCGACCTTCTGCGCCTTGGTTTTCCCTGTCCGTCTCCCAAGTCCGGCACAGCGGCGATTGCAATACAAATTCAATCCAGCCTTGCGCGCGCGGTTGACATGACCTGCCCACTTGTCATTCGTCTTACCGCAATATGCGCATTTGTATTTCATGCGTTGCTAGACCAAGTGTCATGGGATGACTCGGTCATCGGCGCACTAATGCGGTTATGAGGGCGAGCGCAGACAGACCAAGAGCGATCCACACAACGACATCGGTGAACATCGCTCCGTTGAATACGGGGACTGGCGCGCTGTCGATTAGTAAGATTGTTAATATCATATTGGAGTCCACGCTTCGTCGCGTCACCGGATCAACCTCCGAAACCGCGGTTCTACCACCGGCCGATCATCTGAATACGCCAGCGTCAGCACGTCGCAGAATGCACCAAAGCTGAGCACGGCCGCATCAAGCCGATCATGCCCCAGAGACTTGGCGTTGCGCTTCTCCGCCTCGTATGCGAGCTCGGCCACGCGAATTGCTACGGACGTGCTCATGCTTGGCATAGCCCTTCCTGCCCGATCCCTACGGCGCGCTTCCACGCCTGCCGTGCGGTGATCTTGGACAGGTAACCCGGATCGGCCTGCACCATCATCTCGTGCCATCTCCAGGCGCGCATGTGAGCGTCATGCTGCGGAGGCCCGAACATCGCCTCCATGAAAATCTCGGTGTCTGTGGTGTGGAAAATGTTCATCAGTCCAAACTCCCCGCTGCCGTGCGAGGTTCTTGCGTGCAGGCCCATTCATCGCCGAACGTGCCGTTCGTGATATCGAACTTACGGCCATCAGCCGTACGGTATATTTCGTGGAAACCACCCTCTCCGGGGTATCCGAACGAACAGGACCACTTGGCGTTCTCGGGGATCTGTGCGTAGGCCTGCTGTCTTGTCATTTCAGTCCTCCTTGGAGCGGGCCACTGCGGCCCCGACAACCCGAACATAAGAAGCCAAATCGGCCATGTCAACGGTTATTTTTACGTTGAGACGGTATTTCTCACAGCCTCCGCCAGCATCGCACGAAGGTCAGCCTTGCTGATATTCTCCGGTAGCCTCGGCATCATCCGCCGTGCCGTGATCTTGTAACACGGCAGATCGGATTTCTTGAGCTGCAACAGTGCAGGTTTGGCCCGTCGATCGCGCCGCCGCTGGCGTTTCTTTTCCAAGGCTTCAGGTGATTTGGCCGGCATCGGTAGATCCATCCAAAGTTAAATATTTTGACGAGGCGCGGTCGTAACTCATCTTTACCTCGCCCTTGGCTCCCGTCTCTTCAAAGCGAACCTTGGCGATTCTAACTACAGCCTCGTCGGCATATGAGTTTGGCCGATCGATCACGATTCCATGGTCGCATTTGTTGAACCAGTGAGCCGACCCCTCAATATCGTACAGGTTCACCGCTCGGCTTTTACCATCCTTAGCAATGTCCTTCGTCGGATGAGCTACCACAATCACGGCCACATCGTATTGCCTGGCAAACCTCTTGAGCATTCGGATGCCGCGGCCGATGTAGTCGGTCATTGATTCGTTGCGCTCGCGCGCGTGCTCGACCTCGTTCCACGGATCGATCAGCAGGCAACGTATCCCGTCGCGCAACACGGCCTCGGTGGCTTTGTCGATAATCCAACTCAAATCGAAATCATCATCCTCGGCTCCCGTTGGGTCCGAATCGATAAATCTGAAATATTCGTCGATGAAAGCATCCCCGATACCGTCGTGGATATTGTTGATGCGCCGCAGCTTGTTCCTCAGATAAGGAACCGTCGGCATTTCGGGTGAGAAGATCGCCGAGTGCCATCCATGAAGCCTAGCCGCATTGGAGAGCAAATTTAAAACCCACGTACTCTTGCCGTGGTTTGGGATGCCGGTCACCACCATGAACTCGCCGGGGAATAATTGCAGATGGTTGTCGAGTGTCCACCATCCTGTCGAATAGACTGAGACACCGGGCCGGTCCGGGTAATCTGAAAGGCGGTAAAGGCCTTTCACCGGATACGGCTTGGCCGCGTTGAGCACCGCTGCAACCGCCTCCGATCCTTTCTGCTGCAGGACGTCGTTCAAATCCTTGCAGCCAGCCGGGTATTCAACGAAATAGCACTTCGAGGCCGATAGCCGCCGCAAAAGCTCAGCCGCCAACCGCCGGCCTGGCCGGTCCGAATCGACGGCTAGAATGAACCGCCGAACTTTTTTCAAGCGATCTCGGTTGTTCCAAACAAACTCAAACTTGCCAGACGTGTCGTCGCCGAGCGGCTTGAGATCTTCCGGGTCCTCGTCTTCCTGCACGCCTGGCGCGCCGTCGGGGACCGATACCGAAAGGGGGAAGCCACATTCGATCGCGGTCAGGGCATCGATTTCGCCCTCGGTGATGACGAGCGGCATGTGGCCGGCCTCAAGCGCGGGGTCGTCAAGGGCATCGGAGTTCCAGAATGTTCGGCGCCCGCCCGTCGATTGCCAGAACTTCTTGCCCGGAGCGCGGTATTTTTCTTTGCCGGTCAGACCCCGCTCTAAAAACGGGAAAACTACGATGCTCCCAGACGGGTCTGGGACAACTTCACCGTCTAGGTGGCTGGCGGTATAAATCCCGAACCTCGCGGCCGTCTCGGCTTGGACTCCGCGCCGTTCGAACGCTTCCACCCCGATAGGGCCTAGTATCTTTGCTGTCATAGTATCCTCCTCCGGTAAAACCACAGTGATTGCAGCCCATTGAAACACCTTCGCCGTCGATCGTGACGCCGAGGCACTTGAGCCGTTGATGAGATTGTTTTCGCTTGTGCGAGCATTTCGGGCAGATCGCGTAATACCGCCCCGGTGCGCTGGATCTTAGTTGCACCGCAAACTCGCGAAGAATGTCGTCGGCGGTTTTCATAGGCGACCGTCAACGTAGGTAGACGCTTGGCGCTGAGCCGTCTCGGCCTGCTGAGCGTATTGAACTGACCGGTCTGCCCAAGTCCGCCAACTAGCCATCCAATCGGCCGATATCGTTGCCTTCGAGCGGTGATAATCACAAAACCGGTCAAAATCCTGTGGTATTCGAGTAGGAGAAACACCACGGTCCAGGGCGAGCTGCCGCATCGCATCGGTCAACTTGAAATCGGCAGGGAGCGCGTGACGCGGCTTGCGTCTTGGCTCTCTCTCTTTCTTTTCTTCTTTACCTTTTACTACCGTACTAGAATCTACTGAGAGAGAGAGTTGCGTCACATTGTGACGGTTTGTGACGTTCTGTGACGGTTTGTGACGGTCATCGGCAGGCGTCACACTGTGACGTTCTGTGACGGTTTGTGACGCCTTCTTTTCGCGCCACCTCGCCGTTCTTTCTGCCCCTGAGGATCGCTTTTGTAAGCTACCCTCAGCTACAGCCATGGCAACGAGGGCGGCCGCCTCGGCCGTGTCCATACCACCTGTGATGAGATAGGAAATAACTTCTTTGATCGCGTTCATGGGTTCCCCAACTAAAAATAGGAACCGATGATATTTGGCGGGATTATACGGGAGGCTCTTGACCGTCAGGCGTAGTTCGCCTAGATAGGTCTAGCGCAGCCCGATGGTCCTGCAAAGATCACATCGGTTTATACCGCCGCCCCACGCCCCCCGGGGCGGCGGTCTCGTTTGTACGGCGATTCCCTGTGCTCTGGCAAGTCCAACCGATAGATAAATTTTCCGAGCACCCACTAGCCGTTGATTTTAGTGCTTGTGGTAGCTGACGTTCGGAACGTCGCGAGACCAGCACGCTCGACATGAACCACACTCGTGGTTTTGTGTCGGTGCTGGACACCTGTGGCCGATCGGATCGGCTTTGTCGTGCACGGTCGACGTCAAGGGCCACGACATTGGCGGTCCTCTGTCGACCATCGTCGACGAAATCCTGATCGTCAGGTTGTCAGGAACGATGCCCCCGCCGATCACGAAGTCCTTGACCATTTTCGCCTCGCGCGTGGCGATCCAATGGCGGATATTTGGCGTTCCGGTAGCCACCTCGCAGATTTTAGCCAAGTGCCAAACGCCTTGCAGATCGCCGCTATCGTGCCACCGGTGGTAGCCAGCGACATTCATGCGCCACCGCTGCTGACCTTTCTTGACGCGACCGAGGTCGATCCTGAAATGATGATGGCGGTGTTTGTGCTTTAGGAGAAATATCATCGCCGTGACCCAGCCGGGATCCGACAGCGCCGCCAGTCGCTTGTTGAGCGACTTGACGGCATTACTCCATTGGTAGCGGCCGGAGAGCGCGTAACAGCCGTGGCAAACACTGCCGGGAACTGCAACTAGTTTGGCACCGATAATGCATTTGTCAGCCGGGAGCCCATAAGATGTTCCCGGCATTTTGGAAGGAAAACCCAAGGTTCCTGCAATAGACTTCGCTTGTGAAAGGTTCATCAAAATTCCTCAACGATCCATCCGCCGCCGCGTTTCTTGGCCTCCGGCCGCAGTGCGATAAACCGGAACGGGTACATGGCTGCAGCGATCTTGGTCTTTGCTCGAGCGTCGTCTTGCCAAAACCCGCCCTTAACCTCGTGCATTTCCAAGGTTCCATCCTTGACCATGACGGCAAAATCGACGGTCAGGAACGTGTTGTCGGCTAGGCGCAGCTTCAGTCCCTCGAATTTCCACCACAGGACCTCTCCCGAGGCTTTCTGGCGTTCCAATTCCGCGGCATAGGCAGTTTCGCCTTTGTTCATCTCGCCAGTCTTGAGGCGACCTAGCGCGAATTGCGGCCTGTTTTGCATGGCGTCTACGTTTTGCTTGAGTAAATTTCAACGATTCCTACGGTCGGATAAGATCGTGCACCGAGCAGCAAGATCAGGCATGGCCTCGCAAATTTCATTCCATACATCCACGGGTAATTGAACGATGACGGTATCAGGATGTACTTGCTCATGGGTGAGGTCTGTTATCTTGGATATTTTTTTGACGTGCCTTTCAGGGAAACCAGCCCTATTGCCCCAATTATCTACGGTCTGGCGACTTGTGCCTAATTGGTCCGCCAACCAGGCCTTAGACCCATGGATTTTGCCGTATTTTTCAAAGTAGATTTCCTCTACGCGCGACAAGACCTTATCATAAGCCTGCAAAACTAACGTGCGCGGACCTTTGTCTACGGCTGGTCTCTTGGGGAATACGGGAGGATCAGTAGCGGAGGGCGGTCGCGGAACAAACATTACGTTATAGAGAGGACTCTCTGCGATGATGGCCTTACGCTCGGCTGCCAAGGCCTCCTGCCTAGACGGGAACCTCTCTATTTCCATACGCGTAGAGACTGAGGTCCATTCGGCTCCGTTGGATTTGTGAGCACACCATCTCGACCAGCTATTAAAAGAGATGCCGACATATAGCAGTCGGCCATCTTTGTCGAAATGGCGGTAAAGTTCGGTAACCAGCTTCATATTGGGCCTTTAACTTCGATTGGCGCAATATACAGAAAAAAATCGCACCGTCTATCCTTTTTCCAAAAAAGGTGTTGACGCGGACCATGGAAAGGTAAAATATACCGTTGTCAAGTTAGGGAATGAGATGGCTTTGGGTCCGAAAAATCCTCGTCTTTACGATCCTGGCTATCTCGCATTTTTGCGGGGAAAGCCGTGTTGCATCTGCGGCAAGGTCGGCGAAACAGAGGCGGCGCACATACGGATCGGCCTGTTCGCTAAGAGCATGAAGCCGCACGACAAGCACGCCACGCCGTTATGCCGTGACCACCATCGCCACCAGCACACGATGAACGAATTACTCTTCTGGGGCCACCACCATATAAATCCGTTCGAGATCGCAGAGCAGCTTTATACCGAATACGGCGGGACCGGTGGAAAGCCTCGGGCACCGCGCAAGATCAAGCCGCGCAAGCCGCCTCACCTAAGGCAGAAAATTCAATCGAGGGGATCCAGATGACCTACGGAGAATATATCGGGCTGCTTACTAATATCATTATGTGGGGAGTCCTTAATGCTATTTACACATTGGCCTCCTATCGCGCGCTCAAGCGTCAGATAGAAGAACTGAGGAAGCCTGCACCATGAATGAAGTTGAAAGCAGCACCATTTCGCACATCGGATTTGAGAACGGCAAACTCCATGTCCGGTTCAAGTCGTCGCCGAAGCACGTTTACTCATACGACGCGACCGAGGAAGAGCACAAGGCGCTAATCGGCGCCGACTCCATCGGCTCGCATTTTCACAAGCACATCAAGGGCCGTGAATTCACAAAGAGGGAAGCATGAGTTACGAATACTGGCGCGCTGCGCTCGCTGGCGAAAAGCCAAAAGCCTACGTCGATGATCCAAGATTGGGATTCTATCGTAAAGGAACCTACCAGAGAAACGACAAAGGCTTGAACAAGCGGGTCGGCTGGACACCTGTCGCAGTGTTTATGGTCGGCGATGTCATGACGGCTCGCGTCGGCGACGAATCCACTGGCAATGATGTGACCGGAGATAAGCTGAATGAGCTCTGGAGCTACATCAGCGACAACCCAATCAGTGAGGGAACATACCGCGGCGTGGCTTGCTTGGGTCAACCCTGGCCGGACGCGCACGATCCTAGCAAGAACAAGCCCGCAGAAGAAGCCTACGGCGTTGGCCCAATGATGATCGATGGTTTGCCGACTATCCGTGCTGACAATGAGCAAGCCAAGCAGAGAAATGTTGAAGGGGAGATTTTCCGCCAAATTGATGAGGCTAAAGCTGGCGTGTCGCAGTACGACAAGATCGACTCCGACGAAATGGCTGGCCGAGCTCTCAGCCTCAAGAACGAGATCACCGCGCTCGCTGGCAAGCTAGACAAAATCCGCGAGGGGTTGGTTCGGCCGCACGTCGATGCGCAGGCGGAGATCAACGGGAAGTACAACCCGATCATCAAGGATGCAAAGGCACAGACCGTGGTTTTGCGGGATCGATGCGGCGCATGGGAGGATTGGAAGCGCGAGCAGGCGCGCAAGGCGCAAGCCGAGCAAGAGAGGAAAGACCGTGAGCACGCCGAGGCGGTACGGAAGGCCGCGGCCGCAAATGCACCGATACCGGAAGCGCCCGCGCCTGTCGCCCCGAATGCCCCAGCGCCCAAATCCCAGATCGCCGCTGCCGTTGGTCGCAAGGCATCGGTAACGGTCAAAAAGTTTGTGGTGTCGATAGACATTGACAAAACATTCGCCTTTTTCAGGGAGAAACCTGAGTTGCAGCAATTCCTTCTGCAGATGGCTCAACGGTCTATCGACGCTGGAATTGCCGTACCTGACGCGATTGTGGAAGAACGCAGCGTGGTAAAATAACCTGTTGACATTTCCCTAGCCGCGCTCATATTACGGAAAAGAACGGGGAGAAAAATGAACCAGATCGCAGTCAGGCACGACACCAAGGCGCCAGTCCAGTTCGACGACTCTCAGATCGATCTCATCAAGCGCACGATCTGCAAGGGGGGCACTGATGACGAGTTGCAGATGTTTCTGCATCAGGCCAAGAGGACTGGATTAGACCCATTCGCGCGTCAAATCTATGCCGTCAAGCGATGGGATTCCCAAGCCCAACGCGAAGTTATGGGCGTCCAGACTAGCATCGACGGATTTCGGTTGATTGCCGAGCGTACCGGAAAGTACGCCGGCCAGGTTGGTCCATTCTGGTGCGGAAAGGACGGAAAGTGGGTTGATGTATGGCTAGAGGATTCGCCTCCCGTTGCTGCCAAGGTTGGCGTTCTCCGTCATGACTTTACTGAGACTTGCTGGGGCGTGGCTCGCTACAAATCTTACGTTCAGACCAAGCGCGACGGAAACCCAACAAGCATGTGGGTAAAAATGGCCGACATCATGATAGCGAAGTGTGCCGAGGCTCTAGCGCTTCGCAAGGGTTTTCCGCAGGAACTCAGCGGACTTTATACTTCCGATGAGATGGCTCAAGCATCGGTTGCTAACGATCACGATCCATCGACTGGAGAAGTTAAGGAGCAAGTTAGTCGCCCGCGCGTCCCTAGTCCATCTGAGGTTTCCATTCAGACTGACAATGGCCCGGTCGAGTTAACTCCATTCAAAAACGAAAAATTCCCGGCATGGGCTG
>Ga0210394_10005719_pt1 | contig 13819 bp, 16 predicted proteins | sample IncBWC12MmetaG_FD_160121 | JGI IMG/M metagenome (GOLD analysis project Ga0210394, IMG submission 160121) | Forest soil microbial communities from Barre Woods Harvard Forest LTER site, Petersham, Massachusetts, United States - Inc-BW-C-12-M | ecosystem: Environmental > Terrestrial > Soil >...
GCCCATTTCCGCCTCGGTTACGGTGGAGGATTTTTCGATCGAACCTTGGCCGGCTTCGACGCGACCCCACTGGTGATAGGCGTAGGGTACGCGGACGCATTGATTCCTACGATCTTCCCGCAACCTCACGACATACCCATGGATTGGATCATCACCGGCACAGCGCCTCCGTTGCGGCGCACTGTTTGAAACAATTGCATCCGTGAGTCTCGAACGCCGCTCGTCCATCAGGCCCGACTCAGACCTCTGGAAGATTGGCCAGCGCGTACTGGCCACCCCAGCCTCCGTTGACAAGCCTAGCCTGACGCCACTTCTGTCGTCAGATGAATATCGCTACTGAGGGAATTCGTCACCAGACAACTGGCCTCGGCCTTCTCCAACAATTTCTTCGCCTTGTCGGCGTCACCATCCGCGCCAATGCGCAACTTGGCGTGTGTCAGGAACTTAGTGAAGCGCATCTTCCCGTCGCTCCGCTCAACAGTCCCTTCGGTGCGAACATCGAGGCTAACCCAGCTGAACTTGAACCCAACGGCAATGGCGCGAAAGGTCAAGACGAAACAATCGGCCACCGCCGCCACCAAAAGGCTCTCCGGCGACCACTGATTGCCAGGACCATCGAATTCCCTGGGCATGGCTGATTCGATGACTCGCAGGCCCTCCGCCGCAAGGGGCACGTCGCCGGACGGACGCGCGGTTGCGGTGACGACATAGTGGTGTGGAAATGGATGCATTGCTACCTCACGGATCGTTAGGAAATGGCTCGCGTCGTGCGCCGTCGGGCTCAGGGAGAAGTCGGAGTCATGCCCTGCAGTTGTCGAAGCGGATCAAGCGGCGCGAGCGGGATAAGTTCGAAGCTCATCAGGTGCGCCTGGCCGAGCGGCAGCTTCTCGAGCATGTCGTGCGCGGCAGCCGGGTCGGTTACGTTCAGGATGAACGCGACGCCGCTTCGACCTTGAAGCGAGAACCATTGGTCGATCTTGCCATCGAGATAGAGCTTCACCGTTTCACGGACTTCTTTCGGCAGGATTAATTTCACGGCTGCAGGATCGACCCGGGGGTTGACGGTTCCGATCGCAAGGATGCGGGTCGTGGGTGCCGGCGGATTGGCCGGCTCGGCCGCGCTGGCTGCGGAAAGAGAGAGACTCGCCAGTGCCGCCGCCACGGTGATGGCTTTCAATTTCATATTCATGCTCCTTGAGACACGTTCGTTGCTTGTTGCGCCTCTCGGCGACGGCTTTCGCCTAATTGACGCTCTCCCGCTGGGCGTCGAACGCCGTCATCCCGGTTTGAACAGCGGGTCGACGGCCGATCCGATCGTGCCAGGCGGCCAGCCGCGGAAGCTGATTCCAGGAGAGGTGTTGCCTCACGGCGCTGATGATTGTAAATGCGGCGATGTCGGCGATGGAAAAGCTGGCCCCACCCATGAACTCGTTGTCGATCAGGAAGCGTTCCGAGGCGGCGATTGCGGCGAGATATCGCTCGGTCAGCGTCGCTGCAGCACCGGAGAATTCGGCACCCCGAAGGCTGAAAGCAGCGCCGTTGAGAGCGATGACATCGCTCGTGAAATAGAAGAACGCCTCCAGCGCTCTTATTCGGGTGCGGTGGGCGTGTGCCGGTAGAATGCGATCGGGTGCTTGAGCGTCAGCATAGAACAATATTGCGCTTGATTGGGTAAGCACGAACGCTTGCGCATTCACCGAGTCCCGAGCGACGAGCACCGGAACTTTGCCCGCGGGATTGAGCGCCAGATGCGGCTCGTCTCGTTGCTCGCCCCTGCTCAGATCGACATGGCGGATCTTGTATACGAGGCCGGCTTCGCTCAGCCCGATCGCTGCGCGAAGACAGTTGCCTGTTTTTGCTCCGTGCAATTCGAGGTCCGGCGTGCCGGACTTGGCTGAAGCGCTCATGCGGCGGTCACGCGCTCCGCGAGCGCCGCAAGCTTGGCGTCCAGCTTTCGGGCGGCCGCACTGAGCTCGGGGTTGCCGAGACGCTCCATGAGCGACGACGGCCGATCGTAACCAAGGCGCGTGCGCCCGTCCTTGCCTTCGTAGAGGACCAGACGGACCGGGACATTCAAAGCCGCACCAACGTCGTGCTGCAGCATCGTGGCGGCGAGCAGAGGATTGCCGATCGCGTATTGCCGAACCTTTGCGGGGAATCCCATCAGCGTCAGAAAGTCGCCGTGGTTGAGGGAGAGGAAGCGCATCAACCCGCTATCGGCTTCGAATCTTCGGACCCGCTCCTTGAAGTCCTCCTTGTCTTTGGCGGATCCGATCTCGCTGCGATATTTGCCGTCTGTGACGTCACCGGTCGCCTTCTCCAGCGCCGCTACGACATCGTCGAACGACCGGTCGCTGACGTACTCGATATGCTCGACCTGAAATTGATCGGTCGTGTTCGTCTGCATGTGTCTACCTCCGGCGAGTTTCGTTTGCGGCCCTAGCGGTGCAAGTGGTCCTTCACGCGATCCAGGATTTCCGCTGACAGATCGGCGTCCGCCACGATGCGAGCCAAGGTCATAGCACCAATCATCGTGGAGAGGGCGACGATGGCGGCGCTGCGTGCTTCCTCCCGGTCCGGCGCGTCGTCGGCGAGCGTGACCAGGACTTTCTCGAGGAGCTCCGTCGCCGCGGCCTTTGTCTCCTTGCCGGACCGGGCCATCTCGCTCCCCAGGGCGGCGAAGGGGCAGATGGGCGTCGGGGAGTCGCGGTGGGATTTGGATAGGTAGCCGTCGACCACGGCTTTGAGGCCACCCTTCGCGATCTGTCGACCGATGGTCGCGATCGTCTTGTCGCCCGCCGCGGAGAGGGCTTCAGAGACCAGGTGCTCCTTGTTGCGGAAGTGCCGATAGAACCCGCCGTGGGTCAGGCCCGCTGCCGCCATCATGTCGGCGAGACTCGCCTCCGCGAGCCCGGTGCGCCGGATGAGATCTGCGGCGGCGGCCACGATCGCTTCGCGGGTCTGCGCGGCTTCCAGCTTCGACTTTCTCAACGGCTGATCCTTATCTGACAGGCCGCCAACGGCCTTGACAAATTAGATGATAATCGACATCCTGTAGGATGTCACAGCACATCTAAAGCAGGGTTGCGAGCGAGCGGCGACGATGCTTCGCAAGATCGCGTTCGCTGCAGCCGTCGTCACGGCTTGGTCCGTCGCGCAGGCGGCGAATGCAGGTAGCGGCGTGCCCACGGGTGCGCAGTCGCATTCGCCGAATGCGGTGGCGCCGCTACGCTCGGGCAGCCTCATCGGAACGCGCAGCGGCGATCGACCATGCCGTCCTGCTGCTTCATTTGACCAGCGCCAGCGGGGAGCTGATGCTGCATCGGAACATGAGGTCGGTGAACTCAGATGAGCTTAGCATCCAGCGTGATTTCTGCCTTGAGAAGCTTGGACACCGGGCAGTTTCGCTCAGCGTCGCGAGCGAGCTCGGCAAACGTCGCTTCGCTAACGCCCGGTACCTTCGCTCGCAGGGTCAACGCCGAGCGGCTGATGCGAAAACCTTGACCTTCCGGTTCCAGAGTCACGGCCGACTCCGTGGTGAGCTCAGTCGCGGTTACGCCAGCAGTCTGAAGCCCGAACGCGAGCGCCATAGTGAAGCAACCAGCATGGGCGGCGGCGACAAGCTCCTCCGGATTTGTTCCCCTCTCGTTCTCAAATCGTGTCCTGAAGGAATACGGCGTCTTTTCCAAGACGCCCGACTCAGTGGAAATGTCCCCGGTTCCCGACCGGCCATTCCCCCGCCAAACGGCTACCGCTTTGCGAATCATGTGAATCTCCTATCGAAAAGTACCGCGCATGTGCCTTTACCGTTTCCGCTATTCCCAGCACCGGAAGATCATCATCGGGTCATCGCAGTGATCGTGCCGCGATCCCAAACTGGCGTCATCGAGCGCGCGCTCCGGGGTGGCGGCGCCGACGGCGCGACTTGCCGCGATCCAAGGGGAACATCAGCGTGCTTCAGTCCGCACCGCGCAATTTCGCGACCCGTTCGGCGGTCAACGCCGACGGCCGCGTGCCGAATCGGCCGGTAACGTAGTTGGCCACGCTGGCGATCTCGTAGTCCGAGTAGGCGGCGCCGAAGGCCGGCATGTTCACTCCCTCGCCGGTGGCATGCCGGTGCCCGCCTGACAGAATGACCTGCGCCACGTTGATCGCCGTGGGATCGCTCACCGCACGCGCGCCGGTCAGGGTTGCTAGGGGGATGACCGGACTCACGCCGCTCCAACCGTGGCAACTCGCGCAGTTGCCCTCGTACATGGCCTTACCGAGCGGATCCAGGTTGGCGGCGACGCCTTCGGCAGGGGAGGATGGCGCGGGATGGGTGTTGGGTTGCGGTAAATCCGCAGTCGCCACCGCGGGCACCGATCGCAGATATGTCAGCATTGCGGTGATGTCGGCCTGCGCCAGGTGGCTCAAGCTTTCGTCGACTGCCTCCCCCATCGGGCCGCTTGCCGTGCCGTGCCCATCGGCGTGGCCTAGCGACAGGTAGTGCACGATATCGGCATCACTCCAGGCGCCCAAGCCGCTGGTGCGATCGGGGGTGATGTTGTAAGCACGCCAGCCGGCTTGCACGGCACCTGCGAACTTCTTGCGGTTATTCAGCGCCTGGAAAAGGTTTCGTGGCGTATGACAGTCACCACAGTGACCGAGGGCCTCCACGAGGTAGGCACCGCGATTCCATTCCGGGCTGCGCTCGACGTGCGGTTGGAAACGCCTGTCGGGATTGAATAAAACGGACCAAATGCTCATGAGTCCGCGTTGGTTGAAAGGAAACTCAAGCGTGGATTGCGGCGCCACCGCATGCACGGGTTTGAGACTGAACAGATACGCCTTGATCGCCAGCGCATCGGCATCTGTCATGTAGGTATAGCTCGCGTACGGCATCGCCGGATACAGTCGCAGGTTGCCGCGACCGATCCCTTTGTGCAGCGCGTTCAGGAAATCGGCATCGCTGTAGCTGCCGATCCCGGTTTCCTGATCGGGAGTGATATTGGTCGAGTACAGGGTGCCGAACGACAGGACGAACGGCCGCCCGCCCGCGAACGGCGTGCCATCCCCGGCCGTGTGGCAGGCTTCGCAGTCGGCGGCACGCGTCAGGTACTCACCGCGCTGCACAATGCTTGCCGACTTCAATTCGGGTGGCGCGCCGGTGGGATCCGGGCCCGGAAAATCGGCGAGCGCCACGCGCTTGCCACCGGCGAAATCGGTCGCCCGCGGCGCGGACAGGAGCCATGCCAGGACGATCACCACCACCGCAATAAGGGCCGCGAGGACCCACAGGGCGTTGCGCCTCGGGCGAACGCTTTGCTCATTGGCGCTCATGCCGGCTTCCTCCCGGACAGCACATCACGGTCGATGGGTAATCGGCGCAACCGGATACCGGTCGCGGCGAACAGGGCATTCCCGATCGCGGGCGGGGCGGCGGTGGTTCCGGTCTCGCCGATGCCGCCGGGAGCCTCACCGCTTTGGATGAGATGCACCTCGATCTGTGGCATCTCGTTGATCCGCAGCATGCGGTAGTCGTGAAAATTACTCTGCCGCACCCGCCCCTTGTCGATTTCGATGTGGCCGTAGAGCGCCGCGGTCAATCCAAACACCAGCCCGCCCTGCAGCTGCGCGATCACGGTATCCGGATTGACGACGATACCGGTATCCACCGCGGAGACGATCCGCTGCACGCGCACTTCACCGTGTTCGTCAACTTCCGCCTGAGCAACAGTGGCGATGAAACTACCGAACGCCACCTGCACGGCAACACCGCGCCCGGTACGCGCAGGCAAGGGACTGCCCCAACCCGCCTTCTGCGCCGCAAGATCAAGCACCGTCTTGAGGCGCGGCGTCTTGTCGAGCAGGTCGCGGCGAAAGGCCACCGGATCCTTGTTCGCTTTTCTAGCCAACTCATCCATGAAGCTTTCGATGGCAAAGACATTATTGTTGGGGCCTACCCCGCGCCAGAACCCGGTCGGTACCGCCGGCGGCTCGGCACGCACGTATTCCACGCGCACATTGGGAATGTCGTAGGGGATGTCCGCGGCGCTGTCGATGGCGTCGATATCGATCCCTTTTTGAAATGCCGGCGGCAACCAGCGCGCAATCACCGCCGAGCCGGTGATCCGATGCTTCCAGCCGACGATGCGGCCGGCGGACACGCTGGCGGACAGGCGATCCAGATACACCGGCCGGTAGATGTCGTGCTGGATATCCTCTTCGCGCGTCCACACCACTTTGACCGGTCCATCGACCTGCTTGGCGATGAGTACCGCCTTTTCGACGAAATCCGTCTCCAGCCGTCGTCCGAAACCGCCGCCTATAAGGTGGTTGTGCACGCTCACCTTATCGAGCGGCAGACCGGTGATCTTTGCCGCCACCGCCTGCGCCCTCGACAGCACCTGGATGCCCACCCAGACCTCGCAACTCGTCGGGGTGACGTGTACCGTGCAGTTCAGCGGCTCCATGGTGGCGTGCGCGAGGAACGGAAGCTCGTAGACGGCGTCGTGCCGCTCGCCTTCGGACAATCCCCTGGCTGCATCGCCTGCGCTCTTGGCAACTGCGCCGTCCTGCTCACTGGCCGTGCGAATGTGCTTCCAGACGTCGGCGGAGGAGATCGCCGCATTGCTTCCCTCGTTCCACGTGATGTTGAGTGCGGCCAGGCCTTGTTTAGCCGCCCACATATGGTCACCGACGACCGCAACAAACTCCTCGAGTACCAGTATTTGCCGCACACCCGGCAGTTTCGTGGCTGTGCTGTCGTCGACCTGCGTGACTTTGCCGCCAAATACCGGGCACGCCGCGAGCGTCGCGAACTTGACGCCCGGCGGCATGACATCGATTCCGTACACGGCCTTGCCAATGACCTTGTCCGGTGTGTCGAGGCGCTTCAGCGGCTTGCCGATCAGTTTGAAATTCTTCGGATCCTTGGGGACCGGATTCTGCGGCGGCGTCAGGCCAGCGACATGCTCGCTGAGCGCCGCATAAGCGAGGCGTCTTCCACTCGCATCATGGATCGCCGTACTGCTTTCGGTGCGAATGCCGGTCGGGTCGACCTTCCAAACCCGCGCGGCGGCTTGAACCAACACGTCACGCGTGCCGGCCGCCGCTTTGCGTAACGGCACCCAAAAAGCCCGAATGGAATTCGAGTTACCGGTGACCTGAAGCCCAAAGGTCGGATTGGCATACAGTTTATCGTTGGGTGGCGCATGTTCCAGCTTCACCTGATCGAAGGCGGCATCCAACTCTTCCGCCAGGATCATCGCGATCGCTGTATAGATGCCCTGCCCCATCTCCACCTGCGGCATGATCAGGGTGATCGTGCCCTTCCTGTCGATGCGAATGAACGCGTTCGGGGCGAAAACGCCCTGCACCTCGGCAGGCGCGCCGGCCACGGGCATGTGGAAGCCCACTAGCAACGCGCCGCCAACGCCGAGGCCCGCGCCGAGAAAGGCACGCCGAGTCACGAGAGGATCCACCCCGGAATTAGGCCGCGCGGTGGCCGTGATAATCATCGAAACCTCCCTAACCTGCTTGCGCGGCCTTTTTGATTGCCTCGCGAATGCGCGCGTACGTGCCGCAGCGGCAGATATTGCCAGCCATCGCCGCATCGATATCGGCATCATTGGGATGCGGCGTCGTGCGCAGCAGCGCACTCGCAGACATGATTTGCCCCGACTGACAGTAGCCGCACTGCACCACTTCCACGTCCAGCCAAGCCTTCTGCACGCTAGCCCCCACCGGGCTCGCGCCAACACTTTCGATGGTCGTGATGGAACGCTCGCCGACGGAGCCGACCGGCAAGACGCAGGATCGCACCGCATTGCCGTCCACATGCACCGTGCAGGCACCGCATTGCGCGATTCCACATCCGAACTTGGTGCCCGTGAGACCCAAAACATCTCGTAGCACCCACAGCAGAGGCATGTCAGCGGGAACGTCGACGCTTTTGTGTTCCCCGTTAATTCGCAGCTCGATCATGCAGCACCCCGAAAACGGTCAGCGCCTCTGAAGCGCCTCCCTGGTTGCGTAACGATCGTGTGAACTCGGCGCCCTCACACGTGCCGTGTTGATCTGCCAATGCAAGCTCACTTCCGTCTCACTATAATCCAGCGGTCGGCAGCTGAATTGTCGACGCTGCGCTTATTTGTACGAGCCTGACCCGGCGTCAGGCCCGTTGCTTGGCCGCGGCAAACCGTGCTCATGGGCCAAACACAAGGCAGGTCGTCGTGGCCGTGGCGCAGAGAGAGCCGTCCCTGTCGAACAGCTTGCCATCTGCGAACGCAACGCGTTTTCCAAGGGAGATGACGCGCCCCTCTGCGCGCACCGGTCCGCTCGAGTGGGTTAGCGAACGCTGGTAGGAAACCTTGAGCTCGAGCGTGGTGTAGCCCTGTCCGACTTGCAGCCGCGAATGCACCGCGCACCCCATGACGGTGTCGAGCAAGGTCGCCGCATAGCCGCCATGCACGAAGCCGAGAGGGTTATACACCGCTTCGGTGGGCGAGCCTTCGAACACCACGAAGCCCTCTTCAGTCGAAACGGGATAGAGACCGAACGTCTTGACGATCCCCTCATACCCGGTCCGGCCGGAAAAGATCGCACGCAGCTGCTCAATCCCCGAAAGCGCAGACAAGTCTGCAAGGGCATTCATCGTACGGTTTCTCTGGAGAGCGCAGCCTCGCTCAACCCGAGTCGTGCCTTGATGCTCGCGCGTGCCGCGCCCAACAGCTCATCGGAGAGACTTTTATCCGACAGCGCACGCGAGAGCGCAACCGCGCCCGCCATCGCGGAGAGAACCGAAGCGGCAAGCGCTTCACTCCCGGTGATCCCGGCGGCCTTGATCCAGTCAGCCAGTCTGCGCACGAGCAATTTCGTACCGGCATCGAAGGCGGTACGGAACTTCCTCGACTGTCGCGGCAACTCGGAATTGAGAGCGACGATCGGACATCCGCCTGCGCGGTAGTCCCGATGTGCGGGTGCCACATAGATATCGATATAGCGTGCGAGCGCATGGCGCGGCGACAGGCCCGCAGTCACGCGGCGTAGGGTTTGCATCGACTCCTCGAAGACGCTCGCGAGCGCTTCCACAAGCAATGCATCCTTGGATTTGAAATGGGCGTAGAAGCCGCCATGGGTGAGCCCCACCCCCTGCATCAGCTCGGCGACTGCCAGGTTTTGCGGCCCCTTCTCGCGCAGCATCCGCCCGGCGAGCTTTACCAGGCTCGCATGGGTTTCAGCCTTGTGCCTATCGCTGTAGCGCATCTTCGAATCGTCGTGCTGGCACTATATGATATATATCATATAACCAGTCAAGTGTTGGGGCTGCTAGTATCAGCCGCATGCGAATGCTCGTCGTCGGCGCCGGCTCGATCGGGGGGCTTTTTGGGGGCCGTCTCGCACAAGCTGGGCGAGATGTGACCTTTCTCGTTCGCCCGAGCCGCGCCGAACAACTGCGTAGGAACGGTCTGCAGATCGCAAGCCCGCTCGGCGATGCGACGGTGCAGCCGAAGCTGCTGGCCAGCAAAGACATCCACGATGCGTTCGAGGTCGTGTTTCTGTCCGTCAAGGCCTACTCTCTGGACTCAGCGATCGCCGATCTCGCCCCAGCCGTCAGTGACCGCACGATGATCCTGCCCGTGCTCAATGGCATGAAGCATATGGACACGCTCGCCGCGCGCTTTGGTGTGCGGCCGCTCATTGGCGGCGTATGCAAGGCTGCCACCATGCTGGACGAAGAGGGTCGCATCGTGCAGCTCACAAAGCTGCAGGATTTGGCTTACGGCGAAATGGATGGCTCTCGCTCTGAGCGTATAACGAGTCTTGATGAGTTCATGCAGGGCGCGGGATTTGACGCGCGGCTCTCTCAGACAATCGCGCTCGAGATGTGGCAGAAATGGACGTTGCTCGCGACATTGGGCGGAGTCACCTGTCTGATGAGGGGTAATACCGGCGAAATCGAAGCCGCATCTGGAGGTAGGGAATTCCTGACCAACTTCCTGAACGAGGTAGTTTCGGTCGTCCAGGCTTCAGGCTTTGCGCTCGGCGAAGTTTTCCTCAACGCCACTACTCAAGCGCTGCTCTCACCCGGCGCGCCAACCACCTCGTCGCTTTACCGGGACCTGCAAGAAGGAAACCGGGTCGAGGCCGATCAGATCCTCGGCGATCTCCTGCGGCGCGGCGCACAAGCTGGACTGCGCACCCCGTTGATCTCTGCCGCGTATACCCATCTATGCGTCTACCAGAATCGGATTGCAGCGGTCCGCTCGACAGGGTCGCCTACGCTCTAACCGCGATTCTTTGCGAGGCGCTGAGTCCCGGACCCGCGCCCACAGTCAATGACGCCACGTGATTCGCGCCCGGTGCGCGGTCGGTCAATGTCGGACCGAGCGCCGGCCAAGCACAAGAATCCGCCGCGGAAGCCGCAATGACCGTCGGCTAATTTACCGGTGCAGCAACGAGCTCTAACTAGGCTTTGCCGTAGACCGGTACGACCGTGCCTCTTATCACCCTGTTATCTGGCGATGCCAGAAACGCAATTACCGCCGCGACCTCCTCTGTCTTCGGCCAGGCATCGTAATCCGCCTTCGGCATCGACTCGCGGTTAGCCGGCGTATCCATGATAGATGGGGCAACCGCGTTAACCAGAACACCGTCCTTCGCGACTTCTTGGCCTAGTGCGATGGTGAGCGCCGCGACGCCGGCCTTCGCGGCTGAATAGGCCGTGGCATTGGCTCCGAGACGCGGCTCCAACGCTTGCCGTGCGGCAACGTTGACGATGCGACCCCCCGTGCCCGTGCGTGCGAATGCGGCGATCGCCGCGCGGCTGCACACATAGGCCGACAGCAGATTGGTTGTGAGCTGCTCCAGAAGCAACGCCTTGTCGCTTTTCGTGATCGGCGATTGAGCGAAGCCGCCAGCGAGGTGAATCGAAGCCCAGAGCTGGTTGTAGCCGCCGTAGAACGCCGTCACTGCCGCTTCTTCGGCCAGATCCCGCAGGGGCACAAGCGAGACCTTGCCATTGTCCGCGTGGGGAAAGTGTTTCGCTTCGCTCTCGCTGCGATACGGAACGTGACAGACTGCCCCAACTTTTAATAGCGCCCCGACCACGGCTGTCCCCAGGGCGCCAGTGCCTCCCGTCACGATCACATGTCGATCCTGATAGTCCATAAACGCTCCAACGCTACCGTGAGCACCACTACCAACACGCTTTTACTGCAAGGCGCAGTGCGAACTTCCCCCCAGGTGGTCCGACATGTGGTTACGTCCAAACCGACAGACCTACAGCTCGCGAAGCGGGCGGCATTGTATGAGGTCCGAATATGATCCGAACATCAAACGCCCGGCGCGCAACTCTGGCACTGGCCGCTGCTGAATCGAGACATTGTCAGTCGCATGACGCCTAACCAGCTAGCGGTTTCTCACGGCGTTCTTCCTCGCTCAACGTGTACAGAGCTTCCGGAATCGCCTCAAGTCTCTCGCGGGGTATCGGTTGGCCACTTATGTCGGACAAACCGTAAGTGCCTTCCGCTATTTTGTTCAAGGCACGATCAACGCGCTCGAGCCGCTGGACGTCGCGCACGACTAAGTTGCCATCCCGCTCAAGCGCGTCGAGTCGTTGTGCGTCGTCCTCGAATTCGACAGCGTCACGAGCGCTCTTCCCTCTTACATCCGCTTCCTCAGATTCGGCTGCTCGAGCCGCCGCGAGAAGATTCTCGCGCAAGCGGAGCAAATGCTGACGCTGTCTTTCCACAAACGCATCATCAAGTCCAGCTTTGACGGTTTGCATATCAGGCTCCATCGCGGATTCCGTTCTACGCTGACGCTATTATGCCTTGATTTACCGCTCTAGCCGTGCTTCACCATGCCGCCAGCATCGTGGCCGCCTCTTTCCGGCAACGAGATCGCGGCAGGCTTTGGTTTTGTTTGCTTCACGCTGCCCGATTACCTTATCGAGCTCTACCGCGAAACCTGCAAATACGATCTCTCACCCACGAACTGTGCCCCGAGCTGGACCGTGCCGGTGCCCGGGCGCTATGTGCTCGACACAGACGGAATGGTAGCGTACGCCGACCCGAAGCCCGATTACACCCGCCGGCCCGACCGGGAGAGGGTGCTGCTGGTGCTTTCAGCCATGAAAAGCTCGCTGCTGACTGATCGGAGACAACCATGAAAACTCATGCGTTCGAAAGCTATCGCGACAGATATGAGAACGTGCGGATGAAGCGGGAGGACGGCATCCTCGAAGTAGCTTTGCATACTCGGGGCGGCCCTCTTGAGTTCAACGGCTACGTGCACGAGGCGCTAGTTCACGCATTCCGCGACATCGGCGACGATCCGGACAACCACGTCGTGGTCCTCACCGGTACGGGCGACGAGTTCTGCACCCGGATTTCGCCGGACGGGTTCGATTTCTTCACCCCCACGGGCTATGACAAGATCCTGCGCGAGGGTACGAAGGTCCTCGAGAACATCCTCGACATCGAGGTACCCATGATTGCGGCCATCAATGGACCGGTGACCGTGCATTCCGAGTACGCGCTTCTTTGCGACATTGTCCTTGCCGCTGAGGGCGCGTACTTTCAGGATGCACCACATCCGGCATTTGGTATCGTGCCTGGCGACGGCCTGCACGTCGTGTGGCCTGAAGTCATCGGGGAGATTCGCGGCCGGTACTTTCTGCTGAGCGGCCAAAAGCTCAATGCGGCAGAAGCAAAGGACTACGGCGCCGTTAACGAGGTCGTGCATCGCGAGGACCTCCTCCCACGAGCCTGGGAATTGGCGCGATATCTCAAGAAGCAAACTCCGCTGACGCTGCGGTATACACGCATGGCGCTTTCGACTCGCTTCCGCCGTCGCCTCCAGGAGAGCTTGTCCTACGGACTCGCGCTCGAAGGCATCTCGGCGGCACAGGTCGCGGCATTGAATGCACAAAAGACCAAGGCGTAGTGAGTCTGGTTGCTGCTTGTCTGCGGCATCGGGGGTACGAAGTCACGCGGTTTAGCCAGCCAGCCCGCAACGGCGGTCAAGAAGGAGATCTAAGTAGTGTTCGAAGATCTCAATTACGAGGAACTGAAAAGGCGGGCCAACTCGCCGTTGCCGGACCGAGTGGTCGCCACGCTTGCGGCTCACGGGGAGCGGCGCTCGGTAACTGCCGGCGAAACACTATACCGGGTCGAAGACCGACAGTACCCGCTCGTCTACGCGATTTCCGCCACCCTGCAGATACGGGATCCCGATGGAATGGTACTGGGGGTCATGGAGCCGGGGCAGTTCACGGGCGAAGTGGCACTACTTTTCGGTCAGACGGCCTTCGCCGACTGCATCGCCATCAGGCCGGGCGAGGTCCTGGTAGTCGCGTCGCAGACGATCGCCGAGCTGGTCCAACTCGATCCGCAAGTGAGCGACGTCCTGCTGCCCGCCTTCGCCGCGCGGCGCCTGCTGCTAATGCAGCGCCAACAGGGCACCCTGACGCTGGTGGGCAACGAGGGGGCACCTGCTCTGCAGCGGCTGCTCGAGTATGCCGAACGCAACCGCATCCCGTATCGCTGGCTGAACCCTGCCGATCCCGTTCAGAAATTGGAGATCCGGGCACGCGCGCTTGAGGGCTCCGCCGTGAAGGTGGTGGTTCGCGGTCGACACGTGCTGCAGGAGCCCTCGGTGGCGGAAGTGGCACGCGCCCTCGGACTGGAACTCGCCGCTGGCGATAGTGATCCTGTGGACTTGATCATTGCCGGGGCGGGACCGGCCGGCTTTTCAGCGGCGGTCTACGGCGCCTCCGAGGGACTGCGAACCATCCTGTTCGACGACGTGGCGATCGGTGGTCAATCGGCCG
>Ga0210394_10005720_pt1 | contig 13817 bp, 13 predicted proteins | sample IncBWC12MmetaG_FD_160121 | JGI IMG/M metagenome (GOLD analysis project Ga0210394, IMG submission 160121) | Forest soil microbial communities from Barre Woods Harvard Forest LTER site, Petersham, Massachusetts, United States - Inc-BW-C-12-M | ecosystem: Environmental > Terrestrial > Soil >...
GACATACAAATCGCCGACAGTCATCAGCGTTGCCTGATCCTTCGGTTCGTTCTTGAGGATCTGCACGTATTCCTGAATGGCTTGGGCGACCTTGCCTTGATGGAGGAGTTTCTGCGCGTTTGCGACGAGCTTGGACTTATTGTAGGCCATCTGCGATTTCTACGTGCCTTCCGCGCCTCGCCGCGCGAATGCCTCTACGGCGGGCACCCTCCCCTGCTTTGGGCCGAATCCTCACGTGCCACACGCCTGAACGGTTTACTACACGCTCGCGCAAGCTGCCGAGAGTTGATTGCTCGACGATAAGCGCTGAAGTATCAGCAGAATTTACGCTAGCATGCGACTCTGGACCCGTCAACGAAACGCGCGTTTAGACGTTCCCGCTAGTCACAGGGGGCAAATCCAGTCCAAAGGTGGTCACTTTGTTGTCGTTGGGAGAAGGGAGAGGCAGAGGTTCTTGCGTTGCGTCGGCCGCCCAGCAGATCGCATTACGCACTGGGGCGAACGAAAATCGATGCAGCGGCGAAGGGCCATGCGTGCGCAGCGCCTCCAGGTGAGCACGAGTAGCATACCCTTTGTTCGAGGCCAAGCCATAAACGGGATAAATCTCGTCGAATTCTCGCATCACCGCGTCGCGCGCAACCTTGGCTAAGATCGATGCTGCGGCAATGGAAACAGAGCGGGCGTCTCCTTTGATGAGAGGCTTCTGTTCGACCAGGAGATCGAGGTGCATTGCATCGATGAGGAGAAAATCCGGTTGTACGGAAAGCCGGGCAACGGCGTCCACCATCGCCTGCCGGCTGGCCTGGTAGATGTTATAGGCGTCGATGCGGCTGGCATCCACCTGGGCCACGCACCAGGCCAAAGCGTGCTCGCGAATTCGTTGCGCTAAGACTTCACGTCGCTTGAAAGGAAGCTTCTTGGAGTCGTCGAGTCCGACAATACGGCGCCGCGGGTTGAGGATTACCGCGGCAGCAAATACAGGTCCGAAAAGTGAGCCCCGGCCTGCTTCGTCCAGACCGGCGATGCGCTGCCAGCCTTTGTGCCGCGCAGTGCGCTCGAACCTTGAGGAACAGAGCCGCCGCATCGGCGCGGATTCTAGCATAGCGTCTGCAAGAGAACACGCACCTTGAGGCGAGAAGACATCAGATGTGCCCTACTGGTTCAGCTCTTCTCGACCGGCTCTGCGACAGCTTCGACAGGCCGTTCCGCGCGACGGATGCGTGCCGCTTTGCCTTTGAGTTGGCGCAGATAATAGAGCTTGGAGCGGCGAACCCGTCCCGCCTGCAGAATTTCGATCGAGCTGATCATCGGGGAATTAACGGGGAAGATTCGTTCGACACCGATGCCAAAACTGACGCGCCTGACCGTAAATGTTGCCCCTGCTGTTTCGCCGCGCCTGCTGACCACAACGCCTTCAAACGGTTGCAGGCGCTCCTTTTCCCCTTCCGCTTCCTTCAGCCGAACGTGCACACGCACGGTATCACCGGGGCGGAATGCGGGGATATCTCGGCGAGCCTGGTCCTGACGGACCTTCTCAATTATGCGACTCATATGTGATTCACCCGGGCAGACCCGCTACGGTGGGGCCAGCGCCACAGAAGTCCCGTAAATTATAACGGAATCCCCTGATCCTGCACAGGCCAAATTCGCAATTTGGCCGGAATTATGACCAAATCGTTCGGGCTAAGAGTTCGTTCTCGAGAGAAGATCGGGGCGGTTGCGACGGGTTTTTTCTAGGGCAACTCGCTCACGCCAACGCCGAATTTCTTCATGGTTGCCGCTCAATAGGACCTCCGGTACCCGCCAGCCGCGGAAGTCCGCGGGACGCGTGTAGTGCGGATAATCGAGCAAGGCAGGAACACGCCACGTGTTCTCGGTGAGTTGCTTTTCATCCGCTGGTGTTTCCGGCCGCTCATCGCGTGCCGCGAAGTTGCGCCCGAGCGAGAACGATTCGTGTAATGATGAGGCCTCATTCCCCAATGCACCGGGCAACAACCGGGTGACCGCATCGATCACCAGGGCCGCCGCGAGTTCTCCGCCCGAAAGCACAAAATCGCCGATGCAAATCTCATCCGTTGCGAGGTGCTCTGCCACGCGTTCGTCGACGCCTTCATAACGGCCGCATAATAAGATCATCCGCTCGAGACTTGCGAATCGCTGTGCGGTCTCCTGCTCGAATATTTTCCCAGAGGCCGAAAGCAGCACAACGCCTGTGTCATCCGGTTGGTTCGGCGAACCGTCTTGTTCCGGCTTGCGCGGCGCGGACTCGCTCAGGATTGTTTCCACCGCTTCGAAGAGCGGCTCCGGCTTCAACACCATCCCTTCTCCGCCGCCGAAGGGACGATCATCCACCGTTTTGTGGCGATCCTGAGTGAACTGCCGCAGGTCGTGCACGCGAATATCGATCAGACCCGATTCACGCGCGCGGCGAACAATTCCATAATGCAGAGGCCCGGCGAAGAATTCCGGGAAAATCGTAACGATATCGAACTTCATGTGAGTGGCAACTGACTTCGGAGCTTCGGGATGAGAGTACACCGATTTGCCATTAACTGCTCAACCGGCATTCAGTTCTCGCAGACCTGCGGGCAGCCGAACTTCGATGCGCCGTGCTGCGGTGTCGATGCGAGTACAGATTTCGGCCGCTAGCGGAATGAGCAGTTCGCCGGCGGGTCCGGCGACGACGAGGTTCCAGGATTCCGGCAGCCGGCTCCGGTGCGCTTCGCCAGCTCGCTGCACCTCTTGCACGGTACCGAGCGGAGCAGTCGCGCCATGTTCCCAAACCCGGCAACCCACCAGGTCAGATATGTAGTAACGGCCCTCTCCGAGGCCAACCCGTTCGCCGAGCGGAACCTGCACCTCGAGCCCGCGCAGACCTTCAGCGTCCGAAATCGTTTGAACTTCGTCGAAGTGAAAAATAGCCTGGCCGAGATGTATGCGGCAGGAAATGATCTTGGCGGCACGAGGAGCGCCGCGCTCGCCTGCCAGCCAAGCCTCTCGCATCCCGGTGAGCCGCTCGGGAAAATCCGTCAGGATTTCGGCGGCTACCTCGCCGTGCCGGCCCCAGGGACGCAAAATGCGCGCAAGGGTAACCGGGGCAAACGGTTCTGGGAGCACTTACTCGAGAATCTCAAGCGTCAGGCGCTTCTTGAGTTTCATCCCAGCCGCCCCGAGGATGGTGCGGATGGATTTTGCCGTTCGGCCTTGTCTTCCGATCACTTTGCCGAGATCGGTTGGGTGAACTCGAAGTTCCAGAACTGTAACTTGTTCACCCTCCACAGCGCGAACTTGCACTTGTTCAGGGTTATCCACGAGCGCCTTCGCGATGGCTTCAACCAATTCCTTCATGGGCCCTCCGCCATTCGCAGGATCAGCAGTCAGCAGGAATTTTCGCTTGCATCCGTCTCGTCACACTGCGTGAAGGATCCGCTGCCGGAACCTTCTGAAATATGAGATGAGAGACCGGACTTTCCGGGGTGCTACGCTGAGGCGGGCTTCTTGGCTACCAGGAAGCTGCGGACGGTGTCGCTGGGTTGTGCACCACGAGCGAGCCAATATTGGATCCGTTCGTCGTTCAGCTTAATTGCTGCCGGTTTCTTGAGTGGGTCGTAGGTTCCCACAATTTCGGTGAAACGGCCATTGCGGGGTCGCCTTTTATCGATCACCACGATGCGATAACACGGCATCTTCTTTTTGCCATATCTAGCCAGGCGGATAGCGAGCACTCGGTAATTCCTCCCTCAAATCATTGTATCTCGGAAGTACGGATTCGCCAACGCTGCATTCGGCGCGCGAGTTCGGCATGGCGAAAGCAGTCGATAGCGTGATCGTTGACCATCCCCGCGGCCTGCATGAAGGCGTAGCAAATCGTCGACCCGACGAAGCGAAAACCACGCTTTTTCAACGCCTTGCTCATGGCGTCCGATTCCGCGCTGGTTGCGGGAATATCCTTCAAGGAGCGGCGGGCATTGATCTTCGGCTTGCCTTCAACAAATTGCCAAATGTAACCGGCGAAGCTGCCGCATTCCTTCTGTACGGCCAAAAAGGCCCTGGCATTGCCGATGGCGGATTCGATTTTCAGACGATTGCGAATGATTCCGGGATCGGCCAACAATTCTTTGATCTTTTTGCCGTCGTAGCGAGCGATCTTTTCCGGATCAAAATTGTCGAACGCGGCGCGAAATCCTTCGCGCTTGCGAAGGATGATCTCCCAACTCAGGCCGGCCTGCGCGGCATCCAGAACGAGAAACTCGAAAAGCTTGCGGTCATCCTTGAGCGGCACGCCCCATTCGCGATCGTGATAGGCAATCGAGATAGGGCTCGACGGCCAGCCGCACCGGATTCGCGTGCGAGCGCGGGACGGGGCCGTCGCTGAGCTCATTCTTCGGCCGCCTCGGGAGCCCCGCCTTCCTGCATCTGCTTCAGCGCCTCGCGCGCTTTGCCCATTCCGCGCAGCCGTCCCTGCGCCGCCAGCGCGCCGTATTGCTTCATCATTTTGCGCATCTGCATATATTGTTTGAGCACCTGATTCACTTCCTGCACGGAAGTGCCGCTCCCGCGCGCGATGCGCTTGCGGCGCTTGCCATCGATCAAGTCGTGGTCGTCACGTTCCGCCTCGGTCATGGAGTTAATGATCGCCTCCACGTGTTTCAAGCGCGATTCGTCAACTTGCGCGTCCTTAGGAAGATTGGCAAATGGGCCGACTTTGGGAAGCATGCCAAGCACCTGTTCGAGCGGGCCCATCTTGCGAACCTGTTTCAACTGGTCGCGAAAATCCCCTAGCGTGAATTCGCTGCGGCGCAGTTTGCGCTCGAGCTCCGCGGCCTTTTTGTGATCGATGGCCTCCTCGGCGCGCTCAATCAGCGTGAGCATGTCGCCCATGCCGATAACGCGAGAAACAATGCGCTCCGGATAGAAAGCTTCGAGCGCGTCGTATTTTTCGCCCACGCCTACAAACTTTACCGGCGCGCCGGTCACTTTGCCGATGGAAAGCGCAGCGCCGCCGCGCGCGTCGCCATCAAGTTTCGTGAGGATGACTCCGGTCAACCCCAGGCGGCGATGGAATTCGCCTGCCGAACGCACGGCGTCCTGGCCGATCATGGCGTCAGCAATGAAGAGGATCTCGCTGGGCTGCAGTTCGCGCTTGAGATGGCCGAGCTCGGCCATCAAGTCGTCGTCGATATGCAAACGTCCAGCTGTATCGACGAGGATCACGTCAGAAGCTGAGAGTTTGGCTTCGCGGATGGCGCCCTTTGCAATTTCCAGCGGCTTGTCTGTACCTGCGCCGGGCCAAAGACTGATGCCCACCGCCTTTGCAACCTGCGCGAGCTGTTCCCGCGCTGCGGGCCGGTAAACGTCTGTGGAAACGGCCAACGGCCGGTGCCCATGGCTGCCGAGCCATTTGCCAAGCTTTCCGGTCGTCGTGGTCTTGCCCGAGCCTTGCAACCCCACAATCAACCATACGGAAGGTGGCCGCGAGGCGAAGAGCGGCTTCGCGTGCTTGCCAAGCAGTTCCAACAACTCATCGCGAACGATCTTCAGGATTTGCTGATCGGGCGAAAGTTGCAGCAGGACTTCCGAGCCCAGCGCCTTGGCGCGGATGTGGGAGAGCAGTTCGTCCGCAACGTCAACGTTGACGTCGCCATCGAGCAACGCTTCGCGAATCCCGGCCAGCGCGGCGTCCATGTGCTCTTCGGTGAGCTTGCCCTGGCCGCGTAGGTTCTTGAAAACGCGCTGAAATTTCTCTGTGAGGTTTTCAAACATGATTTACGACTCTAGCTTCATTCTAGGAGACGCTTACATCGCGGTCAATTGACGTCGGAATTCGGGCCGTAACTTCGGAATCCCGCCGGATTTGGCGACGTTCGGATCGCAGAGAGCTAAAGTGAGACTTGATGACCACCCCCCGCCCCTATGTTTTTTTGCAAGAATATCATTCTGTGATACTTATGCTTAGAGTTCGTGTGCAAGAATATCATTCTAAGCGGCTTACGGTCTCCTCTTCGCCCCGCTTCCTCGGCAATTCCTGTGCAAGCGTTGATTTCAGGGCGCTTAGCTTCTCTGTTGGGGCGCCAACGCTTGCGCCAAGACGGCTCGGAGTTTCACCAACCATTCCGTCCTCGGCCCGCTGTTTCGAACAGATACCGGCGCGGGCGGGTTGATATGCCCCGGGCCGCAGAATCAGGCCCCTTCGGCTACAGGGGCGCGGCAGCACGTAGGAGACATGATTCGTCCACAACAGGCGTATATATTTTATCGCGGACATCAAGCATGAAGACACTGACGCCCGAGTGGGCGGAGTACGAATTACTGGACAGCGGGGAGGGCAAGAAGCTCGAGCGCTTCGGCAATTATGTGCTCGTGCGTCCTGAGCCACAGGCGAGGTGGGCGGCGGCGCTGCCGCCAGGACGATGGCAGGCCGCGGATGGCGAATATGTGAAAGCGGCGAATGGGCCGCAGGGCGAGTGGGAATTCCGAAAACCGATTCCGGCGCGATGGGTGATGCGGCGGAGGAATTTAAGATTCTGGGTGCAGCCCGCGCCTTCCGGTCACGTGGGAGTGTTTCCGGATCAGGCGTGCCATTGGGACTGGATCGCGGAAGTGATAAGACGTGCGGCTCGGCCGGTGAAGGTGCTGTGCTTATTCGGGCATACAGGACTGGCAACACTGGCAGCAGCCGCGGCGGGGGCGGAGGTGACGCACGTGGACGCTTCGCGGAAAGCGGTGGCATGGGCGCGCGAGAATCAGAATTTATCGGGGCTAGGCGAGCGTCCAATCCGATGGGTTGTGGAAGACGCGCTGACGTTTGTGAGACGCGAAGCTCGGCGTGGGAGTCAATACGACGCGATGATGCTCGATCCGCCGAAGTTCGGGCGCGGCCCCGATGGCGAGATGTGGAAGTTGGAAGAGTCGCTTCCGGAGTTGCTGGGCGCGTGTGGGAAAGTGCTGAGCGCATCGCCGGTTTTGGTTTTGCTGAGTGTGTACACGACGGTGCTGACGCGAGGCCGAATCGAAAAAGAAGCGGAAGCATTGCGTGCCTGCCTGAAAGAGATGCTCACGAATTTGCGGGTAACCATCACCGCGGGTGAACTGGCGTTGCAGGATGGGGCCCGGCGAAGAATTTCCGCTTCAGCTTTCGCGAGGGCGCAGTTCTAAGCAAAATGAATGCAAAGCGCTAAGCGACCTTGGCAGCTACCCTCACGGCCCAAGCCTGCTGCGCACGTTTCGCGGAAGAGACGACCCTAGTCGCGGCTTCAACTCCCGCATAAGCGATAAGCAACAAAAGGATGGGTTCTATAGCGTGCCGGTAGCGCACCTGGCTGAACGTTACATAATAGGGCAAGGGATACAGCAGAAGGGCACCGAAGAACATTTGCCAGGCGTGCACATTTCGCCGGTGCGCGACCAGCAAGGCGGGCAGCAACAGAAACGACAAAACAGCAAAGCTGGAAGGCATCCAGTACCAAGCGACAGGGGCGCGATAGTCCATGGAGCTTCCATCCCAGAAATAAGCGACGCGCTTGGCGGTTAGTGCAATGAACTCCCAAGGGTAGTCGCGCACGAACTGAAACGCCAGTTTCTGCTTCGACTGGACGTAGGCTATTTCTCCCATCCTCAAATAGTTGGCATATTCCTTGGGATTACCGGTTGGGTGCGTACCACTCTCGCCGCGTCCTAAGCTTCCGTGGTAATTCCCCAGGGCGAACTCAACGCCGAAGTTACTGCGCAGGAAAACCCACTGTCCGAACGCGGCACGGTTACGTAGCAACCAAGGAGAAATGACGATCAGGCATGTTAGGAGCGAGAAGAGGGCCGGTTTGAGCCATTCTCTTTTACGTTGGTACAGGTTGTAGCCCCACCAAGCTAGCGAAACAGGGAGAAGAGTGACCAACGCTGGATTTGCCAACAGAGCAAAACCCCAGAGCGCCCCGAAACCAATCCAAGCCCTGCGAGCAGGCGCTTCCGGCAGGCATAGCGCATACCAGAAAAGAAGAGCAAAGAGGAGCGTGCTCAAGCTTAAGTCCCACACCCAGGTGACGCTCCACTTACTGAACCAAGGAAACACAATCCATGTCCAGGCAGCCCAGTGCCCGGCTCGTTTCCCCACAGTGCGGCTGGCAATTCCGAGTATTGGAATAACCGTAAGTGCGGAAAACAAGCCTTGCAGCGCAAAAATGAAAATGAAGATCGGCGTTGCGCCTGTCACGAACCCCAAGGCACGGAATATGAACGCGAGAAAATATGGATATATGGGTGCGAGCCAAGCCGTCGCCCCTGTGTATTCGTCGTGGAAGGGCGAGCTAAAGCCCCGTCCTTGCGCAATCGACCGTCCAATATTCGCAACTTCGCCGAAACCGCAATAGTCATCGATTCGGTCGAACCGGTAAGTACCCAACAGCAGCATGAACGATAGGCGCACGGCAAAGCAAACCAACACCAGCCAGAAAAGCGTGGACCATCTCCAAGCTCGGATGCCATCGGAAACAGGGCGATCGACACGCTCCCGAGGCTGCACTTCCAACACGGCCGTTACCATCTTCGCCATCCGCAGATCGCGTGGATCTCCGTGCCGCAGAAACACAACCAGCAGTAGAGAAGAATCTTCTCCTCGGGGGAAACTTCGCGTTGTAGGGTGATCCCCACTGTCCTGCAGTATGCTTTTTTCCGGGTTCGAAACTCGATGGTCCCATCGTACCGATTTGCTAGCTGCGTGCCTGATCTACAAAGTCCCTCTGCTTGAACGAATACGAACCTACTCTCTTAAATCCACGACCCTGCGAGGCCACATTACTGCGCTGGAGATTTACCTGCGTTAAAGAGAGTGCCCCGGCGGCTTCTAATGAAACTGTGTCCTTTGTCGCGTAGTGAGCCGCGCTGGGCGTGTGCTACCTCATCCTAAGAATCAGGCGATTGTGGCGGCACTGACAAAGCTCGGAGCGCTTTACACGCGGTTCGTCCCACAGTTGTATTTTCTGCTGTTTCCAGTCGGCGGGCCCACTGATCCAACGTCAATTTCGCCAATCTGTCCTCGCCACAGAGCGGACGCTTCCCACCATAAGCATCCAACACCCGCTTGCGAAGCCGGTTCATGTAATCGGTTTGCCACTTCGCAGTTTTCCGTCGATGGGTCCGTCGGTATTGCCGGACCGCCTCTCGATGAATCTCTGGATGCAAGGCCCGGCGTCGCCTTTGAGCTGGGTTCCGGGCCTCTTTTTTGTTCTTTCGTTCGCATCACGACTTGGATTGAAGCTAGTTACTAGGGACTAATTCTGCGTTTCCGTGACTGTGCCCGTGCCGCCTTGGAGTATGTTCGTAAAGTAATTGATGCACCGGCCTCGATAGCATGACCGATGCTCGACTACCGTGTAATTGGCGACGACGCTGAAGCCGATTGAAAGATTGTTGCTCGAACCGCCATACTCGCCGGTGTAGTAGGGACATGTTGTGCTCCCTGTTACTGAGAAAGTATCTCCGTTATGCGTGCCATCGCCTATGGTCCACAACTTCGGTTGCCAAGCCAGCGGATCGCACGAGAGATAGCCATTGTTCAGATAACCAAGCTGGAACGGCACATCTAGGAAGGAACCATACCCGCCACTCGGATCACCTTGGTTTAGGCAGATGGTGCCTATACTGTTGGGGTATCCTGCGGTGCTGCCATCTAGCGAAGTGATGGTGGAACAGGGAATTGTCCCATTGAACGTGAAAGTGTCGGACAGCACGACGGTCTGAGCCTTGGCCGATACTCCAGACAGCGTGAGTGCCACGAACAGTAGTAGGTTGCGCATGGGGACGCTCTCTCCTTTTTTCAGATGGAAGCATGCAAGGTCGGCCCCTTTTGTGGCTGGGTGGCACGGCATTCAACGGGGCTGGGATAGGGCCATCGGGTGCCTTCTTAGCCCTTTCAGTCCAATGCTAACCCGCTTCCACTGGAGGAGACCACTGCTCGTGTGACTAGTTTGAGGACAGGGCAATCACCGCAACTTTTCTTCTGTCTCTGTCTAGGCAAAGCCTAGTCAGTTGCTTTTTGATTGGAAACTAGCTTTCTAGCAATTCGTAATTTCCGAGGAGCCCCCGTTCTCTTGCACCCGCACCAGCCCCTCGCACGCACCTTGCCCTCGCGCGCGCCGCCGCCCCCGGACCCTTGGCCCTGCCCCCATGGGGAGGGGGACGGTTTTGAAGTCTTCTATCTCCTATCCCCTCGGGCGCCTTGACCGACCCGGGTGCGTCGCTTACACTCAATGTTTTACTGGTCTACGCGATAAACGTAGTGACGGCGACTCCTTGTGTGGCGTGTTTGGATCAGGAATCGGGAGCCTGCTGTGAGGAGCATCGTTGCCCAAACGCACCTTTCAACCCAAAGTGCGCCGGCGCCATAAGACGCATGGCTTCCGCGCCCGAATGAAAACCAAAGGGGGCCGGAAAGTTCTGGCGGCGCGCCGTAAGAAGGGTCGTCATCGCCTCACGCCCATTTAAAACTTCTGGTGCGCCGCAGGATTTTTCTTTTCGCGCCGCGCGTCTGGTACGCCGCTCCGAATTCGAAGCAGTCTATCGCGGAGGCGGGCGAAGATCGTCGGTGCAGTTTGTGATTTTTTATCGCGCTAACGGCGGACCGCGCAGCCGGTTTGGCATCAGCGTGAAAAAGGCGCTTGGAGGCGCGGTGGTGCGCAATCGAATCCGCCGTCGCATCCGCGAAATCCTTCGGCGCAATATTTTGGAGATCTTCCCGGGATGGGACATCGTAATTCATCCGCGCACGTCCATGACGCGGGCTGCTTTCGCGTCGATCGAAGCGGATCTGCTCGGGCTGCTGCGGAGTCTTCCCCGTTGAAATTGGACACACTGACTTTGGCTGTGCCTAAGTTGGCGGAGCCAAAGGGCGCCGCAGCAAGCCGCGCGGCGGTTTGGTTTTTGTTGATGGCTATTCGTTTTTATCAGGCGGTTTTCGCCCCCGTGATGCCGGTGGGCTGCAAATTCTATCCTTCCTGCTCGCGATATGCCGCCGAGGCGATCGAGCGTCACGGCGCCATTCGCGGAGCGGGGCTCGCGCTCGCGCGGTTGTGGCGCTGCCGCCCTTTCACGCAAGGTGGTTTCGATCCCGTTCCGGACGATCTCTCGCATAACGAGGTGCAATTGTGAGAGAAATTTCGGACCACGCTCGCGTCGCGCTGGCATTCGCGCTGGCGTTGCTGGTGATGGTGGGCTGGTATTTTTTGAATCCGCCGAAGCCACAGCCTCCACCGGGATCGGCAATCGCGCAGCATGCGACCAATGCGCCCGCCGGCGCCGGAGCCCCGATTACGCAGCCAAATCAGCCCGTAGTGGCGGGCTCGACTGGCGCGACGTCAGTTGCTCCGGTAGTCGCTGGAGGCGAAAAGAACATCGTAGTTGAAAGCGATCTCTACCGCGTGGAACTTTCGAATCGCGGCGGCGTGGTGCGCAGCTGGCAGCTGAAAAAATATACGGACGAGGGTAATCCGCCGCGCACACTGGATTTGGTGAACGCCGATCTCGCGCGGCAGACCGGCGGCTGGCCGCTTTCTTTACAGCTTACGGACCAACAACTCGAGTCCGCCGCCAATCAGGGTCTTTACGTCGTCAAGGCTACTTTGGATGGCCGCGCTTCGGACACTGACAACACGATTACGGCTCCCGCGCAGGTGGAATTTCGCTGGAGCGATGGCCGCCTCAACGTCACGAAGACGCTGAAATTCGATCGCAGTTACATCATCGGAGTCGAAACCTCAGTTCAGCAAAACGGAAGTCCGGCAAGTTACAGCGTTGCCTGGCGCGGCGGTTTTGGCGATGTGACCGCATTTCGCGCCGCCGTGCAAACGCTGGTTTTCGATGGCAGGGATGGCAGCGTTAATACAATTGCCAGCAAGAACGTCGGCGTGCCGAATCAGCGTAATGTGCCGGCCGAAGTGCCGGGCACGTTCAGCGCAGCAGGCATCGAGGATTTGTACTTTGCCGCCGCGTTTCTTCCCGCCGAACCGCCTGCGGGCCAGCCCGTTCCTGATGTACTGACGCTTTCCGCCCGGCAGGCTACGCACACGCTGCAGAGCGACGGCAAGACCACCCAGGAGATTCTGCCAGAAATGGCGGTCGGTTCGAGCACGCCGGGGCCGCTTGCGCTGCGGCTTTACGTTGGGCCCAAAGATATCGACCTTCTCAAGACTGTTCGCCCGCCGCTCAATGGGCTCGTGCAGTTCGGCTGGTTTGGAGTCATTGCCGAACCGCTCTTCTACGTTCTGCGTTGGATCTACCACTACATTCCGAACTACGGCTGGGCCATTGTGGCGATGACGGTTGGCATCAACATGCTGCTCTATCCACTTAAGGTGAAGAGCTGGCGTTCCATGCAGAAGATGCAGAAAGTGGCGCCAGAAATCCGCTCGATCCAGGACCGCTATAAGAAATATTCCATGCGCGACCCTCGCAAACAGGAGATGAACAAGGAAGTGATGGAGGTGTACAACCGCGAGGGCGTCAATCCCATGGGCAGTTGCCTGCCGCAAGTGATCCAGATGCCAATCTGGTTCGGGCTGTATCGAATGCTGAACGCCACGATTGAACTGCGTCACGCACCGTGGTTTGGCCCTTTTCACGACCTCGCCGGCCGGGATCCTTACTTCATCTTGACTATCAGCATGGCCATACTGATGTACGCGGCGCAGAAGATGACGCCCATGACCGTCACCGACCCATCCCAGCAGCGCATGATGACGCTGATGCCGCTCATGTTTACGGGCATGTTTTTCCTGATTCCGGTTTCCAGCGGCCTGATTCTTTATATTGTTACGCAAAATATCATGGCTGTGATCCAGCAATGGCATCTGAATCGCAGTTCGCCCCTGAAGGCGCCTCCTCCTCTAAGGGGCAAAAAACAAGTGGCACGCGCGGCGCTGAGCAAGTAAGTTCCGCCATAAGGTGCTTCGGAGAATCAGCCCATGCCCCCCAGCCTCGTTCGTGACGGCAAACTCGACCGTGAAGCCGCCGCCGCCGAAATTCGCCGCTGCCTCGACACGATCCTGCGGACTGGGCGTTTTCACCTGAGCTATCGCGTGGACATCGCGCCACAACTGGCGGACGACGATCTGGAAACCGCAGAGATCGCTGTAAATTTTGACGGTCCCGATAAGACGCTGCTGCTGGAGCGCAACGGTGAGTTGCTCAAGGCACTGGAGCACATTGCCGTCCGCTGGCTGAGACTTGAACCTCAACTCTATAATCGAGTGCGCTTCGATTGTGGAAGCTTTCGCGCTTCACACATCAACGAATTGAAGCTTTCCGCAGAAGTGGCCGCCGAGCGGGTCCGCCAGACCCATGAGCCTTTTCGCTTCCAGCCCATGGTGGCACGCGACCGGCGCATCGTTCACCTGGCGCTCAAGGATCAACCCGGAGTGCGTACCACCAGTGAGGGTGAGGGTGAAATGCGGCAGGTGGTGATTTTCCCCGCCGATTCGAAGTAGTTCCATGCGGCGATAGCGATCTCGCCGTACTTTTTTCGTTAAGATCCGCTGACGGCCGTCGGTCTGCTCATTCTTCGCGCAGGCGCCCTTTAGAAAGAATCTTGCCGTCGGGCGCGAACACCACTTCAAACGTGAAGTTGGTGGACCGCCCGACATCACCGCGTGACGCAGCCCCGCGCTGTCCGTAAAAACGCAAATCGCTGATTTCCACCACGTGCTTGCCGTCGCGTTCCAAAAATCTGAAAAGCGGAAAGCGCGCAAACCACAAAAACGTTTGTACCTCGCTCAATCCGCGCGCCGATTCTATGTACTGGTTCGAAGGCGACTGCGGAAAGAAGTCAATGT
>Ga0210394_10005723_pt1 | contig 13815 bp, 10 predicted proteins | sample IncBWC12MmetaG_FD_160121 | JGI IMG/M metagenome (GOLD analysis project Ga0210394, IMG submission 160121) | Forest soil microbial communities from Barre Woods Harvard Forest LTER site, Petersham, Massachusetts, United States - Inc-BW-C-12-M | ecosystem: Environmental > Terrestrial > Soil >...
ACTGTTGTGGCTGTTGTTCCAGCGAACGCGGTGGGGTGTGCTGGTTCGTGCCGCAACCCAGGACCGCGACATGGTGGCAGCACTCGGCGTCAATCAGAAATGGCTGTTCACCAGCGTATTCGCGCTCGGGGTTTTTCTGGCGGCGTTTGGCGGCGCGCTTCAGATCCCGCGCGATGCGGTGCATCACGCCATGGACCTGCGGATCATCGTCGATGTATTCGTCGTCGTGGTGATCGGCGGTCTCGGCAGCATCGTCGGCGCCTTTGTCGCGGCGGTGCTGGTTTCCGAATTGAACGCGTTCGGGATTCTGATCTTTCCGAAGATATCCATCATCCTGGTGTTCCTGGTGATGGCCGCCGTGCTGATCGTGCGGCCATGGGGTTTGTTCGGAAAGCAGGAAGCCTCTGCGCGCCGCACCCCGGGGCTGACCGTCAACCCGTGGCGGCCGCTGACGTCGAACGAACGTATCGCCGCGACCGTGGCGCTGCTGCTGGCCGCGGCGCTGCCGCTGATCGGCGGCAATTACGCGCTCACGGTCGGCTCGGAAATTGCGATCTTCGTGATCTTCGCCGCGAGCCTGCATTTCCTGATGTCGGTCGGCGGACTCGCCTCGTTCGGCCACGCGGCGTATTTCGGGCTCGGCGCCTACGGCGTCGCCTTCCTCGCCAAGCTCGCTGGCCTGCCGATGATATTGTCACTTTCGCTCGGTCCGCTGCTCGGATTGGCCGGCGCAGCCGTGTTCGGATTCTTCGCGGTGCAATTGTCCGGCGTCTATTTCGCGATGCTGACGCTGGCGTTCGCCCAGATCGTCTGGTCGATCGCCTTCGAGTGGGTCGCGGTGACCGGCGGCGACAACGGCATCCTCGGCGTCTGGCCGGAAAGCTGGGCGGCGAGCCCAGCGCACTTTTACTGGCTTTCGATTGCGGTAGCCGCGCTCGCGGTCGCAGTCCTTCGGATCATCGTGTTCTCGCCCTTTGGCTTCGCGCTGCGGGCGACGCGCGACTCGCCGCTGCGCGGTGAGGCGATCGGCATCGACGGCAAGCGCGTGCAGTGGACCGCCTTTGTGATCGCGGGCACCGTCGCGGGCGTCGCCGGAGCGTTGTTCGCCTATCTCAAGGGCAGCGTGTTTCCCGACAGCCTCGGCATTTCGCTTTCGGTCGATGCGCTGGTCATGGTGCTGTTGGGCGGCGTCGAAACCGTCTCGGGGGCGGTTCTCGGCGCCATCGTCTACAAGATGCTGAGCATCTGGCTGGTCAGCCAGACCGATCTGTCCAAGCTCGTGCTGGGCGGCATCATCGTCTTGATCGTGGTTGTCTTCCCCAAGGGCATTGTCGGCATGCTGGAAACGATCCGGCATCGCCGTCGGCCGTCGTCGCGCAAACCCGCCTTGCTCGCTTCAGGAATCGAGACCGCCGAATGAGCGTCGCGCACACATTGTTGTCGGTCGAAGGCCTGAGCAAGTCCTATGGCGGTGTTCATGCCGTGCGCGGCGTGTCGTTTGAACTCAACGCCGGTGAAATCCTGGCGCTGATCGGCCCCAATGGCGCGGGAAAGAGTACCTGCTTCGACATGCTCAACGGCCAGACCATTCCCGATGCCGGCCGGATCAATCTGCTCGGCGAGGATACCGCCGGCAAGCGGCCGCGCGAGATCTGGCGGTTAGGCGTCGGCCGCACCTTCCAGATCACGGCGACATTCCCGACCATGACGGTGCGCGAGAACGTCCAGGTCGCGCTGGTCTCGTATGGAAGAAAGCTGTTCAACCTTGTGGCCTCGACGCCACGTTACGCGCGCGCCGAAGCGGAACGCCTGCTCGAACTGGTCGGCATGGGTGGTTATGCGCAGCGGCCCTGCGGCGAACTCGCCTATGGCGATCTCAAGCGGCTGGAGCTTGCCATCGCGCTCGCCAATCAACCAAAACTGCTTCTGATGGACGAACCTACCGCGGGCATGGCGCCACGCGAGCGGATCGAGTTGATGCGGCTGACGGCGAGAATCGCTCGCGAGCAAGGAATCGGCGTTCTCTTCACCGAACACGACATGGACGTGGTGTTTGAACACGCGAACCGTATTCTGGTGCTCAATCGCGGCACATTGATCGCTGAGGGTTCGCCCGAGGAAGTCCGGCGCAATCCGCAAGTACGCGCCATCTATCTCGGCGAGGGCCTCGTCTATGACGCCCGGCATCGGGACGGAGCGCCGGCATGAAACTTTCCGTCCACGATCTCAACAGCCATTACGGCCCCGCCCACATCCTGTTCGACATCGCGCTCGAGGTCGGCGAAGGGGAGGTGGTGGCGCTGCTCGGGCGCAATGGCGCGGGAAAGTCCACGACGTTCCGCTCCATCGTCGGCCTGGTCGCGCAGCGCACCGGCCGGATCGTGTTCGAGGGTAATGATGTCTCGGACCAGCCGACCCATGCGATCGTGCGCGGCGGACTCGGCTATGTGCCGGAGGAGCGCCGCATCTTCACGGACCTCACGGTCGAAGAGAACCTGGAGGTTGGCCGCCAGCCGGTGCGGCCGAACGCGCCGCGCTGGACCAGCGAGCGGTTGTTCGCGCTGTTTCCGAACCTTGCCGAGATGCGCGGCCGCCTCGGCGGGCGCATGAGCGGCGGAGAACAACAGATGCTGACGATCGCGCGAACCCTGATGGGAAACCCGTCGCTGGTCCTGCTCGACGAACCGTCGGAAGGGTTGTCGCCGAAGATCGTGGAGCAGATGGTTGAGGCCATCCTGACCATGAAGAAGGAAGGCGTCAGCATCCTCGTCTCCGAGCAGAACCTGCATTTCGCGAGGCTGATATCGGACCGCGCCTACATCATCGAGCGCGGCCGCATCTGCTTCAGCGGCACCATGAGCGAGCTTGATGCGCGTCCGGACATCCGCGACGCGCATCTGGCGCTGTGACCATCGGCGCGGACAAAACAGGGCGGGGGCGCACATGACCAGGAGTGTTTCGGCCAAACGGAGCATGAAACCGTCGCGGCCGGCTTACGTTCTCGAAGAACAGATCGGCTTCATGCTGCGTCAGGTGTGGCAGCGTCACGCCGCGATCTTTGCCAGGGAAATCGGAATCAATCTCACGCCGACGCAATGGGCGGCATTGGCAAAGCTCACCGAGACCGGCCCGTGCTCGCAGAATCTGCTTGGCCGGCTGACCGCGATGGATGTCGCCACCATCAAGGGCGTGATCGACCGGCTCACCGCCCGCGGCCTGACCGAAACCAGCGCCGATCCCGAGGACGGCCGCCGCCTGCTCGTCAGCCTGACCCGCGCGGGCCAGCAGCTGGCCGAGAAGGTGGCGCCGAACGCGCTTGCGATCACCAGGGAGACGCTGGCGCCGCTCGATGCGAGGGAACGCGAGACGCTGGTCGCGTTGCTGAGTAAGCTGCGGTGAATTGCGCACGCGTTGGGAACGCCGCATCAGGATTATTCGTATCGTTCTTTGGTGTTACGATTTATCGGGAACTATCACGGACTGGACCATCGTCCCTGCCGCCGGCGAGCGCTTCGAGGCGACGACGACTGCGGTATTCTCGGACAACCCTTCGGTGACTTCGGCGCGTCCGTTGTCTCGAATCCCGACTTTCACAGCTCTCCTCTCGATGCGGTCGTCATGGACGGTGAAAACGAAGGTTCCCTGGGCATCCGAGCCTATCGCCGTCAACGGGACAGCGATCACGTCGGGGCGTCGATTCGTTTCGAGGGAGACCTCAGCATACATGCCCGGATAAAGCCGCTCATCGCCATTTGCCAGATCAATCTCGGTTCGCATATTGCGGGTTTCGGGATCGAGGCGGTAGGCGAAACGCGTGATTGTGCCGACGATCGGCTCACCACTTAAACCGAAAACCTTAAGCGTCGCCCGGTCTCCTACCCGGACATGCGAAGCCTCGTTCTCCGGGACGTCGCAGAACACCCGGATGGTGTCGATCCTCTGGACCTTGAAAAGTGGTGTTGTCCGGGTAGAGGTTGCAGCCTGAACCAGATCGCCGCGGTTCACCTGACGCCTCGTTACCACGCCGTCGAAAGGCGCCACGATCTGCGTATAGGTGAGCAGAGTCTTGATCTTCTCCACGGTCGCTGCGGCGAGATCGACCTGATTGGCAGCAAGGTCGCGGTTCGCTTCCGCAACGCCGAGATCAGCCTTGGCGATATCGGCAGTGGCGTGCACCTGATCGAGTGTCCGGTCGCTGATGAACTGCCGCCCTTGGCCCAACTGGTCCCTGTCTTTTGCCAGGCCGACCTGAAGCGCTACGTCCGCCTTGTGGTGGTCCACCTGGCGGCGTGCGCTCTCTAGCGAGCTTTTCTTGGATTCGAGCTGGGCCTGCGCTTCGGCAAGCTCCTGCTTCATTTCGGGAACATCAATGACCGCGAGCACTTGACCTGCTTTCACGTGGTCACCGATATCGACACGGACATCGGACAGGTATCCGGAGACCTTGGCGAAAAGATCGGTATCCTCGAAGGCCTCGAGCGTCGCGTTGCCTTGTACACGTTGGGCCAAGGTCGCGCGGGCCGGTTTGACGACATCGACGCTTGGGCGCCTCTCTAGCGCCGCTGTCGTGGCATTCGATGGAGGCGATGCCCGGAGGTAAAGAAATGCACTCGCGGGCGCAGCGATAATTACCGCCATTGTGGCCAACACCTTGATCGGATTCAGCCCAATCATGATCCTCACCTGATTCACTCGGCGGCGAGTTCGTCGGTTCGTGAATGCCCGTCAATTCGGTCAATCACGCCTCGAACCGTGCGCCGCGGGCGCCCATCGAAATATAGGCTCTCAGGATCGTCCGGATCAAGCGACGCAGATGCCCGCGCTCGGCTCCACTGGAGCATTGCGAAAATCGCCGGCAGCACGAAGAGCGTGGCGCAGGTAGCGCCCGTCAGGCCCCCGATCACTGCGCGACCCAACGGCGCGGTTTGTTCGCCGCCCTCACCGAGACCGATCGCCATGGGAATCATGCCGGCGATCATGGCGAAACTAGTCATGAGGATAGGACGAAGCCTGGTACTTGCCCCTTCAAGTGCGGCCACGGCAGGCTCGCTGCCCTCGAGGCGGCTGCGCTCCGCAAATGTCACAAGCATGATCGAATTTGCTACAGCGACCCCGATCGCCATGATCGCGCCCATGAAGGACTGGATGTTCAGGGTGGTGTGAGTCAGCCACAACATGGCGGCGACCCCGGCAACCACCGCCGGAATCGTCAAAGTTACCGCCGCCGCAAGCCTGAACGACTGGAAATTGGCGGTGAGCAGCAAAAGAATAACGCCGACGGCGATCAGCAGCCCTGACCGCAGGCCGCCAAACATCTCAGCCATCGGCTGAACCTGACCTCGCAACGTAACCTTAACTCGATCGGGCGGATTTCCGGCAGCGCTGATAGCCTGTCTTACGCTCTCCGCTGCCCGCCCCAAGTCGTCGCCGACGATATTTGCGCTGAGTGTCAGCATCCGTTGCATATTGTAACGGTCGTATTCGCCAAGCGCCGTTGACTCACTAACGGTCCCGAGATTCCGGAGATCGATCTGCTGCCCGGAGCGGCGAGCGATTGGTAGATTTCTAATCTCCTCAAGCGAATTCATTCGCTGCTCGGGGATATCGACCTGCACCTGGTAACCAATGCCGCTGCGGGGGTCGGCCCAGTAGTTCGCTGCCGTGTAACGGCTCGACGATGTTCCAGCCACGATCGATTTTGCGACGTCGTCGGCCGTGACCCCAAGCACGCCCGCGTGCTCCCGGTCGACGGTCACTTTCACGGTCGGGTAGTCGAGTTCCTGCTCGAAGGCGAGGTCCCGCAACATCGGCACTTGCGCTAGTTTATCGCGCAGTTTCTCCGCGTAGCCGCGGACGTCGGCCAGGTTCGGCCCGTTCACCGCCACCTCTATCGGGGTGGGCGCTCCGAAACTCATTACCCGGCTGACGATGTCGCTGGGCTCGAACGAGAACCGCACTCCCGGCAGTTCGTCGACCAATTTCTTGCGCAGCGTTTCCTTGAGGTCTTCCACGCGGACTGTGGCGCCGCGTTTGAGCTGGATCTGCAAGGACGCTTCTTCCGATCCGGACGACCAGAGATAGATCGCATTGACCGGAAAGTTAGGTGTTGGAACGCCGACAAAGCCGAGCGTGATAGCCACGTTGTCCGGGCCAACCTCCCGCTTGATCGTATCAAGCGTCTTGAGTGCGATCTGTTCCGTGCGCTCAATGCGAGTACCTGCCGGAGCACGCAAATGCAGTTGAAACTGTCCGGTGTCCACTTGCGGAAAGATCTCTGTCCCGAGCGCCACCCCGAAAGCGACGATGATCACTCCGGAAATCGCCAGATAGGACAACACGACGGTTCGACGGTGCCGAACGAACGCGGATACAATACTTCCGTAACGACGACGCAACCGGTCAAAGGGGGTCTCGCGCGGGCCGTCATCTGGGTGCGCGCCGGGCAGCATCCAGACCGAAAGGACCGGCACTAGCGTGCTCGAAAGCAAATACGACGCCACCATCGAGAAGCCGACCGCGAGTGACAGCGGGACAAACAAACTACGTGCGGCCCCGCCCATGAAGAATGCCGGAATGAACACCGCAAGGATGCACAGCATGGCGAGGAAGCGTGGGACCGTCGTCTCAGACGTTGCATCACGAGCCGCGCGCGCGAGGCTGCTGCCGCGTCCAAGATGCGTGTGAATGTTCTCTATGGCGACCGTCGATTCATCGACCAGGATGCCGACCGCCAGCGCCGACCCGCCCAGTGTCATAATGTTGACTGTCTGACCCGACACCCAGAGGGCGATCGTCGCCGCCAGGATCGCAAGCGGGATGTTGAGCACGACGACAATGGCGCTGCGCCAATCCCTCAGGAACAGCAGCACCATGAGGCCCGTGAGCAAGGCACCGAGCCCGCCTTCGAACAGGAGGCCGCTGATGGCGCGCGTCACGTATGGGGACTGGTCGAATTGGTAGCTTACTTCGATGTCGTCGGGCAGAACGGACTGGAAACGTGGCAGGTTTGCCTTCACCAGTGCGACCACAGCGAGCGTGGAGGCATCAGCCCTCTTGGTCACCGGTATGTAGATCGTGCGACGCCCGTCGACCAGCGCATAGCCGGTCTGGGTATCGGCGGTATCCTCAACCGAGCCGATATCGCGTATAAAAATCGTCTGCGTGCCTTGCGACCGGATCGGGATATTGTTGAGTTCCTTGATGTCGGAGACGACCGAATTTACCGGCACCATCGGCATCAGGTCGCCGATGCGCACGTTTCCGGAGGGACTGATGGTGTTGCCAGCGGCGAGCGCTCGAACGACTTCGTCCGGCGACATGTTGTAAGCGCGAAGCTTCCCCGGATCGGCATGAATGACGATACTGCGCTGGCTGGAGCCAAAGGGCGGCGGCGCAGAGACGCCAGGCAGCGTTGCAAACAGTGGCCGAACCCGGAATAGCGCGGCGTCCTGCACTTCGGCAATGGAACGTGTTTTGCTGGAAAAAACCAGATTGCCCACCGGCACGCCGCCCGCATCGAACCGGACAACGAACGGTGGCACGGTCCCGGTTGGCATGAAAGCGCGTGAGCGGTCGACGTAGCTGACCGTCTCGGCGAGTGCCTGAGCCATGTTCGTGCCGGGGTGGAACTGGAGCTTGATGAGCCCGATGCCCTGAATCGATTTACTTTCGACGTGTTCGATTCCGGTGATGTAGAGGAAGTGATATTCGTAGTAGTTGACGATGAATCCTTCCATCTGCGCCGGGTCGAGACCCCCGTAAGGTTGGGCGACATAAATGGTCGGTACCCCGAGGTCGGGGAAAATGTCGCGCGGCATACGGTCGATTGCCAGCAGCCCGGTCAGCGCGGTGGCGACAAGGAAGACGAGAATAGAGAAAGGGCGACGCAGAGCAAAGGGTACGAGATTCATCGTTCTGCACTCGTTGACAATGCAGTTCCGGCGGCGACACTGTGACTGTATTTCCTGCGATCCTGGCAAAGCACTGCAGCGGAAGCTTCCCTGCATGCCGCAGCCCGGCCGACGAGACTGGCATGAGGCGAGCGCACGGAAGGGGCTATGGCGCGCGCGCTCGAGACGCAGCCGTCGGCAGCGCGCATGTCGACCAAGGTCGGGTAATGCGGCGTAGCGGCTGGGCGAACAGGTTTAGCGGAGGAAATTGCGTGGGTCATGCCGCGTCCTTGCGTTGAGCTGGACGCGATTCTTTGGCATGGCGCCTCATGAGGAGATCGCTTCCCCACGCCCGACACGTAGGATAAGCTCAGAAACCTGTCAAGACGGCATGCTTTGGGCCGAAAAAATGCATAATGGGCGAGGTCGGTCTTAACCCTCCCGGATTGACCTGCGCCTCCTGGTCCCAAATCTTGCGAGGGTCCACCAGGTGGTTAGCTTGCGCCAAAGCTTGACCAAAAGCCCGCTCCGGGGCCGCATTGCAGGCTAGACCAGGAGCATCGGCAGCGTTGAACCGGCGGATGGTCAGGGGCGGTGGAACCGATCGCACGACTTTGTGAGGTTCCAATTTACGCCGGCAGTCTTGGATAGGCTGGACCTCTTGCGTGTGCGCCGCAGACGCACTAAAAACTTGGTACGGGAAAATGCAGTCTCCCGTTGAGACTCCGGTCCAAGCGCTGCGCAACACTCGACCTGTCGAGGAGATTTGCGCATGGATGACCGTAGAAATTCCATTTCACCTGATGCCCTTTATGCCCGGCTCGGCGCCGAGGCATCGCCGATCGTCGTCGACGTTCGGCGCGACGCCGAATTCTCCCACGCTGAAACGCTTGTAGCCAACGCGTTCCATCGTTCCCCCGATGCGGTCGAGCAATGGCGAACCGATTTGCCGGGCGGCCGGCAGGTCGTCACCTACTGCATGCACGGACACGAAATCAGCCAGGGCGTGGCCGAGGCGTTGCGCCTCATGGGAGTGGATGCGAATTTCCTGGAAGGCGGCATTGCTGATTGGACCAAACAGGGGCTACCGACACGCCGCAATATTGGGACCACTCCGAGCAAGTGGGTGACGCGGGAACATCCGAAGATCGACCGTATTGCTTGCCCCTGGTTGATTAGTCGCTTCGTCAATCCAAACGCCGAATTTATCTATGTCCCGAAGGATCAGGTCCTCGCCGTTGCCAAACAGACAGGTGGGACTCCCTACGACATCGACGGGGTTGAATTCACCCACGAAGGCGAGCGCTGCTCATTCGACACCATCCTGCGTATCTACGAGATCAGGGATCAGGCCCTTGATCATTTGGCGACGATCGTCAGGGGCGCCGATACCTCGCGTCATGATCTGAGCCCTCAATGTGGCGGCCTGTTCGCCATCTCGCTCGGGCTCTCGGCCAACTTCCCGGACGACCATGAAATGCTGAAGCATGGCATGGTCATGTATGACGCGCTGTACACCTGGTGCCGCAGCCTGCAAGCCGAGACACACAATTGGCCCGCTCGGGCCGTGGGCGCCTGAAGATGTTGTTGCGAAGCGGATTGACTTCGGCGCGAGCGCGCTTTTTGGGCATGTTTCTTGGCGTTGTGTGTGCCGCGTGCCCGGAACTGGGCGCAGCTGCTCAAAACACGGCAACGACAATCGACATCGGAAAGGATGGGATTGGAGCTGTCCCCGCAGAATTCGAGCTTTCGCAAGGACATTGGACAATAGTCCGCGATGCAACGGCCAAAGCCGGCATGGCCCTCGAACAGTCCGGCGTGCCAACGGTCGACGACCGCCCCCCGCTCGCAATTTACAAGGATGCATCGATCAAGAATGCAGAGATCAACCTTCGTCTTAGAGCAGACGGTGGAGAGTCAGATCGGGGTGGCGGGATCGCCGTGCGACTGAGCAGCCCGCAAGACTACTATCTCGTTCAGGTGGATGTGCGGAGGGAGATGGTTGTTTTCCTCCGCGTGAGCGAGGGTGCGACAGAGGAGATCGCAGGCGTCGACGCCGACATTGCACCGCACAGTTGGCATGCGCTGAACGTTCGGGCGGTAGACAACCAATTCACAGTGTCGCTCGACGGGACATGGGTATTTACCGCCTTCGACAAAACCCTTTCCCGGCCGGGCCGCATCGCACTCTGGACGAAAGGCGATAGCGTCACGCGATTCGACCAGATCGAGATCGTGCCGTTGCCATGATCGAACTATCAACAACAGGAGAGTCTTGATGACCATCACGACCGAACGTCGAAACCTCATTCAAGGGGCGGGACTCGTTGCCGCCGCCGCGACAACTGCAACGCTGGTGGGGAGTCCCGCGTTCGGCCAAACCAACCAACCGAGCGGAGCCAAAACGATGCCGTATCAACCAAAACCCCTGTCACTCGATCCGAAGTCGATCAAGGGCATCTCGGAAAAAGTTCTCGTGAGCCATTATGAAAATAACTACGTTGGTGCAGTAAAGCGGCTCAACGCGATTGGCGCGCAGCTGGCGGAACTCGATTTCGCCAAAGCGCCGAATTTCATGATCAACGGCTTGAAGCGTGAGGAGTTGATCGCGGCGAACTCGATGATCCTGCACGAGATATATTTCGACGGGCTTGGTGGTGGTTCCGGCGCGAGCGGCCCGCTGGCGGAAGCTATCGTCCGCGACTTCGGCAGCCTTGAGCGCTGGCGCACGGAATTTGCCGCGATGGGTAAGGCGGAAGGCGGCGGTTCTGGCTGGGTCATCCTTTCCTACTCGCCCCGGGACAAACGCCTCGTCAATCAATGGGCGGCGGATCACACCACGACACTTGCCGGCGGCCGGCCGGTGCTTGTGCTCGATATGTACGAGCACGCCTATCACATGGACTATGGGGCGGCTGCCGCACGCTATGTCGACATCTATATGGAGGCAATCCGTTGGGATAACGCTGTGAAGTTGTACGAACAGTACACTCGCGAAAGCTAGCTTCGATCGTGCGCGCCGCCTTGCGCGATGCAGGATACCCACACTAATCGTGAGGACAGAACAATGCGCAGTACGCTTAGGATTATGGTTTCAATTTTCGTCGCTTCAATCACCTCCGCCCACGCGCAGGAAGTCGACTGGCAGAAAGTCGATGATATTTTCGGCAGAAAACCTGCTGTTTCGGGCGACGTACATCGCTATGGTTTCCCACGCACCGATCTCGCTGTGACGCTTGATGGCGTGACTATCAAACCGGCCTTGGCCCTGGGCGGCTGGGTTGCGTTCAAGCCGGCACATGGGGGCGCCATGGTCATGAGGGATCTCGTGTTGCTCGAAACCGAGGTCAATCCAGTGATGCTCAAGATGATCGAAGGCGGACTTGAGATCACCGCTGTGCACAATCATCTGCTGCGCGCCAGCCCCGCTACCTTCTACATGCATGTCGGAGGCCACGGCGACCCGACAGAGATGGCGGCCGCTATTCGTGATGCACTCGGGGCAAGCAAGACCCCGCTAGCGACGCCAGCGGCGGCGGCTGCTCCTCCTGCAGTTGACCTCGACACGGCACAGCTTGATCAGATCATTGGCGCCAAAGGACAGGCCAGCGGTGGCGTTTATCAATTTGGAGTGTCGCGCCGCGATCCGGTCATGGAGGACGGAATGCAGCTTGCGCCAGCGGGACCAATGGGCGTCGCTACAGGGATCAATTTCCAGCCGACCGGCGGCGGGAAAGCCGCAATCACCGGCGATTTTGTTCTGGCTGGGAACGAAGTGAATCCCGTCATCAATGCGTTGCGGGCCAATGGCATCGAGGTCACGGCTGTCCACAGCCACATGCTCGACGAACAGCCGCGCCTCTACTTCCTGCATTTTTGGGCTAACGACGACGCGTTGAAGCTGGCCAAGGGATTGCGCGCCGCGCTCGACAAGACGGCGAGCACGAAGAGCTAGTCTTTCAACACCGACGGGAAATCTTCCAATGAGAGTCATGGTGACCGCGCTTTTGATGCTTGTCGGCCTTGGTGGCACCAACCATGCGGCACAGGCTCAACAGTCAAGCTGCAAAGTTTGCCGCGACCAGCAACAGGCCTGCATGAAAAATTATGCGGGCCCGACCTGCAAGTCCGAGTACCAAATGTGCATGAAATCTTGCGGGCAGAAATCGTGAAGCATCGGCTTCGCTTGGACGGGAGGTCGCCATAAAAAAGCTGGCGATCAACGGATCGTAACTAAAGAGGCAATTTCTGTTGACGAAAATACATTCTTTGCGGGGCGCGGCATGACAACATCGAACACCATTCCGCACGGTCATCTCGGCGAACTGGTGCGCTATTTCCTTCGGCTCGGTTTTCTCGGCTTCGGCGGCCCGGTTGCGCTTGTTGGCCAGATGGAGCGCGAGCTGGTCGATGAGCGCAAATGGCTCACCAAGGAACAAATGCGCGAGGCCATCGCGATCTGCCAATCGCTACCCGGACCCCTCGCGATCCAGGTAGGCATCTACGTCAGCTATCTGCGCTGCGGGTTTTGGGGTGCCTGGGCGGGCGGATGGGCCTTCATCCTTCCAAATTTCGTCATCGTGGCGGCGCTCGGCGCGCTCTACGTCTATCTTGGCGACCTCCAGCCTGTAACCGCTATCTTCTATGGCGTCAGCCCTGCCGTCATCGCCCTGATCCTGCATTCCTGCTACCGGCTGGCCAAGCTTGGCATGGAGGACTGGCTGCAATGGGCGATCGCGGCGGTTTGCCTCATAGTCACCGTCATTCTCCAGGCCGAAGTAGCGCTCCTGTTCATCGGCGCCGGCATCGTCGGCATTTTGTATTACGGCAGCCTGTTCAAGCGAACGCCCCCAGCGCTCTCGGTAACCGTGGCACCCGTCCTCGCCCAGTTTGCGCCCGCTGCATCGGGCTCGATCCTGAGCAAGCTATTTCTATTCTTCATCAAGGCGGGTTCACTCACTTTCGGGAGCGGCCTCGTGATCGTGCCATTCCTCGAACAGGGACTCGTTCAACAGTTCGGCTGGCTCGATCAGCGCCAGTTCCTGATCGCCGTTGCCATCGGTATGATCAGCCCGGGACCCGTGGTGATCACGGCAACCTTTGTCGGATATCTGGTCGCGGGCTTCTGGGGCTCGGTGGTCTCTACCATCGGCATTTTCCTTCCGTCGTTTCTTCTCGTGCTGATCGCCGCGCCGTTGCTGGCACGTCATCGCGGCAATCCCAACGTTCAGGGATTTGTCAAAGGCGCCTACGCCGCGGCGATCGGAACCATCCTGGGTGCATGCATCTTGCTCGGGCGCATCGCCATCGGCGACTGGCTCACGGCCTTGATCGGCCTGATCTCACTCGCCGTTCTGTTTCGCTGGAAGGTCAGCAACCCGCTCCTCATCGCAGCAACGGGTGCTGTAGGCCTGATTGCGTACCCGCTGCTGCAGCCGACCTGGGTGATGGTCCACTAGCTGAATCAAAGGGAAGGACGGGGCGACTTTAACCCGCTGTTGTTCGACAGCCGCTCGATTGACGGCGCCTGCGCGATCGGCGGCACAAGCGTAGAATGTGAGGTCATGTTGCATTCCCTTCGGACAATCAGTGCGCTTTTGGCCGGCACCGTGGCGCTGGCTAATGCCACAGGGAAAGTCTGTGCTCAGGTCGCGGACAAAGGTCCGCTTCAACTCGAATCCAAAATCGCACTGGGTGATGTGCGTGGTCGGATCGACCACATCGCCGTCGATTTGAAGCGGCAACGCCTGTTCGTTGCCGAATTAGGCAATAACTCGGTTGGAATTATCGATCTCCCAAGCCTGAAAGTGATCCGCAGGATTGCTGGATTGAAGGAGCCCCAAGGCGTCGGCTACGAACCCTCAACCGATATGCTGTATGTCGCCAATGCCGGTGACGGCTCGGTGCGGCTGTTTGAAGGGAGCGA
>Ga0210394_10005724_pt1 | contig 13815 bp, 11 predicted proteins | sample IncBWC12MmetaG_FD_160121 | JGI IMG/M metagenome (GOLD analysis project Ga0210394, IMG submission 160121) | Forest soil microbial communities from Barre Woods Harvard Forest LTER site, Petersham, Massachusetts, United States - Inc-BW-C-12-M | ecosystem: Environmental > Terrestrial > Soil >...
GATCCGAAGTACGCGCAGCCGCTGGCGCAGCTCCTGCCCACGGTACCCTCCGCCATGGCGCTGTACGAGGAGCTCGCGCTCGAGGATCTGCGCAACGCCGCGCAACTGCTGCGGCCGCTGTACACCGCGAGCGCGGCGCGCGATGGCTACATCAGCATGGAGGTCTCGCCGCATCTGGCTTACGACGGCCCGGGGACGCTGCGCGAGGCGCGGCGGCTGTGGCAGCGCCTGGAGCTGCCCAACGCGCTGATCAAGGTTCCCGGCACCGAAGCCGGTGTCCCCGTCATCCGCGATCTCATTGCCGGCGGCATCAACGTGAACGTGACGCTGCTGTTCTCCCCGGAACGCTATCGCGCCGTCGCGCAGGCCTATATCGCGGGCCTGCAGCAGCGCGACGCCGCGGGACAGCCGCTCACCGCGGTCGCCTCGGTGGCAAGTTTCTTTCTCAGCCGCATCGACAGCGCCGTCGACAAGGTGCTCGACGGACTCGCCGCGCACGGCCAGCCCGCGGCGCGCTCGCTGCGGGGCAAGGCGGCGATCGCCTGCGCCTGTCGCGCCTACGAGATCTACGAGGAGATCGTGGCCACGCCCGCGTGGCAGCAGCTCGCCGCCCGCGGGGCCCAGCCGCAGAGGCTGCTGTGGGCATCAACCTCGACCAAGGACCCGAGCTACAGCCCGATCAAGTATGTCGAGGAGCTGGTGGTGCCCGGCACGGTGAACACCATGCCGCTCGAGACGCTCAACACTTACCGGCGTCTCGGTCGCCCGGAGCTGCGGCTCGAGCGGCACCTCGCCGAAGCGAGCGATGTGCGCGAAGGACTGGAGCGGCTCGATGTCGATCTGGAGGTCATCGCACAGCAGCTCGAACGCGAGGGCGTGACGAAATTCGTCGAGCCGTTCGACAAGCTGCAGCAATGGCTCGAGAAGCAGCGGCGTGGACCGCGACCGACCTGAGGAGTATTTCTTCCCGGGGGGAACTGACGTGGACACCAATGCGGTACGGGAACGACTGCTCAAGCGCCGGGACGAGCTGCGCCAGCGCGCCAGCGACGCGAGCGCGGACCTGCGCCACGAGTCTGATCCCCTGTCGGCGGACTTCGCCGAGCAGGTGACCCAGCGCGAGAACGACGACGTGCTCGGGGCGATTTCCCATTCGGCCCGTGCGGAGCTGCAGCAGGTGGAGGCGGCGCTGCGCCGCCTCGCTTCCGGGCGCTACACCACCTGCGCGGTGTGCGGCGAGGACATCGAGCCGGAGCGGCTGGCGGCCGTGCCCTACACCGATCGCTGCCGCACGTGCGCCGAGCGCGGCCGCGCGGCGCCGGGCCGTGATGTTCGCGGCTGAACGCGGGGGCGCGGCTGACGTGCCGGCAGTGCGGCGGTGAGCGCTGCGCGCCCCTCCGGGGTGATCACCATCACGACCGACTTCGGGCATCAGGGGCCGTTCGTCGGCGTGATGAAGGGCTGCATTCTCGGCCGCTTTGCCGCGGCGCAGATCGTCGACCTCACCCACGAGATCCTGGTTCACTGGCCGGCCGAGGCCGGTTTCTGGCTGGCACGCTCGTTCGCCTATTTCCCCGCCGGTACGGTGCATCTGGCGGTGGTCGATCCGGGCGTGGGTACCGCGCGCGACCTGCTGGTGGTGAGCGCGGCGGGACACTCCTTCGTCGCCCCCGACAACGGGCTGCTGGCGGGCGTGGTGAGCCGCACGCCCGGGGCGTTCATCGTGCGTCTGGGCATGGCGCAGCTGGCGCAGCGGGGCATCCACAGGCCGAGCGCTACTTTCCACGGCCGTGACATCATGGCGCCGGTGGCGGCCGAGCTGGCGGCCGGGCACTGCGCAGCGGAGGACCTCGGCGAGAAGGTGACTACGCTCGTACCCTCCTGGGTGGATGAGCCGAGCGTCGAGGCGCGCAGCGTCGCCGGCGTCGTCATCACCATCGATCACTTCGGCAACCTCATCACCAACATCGACGCCGCGCTGATCGAGCGCTTCCGCCTGCCGCTGGTGCACGCCGGCAACCATGCGTTTCCGCTGCTGCGCACCTACGGCGACACGCGCCCGGGCGAGTACCTGGCGCTCGTCAACTCCTTCGGCGTGGTGGAGATCGCGCGCGCCGAGAACAGCGCCGCCGAGGGGCTGGGCCTCAGCCGCGGAGCGCCGGTCATTGTGCGCGACCGTACCGATCAACCCTGAAGGCCACCGCAGCGGAGCCCCTGCGAGAACTAAGCTCCGTGGCTCGTGTCCGCTCCTGGGGGCACCGATAGGTCACCTCGACGGTCAAAAGTTGATCGCGGGCACGAATCCGCTATAGTTCGCAGCCTTGCAGATGCCGCCAGCGGCACCTTAGTTATTGAATTTATTCAGGATTTGCCCGCCAGATGCCGGAACGGGACAACGAAAGCTTCGACCTCGACGATGAGTTCCTGAGCGGCCCCACCGAGGACGGTACCGACTACGACCGGTTGCTCGACCGCGTGGACAAGCGTGTCCGCAACCAGGGCAAGCGTGGCAAGGCCGCGTGGAGCCGCCTCGAGGAAGTGCTGGCGGACCGCAAGCTCGAGAAAGACCTTAAAGACTTCGACGACGAGTTGTAAGACCCGCCGGCCGGAAGCGTAAAACCCCAGGCGTGCACCGCGAGCCGTTCGTGAAGGCTTGCGCGCAGGCTGCGCCCCCGGAGGATCTGTCAGTGACCCCCTCGGCCTGGATCGTCCTCAAGTTCGGTGGCACGAGCGTCTCGAGTCTTCCCAACTGGACCAACATCGCCCAGGTCGCCGCGCAGCGCCTCGCCGACGGAGCGCGGGTGCTCATCGTGCATTCGGCCGTGGCGGGGATCACCGATCACCTGGAGCGGCTGCTCGACGCCGCCAAGGGCCAGGCACAGGAGGAGGAGCTGCGGGCCATCGAGGAGCGCCACCGGCGCCTCGCCGCCGAGCTCGGCGTGACGCCGGGCGAGGAGCTCGAGCGCTATTTCGCGGAGCTGCGCGAGATTGCCGCGGGAGTTTCGCTGGTCGGCGAGGTGAGCGACCGCACGCGTGCGCGGGTGCTCGCGAGCGGTGAGCTGATGGCGACCGCGCTCGGGGTGCGCTTTCTGGCGGCGCGCGGGCTGGCGGTGCAGTCGGTCGACGCACGCACCATGCTGCGCGCGGAACATCGCGGTGCCTCGGCCAAGGCAAGCGTGCTGTCGGCGATGTGCGGTTTCGCCCCGGATCCTGTGCTGCAGGCGCGCCTCGCCGCGGGCCCGCCGCTCGTCATCACCCAGGGCTTCATCGCCAGCGACGAGGAGGGCAACACGGTGCTCCTCGGTCGCGGCGGCTCGGACACTTCCGCGGCGTATCTCGCCGCCAAGCTGTGCGCCGCGCGCCTGGAGATCTGGACCGACGTGCCCGGCATGTTCAGCGCCAACCCGCGCGCCACCCCGGCGGCGCGGCTGCTGCAGACGCTGCACTACGACGAGGCCCAGGAGATCGCCACCAGCGGCGCCAAGGTGCTGCACCCGCGCTGCATCCTGCCGGCGCGCCAGTACGGCATTCCGCTGCACGTGTTATCCACCCAGGCGCCGCACCTGCCCGGCACGGTGCTGAGCGCCAGCGGCGGCGACGGCCGCGCGCAGGTGAAGGCGATCTGCACCAAGAAGGGCATTACGCTGATCGCGCTCGAGAGCCCGGGCATGTGGCACCAGGTCGGCTTTCTCGCCGATGCCTTCCAGGTGTTCAAGCAGCACGGCATGTCGGTGGACCTGGTGTCGACCTCGGAGACCAACGTCACCGTGTCGCTCGATCCCGCTGCCAACACCCTTGACAACACGCTGGTGGCTAACCTGGTCGCCGACCTGTCGCGGCTGTGCCCGGTGCAGGTCATCGGCCCGTGCGCCTCGGTGAGCCTGGTGGGGCGCAACATCCGCGCCATCCTCCACCAGCTCGGCGGGGCGTTCGAGTTCTTCGAGGAGCAGAAGATCTATCTGGTGAGCCAGGCCGCCAACGATCTGAACTTCACCTTCGTGGTCGATGAGAACCAGGGCGACCGCCTGGTCGAGCAGCTGCACGAGCTGCTGATCCGCCCGGTACCGGGCGACAAGGTGCTCGGACCCACCTGGCAGCAGCTGTTCTCGCCGCCGCGCGCCGCCGCCGCGAGCCCCATCCCCTGGTGGCGCCGGCGGCGCGAGCCGCTGCTCGCCGCGCTCGGCGAGCGCGATGCCGCCTTCGTCTACGACCTCGAGGTGGCGCGGGCGGCCGCGCGTGCGCTGCGGCGCTTGAGCTCGCTGGCACGGGTGCACTACTCGGTGAAGGCCAACCCGCATCCCGAAGTGCTGCGCGCCCTGCGCGCCGAGCAGGTGCAGTTCGAGTGCGTCTCGCAGGGCGAGGCGCAGCGGATACTGGAGCTGTTCACCGACCTCGCCGCGCAGCAGGTGCTGTTCACGCCGAACTTCGCCCCCCGCGCCGAATACGCCTGGGCGCTCGCGCGCGGGGTGCGCGTGACGGTCGACAACAGTTACGCCCTGGACGCGTGGCCGGAGCTGTTCCGCGACCGCGAGATCTTCGTGCGCCTCGATACCGGCGTCGGCCGCGGCCATCACACCCACGTGCGCACCGCCGGCAGCCGCTCGAAGTTCGGCGTGCCGCTCGCCGAACTGCCGGCGCTGGCGCAGCAGGCGCAGGCGCACGGGGTGCGCATCGTCGGGCTGCAGGCGCACATCGGCAGCGGCATCTTCGACGTGACGAGCTGGGAGCACACCGCGCGGCTGCTCGCGGGCGCGGCGGGGGCGATCGGCGGCGTGCGCGTCATCGACGTCGGCGGCGGGTTGGGAGTGCCCGAGCGTCCCGACCAGGCGCCGCTCGATCTCGGCAAGCTCGATACGCTCCTGACCGCGGTGCGGGCCGAGCACCCGCACCTCGAGGTGTGGCTCGAGCCCGGACGCTACCTGGTATCCGCGGCCGGCGTGCTGCTGGCGCGCGTCACGCAGTTGAAGACCAAGGCCGGGGTGCGCTTCGTCGGTGTGGCCACCGGCATGAACTCGCTCATCCGTCCGGCGCTCTATGGGTCACACCATGAGATCGTCAATCTCACGCGCGCCGACGAGCCGGCCACCGAGCTGGTGAGCGTGGTCGGCCCGATCTGCGAGAGTGCCGACGTGCTCGGTCACGACCGCCTGCTGCCGGTGACGCGCGAGGGGGACGTGCTACTCATCGCCAACGCCGGTGCCTACGGACGCGCCATGAGCTCGCACTACAACCTGCGCCCGCCGGCCGTGGAGCTGTTCCTCTGAAGCGCCTGGCGCTCGCCGCCGCCGCCTTCGCGGTGCTGCTCGCGGCGCTCTACGTGCTGTACCTCGACATCATCGTGGTGCGCCAGTTCGAGGGCCGGCGCTGGTCGCTGCCGGCGCAGGTGTACGCGGCGCCGCTCGAGCTGTACGCGGGCCTCGGCCTGACGCTGCCGGAGGTCGAGCGCGAGCTGCAGCGCCTGCACTACCGGCGTGCCGAGCTTGCGGACCATCCCGGCACCTACCGCCTGCAGGGCGAGCACCTCGAAGTGTCCTTGCGCCCCGCGCGCTTCGCCGACGAGACACGCGCAGCTCAGCTCCTCACCATCAGCGGCGGGCCGGCAGGCATCGCCAGCCTGCGCGACGGCAGCGGCCGCGAAGTGCCGGTGCTGCGGCTCGAGCCGCTGCTGATCGGCAGCATCTTCCCGATACACGGCGAGGACCGCATCGTCGTGACGCCGGCGGAAGTGCCGCCGCTCCTGCCCGCCGCGCTGAAGGCGGTCGAGGACCGCAAGTTCGACACCCACCACGGTGTCGATCCGGTCGCCGTGCTGCGTGCCGCCTGGGTCGATGCGCGCGCCGGGCAGATCGAGCAGGGCGGCAGCACGCTCACGCAGCAGCTGGTGCGCAGCTACTTCCTCAACTCGCGGCAGACGCTGTCCCGCAAGCTGCGCGAGGCAGTGATGGCGATGGCGCTCGATGCGCATTTCACCAAGGCCGATCTCATGAATGCCTATATCAATGAGATCTTCCTCGGCCAGGACGGCGCGCGCGCCATCCACGGCTTCGGCCTCGCCAGCCAGTTCTATTTTGGCAAGCCGCTCGCAGAGCTCGATCTGTCGGAAGTGGCGCTGCTGGTCGCGGTGGTGCGCGGCCCCTCGTACTACGATCCGCGCCGCCATCCCGAGCGGGCGCTGCAGCGGCGCAACCTGGTGCTGAAGATCATGGGCGAGCAGGGCGTGGTCAGGCCCGCGGACGCTGCCGCGGCCGCACGCCGGGCGCTGGGGGTCAGCAGCCGCCCCTCGGGCGCCTACTACCCCGCCTACCTCGATTTCGTGCGCCGCACCCTGCGGCGCGACTACCACGAGGATGACCTCACCGCGGCCGGGCTGCGCATCTACACCGGCCTCGATCCGCGTGCCCAGGAGCAGGCCGAGAGCGCGCTCGAGCACGAGCTGGATCGCCTCGATCAGGCGCACCGCCATCCGCAGGCAGCGCTCGAGGGTGCGGTGGTGGTGACCACACCGCACAGCGGCGACGTGATCGCCATCGTCGGCGGGCGCGACGTCGGCTACGACGGCTTCGACCGCGCGCTCGATGCGCGCCGGCCGATGGGCTCGCTGGTCAAGCCCTTCATCTACCTGACCGCGCTCGAAAGCGGCCGCTACAACGCCGCGACCGTGGTGCAGGACGAGCCGGTGGATGTGAAGCTCACCGGCGGCCAGCACTGGCAGCCGGAGAACTTCACGCACCAGGTCTACGGCGCAGTGCCGGTGGTGCGCGCGCTGGCCGAGTCGCTGAACCTCGCCACCGTGGGCATCGGGCTGAGCCTCGGATTGCCGAAGGTCGCCGCGACGCTGCAGCGCTTCGGTCTGCCGCGGCCCCCAGCGCAGGTGCCGGCGATGCTGCTCGGGGCCATCGACATCTCCCCGCTCGAAACCGCGCAGCTCTTCAACGGCCTCGCCAACGGCGGCTTCCACAGCCCGCTGCGCGCGGTACACGCCGTCATCAGCGCGCAGGGCAGGCCGCTCAAGGCATTTCCCCTCGAGGTGACGCCGGTGGCCTCGCCCGAGTCGATCTACCCGCTCGACCGCATGCTGGTGCTCGTCATGGAGCACGGCACCGGACGTGCGGCCCGGGCGCTGCTGCCGCCGCAGCTCATTGTCGCCGGCAAGTCGGGTACGTCCTCGGACCTGCGCGACAGCTGGTTCGCCGGTTTCTCCGGCAGCCACCTGGTGGTCGTGTGGGTGGGCTACGACAACGACGATCCCACGGGACTCACCGGATCCACCGGTGCCCTGCCGGTGTGGGCGCACATCATGGCGCACCTCGACGGCAGCTCCTGGAACGCACCGATGCCCGAGTCGCTCGCCGAAGTGCACATCGAATATCCGACCGGGCTGCGCGTGGTGCCCGGCTGTGCGCAGGACATCGTGGCGGTCGTGGTGCCGGGGGGCACGCAGCTGCCCGCAAGGCCGGGCTGCGGCTTCCCCGACACGCCGCCGCCCGGGGCGCCACGGTCCGAGTCGCTCCTGCAGCGGGCGCAGCAATGGCTGCACGGAGTGGGGCACTGATGCGCGGTGGCGGGCCGCTCCTGGCCGCCCTGTGCGCGCTGCTGTGCGCATGTGGTCCGCTGCCGCCGCGGGCGCCTGAGGCCCCGGGAAGCGCCCCCGGCAGCCCGGTGCCGCCTGGCGCTGCTCCTCCCGAGGCCCCGTACGCCCCGCCCGCGCGGCAGTTTCACCTGGGCACCGCCGCCGGCGCGCTCATCACCCAGGCGCACCGCCAGGCCGCGGGCGGGGATTATGTTCAGGCGGCCGTCACCCTCGAGCGCGCCCTGCGGATCGAGCCTGACAACCCCCTGGTGTGGATCGAGCTCGGCCGGGTGCGCCTGGCCGAAAACAACGGCCTGCAGGCGGATGCCCTGGGGCGCAAGGCGCTGGCGCTCGCCACCGGCGACCCCGCCGCCCAGGCCGCCGCCTGGCGTCTCATTGCCGATTCGCTGCGCCTGCGGGGACGCAATGCCGACGCAGCGGAGGCCGATCGGCACGCCGGGGGCCTCGCGCCTCGCTGAGGTCGAATCACGCCGATGCGCATCACTGATGCGCATCACGCGAAAAGGGCAGCCCTCGACCGCGCGGTGGCGGCGCTTGCGTCCCGGCCCCCTGGCCCCCTAGACTTGCTGTCACTCATCGAGACCGGCTGAGGGATAGGCCCTTAGACGCCGGGGCAACCGCCAGGCTTAACCACCCTGGAAAGGTGCCAACTCCTGCAGACACTCCTGGTACAGGGTGTCGACAGATGAGCGGTCAGCGTGGCCCGACGCGGTGCCCTCGAGGCGCTTCGGTGGGATGGACGCGACAAGCCTGCATCGTCAGGCACGCTCCGCGGGAGACCGGTGAGACCGGGCAACACTAAGCGGAGCATCCCGTGAGCCAATTCGATACGCGCGCCCCTGCACCCTGGGACGCAGCCGCCGGCAGCACTCCCGATCCGGTCACGCAGGCGGTGCGCGCCGGCATCGAATGCGATGACACGACCGGGTGCGTCGTGCCGCCGCTGCACCTTTCCTCCACCTTCGCCTTTCGCGCCTTCGGCGAGAAGCGCGCCTACGACTACACGCGCTCGGGCAATCCGACGCGCGACCTGCTCGCGGACGCGCTTTCGGACCTGGAGCAGGGCGCGGGCGCGGTTGTCACCGCTAGCGGCATGGCGGCGATCACGGTGGTGGGCTACCTCGTCCCGGTGGGCGCACGCATCGTCGCGCCCCACGACTGCTACGGCGGCACCTACCGCCTGTTCGAGGCCTGGCGACGCCGCGGCGAGCGGCAGGTGGAGTTCATCGATTTCGGCGACGAGGCGGCGGTGCGCGCGGCGCTGTCGCAGCCGACCGCGCTGGTGTGGATCGAGACCCCGAGCAATCCGCTGCTGCGGATCACCGACATCGCCGCGGTTACCGCGCTCGGGCATGCCTGCGGCGCGCTGGTGGTCGTCGACAACACGTTTCTGTCACCGGGCTGGCAGCGTCCGCTCACGTTCGGCGCCGACCTGGTGGTGCACTCGACCACCAAGTACCTCAACGGCCACAGCGACGTGGTAGGCGGGGCGGTGGTTGCCGCGACCGCGGCGCTGCACGAGCAGCTGGTGTGGTGGGCCAACTGCCTGGGGCTGACCGGGGCGCCGTTCGACAGCTTCCTGACACTGCGCGGCCTGCGCACGCTCTACGCGCGGCTCGAGCATCACGGCCGCAACGCCCATGCGCTCGCTCACTGGCTCGATGGGCAGCCAAACGTGCAGCGCGTGTATTACCCCGGGCTCGCTGCGCATCCGGGTCACGAGCTGGCGCGGCGCCAGCAGCGCGGCTTCGGCGCGATCGTCTCGCTCGATCTCGCCGGCGGCCACGAGGCGGTGCGCGCCTTCGTGGCAGGGCTCGAATGCTTCTCGCTCGCCGAGTCGCTCGGCGGGGTGGAGAGCCTGGTGGCGCACCCGGCCACCATGACGCACGCCGCCATGGACCGCGAGGCGCGCGAGCGCGCCGGCCTGGTCGACGGCCTCATCCGCCTGTCGATCGGCATCGAGGCTCTGGAGGATCTGCGCCACGACCTCGAACGGGCCCTGGCGCGCGCGGCGCGCACGCTGCCCGAGCGCACCCTCAGGCAGGTCGCCGCAGCCTGCTGATCACGGCCGCACCCACTTCGGAGGTGGACAGCGCCCGCATTCCCGGCGCGGCGAGATCGGCGCTGCGCGCGCCGGCGGCGAGCGCTTCGGCCACCGCGCGCTCCACCGCCGCGGCTTCCGCGCTGAGTCCCAGCGAGTGGCGCAGCAGCAGCGCCACCGACAGCAGCGCCCCGCAGGGGTTGGCGACGCCGCGTCCGGCGATGTCCGGCGCCGAGCCGTGGATCGGCTCGTAGATTCCGCGCCGACCTTCGCCGAGTGAGGCTGACGGCAGCAGCCCGAGCGAGCCGGCGAGCATCGAGGCCTCGTCGGTGAGGATGTCGCCGAACATGTTCTCGGTGACCAGCACGTCGAAATCTCGCGGCCGGCGCAGCAGGTGCATCGCAGCCGCATCCACCAGCATGTGCTCGAGGGCGAGCGCGGGAAACTCGCGCCGCACCAGGTTCGTGGTCACTTCGCGCCACAGCCGTGAGGTCTCGAGAACGTTCGCCTTGTCGATCGAGGTCAGCCGTCCGCGCCGCGACTGCGCGAGCCGTCCCGCGAAGCGCACGATGCGCTCGATCTCCGCCACCGTGTAGCTGCAGACATCACGCGCGCCGGCCGCATCGCGCTGCTTCTCGCCGAAATAGATGCCACCGGTCAGCTCGCGTACGAAGATCAGGTCGACGTCGGCGACGATCTCGGGCTTGAGCGGCGAGGCGTCGGCGAGGGACGGATGGACCTGCACCGGGCGCAAATTGGCGAAGGTGCCGAGCTCCTTGCGCAGCCGCAGCAGCCCGGCCTCGGGCCGCAGCGGCGCATCCGGCGCCGACCACTTCGGACCGCCGATCGCCCCGAGCAGCACCGCATCGGCGCTCAAGGCTGCCCGCAGTGTCGGCGCGGGCAGCGGATCGCCGTGGCTGTCGATGGCCGCGCCGCCGAAGGGCAGCGCCGTGGCCTCGATCTCGTGAGCGAACAGCTTCGCCACCGCCTCGAGGCAGCGCAGCGCCTCGGCCGTGACTTCCGGGCCGATGCCATCCCCCGGCAGTACCGCCACGCGTGCCTTCATGCGCGGCGTTCGTAGGCCTCGATCTCGGCCTGCCGCGCGAGCAGGAAGCCGAGCTCGTCCAGCCCCTCGAGCAGGCAGTGGCGCGCGAACGGCTCGAGCGGGAAGCGCACCGCCGCCCCGCCGGGCAGAGTGAGGGTGGTAGCGGCGACGTCGAGGGTGATTTCCGCGCCGGGGTGCGCCATAAGCCAGTCGCTGGTGCGCGCATCCACCACCACCGGCAGCAGCCCGTTCTTCAGCGCATTGCTGCTGAAGATGTCGGCGATCTCGGTGCTCACCACCGCGCGCACGCCGTAATCGAGCAGCGCCCAGGCGGCATGCTCGCGCGAGGAGCCGCAACCGAAGTTGCCGCCCGCAACCAGGATCTGGCAGCCGGCCGCGTCGGCGCGGTTCAGCGCGAAATCCGCCCGCGGCGCCCGGTGCTCGTCGTAGCGCCAGTCGGCGAACAGGTGGGCGCCGAGTCCGGTGCGCGTGGTGGTGGTGAGAAAGCGCGCCGGAATGATGCGATCGGTGTCGATGTTGGCATCCGGCAGCACCACGGTGCGCGAGCTGAAGGTGGTGAGCGGTGCCATCGCGCGGCTCGGCGAGCTCACAGCAGCTCGCGCGGATCGCTGACGCGCCCGCGCAACGCGCTCGCCGCCGCGGTGAGGGGGCTGGCGAGCAGCGTGCGTGCGCCCGCGCCCTGGCGCCCCTCGAAGTTACGGTTGCTGGTACTGAGCGAGTACTCCCCGCGCCCGACCAGATCGCCGTTCATGCCCAGGCACATCGAGCAACCGGATTCGCGCCACTCCGCGCCCGCCTCGAGGAACACGCGATCGAGCCCCTCGGCCTCGGCCGCGCGCTTGACCTGCTGCGAGCCGGGGACCACCAGCATGCGCAACCCCGCGGCGATGTGCTTGCCGCGCAGCAGTTGCGCCGCGTCGCGCAGGTCGGAGAGCCGCCCGTTGGTGCAGCTGCCGATGAACACCACGTTCACCGGCTGGTCCTTGATCGGCTGACCGGCGCTCAAGCCCATGTAGCTGAGCGCGCGCTCGAACGCGGCATCGCCGGGGCGGTGCGGAATCTCCCCGCCGATCGGGATCGCCATGCCGGGGTTGGTGCCGTAGGTAACCATCGGCTCGACGCCGGTCGCATCGAGGTGTACCTCGCGGTCGAAGCGCGCGCCGGCATCGCTCGGCAGCGCACGCCAGCTCGCGAGCGCGCGCTCCCACCCCGCACCCTGCGGGGCGCGCGGGCGGCCGGCGAGATAGGCGTAGGTGGTCTCATCGGGCGCCATCATGCCGGCGCGCGCGCCGGCCTCGATCGACATGTTGCACACCGTCATGCGCTCCTCCATGTCGAGCGCGCCGATAGTGGTGCCGCGGTACTCGATCACGTGGCCGGTGCCGCCGTCGACGCCGAGCTGCGCGATGATCGCGAGAATCAGGTCCTTGGCGGTGACCCCGGCGCCGAGCTCGCCGTGCACCTCGACCGCAAGCGTGCGCGGCTTGCGCTGCAACAGGCACTGCGTGGCGAGTACGTGGCCAACCTCGGTGGTGCCGATACCGAAGGCGAGCGCGCCGAGCGCACCGTGGGTGCTGGTGTGGCTGTCGCCGCACACGATGGTCTGTCCCGGCTGGCTCAAGCCGAGCTCCGGCCCGATGACATGCACGATGCCGCGCTGTGCGTGGCGCATTGCCAGGAGCTCCACGCCGAAGTCGGCGCAGTTGCGCTCGAGCTGCGCCACCTGCCTGGCGGCGGAATCGATGGCGATCGGCGCGCCGCCGAACACCTGTGCGGTCTGCGTCGGGGTGGAGTGGTCCATGGTGGCGAGCGTGCGGTCGGGACGGCGCACCGGCAGGCCGCGCTCGCGCAGCACCGCGAACGCCTGCGGCGAGGTCACCTCGTGCACCAGGTGCAGATCGATGTAGAGCACGGCCGGGGTCGCCGCCGTCTCGGCGGCCACCTCGTGACGCTGCCAGACCTTGTCGAACAGGGTTTGCGGTGCGCGCGCCATCAGCCGGAAGCCGCGACGCGCGGCACGGACATGTCGACGTAGTCGAGCCAGCCCCACTTGTCCGCGGTCTTGCCGGAGAACAGGCCGTAGAACGCCTGCTGCAGCGATTCGGTGATCGGGCCGTGGCCGCCGCTGCCGATCGCAATGCGGTCCACCGAGCGGATGGCGGTGATCTCGACCGCCGTGCCGGTGAAGAACGCCTCGTCCGCGATGTACAGCAGCTCGCGCGGGATCGCGCACTCGCGCACCTCAAGCCCGCGCTCACGCGCCAGCCGCATGACGGTGTCGCGGGTGAGCCCGCCGAGCACCGAGTGGGCGAGCGCGGGGGTGAGCAGCGCGCCGTCCTTGACCAGGAACAGGTTCTCGCCCGAGCCCTCGCTCAGCGTGCCGTCGGGTGCCAGCCCGATTCCTTCGGCGAAGCCGAGCCGCCGCGCCTCGGAGGCGATCAGCTGGCTGGAGAGGTAGTTCCCGGCCGCCTTGGCGAGTGCCGGCAGTGTGTTGGGTGCCACGCGATTCCAGGAGGAGATGCACACGTCGACGCCGCTTTCCTCCTCGGCGTGGCTGAGGTACTTGCCCCACTCCCAGGCCGCGACCGCGACCTCGGTGGGCGGATCGTTCTTCGGGCTGACACCGATCTCGCCGTAGCCCTTGAAGACCACCGGGCGGATGTAGGCGCCGCGCTTCAGGCCGTTGGCCGCGATCACCTGCCGGCAGGCCTCGTTCAGCTGCTCGGCGGAGTAGGGCATGTGGATGCGGTAGATCTTCGCCGAATCGAACAGCCGCCGCGTGTGATCGCGCAGGCGGAAGATGGCGACGCCGCGCGGAGTCTCGTAGGCACGCACGCCCTCGAACACCGAGGAGCCGTAGTGCAGCGCGTGCGACAGCACGTGCACCGTCGCCTTCTCCCACGGTACGAGCTTGCCGTTGAACCAGATGAACTGCGTGGCGGGAATGGGCATGCTTCGCTCCTTAAGCGGACGTCGCGGCGGCGCGTTCCTCGCGGCTGCGCCCACCTGCCTGCATCAGCTCGATGCGGTTGATCACCTCGAGGAACGCGCACGTAGCGGACTCGACGATATTGGTGCTCACGCTCGCGCCCCGATGGCTGCGGCGATTGTACTCCA
>Ga0210394_10005725_pt1 | contig 13815 bp, 13 predicted proteins | sample IncBWC12MmetaG_FD_160121 | JGI IMG/M metagenome (GOLD analysis project Ga0210394, IMG submission 160121) | Forest soil microbial communities from Barre Woods Harvard Forest LTER site, Petersham, Massachusetts, United States - Inc-BW-C-12-M | ecosystem: Environmental > Terrestrial > Soil >...
AGAGACCGGCACCGGCAAGGAAGTCATCGCGCGAGCGATTCACGAGATGAGCCCCCGCCGAAACCGAAATCTGGTAAAGGTGAACTGCGCGGCGATGCCTGCCGGCCTCCTCGAGAGCGAACTCTTCGGACACGAACGCGGAGCCTTTACGGGCGCTATCAATTCTCATGTCGGCCGGTTCGCATTAGCGGATCGTGGCACACTGTTCCTCGATGAAATTGGAGACATGCCGCTTGAACTTCAGCCTAAGCTTCTGCGTGTGCTCCAGGAGCGCGAGTTTGAGGCAGTCGGCAGCACGCGCACAACGCGAGTCGATGTTCGCGTCGTTGCGGCGACCAACCAAGACTTGAAGCGAATGGCTCAGGATCGTGAATTCCGTGAAGATTTGTACTACCGGTTGAACGTTTTCCCGATTTATCTGCCGCCACTGCGCGAAAGGAAAGCCGATATTCCCGAGCTCGTGAAATATTTCGTTCAAGAGTTCGCTGTTTCGATGCACAAATCGATCGAATCGATTCCTCAGGAAACCATGCGCTCGCTGGTCCGTCACCACTGGCCCGGCAATATTCGAGAGCTCCAAAATTACATCGCGCGCGGAGTCATACTCTCCAATGATGGCGTCTTCGAACCAGCGCCTCTCGATAGTTATCAGCCGCCGGAGCCCGAGATTGCAAACCCCACCCTCGAAGACAAGGTGCGCAGAGAAATTCTCGCTGCTTGCCAGCGCGCCAATTGGAAGCTCGGAGGTCCACGAGGCGCAGCTGCCAGACTTGGTTTGAATCGCACCACTCTGTTTTACAAAATGAAGCGCCTTGGTATTACGGCGCCAGCAGACCATTCACAGGATTAAGTCGAGAATCATGCGACATGAAAAGCCATTGCTCGCCATGGCTTTTAAGAATCCCAGTTCGGGAAATAGAACCCAAACGATGGCGCTTTGTGAGATCTTGTTGATGCTCGGCGCGAATGTCCGTGAGGGTCGTAACTCCCGCGCACGTGAAGCTCTTTTGGCTTGCATCGACGGTGATCATGACTCAACTCCTTGCAACCTCCGGAGTGCCTTACGTTTCAATACCTCGGACGACGAAGCGGACGCCCTGCGAATGGGAGTCACCAGAGCCCGCGCCGTCCGATCCAAGAGCTTGCGTCTTGCGTGAAAGAGCCGCGCCTTGAAGGTCCCATATGAAACACCGAGCATGGCGCAAGCTTCTGCTCCTGATAGGTCGTCATAAAAAGCCATCGTGAATGCCTGTCGAAGCGTGGGTTTCAGCTTTCCCAGCTTCTCGTCGATGAATTGAAGAGTCTCGCGTTCCGCGTGAATCATTTCCGGATCCGGTTGCGAGTCTGGGATATTCTCCGTCCAACTGTCGTCATGCGAGACACCGCTTTCGGAAAGCGACCTGACCGCGGAACGTTTGCGTTTCCGCTGCATCATCAAAGCAGCATTCAGTACGATACGCGTCAACCAAGTCCTGAGCGCAGACCGCCCCTCGAAACTGCGCAAGTGGCGATACGCCGAAAGAAACGCCTCTTGCACCGCGTCTTCCGCGTCTTCTTTATTCCGTAGAATGGAGTATGCAATCGCTAGGAATCTCTTGCGCGATGCGACAAACATCTCCTCCAAAGCGTCCTTTCGTAGGACCTCCTCTCGTGACTCGACCAGTTTGCGGGCTTCGTAGCTTGGCGTCTTAGAATGGGCTGTGCGCACCTTCCTTTTTGGTGTCTGGAATACGGGCAAAGGCTTGCGGGCGGCAGCTTCGTAGCTTAGCCCTCTGGAACTTGCGGTTCCCAATGCGTAGGTCACTTGCGATCTCCGTTCCTTCACTTGCTTCGTCATGCAAATGTATGCCCATGGCGGACTTCGCCAAGCGCTGCAGCTAGGTATCTTGTTTTCAACGGAAAGAAGAAATGCCGGAGGTCAGCGCGAAGACGCGAGATTTTTTCAGGTCGTTATTTAAGCCAGAAAATTGACGGTAGCGTCGACGTCGTGACCGGGGCGCAGACCAATAGCGTCCAAGCTGAGGTTTGGTTTTTGAACCGACCTACTCTCGCATCCGCTGCCGCTCTGCGACAGATCTTCGACAATTTCGTCAATCAAGAGACGCACCAACGCCCGCGGCGACTGGTCACTGTTTGTTTTTCATCCGTAAGACGCTCAATCAACGCAGTTTGTGGCTTCGCGCCCCGACGAAACCGCTTGGAGACTGCATTGCATGGTACGGGTGTGCAGACGATCTTGGTCTGCAACTGCTATTTCTGTCACCAACCACTGCTTCACCCGAAGTCTTAGTGGGGATGCTTGATGAGGATCGTCGAGACAATGCAAAAGACGGATTGGCAAGCGATCGTCAGCCGAGTTACGGCGGTTGTCCTTCTCCTCGCCGGCGTGCTTCTCGCCGCAGGATTGTGCACCGCAACTCCGCAGGACAACTCCGTTCCCAGCATCTTCGATTCGCACTCCACGCCAGCAGATTCGATCCGTCATCTCTCTATCTTCGTCCTCAGCGTCACCGGACTGATTTTTATTATGGTTTTCAGTTTACTAACTTACGTGGTCGGGAGATTCCGGAGCCGAGCGGCGGACGCAGAGCGCGAGCCTGCGCAAGTGTATGGAAGCACACAGATTGAACTCGCCTGGACCATCATCCCGATTCTGATCGTTATTGTCCTTTTTCTCGCGACGGCGAGAGTGATTCACGCAATCCAGGACGCACCCAAGCCCGCTGAGGCGGTGGATGTAACCGCAATCGGACACCAGTTTTGGTGGGAATTTCGCTATCCCGCGCTCGGCGTTGTCACCGCGAACGAACTCCATGTTCCCGTGAGCGATCCATCTCGTCCCACACCGACCTTTTTGAGATTGCTTTCCGCCGATACCGATCACAGTTTCTGGATACCTCAGCTTGCAGGAAAGACAGACTTGATTCCGAATCGCGTGAACGAAACGTGGCTCAATCCTCTCGAGACCGGCTTGTTTCTTGGCCAATGCGCGCAATACTGCGGTACGCAGCACGCGAAGATGCTATTGCGCGTGTACGTAGATAGTCCGGAGGACTTCAAGGTTTGGGTACGCGGACAACAACAGTCGGCGAGTGAAGATGAAAAAGAAGCCGCGGGAAGACGCGTCTTCGAGAGAACCGCATGCCTGAACTGCCATGCCATCAACGGCACAAACGGCACCGGGCGTTTTGGCCCGGACCTGACCCACCTGATGAGCCGACGCACGATCGCGTCAGGCGCAGCGGAGAACAACTCGCAAAATCTTCGGTTGTGGATTAAAAACCCAGATTCCATCAAGCCGGGATCTCTTATGCCGGCAATGAAGTTGAGCGACCCTGAACTGGATGCGCTCGTGCGGTATCTCGGAACTCTGCAGTAGAGAAAGAGAGCGGAATCAGCAATGTCGTCCGATGCCATAGCCATTCAAACCGCCGAAACCGAGGGCCGGCCGTGGGTTGAAACGTTGCATGAGTGGGTGACCACCGTCGATCACAAGCGCCTCGGTGTTCTGTACATCCTCTACGCCCTCTTTTTTCTTGTCATCGGCGGTATCGAAGCAACCATCATGCGCGTCCAGTTGATGCACCCGCACAACGATTTTGTTTCCCCGCAGGTATTCAATCGCATGTTCACCATGCACGGCACGACCATGATTTTCTTCGTGGCCATGCCCATCCTGTTCGGCTTCGCCAACTACCTAGTGCCCTTGATGATCGGCGCGCGAGACATGGCGTTTCCCCGCCTAAACGCCTTCGGCTTTTGGCTGACAGCCTTTGGCGGATTCCTGCTTTACTTCAGTTTGCTGGGTGGGAGTGGACTTTACGGTGCCGGTAACGCACCGGACGTGGGCTGGTGGGCGTATGCCCCCTTGGCATCGCGTGCGTTTTCGCCGGGCCACAGCTCAGATTACTGGACGATCGCTCTGCTGGCCTCGGGTTTCGGCAGCATCGCTACTGCCATAAACATCATCGCCACGATCATTTCCATGCGCTGCCCAGGCATGACGTTGAGCCGCATGCCGCTGCTGGCATGGCTGAACTTGGTCATGTCTGGAATGGTTTTGCTCGCCATTTCGCCTCTATCCGCGGCTCAAATCATGCTGCTGGTCGATCGCTATCTCGGCGGCCATTTCTTCGATACTCAGGCGGGCGGCTCCGCCACGCTGTGGATGCACTTCTTTTGGATATTTGGACACCCCGAGGTCTACGTTCTGATCATTCCCTGCTTTGCATTCGTTTCCGAAATTGTTCCGGTATTTTCGCGCAAGCCGATTTTCGGATACCCCGTCATGGTGGGCGCCACCGTTTGCATCGCTTTTGTGAGCATGAGTGTTTGGGCGCACCACATGTTCACAATCGGAATGAATTCCTACGCCAACAGCTTTTTCACGATAACGACGATGGCGGTGGGCGTGCCGACCGGAATCAAGATTTTCAACTGGCTGGGCACGATGTGGGGAGGCAAGATTCAGTTCAAGACGCCAATGCTCTTCTGCATTGGATTTCTCTTCCAGTTTTTGATCGCCGGCCTCACCGGCATCATGTTGGCTTCATCGCCTTTCGACTGGCAGCTCGGCGGCTCCTACTTTGTCGTCGCCCACTTTCACTACGTGATAGTCGGCGGAATTTTGTTCGCTCTCTTCGGTGCGTTTTATTACTGGTACCCAAAGATCACCGGCCGAATGCTGCATGAAGGCCTGGGCAAACTCCATTTCTGGCTGTTTCTGATTGGTTTCCATCTCACCTTTGATCTGATGCACATTCCCGGCTTGCTTGGGATGCCACGGCGTATTTACACCTACGAGCCCGGGCGCGGCTGGGACACCTCGAACTTTCTTGTGACCATCGGTGCATTTATCCAGGGAATTGCCACCCTGGTGTTTGTCGCGAACTTGGTCATTTCTTACTTCAAGGGAGCAAAAGCGGGAAACGATCCCTGGGATGCTTGGACTCTGGAGTGGTCCGTGAGTTCGCCGCCACCCACCTATAACTTTGCTTCGATCCCTAGAGTTTCGAGCCGGCGACCATTGTGGGATCTGAAACATCCTGAAGATCCGGACAGCCGCTATGAGTAAGGAAATAGCTCAATGAGCACACTCACGACTCGGCTGCCGGAAACCACTGCAGCTTGGAAGCTTCCCTATCGCGGAAGGGTCGGCATGGCGTGTCTCATCATCGCCGAGTCCGCCATCTTCACGATTATCGTGGTGGCCTATCTCTTCTACCTGGGGAAAAGCCTCTCCGGACCAACCCCGCGCGAAGTCTTGGAAACTCCGATTTTCTACACAATCTGTCTGCTCTCCAGCAGCCTGACCATCCACCTCGCTAGAAAGCTGCTCGAACGCGGCCACCGCGCGGCATTTCTCGCCTTGTGGCTGCTCACACTCATACTAGGTTCCCTCTTTCTCTACGGCACCGGCCAGGAATGGCACCGCTTGATCTACGAACGCGGGCTAACTATCTCGACGAATCTTTTTGGAACAACGTACTACTCCCTGGTTGGCCTGCACGCCTTTCACGTTACGGCTGGACTGACCATGCTCACGATCGTGCTGCTATTCGGGCTGGCAGGTCGCGTTGGACCCGAGCAGTCCGCTCGCGTCGACGTACTGTCCCTGTACTGGCATTTTGTGGACGCCGTGTGGGTCGTTGTTTTCACTGTTGTCTATGTTCTTGGTCGCTGAGGAAGACGAATGTCAACGCTTGTACCCATGGAAGAACTAGAGCAGAGCCCTCGTGCTCCGGTTGAGATAGAGGTGCCGGCATCGACCGCGTGGCCCATTGTTTTGGCTTTCGGCTTCACCTTAATGTTCGCGGGACTTCTTACGAGCGTTTCGGTCAGCGCCCTCGGCATCGTGCTGAGTGTTGCCGGTTGCGTTGGGTGGTTCCGCGAACTATTTCCTCGCGAGCGCGAAGAAACTGTGCCAGTCGTGTTCGACGAGAGCCGCGTCGCAACGACGCGCCGTGTTGTTGAGCGCGTGCCGATCGCACCCGAACTCGTCCGCGCGTGGCTTCCCCTGAAAACCTATCCGATATCGGCTGGCGTCAAGGGTGGCATCGCCGGGGCAGTAGCGATGGCCGTGCTGGCCTGTGCTTACGGAGTGCTCAAAGCCGGAAGCATCTGGTATCCCATCAACCTCCTTGCAGCTACTGTCTATGCACAATCGCTTAAGCTTGACCCCGCGCAACTGAATGCGTTTCATTCCGACAGCTTCGCTATTGCCCTCGTCCTCCACGGTATCGGATCCATTTTCGTGGGACTTCTCTATGGCGCGATGCTTCCCATGTTCCCGCGGCGGCCGATCGTACTCGGAGGACTGATTGCTCCCGTGCTCTGGTCGGGGCTCCTGTATTCGATTATGCAGCTTCTCAATCCTTTGCTTGCAAGCCGCATTAACTGGACTTGGTTTATGGCCTCGCAGATAGCCTTTGGCGTTGTAGCAGGCGTCGTCGTCGTGCGGCAGGAGCGTGTCTCAACTCGCGAGAACCTACCGTTCGTTGTACGCGCGGGAATTGAAGCTCCGGGAACAGTTCCGTTGCGGGAAGGCGAGGAAAAGCGGCCGTGAAAGCATTCCGGCATCTTTGCTTGTTTGCGCCCCTCGCTGCGATTTTCCTTGCAGGGTGCGGCGCGCCGCACGGCCAGCCACGTAGTGGTTCCGAAGTTTTGGCACCGAACGAAGTCTTGCAGTTTGCCCCTCTCTTCTCGGAAAACTGCGCCGCCTGTCACGGTGCGGAAGGAAGAGGAGGGGCTGCGATCGCACTTGCCAGCCCTGTTTATCTGGCTATCGCGGATGATCGGTCCATCCGCAAAGTTATCGCACAAGGCGTTCCCGGCACCGCGATGCCGGCTTTCGCCCAAAGCGCCGGCGGGATGCTGACCGACAAGCAGATCGATGTCATTTTGACGCAAATCCGCACGCGCTGGAGCCGCCCCGATAAGCTCAACACCGCCAATCTGCCTTCTTACGCTTCAAAATCCGCGGGCAATGTCTTGCAAGGCGAAGCCGTCTATAAGACCTACTGTGACAGCTGCCATGGTCCTGGCGGGCGTGGCGGACCAAAAGGCAGCTCTATCACGGATGGTTCTTTTCTCGCGCTGGTTAGCGATCAAGCGCTGCGCACTCTTGTCATCTGTGGCCGTCCTGAGTTGGAAGCGCCAGACTGGCGCGAAAACGTGCAGGGCAAGCCCATGTCGGACCAGGAAATAACTGACGTCGTTGCCTGGCTCGTTTCGCGCCGCGTTCAGAATCCAGGACAGCCGTATTCCGTTTCGAGTTACGCGCAACATCCTTAGGAGCTTCACGATGTCGAATGACACTACTCTCTCTCGCCGCGGCCTCCTGATGAAACTGGGAATCTTGTTCAATGGCCTCGTCGCAACCGCGATTGCGATACCGATCGTGCGGTATGTGCTTGCTTCAGTCATGCGCGGACGCACGAACTCCTATCTCGACTGGGTACCACTCGGATCGGTCAGCGAATTCCCAGAAGGAGAAACGCGGCTGGCCACTTTTCGGAATCCGAACGTGATGCCGACCGATGGGAAGACAGTCGACACGGCGTGCTGGGTGCGGCGCGTCGAAGGTGATCAGTTCCAGGTCTTTGCCATCAACTGCGCACATCTGGGCTGCCCGGTGCGGTGGTTCCCACAGTCCGGTCTATTCATGTGTCCGTGCCATGGCGGAGCGTATTACCGCGACGGTTCGCGAGCATCCGGTCCGCCGGAGCGAGGGCTGTTTGAATATCCGTACAAGGTGCAAAACGGTCTCGTCACCATTCAGGCGGGTGAACTGCCCACGCCGGGGGCGCCGACCGCCGCTCTCGATGGAAAGAAGCCGCGATGCGCTTGATTTCGCAAATCGGCGAATGGTTCGACCGGCGCCTGCAGCTCGCGGCTCCTATTCGCGAAGCCGCGGAGCATCCCGTGCCGCGCAACACGGCCAGTTGGTTTTACGTATTCGGCAGCGCCGCGCTGACTGTCTTCATATTGCAACTCGTGACCGGAATTCTCCTCGCGATGATTTATGTACCGTCGGCCGCTGAAGCTTGGAGCAGTTTGCAGGCTCTAAATCACGACGTCGCGCTGGGCTGGTTCATCCGTGCGATGCATGGTTGGGGCTCGAACTTCATGGTCGCGATCGTTCTCGTTCACATGGTCCAGGTCTTTCTCTTTGGCGCCTACAAGTTTCCGCGGGAACTGACTTGGATCGTCGGTGTTTTTCTATTGCTGATGACGCTGGGCATGGCATTCAGCGGGCAAGTGCTGCGCTTCGATCAAGACGCTTATTGGGGGCTTGGCATTGGTGCTTCCATTGCCAGCCGCGTGCCGATCATCGGTCCGGCCGCCGTAAAATTGATGCTGGGCGGGCCGATCATTGCGGGCGCCACGCTCTCTCGATTTTTCACTCTGCATGTCTTCGTGATTCCAGGGATGCTGATCGGATTCGTATGCCTGCATCTTTTAATGGTGTTAAAGCTGGGGATTAACGAATGGCCGATGCCCGGCCGCCTTGTAAAAAAAGCAACCTATGAAACCGAGTACCACGAATTGACGAAGAAGGATGGCGCACCGTTCGTCCCGTACGCGATCTGGAAGGACCTGTTCTTTGCTGCTTTCATTCTGTTATCGGTGGCAGCCTGCGCTTTATATTTCGGTCCGTTCGGGCCAACCGGTAGGCCGGACCCCACGATTATTCAAACGGTGCCGAAGCCAGACTACTTCTTTTTGTGGCTGTACGGTTTGCTGTCATACTTGCCGCCTTCAGTGGAGACGCCAACTCTCCTCATTGGCCCCGTAGTCGTTATCGCGTTTCTTGTTTTGCTGCCATTTCTTTCTGGAGAAGGGGAAAAGAGTTGGCGCCGGCGGCCAATCGCTGTTTTGACGGTTCTGCTGATCGCCATAATCCTGGGAACACTCACCCATCTCGCTGGCTATACGCCGTGGAGTCCACACATGGATGGGTGGAGCGGCGATCCAGTGCCCGACCAATTTCTGCACGGCAGTACCGCTCTCGAACGACAAGGCGCGCTCGTGTTCCAGGTCAAGCAATGCCGCAATTGCCATTCTCTCGGAGACTTAGGAGGCCAAAGAGGGCCCGCGCTCGATAGCGTTGCCACGCGGCTAACGCAGGACCAACTCATCCGCCAAGTCATCCAAGGAGGCGGCAACATGCCGGCCTACGGAAAGAATTTGAGTCCGCCGGAAACGACTGCTTTGGTCGCGTTTCTGGAAACTCTGCATCCTCGGACACAGGCGCCAGCGCGAGATGTCGCTCGCGACATGGTCTTGAGCGAGCAAGAGGATCGAAGACAGGATTCACAAAGATAAAGACGCAGACATGTCACCACACTTCATTTTCGGCCAGAGCTGCCAGGGATTTCCGGTTTCGCTCACACTCACTTTGTTTTACGAGGCTTACCAATACCTGCTCGGCTGGATACCCCTTCGCTTGATCTCTCGAACGGCCATCCCAGCTTGGCGCGCGGCCAGCTTCTTTCTGGGTCTGTTCCTGGTTTGGGCGGCATGCGGATCGTCGCTGGCGGCCTACGACCACAGCCTCCTGACGGTCCACATGATCAAACACCTCCTCCTTATGACTGTCGCACCAGCGTTGATCCTCTTAGGTGAACCTGTGCGAGTTTTCTGGATTGGAATGCCGTTGCTTGTGCAACGTGTCTTCCGTCGCGCGTTTCGGCGATCACCCCTGCGCCGATTTGCACGGATGGTGACAAGTCCTGCGCTGTGTTGGACCCTTTCTGCGATGACTCTTCTTGCGTGGCACCTGCCTGCATTATTTACACTCGCTATGAGGTCAGAGAGCTGGCATGTGGTCGAACAAATAATGTTCTTCTCAGCCGGACTCTTATTCTGGTGGCCAGTCATCCAACCTTGGCCAAGCGCCTCAACTGGACCGCGATGGTCGATGATCTTGTACCTTTTTCTGGCGACTCTTCCCTGCGACATCCTTTCCGGATTTCTCGCCTTCTCAGACCGTGTCGCATACCCAATGTACTTTTCCGCTCCGCGGCTGTTTGGCTTTTCCGTTCTTGAAGATCAACAGTGCGCGGCCGCACTCATGTGGACATGCGTCACACTCCTCTATCTCGTGCCGGCGGCGATTATCTCTACAAAGCTCCTGGCCCCACGGACCTCGCTTGAACACAATTTGCAGCAGTCGCAATTTTCTGGCGGTCCGGTTCAGCTTCCGCAGAGTGCTCCAAGAAGTCTGGAGGTTGTCTAGAAATGGCAACGGAGCCGATTCTGGCGGCGCTTGACGTAGCTGCAGTGCGGCGCCGTCACGATCTTGTTCGTTCCGTCGTCCTGTCCGCCTATTGGTCGCTAACAAAGCCGGAAGTGAATTTTCTCATCGCGATCACAGCCGCTGTCGGCTTTTGGATGGGTGCGCCTGCTTCGCTTCCGCATTTCCCCTGGACGTCTCTTGTTCACACGCTTGTTGGCACCGTACTCGTTGCCAGCGGTGCCGCGACGCTCAACCAGTTGATCGAGTTGCGCTTCGACGCGCAAATGCGCCGAACCGCGCGCCGGCCGCTCGTGTCGGGAAGAATCGAGCCATCTCGCGCTTTGTGGTTTGGAATCTCACTCTCCCTTATAGGTGCCATCTACTTGGCTGTTACAACCAATCCCCTCGCGTCCTTGCTGTCGATCCTTACTCTCCTCGGCTATTTGTTCTTATACACGCCACTGAAACGGAAAACTCCTCTGTGCACGTTGATTGGTGCGTTTCCGGGTGCCACGCCGCCGCTGATCGGCTGGGCCGCCGCTTGCGGACGCCTCGACGCCAATGCCTGGCTGCTTTTTGCAATCGTATTTCTCTGGCAGCTTCCCCACTTCATGGCCATCGCTTGGATGTATCGCGAAGACTATGCCCGCGCTGGCTATTTCGTATTGCCCGCGAGCGGGGTCAGAGAGCGCTTTGTTGCCTGGCAATCCTTGCTGCCTGCTTTAGCGCTTCTCGGTCTGGCTCTCGGCCCTGCAATTCGAGGTCAGTCTGGAATTGTCTATCTTGCAGGCGCTCTCGTTCTTGGAGGCGTCTTTCTCTGTTTCACCGCACGCTTTGCTCTTCAAAGGTCCATCGTTTCTGCGCGGCAGTTGCTTTTTGCTTCCATCCTCTATCTTCCGCTGTTATTCGCTTTGCTCGCGTTGGACAAGAAATGAATAGGAAGGGAACGCCCAGAACTATGCTAGTTGGAATCCGATTCTCAAGGTTGTTCCCCGCCCTGCTCTTGCTTTCCCTCGTTCACCTTCCTGCCTCTAATGCCCAAGACGTTGAGCCATTTAAATTCTTTCGTGACTATGTTGGACTGAAAGAAGATCAGATTGTGGCCATCCGAAACGGAAAAGCGGTAGCGAAAATAGTGGAAACCCGCTCTCCGGATGAGGTGTTTGTATTCGGCTCTGTATATGTGCAGTCGACTCCCGAGAAATATCTCAAGCTTGCTTCCGACATTGACGCGCTTCGCAAACTTCCCAGCTATCTTGCAATCCGAAACTTCAGCGATCCGCCCCAGCTTTCGGACTTTGACGGTTTCACGCTGGAGCCGGACGACATCAAGCAACTGAAAAACTGTGAGCCGGGCAAATGCGACGTCCAACTACCCACCGAGGGGATGGACACATTCAAACAGTCCGTGAATTGGTCTGCGCCGGATGCGGCAAATCAGGCAAACCAGCTTGCACAGAAGTTGGCACTCGAGGCGATTCAGCGATACACGCAAGGGGGAAACGCGGCCCTTGGAACCTACATGGACAAGCATCATCCCGCCGTTGTAGGAGAGACGTTTGCATCCTTGCTCAGCCGTTCGAAAGCCCTTCCGATTTACTTGCCCGAGCTCGAGCACTATCTGCTCGACTATCCGCGCGCACAATCAGAAAACATTCAATCCCAGTTCTACTGGGAAAAGGTAAATTTCGGACTCAAGCCCACGCTTCGGATCGTGCAGGCGGTTGTGTATCGCGGTTCGCGTTCTACAGACCCGGCCTATGCTGTTGCCGTGAAGCAACTTTACGCGAGCCACTACTTCGAGGCCGCCCTGGATTTGACCGTTTGCGTGCGAGACCCGGAGAACCCCAACCGCGGCTTCTATTTGATCACCCTCAAAGGTTCACAGCAGGCCGGGTTGACAGGTTTTAAAGGCGGCATCGTGAGAAAAGTTGCCGTGGACAAAACCCGCTCTTCGCTCGAACGCGCCCTTGGAGCGATCAAGCAAAAGTTGGAAAGCGGGACGGATTGATCCGGCCGTCTGTGGGGACTCATGGTTTTTCCTGATCGCAACACAGCAAGCGCTTTACTGACAATCCTTCTCTTCGCGATTGTGCTTGCCGTCGTCTACGTGGCGCGCGCTGTCATCGTCATTTTTGCCTTTTCGATCCTGTTCGCCTATCTGATCAATCCGATCGTCCGATTCTTGCAACGCCACTCGTTGCTCTTCAGAAACTTGAGAGGCCCGCACGTCTTGGAAGCCTATCTCGCTCTGCTCGTCTTCACCGTGCTTCTCTCGCAGGGTCTCTTTCCTCATTTTCGCAAGAATGCTGGTCAGCTTCTCGCGGCAATTCCCACCCTGACGGACCGAGTCTCCTCCGGAGAAATCGCCAACAACCTCGGAAATAACCTCGGGTGGGCCGATGAGCAAGCCGACCAGATCAAAATCTTCTTCCAGCGCCATCGCGCGAATATCGAGCGCGCTGCGGCGACAATCGAACAATCCGCCCCGGCGGCGCTGGCCGGATTTGTTGTGATCCCGATTCTCGCTATCTTTTTCCTGAGCGACGGAGAGAATCTTGCCAACCAGGTCATTCATCTCGTGTCTGCGAAAGAAAATCACGCAGCTGTGCGATCGCTGGCGGACGAATTGCACGTGATGCTGCAGCGCTACATCCGGGCAAAAGTAATCCTTGGCGGGCTCTCTCTCCTCTTTTGTTCGATCGCCATGCTCTTGTTGGGTTTTCCAAACGCTATAGTGCTCGGCGTTCTTGCCGGAATACTGGAATTCATTCCCGTGGCAGGCTGGATGACTGCGGCCGTAATCATTGTCACGGCTGGAGCTCTCAGTCACTCGCATTGGATATGGATGCTTGCCCTGCTCGTTGTCTGGCGCATTCTGATGGACTACGGCATCGCGCCGCGGGTCATGGGACACGAGCTCGAAATTCACCCTCTGCTCGCAATCTTCACTCTCATGGTGGGCGGCGCCGTGGGCGGAATCGTGGGGATCTATCTTTCAGTGCCTCTCGTCGCCGCGTTGCGGGTCATCTATCGAAGGTTCGCATCGCCTCCGGTCGGTGCGACAGTCCCGGGCAGTATCGTTGAAAGCCCGGAACCAAGAGGCGAGACATCCGTGATGGCCTGATGGCCACGTCGAGACTGGGATAATTATGAGACCACGACTTCAGATTGTTAGAGAGTTCCACAACCGCGCGCGTTCATTCGCAAGTATCGAAAACGCCATTGCGGCGATAAGCGCGGGACAAATGGTGATCGTTGTCGATGATGAAGATCGAGAGAACGAAGGGGACTTAACTGTTGCCGCTGAGAAAATCACGCCGCAAGTTATCAATTTCATGGCGCAGTATGGACGCGGACTGATTTGCTTGGCGATGACACCCGAGCATCTCGATGCACTCGAAATTCCACTAATGGTCCCTCGCAACAGTTCGCGATTTGAAACCGCTTTTTGTGTCAGCATCGAGGCGAGGGAAGGCACCACCACCGGAATTTCGGCCGCCGATCGCGCCTCCACCGTACTCGCCGCCATTAATCCGGCGACAAGGCCTTCGGATCTGATCCGTCCTGGTCAC
>Ga0210394_10005726_pt1 | contig 13813 bp, 12 predicted proteins | sample IncBWC12MmetaG_FD_160121 | JGI IMG/M metagenome (GOLD analysis project Ga0210394, IMG submission 160121) | Forest soil microbial communities from Barre Woods Harvard Forest LTER site, Petersham, Massachusetts, United States - Inc-BW-C-12-M | ecosystem: Environmental > Terrestrial > Soil >...
ACGGGGCCCGCGGGGGATCTCACCCCCTCCATGCACTGGCCCGAACCGGTGCTCAGCGGCGAGGTCGGGGAGGACGCCGGTCCGGTGATGGTCACGGTCGAATACCACGTCGGCGCCGAAAATCGCGGCGCGCTGCTGCAGGCGCTGGGGCGGGTGGGGCGCGAGCGGCGGCGGGACGGCGCGTACGCCTGGGAGGTGTTTCAGGATACGGCGCATTCCGAGCGGCTGCTCGAGACCTTCCTGGTCGACTCGTGGCTCGAGCACCTGCGCCAGCACCGGCGCGTGACGCACGCGGACCGCGTGCTGCAGGATGAATTAGAGCAGCTGCTGCGCGAGCCGCCGCGCGTCACCCACTACGTCGCCGCGCGCGCGGCGCCGCCGGGGTAGATCGCCAGGGGGCTTCAGCTCGCCGCCTCCTGGCGGCAGCGCGCGCGGGCATCGAGCACCAGGTTGCGCAGGAACGACTTGTCGTAGACGCGCAGCAGGTGCGGCTGATGGCGCTCGACGTAGGCGCCCACGCAGTCCGCTTCGGCAGGACCGGCCGCCTCGAGCAGCTGGCGGAAGATGTCCGCATCCCAGCGCCACGGCAGCTCCAGCTCGCAGAATGCGCGGTTGTAGGCGTCGAGCTCAGCGGCGAGGGAGTCGCCCGCCAGGGGGTCGGTGCCGCTCATCTGTCCCGTTGCTCCCATTGCTCTACTCCAGGTCGATTTGCGGATCGAGCTTACCCCGGCTCTACCCAAAGCAAAACTTAGAGCTTTCTATCGTTACCATATGATTTTCAGAATACCCCGCAAGGCGTATCGTGCGGCCATGGGGGTGCCGCCATGAAGAACGTGACGCTGCGTCAGTTGCGGGTATTCGCGGCCGCGGCCCGCCACATGAACTTCTCGCACGCCGCCGCCGAGCTGCACATGTCGCAGCCGGCGGTGTCCACCCAGCTGAAACAGGTCGCGGCCGTCGCGGGGCTGCCACTGTTCGAGCGGATCGGGCGGCGCATGTACCTGACGCCGGCCGGCCGCGAGATCCTGCAGTGTGCCAATGCGGTCGCCCAGCGCCTCAAGGACACCGAGAGCGCACTCGCGCAGCTCAAGGGCGTCACCGGCGGGCGGCTCGACGTGGCCGTCATCAGTGCCGGCGACTATTTCTTTCCGCGCCTGCTGGCGGCCTTCGGTGCCGCGCGTCCCGGTGTCAGCTTCAATCTCACCGTGCACAACCGCGAGGAGCTGCTGCGCGTGCTGGCCGACAATCTCACCGATCTCGCGGTGATGGTGCGCCCGCCGCGCGACCTCGACATCGTCGCGGTGCCCTTCGCACCGCACCCCTACGTCATCGTCGCCCCACCGGGGCACCCGCTGGCGGCCGCGCGGCAGATCCCGCGCGCTGCTCTCAACCGCGAGCGCTTCGTGCAGCGCGAGCAGGGATCGGACACCTGGAACTCGATGCGCGAGGTGTTCGGGCGGCAGTTCTCGCGCCTCAACATCGCCATGCAGATCCACAGCACCGAGACCATCAAGCAGGCGGTGGTCGCCGGCATGGGGATCGCCTTCCTGTCGGCGCACACCATCGGGCTGGACCTGCTGGCCGGCAACCTGGTCGTGCTCGACGTGCAGGGTTTCCCGGCGATGCTCAACTGGTACCTGGTGCACAACCGCAGCAAGCGGCTGCCGCCGGTGGCACTGGCGTTCAAGGAGTTCCTGATCAGCGAGGGCGCGCCGCTGATCGAGCGGCTGGTGCGCTTCGAGTTGCGCCCCGCCGCGGCGCAGGAGCCCCCGGCCGCGGCCGCTACCGCCCGGCCGCGCGCGCGGCAGTCTCAGTCAAGAAAGTCGCAGTAACGCTCGACGTGCGCGGCCAGGTCGAGGGTGTGCTGGCGCGTCAGCCGCTCGGCCAGCTCGGTGTCGCGCTTCTCGAGCGCCTCGATGATCTTCAGGTGATCGATGATCGAGCGCCCGGCACGGCCGTCCTGGGAGATGGTGGCCTTGCGGATGGCGCGCACATGAATGAAGAGATTGCGCGTGGCATCGGCGATCAGCTGCGAGCCGCCGAGGCGGATGATCATCTGGTGGAAGGCGATGTTCGCGTCCGAATACTCGCCGATATGCTCGGACGGCGGGGAGTTCTGGAATTCGTCGAACAGGTGGCGCAGCTTGCCGATCTCCGCGTCAGGCGCGTGCAGCGTCGCGAGGCGCGCCGACATGCTCTCGAGCGCCGCCCACATCTGGATCATCTCGATGATCTCGCGCTTGGACTTGCGCACGATGAAGATGCCCCGGCGCGGCACGGTGCGCACGAAGCCTTCCTGCTCGAGGATCGACAGCGCTTCGCGGATCGGCGTGCGGCTGACGCCGAGCGCCTGTGTCAGCTCGCGCTCATCGAGGCGCAGCGGCTGGCGCTGGCCATAGATGTCCGCGGCGGTGATCGCGTCCTTCAGCAGCACGTAAGCCTGGTCGCGCAGACTCACCGCGTTCAGCGGGGCGAGCGCCAGCTGTCCGGCCGCGCTGGCGAGTCTCGGCCTGACGATCGCGTTCATTAAACCCCCATCGCCCGCCCGACCCTCGCGGGCCGCGGGGCTGTCCGCACTCGCGGGCGCGTGCCGCTTCTGCCCACGTTCATGAAAGGTACCTTGGCCGGTAGCGCGTCCGCCGCCGTGCCGCTGCAGCATTTTACGGTGTTGCACTAAATGCGCCTTGATATATTACATGCCAGATTTTATAAATGGCGCCTGTCATTCCCTATCCTGGTGCAGCGTGTAACCCATGCCGTGTTCGCTGACCTCTTGCAGTGCAAAAGAGCGCTTGCCGGCACGCGGTGGTGCAAGACTTCAATGGATTGACAACTTGAAGATATATCACATATGGTCGCCGCGGGCTGAGACTGCCATGATTAGTTACAAGTAGAAAGTGGCGCCCGTGAGTCCTATGGGACGCAAGAGCCTTCCCTGCTCCGAACCTGTGCAGCCCCTGCGGCTGCGATCCCGGGCGTTGGCTGCGAATGATTCGCTCGAAAGTTACACCTTCAACTGAGGGGGAGCGCCAATGATCACCGATACGAATTCCGGGAGCCGCTCACTGTTCGCGAAGCCATGGATCCAGTTGGTGCTCGGCATCATCTGCATGATCGCCGTGGCCAACCTGCAGTACGGCTGGACCAACTTCGTCAATCCGATCGATGCCAAGTACCACTGGGGGCTGGCCGCGATCCAGTGGGCGTTCACCATCTTCGTGCTCATCGAGACCTGGCTGGTACCCGTCGAGGGTTATCTGGTCGATCGCTACGGGCCGCGTCCGGTGGTCATCGCCGGCGGCATCCTGGTGGCGCTCGCCTGGGCGCTCAACTCGGTGGCGAGCTCGCTTCCCATGCTGTACGTCGGCGCCATCCTCGGCGGCATCGGCACCGGCGCGGTGTACGGCACCTGCGTCGGCAACGCGCTGAAGTGGTTTCCGTTACACCGCGGTATCGCCGCCGGGCTCACCGCGGCCGGCTTCGGTGCCGGCGCAGCGGCCACCGTGGCACCGATCATCAAGATGATCAACACGGATGGCTACGAGCACGCCTTTCTGTTCTTCGGGCTGCTGCAGGGCGCAGTCGTGGTCATCGCCTCGTTCGGGTTGTTGGTGGCGCCCGCGGCACTGATCGCCGCGGCCCCCAAGCGCACTCAATCAGGCCGCGGCTTCTCCCCCACCGAGGTGCTGCGCAACCCGTGCTTCTGGGTTCTCTATGCCATGTTCGTGCTGGTCGCCGCCGGCGGCCTGGCGATCATCCCCAACGTCAAGCCGATCGTTAAGGACCTCGGTCTGACCAAGACGCCGGTGACCATAATCGGCATCACCATGGCCGCGGGCGCCTTCGCGCTGATCCTGCAGCGCATCTTCGACGGTATCGGCCGGCCGTTCTTCGGCTGGGTGTCCGACCATATCGGCCGCGAGAACACCATGGCGATCGCCTTCGTGATCGGGGCGATCGCGCTGTTCACGCTCACGCAGAGCGGCGCGGTGGCGATCGTGTTCGTGCTGGTCAGCGCGCTGTATTTCGGCGTGTTCGGCGAGATCTACAGCCTGTTCCCCGCCACGCAGGGCGACACGTTCGGCGCGAAGTTCGCCGCCGCCAACGCCGGCATGCTGTACACCGCCAAGGGCGCCGCTTCGCTGCTGGTGCCGCTTGCGACCAAGATCGGTGTCACTCACGGCTGGAACACCGTGTTTGCGATCGCGATGACCTTCAATCTGATCGCTGCCGCGCTCGGCCTGTTCGTGCTCAAGCCGATGCGCGTGCGTCACTTCGTCGCGGTACGTGCCGAAAGCGCGGCACCGCTCGCCGCGGGCGGCATGCAGCCTGCATCGGGTCGCTGAGCCGACGGAAGGAACCCACCGGAACGGGCCCGCGGGGCGCAGCAGCAGATCCGATCTGCGCTGCGCCCCGAACGGGTCGTGACAGGACTTTGGAGACATCATGAACGCCGCGACTCCCGTACCCGCCCCACCGGCAACCACCACCGCCGAAGACACCCTCAAGCGCAAGAGCCGCGAGGCCGGGGTCGTCTCGGGCGGGCATCTGGTGGCGAAGGCCCTCAAGAACGAGGGTGTCGACACGATCTTCACCCTGTGCGGCGGTCACATCATCGACATCTATGACGGCTGCATCGATGAGGGCATCCGCATCATCGATGTGCGTCACGAGCAGGTCGCGGCGCACGCCGCCGACGGCTACGCGCGCCAGACCGGCCGGCTCGGCTGCGTGGTCACCACTGCCGGCCCCGGCTGCACCAACGCGGTGACCGGGATCGCGACCGCCTTCCGCTCGGAGAGCCCGGTGCTGCACATCGGCGGCCAGGGGGCGCTGTCACAGCACAAGATGGGCTCGCTGCAGGATCTGCCGCACGTCGACATGATGTCGCCGATCACCAAGTTCGCCGCCACCGTGCCCGGCACCGAGCGCGTCGCCGATATGGTGTCGATGGCGGCGCGCGAGGCGTTCAACGGCGCCCCGGGGCCGGTGTACCTCGAGATCCCGCGCGACGTGCTCGACCGCGAGGTGGACGGGACCAAGGCCATCGTGCCGCAGCCCGGGCACTACCGCGCCTCGACCCGCTCGCTCGGGGATGTGCGCGACATCGAGCGCCTCGCCGACATTCTGGTGAATGCCGAGCGGCCGGCGATCCTCTACGGGCAGCAGGTGTGGGCAGCGCGCGGCCACGAAGAGGCGATCGCGCTGCTGCGCGGGCTGGACATTCCCGGCTACTTCAACGGCGGCAGCCGCGGGCTGCTGCCGCCCGGGGACCCGCACCATTTCGACCGTACCCGCGGCAATGCCTTCGCCGATGCCGACGTCATCGTCATCGTCGGCACCCCCTTCGACTTCCGCATGGGCTACGGGCGGCGCATCAGCAACAAGCTGAAGCTGGTGCAGATCGACATGGACTACCGCACCGTCGGCAAGAACCGCGACATCGATTTAGGCATCGTCGGCCACCCGGGCGCGATCCTCGGCGCGGTGCTGCAGGCGGCCAGCGGGCGGCTCAAGCCGGACAAGCGCCAGGCGCGCCAGCAGTGGATGAAGAAGCTCGCGGACGCGGAGGCGGCCGCCACCGAAAAGCTCATGCCGCTGTTCAAGTCGAACAACCGCCCGATCCATCCGTACCGCGTCGCCTGGGAGCTCAACGAGTTCCTCGCCGACAACACCATCTACATCGGCGACGGCGGCGACGTCGTCACCATCTCGGCGCAGGCGGTGCGCCCGCGCCGCCCCGGTCAATGGATGGATCCGGGCGCACTCGGCTCGCTCGGAGTGGGCACCGGCTTTGCGATCGCCGCCGGCCTCGCGCACCGCGACAAGGAAGTGCTGTGCTACTACGGCGACGGCTCCTTCGGCATGACCGCCTTCGACATGGAGACGGCCAACCGCTTCGGGGTGCCCTACATCGCGGTGATCGGCAACAACTCGGCCATGAACCAGATCCGCTACGGACAGCTGGCCAAATACGGTGAGGAGCGCGGCAACGTCGGCAACCTCCTTGGCGATGTGCCGTTCGGCAAGTTCGCCGAGATGCTCGGCGGCTACGGCGAGGAGGTGCGCGACCCGGCGCAGATCGCCCCGGCGCTGCAGCGCGCGCGCGAATCGGTACAGCGCCTGAAGCGCTCCGCGGTGATCAACATCTGGGTCGATCCGCGCGAGTACGCGCCCGGCACCAAGAACCAGACCATGTACAAGTAAAACGCCCGCCGGAGACTCATATGGGCAAGGCATTGGACGGCGTCCGCATCCTCGACTTCACGCACGTGCAGTCCGGTCCCACCTGCACCCAGCTGCTCGCCTGGTTCGGGGCCGACGTCATCAAAGTGGAGCGCCCCGGCACGGGCGATATCACCCGCGAGCAGCTGCGCGATATCCCCGATGTGGACAGCCTGTACTTCACCATGCTGAATCACAACAAGCGCTCGATCACCCTCGACACCAAGAACCCGCGCGGCAGGGCGGTGCTCGAGCGCCTGGTCAGGCACTGCGACGTGCTGGTCGAGAACTTCGCCCCGGCGTGCTCGAGCGCATGGGCTTCTCCTGGGAGCGCGTGCAGCAGTTGAATCCGCGCATGATCGTCGCCTCGATCAAGGGTTTCGGCCCCGGGCCGTACGAGGACTGCAAGGTCTACGAGAACGTCGCGCAGTGCGCCGGCGGCGCTGCCTCGACCACCGGCTTCGACGACGGCCCGCCGCTCGTCACCGGGGCGCAGATCGGCGACAGCGGCACCGGGCTGCACCTGGCGCTCGGCATCGTCTGTGCGCTCTTCCAGCGCAACAGCACCGGCCGCGGCCAGCGGGTGCTCGCCGCCATGCAGGACGGCGTGCTGAACCTGTGCCGCGTGAAGCTGCGCGACCAGCAGCGCCTGGCGCGCACCGGCGTCATGCAGGAATACCCGCAGTATCCGGACGGCAAGTTCGGCAGCGCGGTGCCGCGCGCCGGCAACGCCTCCGGCGGCGGCCAGCCGGGCTGGATCATCAAGTGCAAGGGCTGGGAGACCGATCCCAACGCCTACCTGTACTTCATCACCCAGGCGCCGGTGTGGAAGGAGATCTGCAAGATCATCGGCAAGGAAGAGTGGATCACCCATCCGGACTACGCCACGCCCAACGCGCGGCTGCCGCGCCTGAAGGAGGTGTTCGCTACCGTGGAAGCGTGGACCATGCAGCGCTCCAAGTTCGAGGCCATGGCGGAGTTCAACAAGCACGACATCCCGTGCGGGCCGATCCTGTCGATGGAGGAGCTGGCCGCCGAGCCGTCGCTGCGCGCCAGCAGCACGGTGGTGGAAGTGGATCATCCGAAGCGCGGTCAATATCTCAGCGTCGGCAATCCGATCAAGTTGTCCGACAGCCCCACCGAGGTGAAGCGCTCGCCGCTGCTCGGCGAACACACCGCGGAAGTTCTGAGCGAGCTCGGCCTGTCCCAAGCCGAGATCGCCTCGCTACGCACGGACAAGGTGACCTGAATGGCACTGGACAAGACCGCCGTCCGGCGGCTGCTGGATGAGGCGAAAAGCGCCGGCCGCAGCGCGCTCACCGCGCCCGAGGCGAAGCGGCTGTGCGAGGCGTACGGCATCCGCATCCCGCAGGAAGCCGTCGCCGGCAACGCCAGCGAGGCGGCGCAGCTTGCGCGCCGACTCGGTTTCCCGGTGGTCATGAAGATCGTCTCGCCCCAGATCCTGCACAAGACCGAAGCCGGCGGCGTGGTGGTCGGGGTAAACAACGCCCAGGCCGCGCAGCAGGCCTTCGACACCATCGTCGCCAACGCGCGCCGCTACAAGGCGGACGCCACCATCGAGGGCGTGCAGGTGCAGCAGATGCTCACCGGCGGCCAGGAAGTGATCATCGGGGCGGTGACCGATCCGGCGTTCGGCAAGCTGGTGGCCTTCGGCCTCGGCGGGATCCTGGTGGAGGTGCTGAAGGACATCACCTTCCGCCTGGCGCCGGCGACACGCGAGGAGGCGCTGTCGATGCTCGACGGCATCGCGGCGGCGGAGATCCTGCGCGGCGTACGCGGCGCCCCGGCGGTGGACCGCGAGGCGCTCGCCACCCTGATCGTGAACGTCTCGCAGCTGGTGGCCGACTTCCCGGAGATCTCCGAGCTCGATCTGAACCCGGTGTTCGCCACGCCCGAGGGCGCGACCGCCGCCGACGTGCGCGTGGTGCTCGACTTCAAGCCGCAGCCGGCCCGCTACCGTCCCAGCCAGGAAGTGATCGTGCGGCAGATGAACCGCATCATGAGGCCGGACGCGGTGGCGGTGATCGGCGCCTCGGCGGAGAGCGGCAAGATCGGCAACTCGATCATGAAGAACCTGATCAACGGCGGCTACCAGGGGGCGATCTATCCGATCCACCCGAACGCCACCGAGATCATGGGCCGCAAAGCCTACAAGAGCGTCAAGGACGTCCCCGGCGTCATCGACGTCGCGGTGTTCGCCATCCCCGCCAAGTTCGTCGCGCAGGCGCTCACCGAGGTCGGCGAGAAGAAGATCCCGGGTGCGGTGCTGATCCCGTCAGGTTTCGCCGAGACCGGCAACGTCGCCGGCCAGGAGGAGATCGTGGCGGTGGCGCGCAAGTACGACATCCGTCTCATGGGGCCGAACATTTACGGCTTCTACTACACGCCGAAGAACCTGTGCGCGACCTTCTGCACCGCCTACGACGTCAAGGGCGGCGCGGCCCTGTCCTCGCAGTCGGGCGGCATCGGCATGGCGATCATCGGCTTCTCGCGCTCGGCGAAGATGGGCGTGTCGGCGATCGTCGGTCTCGGCAACAAGTCCGACATCGACGAGGACGACCTGCTGACCTTCTTCGAGCAGGACGAGCACACCCAGATCATCTGCCAGCACCTGGAGGACCTGAAGGACGGCCGCGCGTTCGCGGAAGTTGCCAAACGCGTGTCGAAGCAGAAGCCGGTAGTGGTGCTCAAGGCCGGGCGCACCAGCATGGGGGCGCGCGCCGCCAGCTCGCACACCGGCGCGCTAGCGGGCAACGACAAGATCTACGAGGACGTCTTCCGGCAGTCGGGCGTCATCCGCGCGCGCTCGCTGCGCGACCTGCTGGACTTCGCCCGCGGTATCCCGGTGCTGCCGCAACCGAAGGGCAACAACGTGGTGATCATCACCGGCGCCGGCGGCTCGGGCGTGCTGCTCTCGGATGCCTGCGTGGACAACCAGTTGTCGCTGATGGCGATGCCGCCAGATCTCGACGCCGCCTTCCGCAAGTTCATTCCGCCCTTCGGCGCCGCCGGCAACCCGGTCGACATCACCGGCGGCGAGCCGCCGACCACCTATCAGAACACGGTGCGCCTGGGGTTAGAGGACCCGCGCATACACGCGCTGATCCTCGGCTACTGGCATACGATCATCACTCCGCCGATGGTGTTTGCGCGGCTGATGGTGGAGGTGGTGCAGCAGATGCGCGATCAGGGCATCGTCAAGCCGGTGGTGGCATCACTCGCCGGTGACGTCGAGGTCGAGGAAGCCTCCGAATACCTCTATCAGCACGGCATCCCCGCCTACGCCTACTCGACCGAGATCCCGGTCGCGGTGCTCGGCGCGAAATACCGCTGGGCGCGCGGCGCCGGGCTGATACCACCGGTGTAACAAGGGCACGTCTTAACACGGAAACGTTGGGGAAAGGTCTTGAAGTCGCAGGTCTCGGTTCAAACACTCGCAAGGGGGATTCTTATGTGTGGCACCAGAGCGTTTAGATCGCTGCTCGCGCTTCTCGCGGCTGCAGTGGTCATTTTCAGCTACCCGGCAGCAGGCGTCGCGCAGTCCACGGACCCGGGCATGCAGGACCGCATGCGCGACCTGCAGCAGCAGATCGATCAGCTCAATCAGCAGCTCAAGCAGATGAGAGAGGATCAGGCAAAGACCCAGCAGCAGGTGCAGGCCACGCAGCAGCAGGCGAGCACCGCGGCCCAGCAGGTGAGCGCCACGCAGAAGAAGGTTGAGGCGACCGACAAGTTCTTCAATGACTTCATGAAGGGCTTCTTCGGAACCCTCGACATGTCAATCGATGCGACCACCAAGGGCATGAGCGACATGCTGGCGTTCCCCTATACCTGCACGGGTCCGGGCGGCACCCAGCCCTGCAGCATTCCGCCAGGCACTTCGCCGAAGATGACGCCGAACTGGGGACCCAGCCCGTACGGGCGGGTGGGCTGGATGGCCATGATGTCCAGCAACGGCTCCAACGTCGGCTACCGCGGCACGCACAAGATCGACGGCACCACGGTCGACTTCGTCTACCAGGTGTCGACGGCGATGAACCTCGCGGCCGCCCCGGGGCTGCAGGACACCTGGACCAAGCAGTCGAACACCGTGCTGGGCGCGGTCGGGCTCGGCGACACCTACGTCGGCTTCAAGGAAAAGAGCCTCGGCACGCTCAAGTTCGGCACCATGTACATGCCCTACAAGACCTCGACCGACCGCATGAATCCGTTCTCCGGCGGTCTGGGTGACTACTCGGTCGTCATGGGCAACACCGGTGGCGACAACCGCATCGAGTTCGGGACGCGCGCCGACCACGTGATGGTGTACAACTCGCCCACCTGGGCTGGCGTGAGCTTCGATGCGGCATACCAGTTCGGACAGAATCCGGACCCGTACAACAACATCGTGTCGCTCGGGGGCACCGACTGCTACGGCGGCAACCTCGCGGGCAGCGGCAACCTGCCGCTCAACTGCGACGACGGTGGCTACAACTACGGCTACAGCTTCGACATCAAGTACGAGCTGGGCGGGCTGTACCTCACCGCCGCCTATGAGCTGCATGGCGGCGTGAACCGCAGCAGCGACGGCGTCGGCTCGAACAACCCGATCTACGGGGCGCTGCTCGGCCCCCCCGGGGCAAATGGCTGTGCGACGCCTGCCAACGCGACGAGCCTGAAAATACTGGACTGGACAGACTACAACGCGCTCTGTGCGGAGTTCCCGGGTGCGGCCGCAGTGGGCACACCCGAGTACAACGCGTTCTATGACACGGCCAACGAATACGCGATCAAGGCCGGCGTTCAGTACACCTTCGCCTTCGGGCTGACGATCGACTACATCTTCGAGAGCCTGCATCGCCAAGTGCCGCAGATCCTCGAGTTCCAGAACGAGCGCCAGCGCAACGGCGATTGGCTGGCGCTCGAATACAACTTCAACGGCGGACGGGATCGGCTCGCGGCCGGCTGGGCACACGCCGGGGCGTCGGTGGGCGATCCGGGTGGACAGCACAACTTCAACCCGAACGGCGGCGGCGACAACGAGGCCAACATGTACACCATCGGCTGGTGGCACAAGCTCGACAAGCAGCTCAGCTGGTATCTGCAGGCCGCCGACACCTCGAACGATCTCAATGCCCACTATGACATCGGCGCCGGTGGTCATGGCATCAAGACGGACTGCCACGATGCGACCCACCCGCAGTTCATCGACTACAGCAGCGCGGGCCCAACGACCTGGGGTGGTTGCCATGAGATCGGCGTCTCGACGGGGGTGAACTTCAAGTTCTGAGGCGCTCGCGGTTCCTGGGAGTGCGACCGGCTCCTCTGGCGGCCCGGCACGACCTGAGCGGCCTACTCACAGCAGTCACGCTGGGAGTAACCGCTCTGGTCGCGTCGTCGGAAACGCTCGCGCAGGCAAACTCCGCAGCGGCGTCGCGCAGCGACCCCCGGGCCGAGGTCGTGGTCACCGCCGAATCGGACGTGCGGCTGGCCGCGAAGGTGCAACAGGCGCTGGAGAGCGATCCGTACATCTACACGGGCCATATCAGCATCAGCGCCGCAGGCGGCGTCGTACGGGTGGAGGGCATGGTCGAGGATCCCTTTGACATGCTGCAGATCCTGCGCCTGGCGCGCCGCATCGCCGGCAGGCGGCGGGTGATCAACGAAATCGAGGTGACGACTGGCAGCGTGGACCACGATTGAGCGCCACGCGAAGAGCTGCGCGAGCGCTCACGCTCGCAATGCCGGCCACTCGCTGGCGCTGCGGACCTGAGATACCATCGGATCGACTTGTCAGGAGGAAAGTATCTTGCCCTCACCCACACACCGCACGGGCCGTGCCGCTGTCGCAATGGCGCTGCTCGCCAGCCTGCTCGGCTGCGCCACGCCGCGGACCGAGGCTCAAAAGCAAGCCGACGAGGCCATTGCCGCGCGCGTCGACGGTGCGCTGCAGGCGGACAAGCTGCTCTACGCCAAGCACATCACCGTTCATGCCGATAACGGCGTCGTGCGCCTCACCGGCTTCGTCTGGGAGGCGCCCGATCTCGAGGAGGCGCAACGCATCGCCGCGGGCGTCGACGGCGTGCACGGGGTGGTAAACGACTTGGAGCTGCAGCGCAACGGGCTGGGCGACTCGCCGGTATCACGCTAGCCGGGGAGCCGGTGCTGTGAACCGACGGGCCCGTCCATGGTCGTAAAGGGCACGTCGCCGGCTCACGCCCGGGAGATCGATTCTGAAGGGCCGATCACATCGATGGACTGCGGCGCTCATCGCCGCCGGCGCACTGGCAGCGTCCTGCGCAACGACAGCGCCCGCCCCGGCGCCGTCGCGGGCGCAGAACGGCGAGCCGCCAGCACAGAGCAGCGGCGATGATGTGCTCGCCAACAACGTGTACGCGGCGCTGGACGCAGATCCCGTTTACTTCTACCGCCACGTCAATGTTCGGGTACACCGTGGGATCGCCGACCTCAGCGGTTACGTGTGGAGCACGGACGCCATCTACCGTGCGCGGGAGATCGCGCGCACCGTGCCCGGGGTGCGGCGGGTCGTGACCAGCCACCTGGAGCTCGAGCGCGAAGGCCGCGCCAACGGCGTCACCCGCTAACGCGGGCTTCGCGACGGGCGATTGACCGCAGCGCGCTCACGCCTTACGGCGAGGCTGACGGCGGCAGCGACATCAGCGGCGCGGCAGCGGTGCGCCTGACCACGACCCAGTTGACCAGCCCGATGCCGATGGTGAGCAGCAGCACGACGGACTTGCCGAAGTCCACCCGCGTCAGCAGCACGATGCAGATCGCGATTCCCAGCCCGGGCAGCAGCCAGCCGCCCGGCAGGCGAAACGCGGCCGCCTGCGGCTGCATCCGCCGCAGCACCGGCACGGCGGCGCACACCAGGATGTAATAGGCGATGCGCGCCACCGCCGACAGCGTCACGTTCCAGGAGAAGCTCGCGAACTGCGAGAATCCCCATACCAGCGCGGCGAACACCACGATCGAGACGTAAGGGGTGTGCAGTCGCGGGTGGATGCGGCCGAACACGGCGGGGAAGTCACCGCGCTCGGCCAGCGCGAACATCGAACGGGGCACGGTGAGGAGGTTGGCGCTCAGGTAGCCATAGACCGAGACCAACGCACCGAGCGAGATCAGCGCGGCCCCCGCGGGCCCCAGCACCACGCGCGCCGCATCCGCCAGCGGACGCTGGCTGTGCGCCGGATCGGCCAATACGCTCACCACGATGAGCTGCAGCAGGCTATAGAGCGCAGCGACGACGGCGAGCGCCACGAACAGCGCGAAAGCCACGTCCCCGCGCGGATTGCGCGCCTCGCCCATGGGGTTGAGCGCCGCCTCGTAGCCGCCATAGGCGAACAGCAGCAGCAGCATCGCCTTCAGCCAGTCGTCGTAGCCTGCGAGCGGCGGCGGCAGCGCGACCGGCGGGTGCACGGCAAGCCACGCGACTCCCGCCACGGACACCAGTCCCAGCGCCAGCAGCTTGGCGACCACCGAGACGTTGCTCATGAGCGTACCGGCGCCGACGCCGCGATAGTTGACCGCCGCCAGTGCGCTTAGGAAAGCGCTGATCAGCAGCAGG
>Ga0210394_10005727_pt1 | contig 13813 bp, 12 predicted proteins | sample IncBWC12MmetaG_FD_160121 | JGI IMG/M metagenome (GOLD analysis project Ga0210394, IMG submission 160121) | Forest soil microbial communities from Barre Woods Harvard Forest LTER site, Petersham, Massachusetts, United States - Inc-BW-C-12-M | ecosystem: Environmental > Terrestrial > Soil >...
CTTCGGCAACGCGATTGTGTCGCCGGCACGGCCGACAACCTGGGTTCCGGTGTCGATGGTTAAATCGTTGACGCTGTATTTCATCGGATCGCGGCCAGCACAACAAGAACGCAAGCTTACTCTGCAACGTGCTTCGTTGTGGCCAGCGACCCTTAAGGCGACCGGCGTTTCATCGAGTCATATTATTGTCGCAGTCCCTGACCCGCAACGAAAGTTGGGGCTCCCATAAAAAAGCCGCCGGGTTTGCCCCCCGGCGGCGTCTTGTGCCCGATCACCGGACAATCAGCCTTTTATGGTGTGGTTGATCATCTGGTTGTGCAGTGCAGTAACGCGGGTATTATTGACTTGCCCGACAGCGCTCGCCACCGCCTTATCGAAGCAGCCCTGCCAGAGCTTCTTTTCGGTCAAATTCCGACCTTCCAGCGAGGAGCACACGCTCCCGGCAGCACTACGGATCCGCGCATAAAGCACCTTGGCACCCCGTTCAGAGTCAAGGTTCAAGTCACCGTAGCTGACGATGGTCGTATGAGACTGCGCTGGCTCGGCGGCCTGGACCCTGCCGCCCATCGCGGCACCACCGAAAGCGAGGAAGCTGGCCGCCACAACCGAGGCCGTCAATAGGGATTGAGTTTTGATCGCAGTATTCATGGTCGTCTCCTGAGGTAGTTGTTGAATAACGCGTGCCTAAAGCACGATTCACACGCTACGGAGATGCCCCTCGGCTCGCATGAAAGCTGGCCCAAGTGTGCATAAAGCTTCGCCAAAGCTTTCGTGAAGCGGTTGATTTTCGTTTAGCAGGCTCTTTTGTTCTCCTATTTCAGAGGTGGTCGCGCCCAACACCAATTGAGCAAATGACGGCCCCACGACTCGGGCGGTGCGGTATCACTCACCGTCCGAGTTTTCCTCGCCTGGCCGGAGTGCAGGAATCCTGAGTTCGCCTCCTATTCTATTTTCCCAACTTCGCTTTTTCCGCCATTAGCGCCACGATCTTCGATCCAGCGTACGCGTCGGCCGGCGGATCCTGGTTCGCCAGAACCACCACGGTGTACGGCGAATCGAGTAGCAGGTACAGATGCGTGCTGACGCCCGGGAATCCCCCACCGTGACCCACAATGGTGCGGCCATATAGGTCTTCGATGTCCATTCCGTAGCCGTATTTCGCCCCCGGGGGGTTACCACGCGGTTTGGTCATCTCCTCGAATGTTTTTTTGCTCACGAGTTTTCCGACTCGCAGCGCGTCGGCGAATCGCACTAGGTCATCGGCAGTTGAGATCGCGCCTCCCGCGGGACTGCGACTGTCATGTTCGGCTTCGTGCCAATCAGAGGCCGGACCATGTGCGGTTTGTTTCGTGTATGGCGTCACTAGCGTCGCGGTGGCGTGCGGAATGTTGTTCGGATCGCTGTTCGTCATCCCGGCCGCGGCGAAGATATGCTTGCGTATATAGCTGGGGTAGTCTTCGCCGGACACCTTCTCCACGATTGCTCCCGCGAGGGCCAGCCCAGCGTTGCTGTACGCCCAATTGGTACCGGGTGCGAACTGTAATTCGTCCTTGTCGTAAAGTGGCATGAATTCCGCCGCGCGTTCCACACCTTTCTTCATCATGTCCGGTGTGCGTTTGGCGAGGAAGTCGCCCATACCCGCGGTATGCGACAAAAGCATACCCACGGTCACGTTGTCGCGCACAGCCCTGTTTGGATATTCAGGAAAGAATCTACCCACCGTGTCGTCAAAAGACACTTTCCCTTGATCAACCAGCTGGCCTACCGACACAGCGGTGAACATTTTGCCCATTGACCCGAGCGTAAACTGAGTAGCGCCCGTGATAAGCGTCTTCCGGTCGTGGTCGGCGTATCCGCCACTGGCACTGGCGATTATTCGTGTGCCACGCGCGACTGTGACGATTCCGGAGAAGAGTCCGGTCCGCGACACCTTCGTTATCGTATCTTTTACTTCGCTCGCGATGGCCGCATCGCTCAAGTCTGTCGGCAAGGCTGACTCGACCGGCGCTGAGGGAAAAAGTCCGGTTCGATCCAACTTGCCAGCGCCGTTTAGGATGAACGTCTGCGTGAACCAAACGCCAGATTCCACACCTATCGATCTGACCGAGATTACATTGGGCTCGGATTTGGTGACCTCTACTGCGCGGAATCCACCGTTGACTGCACAAAGCTCAACGTCACCCTGGGCACGATCCGCTGCTGGGAAGCGCTTCTCTGCCTCCTCGGAGAGATTCGCTGTTAGCCACTTTGTCATCTGAGCAAGATTTGGGGACCGACACAGCTCCATCCAATAACTTACTAACTGGGCCGGCTTCGTGGCGGGTAGAACTGGCGTCTCCGCCGAGGATAGCGGCATCAGCCCGCACGCTAGCACCGCGACAGAAAGTCCCTTACCAATTCCGCACACAGCGTGGCCCAGGGTTGATCGCGCCCGGCCTACCATAGTCTCCTGTCGCAAATTGCGCTCCACTGTTTCGCCATTCGCGTCTCTATCCTTAGAGACATCCGTTCTTTCCGCCGTTGCGACGTCCCGAATCCTAAAGACTCTGCGTGACATCTGTCTATTCAAGCCCGATCGGATACTCGCACGCCGCGATACGTTCGTCGAGAAATCGACGTTCCATCGGGTTACGGGCCAAAGCGCGCGCCTTGCCAAATTGCAGGCGCGCCGCCTCCAGCCTCCCCTGTCGCAGCGCCAACTCGGCTAGGGTGGCGAAGTAAAAGGGATATGCCGCAAGCCGCTCCTGGTCGGGAATCGCGAGCACTTCCTCGATTCCCTTCTCGGGACCTGCGATTTGCGCAATCGCAATCGCCCGATTCAGGCCCACAATCGGCGAGGGCCGCACCGACATCAGCGCGTCATACAGGGAAACAATCGCTTGCCAGTCAGTGTCCTGCCACAGCTCGGCGCACGCATGATGCGAGGCGATCGCCGCTTCGATGTGATACTCCGACATGTCGGAGCCGATGGCGGACAGTTCCAGGAATTTAAGCCCCTCCGCGATTAAAGTGCGATCCCACGCGGAGCGGTCCTGATCGACCAGGGAGTGCAGATTGCCAAATGCGTCGATTCTCCCGGGAAGGCGTGCTGCGTGCAGACTGGTGAGTGCAGCGAGCGCAAATGTTGCCGGCGTCGCACCTTGTGGATGCTCTACCAGCACGGCGATGAGACGCATCGATTCTCGGCACAGCTCCTGGCGAACCGCGGTTTCCGCCGAAGCGCCGTGATAACCCTCGTTAAAGAGTAAGTACAAGGCGCGGTGTACCGTCGGCAGCCGTTCGGAAAACTCCGCGGCAGCGGTCACATCGAACAAACGCTTCGAATTCGCCAGTACCTTCTTCGCCCGGGTAATCCGCTTCTCGATGGCCGCGTGCGTGCTGACAAAGGCGCCGGCAATCTCGTCCACCGTGAAACCGCAAAGAATATTGAGAATGAGCGCGATCTGCGCCTCTTCCGGCAGACGCGGATTGCAACAGGAGAACATCATTCGCAGCAAGTCATCCTTAATCGCATTGGCTGCGAACAATTCATCAACCGCGGGCGCCACGGTCCACTCGCTTTCCAGCAGCCGACCCAGTTCGGGTGCGAAGGTACGTGCCGTGCGATCACGGCGCAACAGGTCGAGCGCCCGATTCTTGGCGGTCATCATGAGCCACGCAGAGGGATTCTCTGGAATGCCACGCATCTTCCACACGTCCAACGCACGGCAGAAGGCATCCTGAACGACATCTTCCGCCATGGCGAGGTTGTGGACGCCGAATAGTCGAGTCAGTGCAGCGAGAATGCGCCCGGACTCGTGTCGAAAGAAATGATCATCGATCTTCATGGACTCTCAATGCGCGACTGCTGTGAACCTCACCGAAGGGTCTCCACCCGCTCTCGCCGCATTATCCTATGGCCGGCCTTGAGCGGCATATCAATGGTCAAGCGTCGCAAAAATCAGTCTAATGATCGTGTGTGGACGAATGAGCTGTTCCGCCGTGCGCACCCACCGGCACGATGATGAGCGCGTAGGGTGTGCCTTCGCCGGCCACATACGCGGGGCCGATCGGCTGGCCGTCTGGGCCCAGCTCCTTGCCGACGCCGAGATCGGCATTCGAGAGGTGGGTGCCGAAGAACATCACGTGCGGCACATAAGGCACGTGCTCGCCCTTCTCGTTGGGCACGGTATTGGCGTTGGACAGCATATAATCGACACCGGGGCGCGCCGGCGCCTGCAGTTCGCCCTTGGCCAGGGCCTCTTTCGTTAACTGGCGAATCTCCTCCGGGGTTTTGCCCTGCGCCCGCCATGCGGCCACCTTGAGGTAGCGCTGCAGGATCGTTCGGGATCCCTCGACATCCATGCACTGTGGCTCGGTGGCCGTGGGCGCCGAATGCTGAACGATGGCCGTGAAGCCATTCTGACTATCGCGCGCCTTCTCATAGCCGCCGCGCGTCAGAACGTAGACGCCCGCCCCTTTCGCCACCGCTGGCGGGCAGGCGCTTAGGGCAAGATTCATCTCCTTCTCTCGGTCCATGAGCCCCGGCGTAGGACTCTTGGACGGCGGTTCTTGTGCGCCCGCCGCCATACTCATTGCCATGTGGGACAATAGGGCAACCAGGCAGACTCGCGCTGCGGAATTTGGTTTGATCGGGAACATATTGTTTCTCTCCTTGGGGTTGGTGCAACTAGACGTCTCAGAATCCACGCACCAGACACTTTCCTAGCATCTAGTGGTGGGTTGGCGCTAGCGGAGCATCGTCCCCGCCTGCGCGAGTGTGGTTCCCGCAGGCCTGAGTGCTTTAAAACAATGAAGCGCGGTACCGGACAGCAACAGAAGAATCGCCATCAGCAAAGGATTGGATGGCGGGACTGCCTTCGGATAGCGACAAACTCGCAAACAGCCAAGTGGTCAAATTCGAGTTATCGTGTCATCGGACCGCTCCTATTTTCGTTATTCGTCTCAAAGACGTGCGAGACGACTCGGGCCAGACATTTCTTAAGTAGGGGTTACGCCGGCGAAGAACGACCGAAGTCGCGAGCTATTTTCACTCGGTTGGGCTTCAAAGGTAAAAGAAGGAGCGGCCCGGCTGGGACGCTCCTTGGCATCGCATGACCGCAAAAAGATCACATATTTATCTTCTGATTTGGGCGCACCTCGACCGAGCCACCAACCTCAAGGATCGGGCACCCCTTTGAGAGCTCGACCGCTTGATTAAGGCTCGAGGCCTCGACAACGATATAACCACCGACCACATCCTTAGCCTCCGCGTACGGCCCATCGTTTACGGCCTTTTGCTTGCCCGACACCACTTTCCCTGTGTGCTCGAGCGGATGCCCGGGGTCCTTGAGATGGCCTTTCGCTCCGAGGTCCTTGAACCACGCCACCCATTTTTGCATGGTCTTTTGCATTTGCTCAGGCGAGGGAGAGATCTCTCGGCCACGAAACAAGTAAGTAAATTCACTCATCGACAAGTCTCCTATGTTCTTGCAATAACCATCCTTAAACGTATGAGACCCGCGCTACCAGACATTTCAAAGGATTCTATTTGCCGACCCGAGACCAAGATACGGGAGTTGCGAGATGCAAGCGCCGCCCACGAGTGGATGGCCGGCGCGCACATCTTTTTTCCCGGCATTGGCCACGTCGACCGGCGATTTATGGGGGCCTTTAGACCCCCACTTCTTCAACGGTCAGGCTCGAACCGCGCGGCCTTGAGGCGTGCAAACGCCTCCGCGATACGCGGGGGCGCATGCGGTCTGGAGTACATACGCTCCATATAAGCATGGAGCTGCGGGAATTCATCGAGCAGATCTTCCATGCTGGCCCAGTCCAAGGTGTAGGCGAGTACAAAGTCAGCTATCGTCACCGAGTTTGTAATCACGAACGGTTTACCCCGCAAATGCGCATCAATCACGCTCGCCATCGCCGTGAACTCCTCGCGGGCGAGCGCTACGTCCCCTGGCAGTCGACTGCCCTCCGGGTATATGTGCGTGTGACGCCTGATGCGCCACAATGGTTGCTCCAGTTCGGTCACCGTAAATAGGAGCCATCGATTGAGTTGCGCTCGCAGTTCCAGATCGGTAGGTGCAAGACCCTTTGCCGGATACTTATCTGCGAGGTAGAGAGCGATCGCCACGGATTCGGTCAGCACCATATCGCCATCCACAAGCGCGGGAACTTTGCCAGCGGGATTGAACCTCAAGAAGTCTGGCCGCCGATGCTCACCCGCGAGCAGATTGACAGTGACGGCCTCGAAATCGATTCCCAGTTCCTGCAGCGTCCACCGTGCTCGAATCGATCGTGTGGGACCAAACTCAAACAGCTTCATGATGTACTCCTATACCAATGGGGCGCGGACCCCTCTCCCATAGACGAATGAACCGGTCCCGTTTCGACATTGCTGGAAAAATGACCGGAGTGTCGCTGTGCCCGCGACGCTCCGGGCGTTCACCGACACTATCGTGTCGTGGTCCATGCGTCGCGCAAGGCTTGGGTAGCCGTCCTTGGCTACCCATCGAACGCATGCGTTCGACCCAAGGAAGCATTTACGGCGGCCCTAACAATGTCTACGCGCTCCGCCACGGCGATTACAAATCTTTCCTCACTAAGTGATCGATTTGCATCAGTTCTACCGGCGCGCCGTTCACTTCAATGAAAGCCACCAGCACTCCGGTGCTCGGACTGTTGGGCGCAATGATCACCTTCTGATCGCGGATCGCTTCCCCCAGGTTATCGACCTCGAAAGCAACGTGCGGGACGGTTTTCACCAGGTCTGGATACGGCGCGTCGTCCCAATATCTTTGCCACTGAATCCCGAACGGGTTGTTCTGGTGATCGCTAACCGTCACCTTCAAATGCGGTAGCGGAATCTCGCCATCGAAACCGACGGTCGTCGGTATTCCGACGTGGTTGTACTTCATCATCAAGGCTTGCTCCTGCGTTGCTTCGTGCGCACGACGATGTCGCCGATGGCGCACCAGCTGCTGAATCGGGTTTGTTGGACAGACAAGCGTGCTTGGACTGGCGATTCTTCCAGTATCCCAAGGCGTCTGCGAAGCTAGCGAGCGGCCTTCATAACGAATCTCCTCGGAGCGGCGGCGCACCTTTGCGCCTGTCCTGCTCGACCGACACCTGCAAAGTTTCTTCCCGCGCAAACCCGATGTCAATCGCACCCCGGCCCCTGTACGCCGAACAGAAGACGTACCAAACTGGTCGTTCACGGTTCAAATTCACAGGGTCCTATCGTGAAACCCGAACCACAGCTGGAGCAGTCCATGCAAGAGGATCAGATACGTGAAGCTCTGGACATGCACTGGCGCGCCTCCGCCGCCGGCGATGCGAACGCGGAACACGATATTTACGATGACGATGCTATTTGTGATTATCCCCAGTCCGGTGAACGAATCCTCGGGCGACGCAATTTGCAGGCCTTGCGCAGTCGCCATCCCGGCAAGCCGTCGGGCTTCACCGTCAAGCGAATTCTTGGGATGGGAGATCTATGGATCACGGAATATACGATCAGCTACCAGGGCCGGCCAGCATACACAGTGAGCATCATGGAGTTCAGCAACGGCAAGGTCGTGCACGAGACGCAGTATTTTGCCGACCCCTTCGAGGCGCCGGCCTGGCGGAGTCAATGGGTTCAGCGGGTCTAGCTTGCTGTTCCCGCTCCTTGGTCGCTCTGCCGCCCGACGGCGACGACAACCGAAAATAGGCCTTAGCGCCAACTTCTTCGGGGCCCGCGGGCCCCCTGTCTTTGCGATAGTCGTGACCCGATGTGACTACCATGCAACGTCGAGCATTCTGTACCCTGAGTGGAGCGACATTTGCTTCCCGGAGCGTGAAAACATGGGGTCCAACGCATGCGTTGGCCTCCCCTCGATTAGGTGCCGAAAGTGCCGGTCGGAAGTTCCGTGAAGCGTACCTTCTCCTGCTTCTCTGCCGGCGTCGCGATCCCGCTACCGTGCGGTCGCGATCTTCGAACCCTTACGGCCGGCACGGCTCATTTGCCCCGCTCGGTTCTCACGATCGTTGCGGTCATCGGAACCGCTGTCCATCGCAAAAGCGGATAGCTGTGGACTGCGCACGGGCCTCGTTGCCCGGCAGCGCATGAACCGCTGTTGCAAACTCTCGTGCATGGCTGGCGCTATTGCACCGATGCGGATCCATTCGAGCGTCATCGCATCCCAATCCCCATCATCCGCATGGCTTCCCTGCCCCATTCCCTGCACCAGTCTCTGTACCTGATACTCCCGGCGCAATGCCTCATCCTCGGGTGGCGTGGGATTTTCGCTTTGGATTTCACAGCGTATGCATAGCGTCCTCAGCGCCCTCTCACGAGCTTTACTGTCGGCGTCAGAAATTGAGCCAGCTTTCGCCAGTGTCTCCTTGATCGCTTGAAGACCGCCTTTGGGCCAGCGCTGAACGCTCGCAATAAAAGCCTCGGCGGCTTGCTTCAGAATCTCTCGCTCGGATGTCTCTGCATTTTGTGTCACCGCCCGTTCGTAAGCTTGTATGTGTCGAGCGGCCTCGAACAGATTAGTGAAAGCCTGCTCCGCTTCGCGGGCGTGCTGCTGGGCCATGTGAGCCTCACACAATCTAAGTGCACGCTCGAACCGATCGTGTAGCCCGCGCGCTTCAGCTCTCGGCATTTCATCAAGCCCGTCAAACGCGGTTCGCCACTCGGAGATTTTTGCGCCTCCCTCCAGCAGTTCCGCCCCCGGCAACGCGGCCACCCGCTCCGCCGCTTCGCACAACGCCACCGCCTTTACCTTATTGGCTTCTAGCGCGGCGGTGTATTCGGCATAAGCCTGCTGGCGTTTTTGATAAACCGCATCGCACAACTCACGAAATTCACTCCACAACGACTGGTCCTGTTCGCGCGGGGCGGGGCCCGTTTCCTTCCAAAGGATTTGCAACCGCTTCACGGCATCGATAGCCTCGCGGTTATCATCTTGAGTAAGCAAATACCGCGCTCGTTTGATCAGAGATTGCTTATCTGCCACATTGCGCTCATACCACGCATCTAGCCTTGACTGCAGTCGCCCCATCGATGCATCAAAATCCCCCTGAATAGCCCGGATGGCTTTGCGGTCCACCGGGAAACACCGACGCCACTCCTTCGGGGCTTCACGCAAAACGCTCGCCAGCAGGCGCCAGTCCGGATTTTCTCCATTCTGAGTCGTTTCAAATGCAGTCAGCCGCTCGAGCACCGCTTTGAGTTTTTGCAAATTCGCCTGTCGCAGGTTCGCCTGCGCCTCGAAATATTCACGACAGGGTTGATACGCGGCTTGCGAGGCTCGGTGAAACCGCTCCCATTCCGCCGGGGCTTCGCTCACGATCCCTTTGCTGATCGTTCGCCATTCCTGTTGCAAAGACTTGATGCGGTCGGCAAGGGCTTTTGGCTCTTCCTTCGAACCGATCAGCGTCTCCATCTCGTCGATCAGCTCGATGCGCTTGGGCGCGACGGCATAGTCCTTCCACCGCTTGAGTTCATTCAACTTGTCATCGAGCTGCTGCAATTGCCGCGTAAGATATGTCGGCACACCCGGCGCGGCCGGTAACTTTTCTTCTATCGCGCGACGCAGCCCCGCAGCTCTTTGCGTATTGCCGTCGCTCAGCGCGTCATTCGCCTTGCGGATCAAACCGACGATCTGGCGAAATACCTTCTCCTCCGCCGCCAGCTTCTCCGCGCGCGCCGTCTCTTCTGCCTCACGGGCTGCGGTCGCTTCTTTCCGCAATTGTGCTTCGGCAGCGGCCTGTGCCGAGGCTGCCTCTCGAGCCGCTTGAAGCGCACGCTCGTCTGCGTCATGAGCGGCCTGCTGTGCGGCCAGCTGAGCTGCTTGCTCCGCCGCTTGCTTCGCAACCTGTCGCAGATGCTCGGCGATGACCTCCCTACAGCGATCAATCGCCCGCTCGGCACGCAGTTCGATATCGGCAGCTGGCGGCCTCGCAAGCGAGCGCCACTGGGTGTTGAGTTGCTCAAACGCGGACGTGTATGAAGCGTCACAGATCCGGTGACTGTGCCGCTCGAGCGACGCGCACAGGGCGCTGACCTCGCGCGAAATCTCTGCCGCCTTCTGGTCCTCAGCATTCAGCGCATCGCACTTCTGTTTGAGGATCTTGTAGACACTCTTGTCCTTGTTACGGACCTGTTTGAGAAGCCGTCTGAGCTGCGCCGGATCTTCAACTGCCTCCGCCGCCATCTGCCGTAATCGGCTGGATGGACCTTCCACGACGAGCTGCGCGACTTGCATTGGATCATCGATCGAGGCAAGCGCCTGTGGCAATCGACTGGTGTCCTTACACAGCGCCGCCACGGAGAACATCACCGACCGATTCCTCACTTGACTGCAAAAAGCGGCAAAATCGATGGACCCTGCATCGATGAGTTGAGCCACACGGGCCTGCGCCGCGCGTTCCAGAACAGCGGGGAAAGCGATGGAAGCGTCATGGGGCAGGTCGAGCAGTCCGGCGAACCTCCTCAGAGCGTCTCCATCCGGCAGCTTATGAATCGCCGCGACACGCAAACCCACTTCATCGGTGCCAAGCGCCGCACCAAGAATGGCATCCGCAGATCCCGCGTTTAGGATCGCGATGCGCTCTTCCATGGTCGGCGGGGATGGCGGTGCTCTTCGCAAAAAGCGCGTGAACAGCTTCATCGAACCACCCTAGAGGTGCCAGCGCGCGGCGGAGCCGCGCTCGCGCGGTTCGGTAAGTGCATGAGTAACATTCGAAAAATACCTTTTCTCGGCAGCGATTAACGGTGAATTATACCGGCGCATTGAACTCACGCCCGACTATCGTCCAACAGGCCATTGCCGGACCGCCGTTAGTGACCGAGTCAATTGAGCGCGTCAATCGCAGCGCCCGGACTGCGGGCCAAGTAAACTTGCGGTCGCCTCCTCGACGCACAGCCAGGTTGCGCGGCGCCGAAAGCCGGTACGGACAACAAGCAAGCGATCCACTCCCTTTTGGACTCCTCTTTTATCCCGCCGCGCTGCGTTGCAGGCGTCGGCGGTCGATCAGATTGCAATAAAAATTGCCTTGGATCGGTCTCCTCGTGTGACCTTAATCAAGATACCCCGGCATGAACGATTTGAGAGACCGCTGCTCTTGATCGGCAGCGCCGGCGTAGATTTTCCATAAGGTCCCTGCTCGAACAACATGCGAGGCAATATCATGAAACTTAGATTGCTAAAAGATTGCCGCGCTGTCTCGCTGTTCTTGGTGCAAGCGATTTATTTGGCGCTCCCCACTGTCGTCATTGCGCAGAGCCCGCCTTTCATTTCACTTGAGACGCAGAAGCACATCCTCGCAATACCCGGTGTGCCTACACTCGGCGCTACCCACGCCGATGTCACCGTGGTTGAGTACTTCGATTACAACTGCCCATTTTGCAAAGCGTTGGCCCCCGCCTTTAGCCCATTCATTGATAAGGATCACGCGGCCGCCGTTCTATTTAAAGAGTGGCCCGTTTTTGGTGGAGTCTCCATCTACGCGGCGCAATCGGCATTGGCCGCAAACTACCAGGACAAATACCTGCATGCGCACGATGCCCTGATGAGCGCCCCTCGCCTCGCCGAGAAACTGCAGGTCGACTCGGCGTTGCGAGCTGCCGGGATTGACATGGCTCAACTGCAAAAAGACCTGATTGCACATAAGGAGGCAATTGACAGTCTGCTGAAGCGCAACGATGCCGAAGCACGTGGGTTGGGTCTTCGCGGTACGCCAGGTGTTTTGGTCGGCCGGCAGATAGTCTCAGGCATCTCCGATTTGGCAGCGCTACAGTCCGCTGTTGCGTTTGAGCGCCGCAGAGGAACTGATCGATAAGGATCAAAGATCAGCGAGGCGCCAATGAATCGCCTCACGCTCGTCCTTGCCCCTTCGCTGCCCGCGCCATCCCTCCCCTCCCCACCTGCATATTCTTCGTCTGGGCGGGCCATTCGGGCCGCGTCGCTGCGCTTTCCTGCTCCGCTGCGGTCCGGCCCGGACCGCAGCAAGGCAGACCACGACGCGCAGCGTCGTAGATCGCCCCCAAGGCGGCCGTGTGCCTGGCATGGCGCACTTACTTGGAGGTGAAAGTCCTTTGCACACCCGACCAGGGGAAGTGCTAGCTGGACGGCAAGGGTGCCCCGGGTGACTGGGGATCTGAAGGAAGCCGAAGGCAAAGCGCTGGTCCGAGGTACACGAAGCGGATAGAGGCAATGGGGTGGGGTGAGCATGCGGTTAAATGCAAAGCCCAATACTTGTACGGAACGCCGCGTTGTAGATCCGACGGACATAAGCGTCACTATTCTTCGTCTGGCCGAGCCGCGCAGCGGGGTCCGCCTTCGTCATGCTGGTGGCACCGGCCGTGCCAGCATAGCTGTCACGCCCGGTGCTGCCTTTCACTCCCTATATATAGAGTGTCCGTGGGTCCTACTTGCGAGTGTCGCTCGGTTCCTTCGCGTGCCGCATTTGATCCGGGTTTCTTGTGACCGGATGTTCTTCGTCTTACCGGGCTGTTCGTGCCGCAACGCTTCACCATCCATGGTTCCGCTGCGGACCGGCCGCCACTTCCTGTGGCGGCGTTCGTCGTATACGACTCACCCCTGCACTCGCCCGGGCACCGGCGAGTCAGAGGCGCGACTCATCTGGACGAACAGACCCCATCCAACTATTCGATTGAGTGGCACTGACACGACCGTTCACGGCGCTAACACGAGGGCAACGGCCCTACACCTTGTAGGGGTTGGAGCTTCAAATCACCGCCAATTAGCGTGGAATAAAGGCCGCCATTTATCTTGGAAAGTCACACATGCCGCCCGGCGCAAATTCGCCACCAGGCGCGGCTGACTCCACTGGTGATCACCTCATCGTACCCTAGTCCGTGCTTTCACACGGATGCAATGAACGCGAGTTAACTTCCTTCACCGGTGATGGCGATGTCGGCGTCACGCAACAACCCAGCACGGAGGTAAAGCTTGATGAATCGCGCTCTCCTGGCTCTTCTGAGCCTGTCGATCCTCATGCCGGCCATCTCGTCTGCCCAAATGAGCAAAGTGAAGACCGTGTTCGTGATCATGATGGAGAATCACAACTGGAGCGGGAACAACTCCGGTACCGCGTACAACGACCCCGACCTCGAGAACAATCCGCTCGCGCCTTACATCAACGACGAGTTGAAGAAGCGCTCAGCGCATCCGCAGCAATATTTCAATCCGCCGGGAAATCATCCGAGCCAGCCGAATTACCTCTGGCTCGAAGCCGGCACCAACTTCGGCGTCCTAGAAGATACGCAACCCGGACAGCCGCAGTTGACGACGACGAACCACCTCGTCAGCCTGCTCACGAACGCAGGTATTTCCTGGAAGGTGTATGCCGAGCAGGACTACGGCAATCCGGAGTTCACCGGGTGCCCGCTCGACTTCACCTATCTCGACGTCGAGCACCTGCCGGTGGTGTACTTCAACGACGTCAACGACGGCCTTAATCCGAATTCCGCCGTCTGTATCGCGCACGTGGTGCCCTACAGCCACCTGGCGACTGACATCAAGAAGGCGCATGCGACGGCGCGCTACAACCTGATTATTCCCAACGTCTGTCATCAGGGACACGAGGGCGTCACGCCCTGTGATCCGAATGAGCCTGGTAGCAATACGCTGCGCTCGGATCAGTGGCTCAAGAAGAACCTGCCGGTCATTCTGGCTTCGGAAGCCTACAAGGAAGGTGGGGCCGTGTTCGTGATCTGGGACGAAGCGGAGGATACCGCTCAGTACGGTGACGGCCCGGTGGGATTGTTCCTGGTATCCCCCTTCGCCAAGGGAGAGGGCCGCCGGGAATATAG
>Ga0210394_10005729_pt1 | contig 13810 bp, 10 predicted proteins | sample IncBWC12MmetaG_FD_160121 | JGI IMG/M metagenome (GOLD analysis project Ga0210394, IMG submission 160121) | Forest soil microbial communities from Barre Woods Harvard Forest LTER site, Petersham, Massachusetts, United States - Inc-BW-C-12-M | ecosystem: Environmental > Terrestrial > Soil >...
AACCAAGACCGCCACGGCCGCCGAAGCAAAGGCCTATCTTGCCGCGCAGAACGTCTGCGATACGCTGGTCGCCGAGTATCTTCCCTCAGCGGCGGCGCTGCAGCGGGCAAGCGCACACGGCGTCTTCGAGGATGGGGAAATCGTCGCTGTCGGGATTTACCGGGCGCCGGCGAGCGTCGATGCGCCTGCCCGCATGCTGGTTCATGTCCGGGCCGATCACGTGTCCTGCGAGACCTTCGCCGAGCACCTCCTCGACGAAGCCATCCGTGAGTCCTGCCATTCCGGCCCGATCACGATTGAGCTTCGGGCCATTCCGGGACAGTCAACCGTCACCCGTGCCGCCAAGCTGCGTGGCTTTTTGCCCGCGGCAAATTCCGATATTTTGATCAAGGTCGCGTTAGGGCGGCCTCTCACTCCCACCACCTGGACCGCTATCGCACGGCAGACGCGCCGACGAACCGGGCTTGCCTTGCCCGAAGCCGCGCCGACAGTTGCGGCGGTTCAATCGGGTCTCGCCGTCCGCGGCCCTGATGGAAGCAACATCACGGTGCAGTTGGCGGCGCTGGAAGCCGCGCTCGCGCCGACCTTGATTGCGTGGCCGGGCCGGGACGGCGTCATTGTACCCATCGCAAAAGCCTTTGCCGACGACTTGCTCGGCACCGCCGAGCAGCTTTTCATGTTCGGCCGTCCTAACGCGGCCTTCGTCGGGCTTCGCACCTATTTCAACAGCCCGCGCACCGCCCCGCTTATGCGGCCCGGTGTCCCGATTCTTTTCTACGAGTCCAAGCGATCGGGAGGCCGTGGCGCCGTTGTTGCAGGCGGGCGGATCGTGGATGCGACCATCGTGCCCAAGGGGCGGGTATCGGACGAACTCCTGCAGCGCGCCGTGGTCGAAGATCTGGAGCCCTTGACGACGTCGTCTGACGTGCTGGCGACATCGTTTGACAGCCTAATTCGGTTCCCCAAGCCCGTCGCACTCGATACACTCAGGCAACTCGGCGCCGCCGGATCGTCGAACCTTCAAACCACAACCCCGCTGCCCAACGCCCTGTTGGCGGCAATTCTCGATTCTGGATGGTCAAGTGCCTGACGCAAGCGACGCAATTATTTCGATCCATCCCGGTTATGCGGATGCGATCCTGGACGGAACGAAGACGATTGAATTGCGGCGCCGAATTCCTGAACTTGCCACCGGTACACGGCTCTGGATTTACGCAACACGCCCGACGGCGGCCGTGGTCGGGGTCGCCACCATCAGCGACGTCAACCGTGCGCATCCGCGCACGATCTGGCAGAAGCACCGGGAGGGCGCCGGCGTCGACCACGCCTCCTTCATGGAGTATTTTCACGGTGCGCAGGAGGCCGTCGCGATCCTGCTGGCAGCGGTCAAGCGGGTCGGTCCGATTACGATTGAAGAACTCCGGGAAATCCGGGATCGCTTTCATCCCCCGCAGGTTTTGCTTCGTCTAACCAACGCGGAAGCCAAGGCCCTCCAGCGGCTCGCCAAGAAATGACCGCCGGCAACGCAGCCACTGATCTCAAGACGCTACGCATAGGCGTGATATCGCCGAACCTTGCTTATGGCCTTGATTGGACGCCGGACTCCGATCACCGCGATGCTGTCTGGCCTCTGGAAAGCCTCGCCAAAAAAGTCTCGCTTCTCTTCGATCGCATTTACCTGACGCATGATCTGGACGTGACCTGCGAGATCGTTGGCAGCTACGAGGAAAATGCCGAAACGGCCACCTTACGCTACCTTGCCGCGCAGCGGTTGCTCTTTGCGCCGAAAGAACTGGGTTATGATTCCGGCGAGGCCTTTGTCACCGCCTATGCGACCGGCGCGGCCGCCGCGCTGCACCGGCGTCTGATCCGGGTGGGCAACCCGTACATGAACGAAGAACCCGGCGAGACAAAATACATCGGCCAGCCCGATATTGGTGACTTCGACGCGTCGAACGGCTGGCACCCGCGATCCCGCGTTGGTTGGGACGACCCGAGGATCACAACGCGCAAGATGCTCTATGAGAACCTGCTCATGCGCCGCAACGTCGCGATGCTCCGTGCCGCGGGGTGTGAGAATGTCGCGATCGTGGGACGGCAGTACGAAAACCTTCCGCCCGCCAAGCGCTCGCATCCGGTGTGGAGCGTGGTGCTCAAGGAGCTTCCGCAACTCGATGTTCGCGCGCCGTGGGAGGACGTCTTCGGCTTTCGTCAGGAAGAGCGCACGCAGCACTTTGTCCGGAGCCTGCGGCGCTGGGTACGGAAGACCGTGGCGGAGAACTGGAGTGCGGCCGAGTTGGAAGACGAGATCAAGGAACTTGTCTATCAATACGACCTGCACATGCGCGCATCAAAAATGTCAAGTGCCAAGGAAGCGCTTGAGATCGTGATCACCGGCGCCGCCGAACTTGTCGAAGACGTCGTCAAGCTGCGGCTCGGAAAGCTTGCCAAGCTCGCAACAGCCATGCTCAATCAACGTGCCGCTCGTCTTCGGGACGAATCCACGGCGCCGGGCCGTGAACTGGCGCTCATCCCCGAGACGCGGCGCGCGTTCACGTCTAACCGGATTTGCTCCTGAACGGCGAGCCCTTCACCGGCCAGAAACAAGGCCTCGGCGGAGGCGACCTAAGCGAGGTCGGGCGTAACGAGCGCTTCGATGCTCCGGATCATGCGTTCCATTTGTTCGCGGAAACCTGCGCAAGCTCGCCGGGACCGCTCGACGAAGAGTCGAATTTCGGTCGGGCAGGAACAGAACCACGGCACCACGCGGTTCGAGGATGCCGGCAAGCACCAGGCCTACGGCCAAGGCGCTGCGGGTTTCCGCCGGCATTCCTCTTCGAGTCCCGATGGGTTCGCGGCTTTATGCCGAATGGTAGCAGAATGGCGCACCCGACACGATTCGAACGTGTGGCCTTCGCCTTCGGAGGGCGACGCTCTATCCAGCTGAGCTACGGGTGCTTACTGCTTACGCAGTGCTTACGCAGGTTTTGGCAGGTGTTGTGCTCCTGCGCGCTGCCCTCGTAAACCTTTGTATTCCAATCCTCTTTAGCAAGCGCTTTTCACTCTTGCCGGCTTGACACGTGCCTTCGGAGGGCAACGCTCTATCCAGCTGAGCTACGGGTGCATCGCGGTTCATTTAGCCGATTGGCCCGGCATCGGCAATGGCTGGCGGTGGGCCGCGAACCGGCGCTGGCCGAATGTCAAATCGCTTCGCTAGGCGGCCAAAGCTTCCAGTGCCGGCTGAAACGGCAGCCCGAGACTGTTCGCCACCGCCTCACAGGTGACCTTCCCGCGATGAATATTCAGCCCGTTGCGCAAATGCGGATCGCGCCTGATTCCGGAAAGCCCTTCGGACGCCAGCGTGAGGCCGAACCGCAGGGTCGCATGGTTGAGCGCATGGCTCGAGGTGACCGGAACGGCGCCGGGCATGTTGGCAACGCAATAGTGGATGACGCCATCCACCTCAAAGGTCGGATTGTCGTGGGTCGTTGCGTGCGAGGTCTCGAAGCAGCCTCCCTGATCGATGGCGACGTCGACAATGACAGCGCCGCGCTTCATCGATTTCAGCATCGACCGCGTCACCAGTTTCGGGGCGCTCGCGCCCGGAACCAGGACGGCGCCGATCACGACATCGGCCGCGGCGAGTTCGTGGTCGAGCGCCTCTGCGGTCGAGAACCGCGTTCGCACCCGCCCCGAGAACATCTCGTCGAGCTCCCGTAAGCGAGGCAGCGAGCGATCGAGGATGCTGACTTCCGCGCCGAGGCCCGCCGCCATACGGGCCGCATGCGTGCCGACGATACCGCCGCCGATGACGACGACGCGCCCCGGCTCGACACCCGGCACGCCGCCGAGCAGCAGGCCACGCCCGCCCGCGGGCTTCTTCAACGCCGAGCCCGCCGCTTCGATCGACAGCCTTCCGGCGACCTCGCTCATCGGCGCGAGCAGCGGAAGGCCGCCGCGTTCGTCCGTCACAGTCTCATAGGCGACCGCCGTGCAGCCTGATTGAAGCAGGCCCTGGATTTGCGCGCGATCGGGTGCGAGGTGCAAGTAGGTGAAGAGAATCTGCCCCTCATGCAGCCGCCGCCATTCGGATGGCTGCGGCTCCTTGACCTTCACGATCATCTCGGCGCGCCGAAACACATCCTCGGCGTCCGGCGCGATGGTGGCGCCGGCGCGCTCATAGGTTTCGTCAGAAGCGGCGATCCCGCCCCCGGCGCCGCGCTCGACCAGGACGCGGTGTCCCGCCGCAACATATTCCCGCACGGCCGAAGGCGTCAGCCCGACGCGATACTCCTGCACCTTGATTTCCTTGGGAACACCTACCAGCATCGAATCCTCCATCATTACTTCTATTTATCAGCGAAGCCGCGTGAGTTTCCGGCAAAGGCCGCGCGGTTTTCCTGCCCCACGCTGTATTTCTGCGCATAAAGCCGATATGGTGCAGGAATCATGCGCGCACTAGACCGATCCGACATTTTGCTGCTCCGGGAGGTGACCTCGAACGCCCGCAGCTCGCATGTCGAACTGGCCGAGCGTGTCGGGCTTTCGAGCACCGCCTGCGCCCGCCGTCTCGCGGCACTCGAACAGGAGGGGCTGATCGAGGGCTATCAGGCCGTGCTTGGCCTGAAGGCGCTCGGCCTCGGCACTACCGTGATGGTGCGGATCACGCTGGAAAGCCAAAGCGAGGACGCGCTCGAAACATTCGAGCGCGCCGTGATCAAATGCCCGTCGGTGGTGCGATGCTTGCTGATGTCCGGCAGCGACGACTATCTGGTGACGGTGATTGCGCGCGACATCGAGGATTTTGAGCGCATCCACACCTCGCAATTGTCCCGGCTGCCGCGGGTATCCCGCATCCAGTCGAGTTTTGCGATTCGCAACGTCGTCAATCGCTCGTTTCCTCCGGCCGCGTTGCTGCCGCCAGGCAAGGGCCGCTGATCGCCGAAGCCCCTGACGGGCTGTGGGCCGTCGCAGGACACTGCGGCCGATCTTGATTTTATCGAATGGAAATCGTCCAGTAGACGCCGAGAGCAGTCGCTTGCGACGCGGGGAAACGCTGCTCGTATCGCGGGTAAGCCAGGGAGACGTAAAATGGCAGATGCTTCCGGCGCGACGCCGTCTTCTGCCGGCGGCAAGGCGTGGCCCGTGTTTCGCTCGCTTGCCGACTACCGCTCTCAATTCCTCAGCCGCGATCTGTTCGCAGGTTTAACGCTGGCCGCCATTGTCATACCAGAACAGATGGCAACCGCGCGACTTGGCGGCTTCGCCCCCCAGATCGGCTTTTACGCCTTTGTGGCAGGCTCACTCGCCTTTGCCGTGTTCGGTAGCAACCGTTTTCTGTCGTCGGGCGCGGATTCGACCATCACCCCGATCTTTGCCGGGGGACTGGCCGCTTTGGCGGCGACGGGTTCGCCAGATTACCTCACGCTCGCCGCAGCGCTCGGGCTGATGGTCGGGCTGATGTTGGCGGCGGCGGGAATTTTCCGCATGGGCTGGATCGCGGATCTGTTGTCGATACCCGTCACGGTCGGCTTTCTCGCCGGGATTTCGGCACACATCGTGATTTCGCAACTGCCGGTGATCCTTGGGCTGCCTGCGCCCGAAGGCGCGATGCTGACGCGCGTCGCAACGCTTGCCGGACATCTCGGCGACGCCAACGGATTTACGCTCGTCATCGGTCTTGGCGTGCTCGCGATCATCGTCATGTCCGAAGAGATCGATGCACGGATTCCCGGCGCGCTGATCGGCCTTGCGCTGGCGAGCGCGGCCGTGATTCTGCTTCGGCTCGAGAGCCGCGGGGTCAGCGTTCTCGGCGCCATCTCGGTTTCGATGCCGGCGCTCGCTGTACCGGTGATATCGGCCGGACGTCTCGCCAGCCTGCTTTCACTCAGCCTCATCATTTCGGTCGTCATCATGGTCCAGACCGCGGCAACGACGCGGTCCTTTCCAACCGATCCCAACGAGCCACCGGATGTCGACCGCGATTTTGTCGGTGTCGGCATCGGCAGCATCGTTGCCGGACTAATCGGTGCGTTTCCCGTCAATGCGAGCCCGCCGCGGACTGGCGTGGTCGTCGAGACCGGCGGCCGCTCCCAGCTTGCGGGCCTCGCCGCGGTGGCGATCGTGATCGCGCTGCTCGCCTTCGGCACGTCGCTGCTGCATCGAATTCCCAACGCGGCGCTTGGCGGGGTTCTGCTGTTCGTTGCGCTGCGGATCATTCGTCTTCGCCAGATCGTGGCGATCTGCCGGCAGTCGCTCGGCGAATTTCTGCTGATCCTGTTGACGGCGGCAGGGATCATCGTCCTGCCGATCGAACAGGGTGTCGGTCTCGGCATTGCGCTGTCGTTGCTGCATGGCATATGGAGCACGACGCGCGCCCGCGTGCAGCTTTTCGAGCGCGTGCCGGGGACGTCGATCTGGTGGCCCTCGAGCGCCAATCTTCCGGGAGAGCAGGAGCCGGGCGTGATCGTCGCGGGATTTCAGGCGCCGCTGTCCTTCCTCAACGCCTATCACTTCCGGCGCGATATCCTGGCGGCGCTGAAATCCGCGCCCGCAAAGGTGCGGCTGCTGGTACTGGAGGCCACCGGCATCGTCGAGATCGACTTCACGGCGGCGCAGATCCTGACCGATATCATTCGTCAATGCCATGCCGACGATATCGACTTTGCCATCGCCCGGCTGGAGTCGCTTCGCGCGCAAGATGCGATAGCGCGGTTCGGCATCGAGGCGTTATTGGGACCCGATCGTCAGTTTCACAGCGTGGAAGAGGCGGTTCGCGCCCGCGCCAGGAAGGGTTAAGCCGGAACGATCGCCCTGCCGATCGGCCACAACGCAATGCCGGCAAGCTTCAGATGGGCCCATGCGAACGGAATCCCGATAATGGTCACGGCAAGAACCACGGCGGTGACGATATGGCCGAGCGCCAGCCACCATCCCGCGAGCAGGAGCCAGATCAGGTTGCCGATCAGGCCCAATAGGCCCGTGCCGAGGTCGGACTGGCCGGTCAGGCTATCGCGACGCACCGCCTTCTGGCCAAACGGCAGCAGCGTATAGGCGGCGATGTTGAAGGCGGCGCGCGCCCAGGGCAGACCGATGATGGTGATCGCCATGATGATCGCGGCCACGACCCAGCCAACCGCCATCCACACGCCGCCAAGCAACAGCCACAGGATATTCAGAAATATCGAAACGGGCTGCATGTGACCTCCTCGAAAGAACACGATGCGCGGGGGCGATGCCTCCAATCAGGGAACTGCGTCGGTGATCGCTGCGCAAAGCGGTAGCGGTTACGGAAGATAGCAGGCAAGAGGCCGCCCCGGAATGACCCCGCGGCATTATTCGCCGTTCACAGCAATCGAAATAACAGGCCGCCGGCCCGGCCTGCTCAACCGCGATAGCGCGCGGGCCGCGCATAAGCGTGGCGATTTTCCTGCGCCGGGCGGCTTGCCATGCTGACGCGCGCTTCGCTGGCCACCGGCGCGATCAGTTTGAGCTCTTCTAGAAAAATGGGCCTGGAGAAATAGAAGCCCTGTGCGTAGCGGATCCTGGTGGCGGCTTGCAGGTAGGCCAACTCCTCAAAGGTTTCGATGCCCTCCGCAATGACGGTCATTCCGAGCGCTTCGCTGAGCGATTCGATCGCGCGCAAAATTCCCTGGCTGCGCGGGCGAAGATGGATGTCGCTGATGAAGGAACGGTCGATCTTGATTTCGTCGGCGGTGATGTCGGCCAGCGCCGACAATGACGAATAGCCGATGCCGAAATCGTCGATCGAGATCCCGACCCCGAGATTGCGGAACACCGGCAGAATTTCGTCCTGGAAGCGCGTCTTGGTGACGAATGCATCTTCCGTGACTTCGATCATGAAGCGCCCGGGAAAGCCGGTTGCCTCCAGCGCCTCGGCAAAGGAGCGCATGAATTCGGGATTGTTGGCCTGCTTGGCCGCGATGTTGATGCTGATCGTGGCCGACGGTCCGAAGGTCTCGTTGATAAGATCGATCGACCTGACGATCTCCGCCAGCACCAGATGGGTAAGCTCGTCGATCAACCCCAATTCGACGGCGAGGTTGATGAAGGTGCCGGGAGCCTGGATCACTCCCTCATCGTCGCGCAAGCGTACCAGCGCCTCGATACCCATGACCTCCCTGGTCCTGATATCGACCTTGGTCTGAAAGGCGCAGCAGAAACGCTTATCGAGAATCGCCAGCCGCAGCGATTGCTCGATCTTCATGCGCGCGAGCACCTCGCGTTCCATGCCGGCATCGAAGAACACCACCGCGCCCTTGCCGTCATTCTTGACCCGGTACATCGCGATATCGGCGTTCTGGCGCAACACGTCGAAGCTGCGGCCATGCTCGGGAAAAAGGCTCACCCCGATCGACGTCGAGGCGAATATTTCCGACCCATCGATGAAGAACGGCGCCTTCAGCCGCTGCAACGTGGCCTCGATATATTCGACCACCTCCTGCTCGCCATCGATCGGATTGAGCAGAAGCAGAAACTCATCGCCACTGATCCGCGACAACATGTCGGTCTCGCGCAAATCGAGCCCGAGCCGCCTTGCCAGCTCGATCAGGAGCGCGTCGCCGGCCGCGTGGCCGTAATAGTCGTTGATGTGCTTGAAATTGTCGATGTCGAGAAAGGCGAGCGCAAAGCGGGTCGCCGGATCGTCGCGCTGAATGAGGCTTTGCGCGCGATGTTCGATCACCCGCCGCATCGGCAGGCCGGTCAGTTCGTCGAAATAGGCCGAGCGGAACAAGTGATCTTCGACCGCCTTCTGCTCGCTGATATCGGCAGCGCTCGACAGCAAGAGGTTGCGGCCCGCGATGCGAACCGGCTGATGGGCCGTGAGAAGAACTTGCTCGCCTTTTTTTCCGGTGACGCGCACCTCCGCAACGGCGGCGTGCTCGGCGCGGAGCGATTGAAGGCCGGCTTGCATCCGCTCGCTCAATTGTCGCGCCGCAAGTTCGCCCTGCTCTCCGGCATCCAGGCCCAGTTGCGACGCGGCGGCCTCATTGATGAACAGGAAACGGCCCTCCTCGTCCTGAACCGTCACGCCTGTCGGCAGCAATCTGAGAACATCCCTCAGAAGGCCGGGTTCGCTCTCGAAAGCGAGTTCGGTCTCGATTTGCGTGGCGGCGGAGGTTTGACGGGAAGGCGGCTTTTGCATGGCCGCGAGGTTGTCAAAGTCTCTTGTAGTTTTGGTTAAGTGGATCGCCGGGTATTCGCTCAGCCACGCTTTCAACGCAGGGCACCGCGATCTTCATTAACAGAACGTCAACGGTGCGGAATGCCGTGCCCGCGCGCCCCAAGTTCTTTTGGGTCAGTTTCACGCCTTGGGTACGCGGCATTGCATGGTGCAATGGACTCCCGTCTTCAGGAATCTGATCTCGGTCTTGCCATCGAACGGCCTGAGCGCCGATTCCAGCAATTTGGTGCCAAATCCGGCCTCTCCGATCTTGCCGACCGAAGGTCCTTCGGTCTCGTCCCAGGCGATATTCAGCCGGTCGTCGGTCATCGACCATGAGACCTGCAGCACCCCGCGCTCGGAGGAAAATGCGCCATATTTCCCCGCATTGGTCGCCAGTTCATGAAAAATCAGCGCAAGGCTGACGGCAAGCTTGGCGGGCAGGAACAGACGGTCTCCGTTCAAGCTGAAACGGACATGGCCATAAGGCCCGAGTTCGGACAACAAGAGGTCCTTGATGTCGCACCCGGTCCCGTCGACCTTGGTGATCAGCTCGTCGGTCGCCAACAGCGCGCGCATGCGATGGTCGATGCTGGCCCAGACTTGCGGCTGATTTTGCAGCACCAGATGAAGCACGGCGTGGACGGTCGATAATTTGTTCTTCAGCCGGTGTTGCAGCTCCTCGACGACGAGTTTGCGGTACGCCTCTTCCCGAATCAGCCGCTTCGAGATCTCCCGCTGATTGGAAGCCACCGACCGGTAGTGCTCGACGCCCCAAATCGTCAGCCCGCTTACGATCGCAAAAATCACCAGCAGCACCAGCCGCGGAAAGAAATGGTTCGGCGCATCGCCAAAATTCGTGGCGACGCCGAGCCCGCCGGCCAAGGTAGCGGTTACGATCCCCATGCGATATCCGCCGAGCGCGGTGGCAAAGAAGACGGCCGGGAAATACGGCGTGAAATAGACGTCTGGCCGCAGCATGGAGAGAACCCACCGCGCCGCCGTCGACAGTGCGAGGCAGGTTATTGAAAAGCCGACGCTGAATGCCAGGGAAGGTCGGGCCGTTCCTTGCCAGCCCTGCCGAAACTCGTCGATCAATCTTCTCATCAGTCACACCAGGGACGGCTGGAATCAGGCTAGTGGTCCGATTCTAGCATTCGCACCCCTTTTCGGGAGGCACGTTTGCGAATGCTAGAATCAAAGGACCACTAGAAAATATAAGTTTCTAGTGGAGTTTGGGATTTGACATTCGCATGATGAGCGCGGGGCCACGGGGGAGCGAATGTCAAATCCACTCCACTAGCATAGCGGAAATAAGATGGCACGCGCCGGCGAACGACACGCTATCCTGTTCAATATCGCGATAACTTTGAGTCATTGCACGGCATGGAATCCGGATGATGAGGGTAGGAGCGACCCGCCGAGCAAGCTTTCGACAGATCGGCCTGGCAACGCGCGACTTGCGCTGCTCCGGCGGGAGGGGGATATTTTAGCATGAGAGTATCAAAGAAAGGACCGGCAGTATGGGACGACTGGATGGCAAAGTTGCGGTGATCACCGGTGCCACGAGCGGCATCGGACTATGCACCGCCGAATTATTCGTGGCCGAGGGCGCCAAAATCGTCATCGCCGGCCGCCGCGCGGCCGAAGGCGAGGCTCTCGCCAAAAAGCTCGGCCCGGCCTGCCTGTTTCGCCGCACCGATGTCACCGTCGAGGAGGACATACGCGGCCTGATCGGCCAGACGATCGACAAATTCGGCCGTATCGACTGTCTTTTCAACAATGCCGGCGGCCCGGCGCAGACCGGCGGCATCGAGGGCCTTGAAGTGGAGCGCTTCGATGCTGCGATGGCAACCTTGCTGCGCAGCGTGATGCTCGGCATGAAGCATGCCGCCCCCCATATGCGGCGCCAGGGCTCCGGCAGCATCATCAACAACGGCAGCATCGCCGGCAGGCTCGCCGGCTTTTCGTCGTCGATCGTCTACGGCGCCGCCAAGGCCGCCGTGATCCACCTGACCAAATGCGTCGCGATGGAGCTCGGCGAAGCCGGCATTCGCGTCAACAGCATTTCACCCGGCGCGATTGCTACCGGCATTTTCGGCAAGGCGCTGGGGCTACCGACGGAAGCCGCCGAGAAAACCCCCGAGGTGATGCGCGAGGTCTACAAAACGGCCCAACCGATACCGCGCGCCGGCCTGCCCGACGACATCGCGCATGCGGCCGTGTTCCTCGCCAGCGATGAATCCACCTTCATCAACGGACATGATCTCGTGATCGACGGCGCGATCACCGGCGGCCGCAACTGGACGGCGCAGCAACAGGGCTATGTGGCGTTGCGCAAGGCGTTCGATCAGGTCAAGGCGTGAGTCCACGACGCCAGGCAACCGAGGCAGCGTGGCCGTAGCGCGGCGGCAACATTCAAACGACAAGGACCCGCGAAGTTCGTCAAGGCAGACAGGCGCGCCCGTGCATCAACGGGACCTGCGTGAGACGGGGACGGCATGAACGCACGGCTCGAACGAAAGCTGCAATTGCTGGCCGTCGTCATTGTCGTCGGGGCCATCTCGGGCATGGCCTTCAATCTCGCGCAAGGCCGCACGCTGGCCTCCGCCATGGTGGTGGGGATGACGTATGGGCTCTTGATCAGCCTTGCGCTCGGCATCATCGAGCTGTTCATCCTGGATGGCCCGCTGCGGGCGTGGCTGAGCGGTCTTTCGTTTACGGTCAATCTGTTGGTGCGCAGTGCGATTTACGCAGCGGTGATTGCTCTCATCCAGTGGTTCCCGATTGGCGAGATCATCGCAGGCGTACCGCGCGATCCGTCGAGCAAGACATTCTGGGCCGGCTTCGCCTATTCCGCGGTGCTTTCGATTGTCGTGAATCTGGGGCTTGGAATTTCCAATATCGTCGGATATCGCGCCTTCCTCAACTTCATCACCGGGCGATATCACGCGCCGGTCGAGGAAAACCGCTTCGTGCTCTTTGTGGATATTGCGGGCTCGACGGGACTGGCCGAACGGCTCGGCGGAATCGGCATTCACCGCCTCCTCGACCGTATCTTCCGCCTGCTTACCCTTGCGGTCTCGGATTATCGCGGCGAGGTGCTCAATTATGTCGGCGACGAAGTGATCGTGACCTGGCGTGAACGCAGCGGCGCGATCGATTGCCGCCCGCTGCGCTGCTTTATGGCAATGCGCGACGAATTGGCGCAAGCGTCAAGCCAATTGCAGCACGAATTCGGCGTCGCGCCGCGAATTCGCGGCAGCCTGCATTTCGGCCCGGTGATCGTCGGCGAAATTGGCGACGTCAAGCGCGCTATCGTCTTCAACGGCGACGTCATGAACACCACGGCCCGGCTCGAGGAACTGAGCAGAAACGTGGACGGCGGCTTTCTCGCATCGCGCACGGCAATGGAGCGGTTTGGTGCCGCGCCACCGTTTGCGGTTCGCGACCTCGGGCGGCTAGCCATTCGTGGCCGCGCTGATGGCATCGACGTGTTCGGCATCGAGGCAGCGGCTGCTACCTGATGCCTTCACCTCACCGGCTGCCCAAAGTCACGCGCAAGCCGTCCCGCGGTTTGGGGATCGGCCACATCTGCCAATCCGGCGTCGTGCCCTTGGGCAGCGCGACGTCGAGGTTCTGCAGGAAATGCCGCGCAAAGCACTTCGCCTGCATATAGGCGAAATGCAGCCCGAGGCACATATGCGCGCCGCCGCCGAACGGGACATATGCGAAGCGATGGCGGTTGCGTTGCGCCTCGTCCGTAAAGCGCAAGGGATCAAAGGCGTCGGGATCCGGCCAGAGTGCCGGCATGTGATGGGTGAACAGCGGATTGGCCCCGACCAGCGTGCCGGCCGGGATCTGATAGCCGCCGAAATTGAAGTCGCGGGTTGCGCGCCGCGGAATCGACGGCACCGGCGGCCGCATCCGCATCGCTTCCTTGAAAGCCATCTCGGAAAGCGGCATCGCTTCGAGATGGTCGAAGGTGGTCGGCGCATCGGGCGCGACTTCCAGCGCCGTCACCTCCTCGCGCAGCTTCGCTTGCCATTGCGGGCTTGCCGCCAGCTCCCCCACAAACGACGTCAATGATGAGGTCAGCGTGTCGTGCGCCGCCATCATCAGGAAGCTCATGTGGTCGACGATGTCCTGAGGGGAGAGCAGCGCGCCGTCCTCATGGGTGGCGCGACAGAGCTGGGAGAACAGATCCTCTCCGCCTTTGGCGCGGCGGATCGGAATCTGCTCCGAGAAATAGGCCACGATGCGGGCCCGGCCCTTGACGCCGCGCGCCATCTGCGTGCCCGGCCAGGGTTGGCGGATCGGCGCGACGGAAGCAGCCACCATATCGACAAAAGCCTTGGTGATGTCAGCGACATCGGGCCCGATGCCCGTTCCCAGAAACGATGTGGCCGCCAGGTCAAGCGTGAGCTGCTTCATCGCAGGATAAAACAGCATCTCGCCCGGCCGTTGCCGCCACTGCGCCACGCGCCGCGAAATGCCGGCATCGAGCGCGGCCAGATAGGATTTCATCGGCCCGGATTTGAACGCGACCGACAGCGCACGCCGATGCAGGCGATGTTCGTCGAAATCGAGCAGCATCAGCCCGCGCGGAAACAGCCGGCCCAGGAT
>Ga0210394_10005731_pt1 | contig 13805 bp, 14 predicted proteins | sample IncBWC12MmetaG_FD_160121 | JGI IMG/M metagenome (GOLD analysis project Ga0210394, IMG submission 160121) | Forest soil microbial communities from Barre Woods Harvard Forest LTER site, Petersham, Massachusetts, United States - Inc-BW-C-12-M | ecosystem: Environmental > Terrestrial > Soil >...
TACCTGCTGTCGTCGCATGTCTGGCGGCAGGACCACAACGGCTTCTCCCACCAGGATCCAGGCTTCATCGACCACGTCATGAACAAGAAGGCGGAGGTAATACGGGTTTACCTCGCGCCGGATGCGAACACGTTGCTGTCGGTCGCCGACCACTGCCTGCGCAGCCGGAACTACGTGAACGTGATCGTCGCGGGCAAGCAGCCCGCTCTCAACTACCTATCGATGGACGAGGCGGTCGCGCACTGCACGCGCGGGCTCGGCATCTGGGACTGGGCGAGCAGCGACGCCGGCAGCGACCCGGACGTGGTGTTGGCCTGCGCCGGCGACGTGCCGACCCTCGAGGTGCTCGCCGCCACCGACCTCGTCCGGCAGCACCTGCCGGAACTGAAGGTCCGCGTCGTCAACGTGGTCGACCTGATGCGGCTGCAGCCTCCGAGCGAGCACCCGCACGGGTTGCCGGACGCGGAGTTCGACGACATCTTCACGAGCGACAGGCCGGTCATCTTCGCGTACCACGGCTACCCGTGGCTTGTCCACCGGCTCACCTACAGGCGCCGGAACCACGACAACCTGCACGTCCGCGGATACAAGGAGGAGGGCACGACGACCACGCCGTTCGACATGGTCATGCTCAACGACCTGGACCGCTTCCACCTTGTCATGGACGTGATCGATCGCGTGCCCGGTCTCGGCACCAAGGCCGCGCACATTCGCCAGCACATGGTCGACGAACGCCTGAGGCACCGCCAGTACACCCGCGACCACGGCGAGGACCCGCCCGACATCTCCGACTGGAAGTGGCGTTACTAGAGATGCGGGTCCTGGTGGTCAACGCGGGGTCTAGCTCGCTCAAGGTGAGCGTGGTCGGCCCTGACGACGAGGTGAGCGGCGAGCAGGAGTTCGAGGCCACCGGCGGCCATGTCGACGGCGCCCGGCTCGACGGAGCGATCCATGCGATGGGCGGGGTCGAGGCGGTTGGATATCGAGTCGTTCACGGTGGCCCTCGCTATCCGGAGTCGGTGCGCATCGACGCGGAGGTGATCCGCTACCTGGTCACCATTACCGACCTGGCCCCTCTCCACATTCCCGCCTCGCTCACCGCCATGGCGGCGGTCCGCGAGCTGATGCCGCGAATTCCAGCGGTCGCCTGTTTCGACACGGCTTTCCACTCGCGCATGCCGGCCGCGGCGTCGACGTACGCAATTCCGCTCGAGTGGCGCCAGCGATTCGGCGTGCGCCGCTATGGGTTTCACGGTTTCTCTCACGCGTGGGCGGCGCGGCGCGCCGCGCAGCTGCTGGGCAGCCCGGGCACTGGTCTGAAGGTCGTGACCTGTCATTTGGGATCGGGCGCGTCGGTCGCGGCGGTCTGGGGCGGGCGCTCCATGGATACCACGATGGGATTCACGCCTCTGGAAGGCCTGGTCATGGCCACGCGATCCGGCAGCATCGACCCAGGCCTCGTGCTGTGGCTGCAACACCACGCCGGCGTGTCAGCGGCGGAGATGATGGACGCCCTGGACAGGCACTCGGGCCTGCTGGCCCTGGCCGGGACCGGGGACATGAGGCAGCTGCTGGAAAAGCTTTCGGCGGGCGACGAGGACGCGCGCCTGGCATTCGACGTCTACGTCCACCGCCTTCGCGCCTGCATCGCGTCCATGGCCGCTGCGATGGGCGGCGTCGACGTCCTGGTGTTCACAGGCGGCGTGGGAGAGAACGCGTCGCCTGTACGCGCCGCCACAGTGTCGGGGCTGCGGTTCCTCGGCGTCGAGATCGACCGCGAGCTGAATGCGAACGTGTCCGGCGACGTCGACATCAGCGCGCCCACGGCTGCGGTGCCAACCCTGGTCGTCAAAGCCCACGAAGATATAGAGGTCGCGCGCGAGGTCAGGCGGGTGCTCTCCGCCCCGGCCGCGAACTAAACCCGCTCGAAGACGACGATCGGAATTTCGCGCGTCGTCAGGCCCTGCTGCTGCTTGAGGTAGGGCAGCGCCTTCTCAAGCTCGCCGCGCTCGTCGGATCTGGCCGTGCTGGCGCGGACCTCAAAGCGTTCGGGCCCGGCGAGCTCGACGATGGCGTGCGGGTTCGCGAGCAGGTTGTGGTACCAACCGGGCGCCTCCGGCGCGCCGTTGTTCGATGCGATCACGACCAGACGGTCACCGTGCCGTCCATAACCGAGCACGACCGCACGAGGTTCACGCGAGCGCGCGCCGGTCGTGGTGAGGATCAGCAGCCCTCGTCCCGTCATATCACCGGTGAACTGGCCGTGGTTGGCGCGAAAGTCGGCGATCAGCTTGGCGTTGAAGGCCTTCATGTCCGATGGAATCACGGGAGCCCTCCGCGGTTCGTGACCCGTCGACTTGTCGCTCATGCCTTGTTAAAGGTGGGCCGGCCGATCCGGTACTTGATGTGCGTCACGGCAGGCGAGGCGACCACTGCGACGGGCTCGAGCACCGGGTCGCCCACGCCTTCGAGCAGCCGCTCCCCGGCGCCGAGCACCACCGGGGCGATGTGCAGATACAGCTCGTCCAGGCGTCCGGCGGCGAGATACTGCCGCACTGTGCTGGCGCCACCCGCGATCGAGACCTTCTGATCGCCCGCGGCCGCCTGGGCCTGCTCCATCGCCGACTCGATCCCGTCGGTTACGAAATTAAACGTCGTGCCGCCCTTCATCGTCAGGGGTTCGCGTGGATGGTGGGTCAGCACGAAGACCGCCGTGTGATATGGCGGATCCTCGCCCCACCAGCCCTTCCATTCTTGGTCCCACTCTCCGCTCCCGCCACCAAACATCTTGCGACCCATGATGTAAGCGCCGATGCCCTGGGAAACCTCGGCGGCGACGTCTGAGTCGGGACCGTCTTCGCCGCCCTCCAGTCCTTCCAGGCGACGCCAGCTGGCGGTGGTGAACACCCACTCGTGAAGGCGCATGCCGCCCTCACCGAGCGGGTTGTCCAGACTCTGATTGGGCCCGGCGGCAAACCCGTCGAGCGAGATCGAGATCTGGCAGGTCACTATGCCCATATGTCAATGATCGCCGGTCACGCGAGCCTGATGGTGCCCCGCGAGGGATTCGAACCCCCGACCCTCTGCTTAGAAGGCAGATGCTCTATCCACTGAGCTAGCGGGGCAACGCCGTCATTCGGGAGAATACCCAAGGGGCTGGGGAAGTATGAGCGACTCACTCGTGCGGTTGAAGGCGATCCTGGCTGAGGTCACGGACCTGAGCCGGGCCGCCGCACTGCTCGAGTGGGACCAGGAGACGTACATGCCGTCGGGCGGCGTGGCGGCTCGCTCCGACCAGCTGTCGACACTGCTCCGCCTGTCTCACGTGCGTTTCACCGCCGACGAGGTCGGCCACCTGCTGAGCGAGTTGGAGGACGAGACCTCTGGCCAACCATTCGACTCCTATGAGGCCAGCCTGATCAGAGTCACCCGGCGCGACTACGAGCAGGAGCGAAAGCTACCGCCCGATCTCGTGGCAGAGGCGGCTCGGGCGAGCTCGGCGGCGCGGCCTTTGTGGGAGAAGGCGCGGCGCGAGGGCGACTTCAAGATCTTTGCGCCGGCCCTCGAGAAGAACGTCGAGCTGAACCGGCAGATCGCCGACGCGCTCGGGTATGCGCAGCGGCCGTACGACGCGCTGCTGGATCGCAATGAGCCCGGCCTCACAACCGATCAGCTCGAGACGATCTTCGCCGAGCTCAAGCGGGCGATCGTTCCGCTCGTAGCGGACATCGCGCGGCACGCCGACGCGGTGGACGACCGCGTGATCTATCGCGGGTTTGACCCCGCCGCCCAGCTCAGATACGCGCTCGACCTCGTCGCGACGCTCGGCTACGACCTCGAGCGTGGACGCCAGGACATCTCGACCCATCCGTTCTCCACGTCGTTTGGACCCGGCGACGTCCGCATCACGACGCGCGTCTCGCGCGACTTCTTTAACGAGTGCCTGTTCGGCTCGATCCACGAATCGGGCCACGCGATGTACAACCAGGGCATTGGCGACGACATCGACCGCACTCCCTTGTGGGGCGGAGCGTCGCCGGGTGTGCACGAGTCGCAGTCGCGGCTCTGGGAGAACCTCGTCGGGCGCAGCCATCCGTTCTGGAAGCATTTCTTCCCGAGCCTGCAGAAAGCGTTCCCCGAGCAATTGCGCGGCGTGGACGACGAGGCGTTCTTCAAGGCGGTCAACAAGTCGTACCCGTCGCTGATCCGCGTCGAGGCGGACGAGGTGACGTACAACCTTCCCGTCCTGCTCCGGTTCGAGCTCGAAAACGAGATGCTCGAGGGAAAGCTCAAGGTCAAAGACCTGCCCGAGGCGTGGAACTCGCGGATCAACTCGTACCTCGGCATCAACGTGCCCAACGACCGGGAGGGCGCGCTGCAAGACATCCACTGGTCGTACGTGGGCTTCGGCGTCTTCCCGGGCTACACGCTCGGCAACCTGATCGGCGCGCAGCTGATGGAGAAGATCCGCACCGAGATCAAAGACCTCGATAGTCAGATCGAGGCGGGCCAGTTCACATCGCTGCTGGGCTGGCTGCGCCTGAACGTGCACCGGCACGGCCGCAAATTCACGCCCAACGAGCTGCTCGAGCGGGCGACGGGTAAGCCCCTCGAAGCTGGGCCGTGGATCGGTTACGTGCGAGAAAAGTTCGGGTCCTTGTACGGGATCAAACCGGCCCGGGTCTAAGTTCGGCCGTCCGGGCACGGTTGGTCGTGCATGACCCTCGCGCGGACCCCGGACTGCCTAGCCGAAATCGATTGGCGCCAGGACTTCGCGGTTGACCTCGAGCTTGAAGATGTCCGGCCGTCCATAGTGCCCCGCCACGTCCAGGGTGCGTTTGGCGGCTGAGGCAACGACCGGGTCGCACTCGGCATACAGGATGCCGTGGCCCTCGTGCAGCGGCCCCGCGACGATCCTCCCGCCCGGGCTCACGATGACCGAGTCTCCAGGGTTGTACCAGGCCTCGAGGTCGGGAAACAGCTGCGCGCGCTGAGGAAAGTCCTTAGGGATGTCCCTGCCCCGCATCGCCGTTCCATTGCCCAGCACCCAGCACCGCCCTTCAGCGGCAATGTGTCGCATGGTGGAGATCCATGTGCTGCCTTCATCCCAAGTCGGCGCAACATAGATCTCGCACCCCTGCGCGAAGATCGCAAAGCGCGCGAGCGGCATGTAGTTCTCCCAGCAGATCAGACCGCCCACCCTTCCCATCGGCGTGTCGCTCACCCGCAGCCCGCTGGCGTCCCCGGTCCCCCACACCATCCGCTCGGGGTTCGTGGGCATGAGCTTGCGGTGCCGGTTGAGCACCTCGCCGTCAGGTCCGATCAAGACCACCGTGTTGTAGAGCGTGCCGCGGCTGAACTCGCCGTCGCGCTCGTGGATGCCGATCGACACGGTGACCTTGAGCCTGCGGGCGGCCGCCTGGATCGGCTTCAGGTCTCCCCCACTCAAATCGACCGCGTTCTCGATCAACCGGCCGTGGATCTCTCCCGCCAGCTCGAAGTCCGTGCCCGGCCGCAGGCGCCACACCCACTCCGGGTAGCCCGGGACCCACGTCTCGGGAAACGACACGAGCCGCGCGCCCGAAGAGGCCGCCTCCTCGAGCAGCTCCACGCCACGGGCGAGCGTTTTCGCGCGGTGCAGGGTGACCGGCGGATGCTGCACGACAGCAACGCGGTGAGGGGTTGCGGCCTTCTTCGCGGGCCTTGTGGGCATGGCCCACATGTTGCGCGATGCTGATCAGGTTTGGTAGGGGAAGTCTCCCGCGCGCGCGAGCATGCCCGGCAGTTCTTTCCCGAGCTGCCCAGCCAGCCACTGCGAGGTCGCGATCAGCGCGTCGAGGTCGATGCCGGTCATGATGCCGAGCCCGCGCATCAGGTACACAAGGTCCTCCGTGGCGATGTTTCCCGTCGCCTTCGGGGCGAACGGGCACCCGCCGGCGCCACCGACCGACGCATCGAGCGAGACGACACCTTCTTCCAAAGCGGCCACGGCGTTCGCGTACCCGGTGTTGCGCGTGTTGTGAAAATGCCCGCCTACTGTCGCGCCGAGGCGCGTTGCGCCGCCTACCAGCTCCTTGACCTGCGACGGAACGCCGGCGCCGATCGTGTCGGCGAGGCAGACCTCATCCGGCGGTATCGCCATCAGCCGCTCGACGATGCTCATCACACGTTCGGGCGGCACCCGCCCTTCGAACGGGCACCCGAAGGCGACGCTGATCGTCACCGTGATGGGCACCCGCTCGCTTCGCGCGCGCGCCACCAGCGCCAGCGCTGTCTTGAGTCCCTCCTCTGTGGTGGCGTTCTGGTTGCGGCGCCCGAACTCGTCGGTGGCGGCGAGCGCATAGTGCACCTCGTCGACGCCCGCCGCCACAGCGCGCTCGTAACCCTTGTCGTTGAGGACGAGACCGGCGTACGAGACGCCCGGCTGGCGGTGAAGGGCGGCCATCACCTCTTCCGCGCCCGCCATCTGAGGCACGAGCTTCGGGTTGACAAAACTGGCGGCTTCGATCCGCTTCAGTCCGGTGGCCGCCAGCCGGTCGCACAGCTCGGCCCGAACACCCGGCTCGAGAGCCCGCGCCTCGTTCTGAAGGCCGTCCCGCGGGCCGACGTCGCAGACCACCACCGACACACGAACAAGGCTACGGCGCCACCAGGTCCGTCATCGGCATGGCGCCCTTAGCTTGGCCCAGCCGGCCGACTCCCAGCAGGTCTTCGATGGTCGCCAGCAGCGAGTAGTGCGTGTAGGGCTGGTTGCTCACCCGATGGCTCTGATGTGGCGCCACCACAAGAGAGAGGACACGATTGTCGGCGCTCCCGTCGTCCTCGTCCCAGACCACGAACAGCACGCCGCCCGACATCCACGCCGTTGACCCGGTGATCATCCCGACGGTCTGGCGCAGCCAGCCGTCTCCCACCGACACGTCGCAGCTGTGCTCGTCGTGGCACATGTCCGGCGTGATCCAGCTGAACAGCGGCGTGTTCCCGTGGAGATCCGCCGCGAAAGACGTGAACGGCACGACGTTGGCCGGGCAGCGGCCCCCGTAATACGCGAACGGATTGTGGCCGGGGTCGTATGGAACCGGGCTGTCCAGGCAGCCAGCACTGCCGAGCCCATCCATGTAGGCGCGCCAGCTCACACGCGCCGCGGTCAGCTGGTCTCCGATGTCCTGTGCGGGCAGCGCGTGGTAGCTGTCGTCCGTCACGCCCCACGTGCTTCCCGAGGTCAGCGCCAGGTAGTTGGGAACGCTCGGGTGCGCCACCGCTCGGTAGTTCGCAGCCTCCCGGTAGATCGCTGCCAGCGATGCTGTGAACGAGCCCGACAGCGCCTCCTGGGGCGACTTGTTCTCCATGACGATCACGAAGACGTGACGCGGAGGCGGGGCCGGCGTAGGCGACCCAGGGACTCCGCAAGCCGAGACCGCCCCGATCATCACGCCGACCAGCGCTGCCAATAATTGGATTCGCTTGATTATTGAAGCGACTCCAATTATACTGAAGCTCGAATAAAGCGGCTGGAGGTGATTCGGATGGCGACAACGCGAACTGAGACTGAGACGGGGAGGCTGCGCGGCCGGTGGTTCGGCCTGGCGGCTCTCACGGCCAGCGGCCTGGTCCTGGGGCTCGACATCACAATCCTTATAACTGCTTTACCGACCCTGTCGGCGAAGCTGAGCGCCACGACCGATCAGCTGCAGTGGATGTCCGCCGCCTACACCCTGTCGCTGGCCGGCTTCATGCTGCCCGCGGGCGTCCTCGGCGACCGCTTCGGCCGCAAACGCCTCTTGCTGATCGGCCTGGTCACGTTTGGCATCTCGTCCGTGATCGCGAGCCAGATGACCTCAGCGAACGGGCTGATCCTCATGCGCGTGGTCATGGGCGCCAGCGGCGCCATCGTCCTCCCCCTGGTCACCTCGATCTTGCCGTCGATGTTCCAAGCGGACGAGCGCCAGCGCGCGATCGGCTTCTCGGGAGCTGGAGCCTTCATCGGTCTCCCGCTGGGACCGTTGGTCGCCGGCTGGCTGCTCACGCACTACGCGTGGGGATCCATCTTCCTCATCAACGCCCCGGTGGTCGTGATCGCGGTCGTCGGCGCGTGGTTCTTCATCCCGGAGAGCAAGGATCCAAACCCGAAGAGGCTGGACTGGATGGGAGCGCTCCTCGAGGTGTTGGGCGTCACCGGGATCGTCTACGCGATCATCGAGGAGCCCGTGCGCGGGTGGAGCAACTTCCAGGTCGTGGGACCTCTCTTGGGTGGCGCGGTGTTGATCGCCGCCTTTGTGATCTGGCAGTTCCGCGCCAGGGTGCCGCTCGTCGACCTCAACCTCTTCCGCAGCCGGCGCTTCGCCCTCGCGACGGTGGCTTTCACCATCGTCGGGTTTGCCATGACCGGCGTCCTGTTCGTCCTGTCCCCGTACCTACAGGTCGTGCAGGGAAATGACGCACAGGGGACAGGCATCCGCTTGCTTCCCCTGATCGGAGCGATGATGGTCGGCGCCATCAGCAGCGACTGGCTGTCCAAGCGCCTGGGCGCGAAGGTCATGGTGTCGGGCGGAATGCTCGGCATCAGCGCGGGGATGGTCCTTCTGTCGCGAGCGGGAGTCGACACCGGCTTCGGGCTGGTCGCGATCGCTCTCGCCGTGATCGGCCTCGCCATCGCGTTCACGATGATCCCCGCCCTGGACGCGATCCTCGCCGTCCTGCCGGCGGCCGAGACCGGCGCCGGCAGCGCACTCACCCGAGCCATCCAGAACGTCGGCGCGTCGCTTGGGGTCGCGGTCATGGGCAGCATCCTCAACAGCGCCTACCAGGCGCACTTGGTTGGACAGCTGGGACCATTCCCGACGGCCGCACAAACCGCCGCCGAGACCAGCGTGGCGGTCGCGGCCGCCGTCGCCCGTCACCTCCCGGGAGCTTTGGGCGACCGGCTCCTGCGCCTCGCTGAGACCGCTTACTCTCAGGGCATGAGCGACGTCCTGCTGGCGACCGCCGGCCTGCTCGTTGCCGGCGCGGTGCTGATGGCGCTCTTCCTGCCCGCCCGGGCGTCCCAGGCCGAGCAGCCGGCAGCTGCGATCAGAGCGGAGCGCGTCACCGCCTGATGCCGAACACGATCACTCCACTCGCGGGAGGCCTGCGCGAGCGCAAGAAGTTGAGGACGCGCGAGTCGATTCAACGCGAAGCGATGCGCCTGATACAGAAGCAGGGCTACAACAAGACGACCATCGAGCAGATCGCCGCCGCGGTCGACATCTCCCCGAGCACATTCTTCAACTACTTTCCGAGCAAGGAGGACGTCGTCCTCTATGACGTGTACGACCCGATCATCGGCAAGCTCCTGCTGGAACGACCCGCTGACGAGCCGATCGGCGTCGCGATCCGCCACGTGCTGGAGGACATGGCTGGGATGTTCGAGCGCGACCGCGAGATCATCCTCGCCCGCGCCCGGCTCTGGCTCGACGAGCCCTCGCTGCGCGCCCGGCTCTGGGAGGAGCTCGAAAGAGGCCAGGTCTTCATGACTGGGCTCATCGCTCAGCGCTCGGGTCGCGACGCGGATGATTTCGAGATCCGCGTCACCGTGATGGTCATCATCATGGCCGCCATGGAGGCGATGCGCGAGTGGGTGCGCCACGATGGAAAGGGAAGCTTCGTCACAACGGTCCGACGCGCCCTGGACCTGGTCGACGCGCAGGCCCGCCTCGACAACCTCGCTTCGCCCCAAGGGGTGAAGCGTTAGCCGACGCCTGAGTTGTCTGCTACGGCGGTCACGACCGCCGCGTTGTGATCTGCACCGTTCACCCCGCCGATCGTGCACGACGCGGTGGTCGTAGCGCTGTGGCCCACGTCCGGCTGCACCGGGACCTTGCAGGTGCCCACCGCGGCGCTGGTTTGCGGATCGGTCATCGTGAACGTCACGGTGGAAGGCCCTCGAGAAGTGGTCTTGCCGCCGAGGTTCTTGAGCGAAGCTGCGACGACGCAGGGTGATCCGCACGCGGACGTGTCAACACTCACGACCGTGTAAATCGGGGGCAGGGTCGATTGATCAGCAAAGTCGAGCGCGCCGCTCGGCGGGGCGATCCTGAAATCGCGTCCGTAGTCGCTGTATGTGAAATCGGCGCCCGAGATCCCGTCGACCATCGCCCCGGGGTGCATGTGCACCCGCAGCACTTGGTACGGAGGCGCCTCGTCCAGAAAGATGTCCGCACGCGGGCCTGAAAGCTCGACCGCCGGCAGTCCCCCAACCGAGACGTGGTCGGTGCGCGAGGTGACAGCGGTGCCGAGGAAGGTCGACTGCAAGCTGACACCCTTGGTGAAATCCGGAAGCTGTGGCGGGACGGCGGCCAAGCCAGTCCACCACGCGTCGCCCGCCGCCTGCAAGAGGCTCTGCGAAAAGGGATCCGATCCCATGTTGGCGGCCAGGAATTGCTGGCCCCGGAAATAAGAGCCGTGGGCGGTGATGATCGCTTCGAGACTGACATTCGTGGTGCTCAACAAGATGTATTCGGTCGTGGGCCTGACAAGCTCGAGGTCGATCTTCCAGGGTACGGACGCCTCGCTGTAGGTTCCCGCGATCCTGAAGCTGCGCGCCGCGTCGAGGCTGTCGCCGGCGCCGCTGTTGAGCGCCCGGATCGTCGGCAGCCCGAGCCCGAACGGGAGGTCGCACGCCGCCAGCGCGACGAGCGCGGCAAGAACCAGCGAAGCCTTACCAAGCGCTTTCAACACTCGCCTCTGTAACGGCAGGAGTATCGTCCCCGTTACCCCACCGTGGACCAACCCAGCACGGCGCTAGGTCCTCCGCAGCAGGTGACCGCGCCCGAGACCGCGCCGCCGCCCGCGGCTCGCCGGACGGGGCCCCGCACCGTGCAGATCCGCGGCCGCAAATATCCAGTCATCCTGCCCAGCCTCCGCGACGCGAGGCTGCATGTCGCGGCCGTGCTGCTGACCCTCCAGGTGCTTGGTCAGACCGTCCTCGGCTTCCGCGTTTCGGTGGCCCAGATCCTGGTCTGCCTCGCCGTGGGGGCGCTGATCGAGTTCGCCGTGGCTTTCTTTAAGGACCACCTGATCCTATGGCCGGCGAGCGGGCTGCTGACCGGAAACAGCACGGCCTTCATCCTGCGGACGCCCGGCACCCTGCACGGCCAGTGGTGGAGCCTTCACGGAATCGAGATCTTCATCGGCGTGGTGGCGCTCGGCATGGCCACCAAGTACCTCATCCGCTGGCGCGGTCGCCACATCTTCAACCCTTCCAACGTCGCCCTGGTCGTCGCGTTCGTGGCGCTTGGTCCCACGTACACCGAGCCCCTGGACCTGTGGTGGATACCCATGGGCCCCTGGATGATCGTGACCTACGCCATCCTCATCGGCGGCGGCGTGTTTATCGGCTGGCGCCTCGGCCTGCTCGGCATGGAGGTGGCGTTCATGGCGAGCTTCGCGCTCTTGGTCGCCCTCGCCCTCGCCCCTGTGCCCGACCACTGCATGATTGCCAGCTGGCACCTGTCGCCGCTGTGCGGCAGGTCGCTCTGGGAGATCCTCGTCACCTCTCCCGAGGTCTTGATCTTCGCCCTCTTCATGATCCCGGACCCCCGGACCGTCCCCGACGGAAAGGTGGCGCGAATTGTTTTCGGGGTGATGGTGGCGCTGCTCGCGGTGCTGTTCCTCGGCCCGACCACGCTCGAGTTCTGGACCAAGACGGCGATCCTCGCAAGCCTCGTGGTCGCCTGCGCGCTGCGCTTTGCCCTGACCGCGTTTCTGGCCTCGCTGCAAGAGGCGAGTTACAGGGCCTCGTCATTCTTGATCCCGGGGTGGCGCGTGCCTGCCGCCATCGCGGTCGCCTGCATCTGCGTGGGCTGCGTGCCCGTCGCATCCGACCTTTCGACCCACAGCCCCCAGCCGGTGGCCGGTCTCTCCGACGGGACGGCTCCCACCATCCCGCTGGTCGTCGGGGTAGGCCCGGGAATCGGCACATGGGTGACCGGCTCCGCCCGCGACGCCCTGCCTCCACCTGTGGATGCACAGCTCGTCGGCGGATCGGCGTCGGCGCGCGTCTGGTCCCTGCCAGCGCTGCCGCAGGTGGCGATTGCCTCGAACGTCACCTATTTCAATTCCTCGATCACGCCCCAGGTCGCCCAGAAAATGGGCCACGACGCGGTGCTCGATCTCATCATCGAGGCCGAGGCGCGTCGATCGCATGACCCGACGCTGGCGGAGAGCGGCGCCGTCGGCGACGGGCTGACGGAGTTCGTGGGCGTCATCAGCGACGACGCTTCAGCAGGAAACTTCGTCCTGAAGGTCTACCAGTTCGACAGCGCCACCTTGAACTTGTTCCTGCCCAAGCTGGGTACTCAGGCGTCCCGGCTCGTCGGGATCACGCTCACCGGGACCGCCACTCTCACCACCAGGGATCAGGCCGGGAGCATCCGCTCGCAGACCACGTCCGCCTACTCCAAGAGCTGGAGCATCGCCGCGATCGCACCGGACGGCCACCTGCTGATCGACCAGGACTACTCGGACCTGCGGCTGGCGCCTTAAGGGTCGCGGGTGATCGCCCCAGGAATCCCAGTCGGTTCGTAAGCGGCGGGTGGTTCGATGCCGAACGTGTCGGCGAGGCGGACGAAGAGGCTGAACAGCGCCGCCACGTAAGCCGCCTCCGCAATCTGCTCGTCCATCCAGCCCGCGTCACGCAACCGATCAACCTGTTCGTCGGTGACGCCGTACGCCGCCCGCGCGATGGTGCCGGCGAACTCCAGCAGCAGTCGCTCAGGCGCGGGCAGTCGCGCCGCCTCCAGATCGCCGTTGCGCAATGCCTCGGCCGCACCCTCGAACTCTTTGCCCTGCAACTGCAGGAACCACGTGTGGGAGCTGAGTCAATACCTGCAGCGATTGATGGCGGACACGTAGGACGCGATCATCTCGTGCTGCGCGCGCGTAAGGGCGCCATCAGTGAAATGCATCCTCGAGGCGGCCTGGATCGCCGCCAGGAAATCCGGCCGCAAGCTCATCGTCTGGAGGATCGGCGCCACCATCCCGATCGGGCTCTGCGCCTTGGCCGTCGCATAAAGGTCGGCCAGGGGGCCCATGGCCTCTGACTCGGCGACCATCCTGATGCGCGCCATGAAATCGATAACGCAGCGGGGCCCGGAAAGGCTACTCGGGCCCGCTCCAACCCCACCGGGGAACTGGCAGGTCCGGCGGAACCTGGGAATCGGCGGGCGTATACGACATCACCTCGTCGGTGGCCCATTCCATGTAAGCGCGAAGGGCCGCCCTGAGCTCAGGATCCCTGGGCAGATCGGCGTCATCCATCGCCTGCACGAAGCACCCGAGGAACCTCTCCCCCCAGTCTTCGGCCGCCCCTGTGCGAGCGTGCATCTCGAGCATTCCCGAGTGACCGCCGTGCACCGCCGAGTAGCGATTCGGGCCGCCAAACACCTCAGCCCAGTAGAAGGCCAGGTTCTCTATGTGCGCTGGATTGAAGCCATGGGAGAAGGCATGGCTGATCTCCGGTTCCTGCAGGCAGCGCTCGTGATGGGCCGCCGCCAGCGCAAGGAAGGCAGGATCTCCGCCGGCGAGCTCGTAAACGGATCGTCGAGGCATAGACAATAGTTTCGGCGATGAGGACCTTGCTCACGACAAGCGGCAAAATCGATTCGACCGACACCGCCGAGGTCAATCGGTGTTTCGCCGCTGCGCACACTGAAGGTCTGTGGCTGGACATCGAGAACCCTGACGCCGATGACTACAGGCTCCTGGAGGAAACCTTCAAGGCTCACCCGCTCACGATCGAAGACATCAAGCACCAAAACCAAAGACCC
>Ga0210394_10005732_pt1 | contig 13805 bp, 8 predicted proteins | sample IncBWC12MmetaG_FD_160121 | JGI IMG/M metagenome (GOLD analysis project Ga0210394, IMG submission 160121) | Forest soil microbial communities from Barre Woods Harvard Forest LTER site, Petersham, Massachusetts, United States - Inc-BW-C-12-M | ecosystem: Environmental > Terrestrial > Soil >...
ACAGCGGGCGCAATATAGGCGATTTGAAGCAGAAGTTCTGTGCTTGAACTGCAACTCTCGGTTTTTCAAATATGACTGCAAAATGGCCGTTGATGGATCGCTTTTGGGCTCCGGAACCTGCAAAGCAAGCTTGTCTAGGGCGGTCAATATTGGCGATTGGAGATGCCGTTGGCAACCAAGGGACTGCCGGTCAGGCGACGTCCTGGACCTGACGGTCCGGCCGCATGACCAGACACATCGCGGCACCCACCAGCAGCAGGCACAGCGACGCGCTGAACGGCGTCGAATAATTGCCGGTGAGGTCGGCGATGAAGCCGAAGGCCAGCGGCGCGCAGATCGACGAAATGGCGGAGCCGGTATTGAGCATGCCGCCGGCCGAACCTGCCCAGGCCGGCGCGATGTCGGTGCAGACCGCCCAGGTCGGCGAAACCGCCGCGCGAATGAAGAAGAATCCGGTCGCCAGCGCCAACGCGGCCAGATTGACCTCGCGGATGAACAACACCGGGCCGATACAAACGGCGGCGAGGATCAGCGACGTGCCGATGAGTGCGTTGCGGCCGATCCGCAGACTGCCGGTGCGCCGGTAAAGATAGTCGCTCAGCCAGCCGCCGCTGATGTCGCCGAACACTCCGGCGAACAGCACCCCGAAGGTGAAGATCGCCGAACTCTTGAGCTCGAGGTGATAGCTCCTGGCGAAATAGGTCGGCAGCCAGGTCCAGAACGTCCAGAACGTTGCACTCAGGCACAGGTAAACCAGCGTCGGCGGCAGCATCGCCGGGATCAGGCGGCGCCACGGCGCCTTCGCCTTCGCCTTGCGGGTGAAAACAAGCTGCGCAAGCTCCTCTTTGGTCACCCCGGGGTGGGTGCGCGGATCGTCACGGAAGCGCCAGGCCCACACCACCACCCAGACGGCGCTGATGCCACCGAGCATCAGGAAGGCGCCGCGCCAGCCCACATAACCCATCAGCCAGGCAACCAGCGGCGGCGTCACGGTGGTGCCGATCGAGACGAAACTGTGCGTCAGCCCCTGCATGAAGCTGCGGCGCGTCGGCGGCGTCCAATCGGCGATGACGCGCGTCATGGCCGGGAACGGGGCGGCTTCGCCGAGCCCCAGCAGGGCGCGCGCGCCGACCAGGCCGGCAAGGCTCGACGACAGGCCGCAGAAGATGGTCGCCAGCGACCAGATCGAGCCGAATATGGTCAGTCCAAGCCGGCTTCCCCATTTGTCGCACAGCCAGCCGGCCGGTGCCTGCAGGAGATAGGGAAAGCCGAAGACCGAGAACGCCAGACCGAGCTGGGTATTGGTGAGGCCGAATTCCCTTTGGATCTCAGGCGCCGCGACTGAGACGATGTTGCGGTCGATCATGTTCAGGAAGTAGCAAAGCGCTACCAGGATGACGACCCGACCGGAAACCGTGCCAGGGATCGCGCGGATTTCCCGAAAAAACGCCCGGACGGGAAGGGCACCATTCATCGTTGTCATCATGACCCCACGTGCATTGCAGCCATGTGGAGTGCGGTATCACGGCTTTGCGACCCTGGCTATCCGGGGTTCCCCCGGGCAAAACTCGCGCGACCGTCAGCAAGCTGTGGCAAGCTGTAGCCCGGATAAGCGCAGCGTAATCCGGGTCCGCGCGCCGCTTGGTCGAATGCGTTGAAGTTGATCGCGCCCAATACAAGCGAGCCGTTGCAGTCTTCACGGTTGCCGGTATTGACATCGCTGATTGGATGGTGCGGAACGGGCATGCGCTCGACTGGCCTAAATATTCAAAAGGCGATTACGCCGCCGCACAGGACGAAGCAAAGCGCGCCGAAAGCGGTATGTGGAGCGGAAGTTTTGTCGAGCCTTGGCGCTATCGTGCCTGCAGAAGGGCGGGTCACCTGATAGCTGTTCTGATACGTAAAAGAATCAGCTCTGAGGCTTCATCCCAAGCCGCTGACCGCAAATGCTGCCATATGCCCCAACAAGGCCCGGCAAGCTCATACTCAACCTGAGCAAGATATCAAGCCAAATTGCACTATAAAAGTTGCTGCGCTGGTGCGAACATCAATTTGCCTTTCTTTCACGAGACCGTGGTCCTGCTCAGGTATCCGCAACTAGGTAGGTCTCTTGGCATTTGTGAAGCCATTGGAGATCGGTAGTGCACCGGGCACTCAACGCGCCGCGCAATACGTGCGCGTGTCCACAGACCAGCAGAAATATTCAATCGAGAACCAGGCGGCCGCCATCGCTGCGTATGTGGCTCGTCGAAATATCAGCATCGTGCACTCCTATTCGGATCAACCCTTGTGGCAAATACAGCGAGAACAGATGCTGCCAAGGTTATTTCCAAGGTGTGCGTCGAGAATAACGGGTGGTCCTGCCCATGGGCCCACGCCAGCTCGTAGGGCGGATCAGCAAAAGGCGTAATCCGCCGACGTTGCTAACTTTTAGCGGCCCGCTTGCTACGCCAATCCGCCCTGCGAGCTAATCCCTGCCATTAGCCGCAAGGCGCAGGAACTCCCGCTTCATCGCATTGACCCTGGAGAGATAGGCCGCAACAAGGTGATCGCCGCACCGCTCGCCGGCCATCATCTGAAAGTTACGGCGTGCGAAAGCCGTGGCGGGACCCGCGCCGCAGAGATGGATAAAGGCGGCAAGATCCTGCTTCTGCTGCGGGCTTGCCGTCACATCCGGTGCGCGGGCGACAACTGCGGCCACATTGCGGTCCAGATACACGGACGCCAACTCGATTGCATGGCTCGGGATCGCGCGGATGTAGAGGCTGGTGAAACCGCAGCCGGTATCAACGGCCGCCTTCCCTCGGATACAGGATCGCGCGGCCTCGGCGTAGGCCGCATCGGTCATCTGGTAGAGGCCGACGGCACTGGAGGCGGGCTGGTAAATCGTGAGGGGATTGAGGCTTAATCGCCAACGCCAGTAGGTGCGCGCCACCGGATTGCCGGTGCTCTCGACCTGCGCCAGCGCGGCCAGCAATTCGGGCGTGATCGTGTTGGTGGAATAGGCGCGGAAGAGCGGCCCGTATTGCTGCCACGTCTCGGCCGGCTGCTTGTCGAGCCCGTTGCCAACGAAGGCAAACAGCTCAGTCGGCTTGCGGATCACGTGATAGAGGAGGTTCATCAGCGCGACGACCGCAAGCAGGATCGCCACAGCGCCAACGATCCGAGCTGCTCGCGGCGCTCTCGCGAGCTTCCGTCGCGCCCACCGTGCGCCCCGCCGCCAGCGGCGAAGGCGAGCGAGGAAGCTCTGGCTTTTTCTTGACATGCGTCTTGTGGGACACGTAGGAAACAATAAAGAAAAGTATAGTACGTTCCCTAGCTCGCTTTCAAATCGTTGGAATCTCGCGTCTCAGGCTGCACTCGCTGACCTGACGAACCGCGAGCGCAGCGCCTAGCCTAGCAGAAGAGACCTGCCCCCTTCATTCGCGAAGGAAAACAAAACCCCGCCGTCGGCCGGCGGGGTTTTGTTTTCCTACCGAAGTAGGGGACTTATTTGTAGGGGACGAACTATGCCCGTCGCTCCCTGAAATCACTTAGTCAAGATTTTGAGGTCTTGAGCGTCAGACGATTGATGCCGGACAAAGTACGTCCCTATGCGATAATCGAACCGAATCGGGGGGACCTCAATGGCGAAGAAGAGTCCGCCGGCGAAGCCGAAGACCAGATGCACCCACGGCCGCCAGCGGGGAAGCGGCCGCCGACGGTGATCATCGACCAGAAAGCTGATCAAGGTCGCCCAGATCGCGACCATCGAGGACAGGCGGAAAGTCTCGGGAATCGTTAGGGAGTTTCTACTGGGTGGCTGGCGGGTAGAAAAGCTCACCGATAAGCGCAGCCACTGATTATCCATCGCTTTGAACTTGCGGCGGGAAGTCCTATACATTTGGTAGCAAGCAGCTGGGAACAATTATGGCCGACGCAAAGGAACCGATCAGTCTCGAGCTATCGGCGCGCCTGTGTCAGCAGACGCTGCAGGAGACTCGTGCCACTCGCAAAGAGGTTTCTGATGTCCGCGCTCTGTGTCTGCAGACGATCGATTTTACGCGTCGAATTGAACGGCGGATCGGCGAACAGTGCGACGATTTGGAGTTGATGATAAAGGCTGAGCTTAGCGGATCGTTGGCGAACATGCAGACGCAGCTCGAGAAACATCTGCCATGCAGACGCAGCTCGATAAACATCTGCAGCCGATTGAAGACAAGCTAAATGGTTTTGACCGACTTGAGACCCAGCTCAATCATGATGCGTAGCTCGTGCTGGCGCACCCTCGGCAGATACCATCCCGCCGTTGCGCTTGCGCAGCAAGGATAGCGGCCTGTATGTCTGTGGCCTGCTTGCGGGTCGCCTGAGCGGCCTTCTCTGCTATGAGAGTGTCCGTGACGTCTCGCCCAACTCGACGATTATCGTTGCGAATTTAGCACAGCCAGTGAGAATTTTTCTCGCCTGCTATTTGTGTCCACTACCCGACAGACGTGCCTGGAAAACGCGCGATAGCCTACGGTCCATTGCGAACTCTTAGTCGTTGCGTGTCGAGGTATTTGGTGAGTTTTCAGATCACCATTTTGAAAGTTTTGGCCGGCCATCCGGAAGGACGCGCCTCGCGTGAGGATCTAACGCGCTACGTCAGCATCCTGATTTCAAGTGGTACGGATTGGACCAATCGAACGAAACGACTGGCCGCACGAGCCCCTAAACTCGACATCTTCGGAGATTCGTTTGTGGTGCGGGATAATAATGGCTGGCAGATTACGGAGGGCGGACGGCAATTTCTAGCCTCGCTGGACGTGCCTCTAGCGACGGCTTCCGAGCCTGCGCAGGCAATCGAAACTGTCCTCACGAACGAGCCGTCCTCACGTGCAATCCCGCCGCTTCGACTCGTTGTTAATAACGAATATCCGCGGCCTGATGGCTGGGACGCAGATCCTTCACGGCGATCGGCCTAACGCTCACCGCGCTCACAAGCAGTCGGCAGACGCCTCCCAATATCCACGTGTCAATCGAAACAAATCGAAGCCTCTTAGGATTAGCGCGTCGCAGCACATGGATTTGCTGCCTTAGCACCAGAATCTCTGCCTCAAGCGCCACCCGCGACCGCAACAGGTCGCTGGCAATCCCAAAGATCAATCGACACAAATCTAGCATCAGGTACCAGCATCGCGCGATTCCCAGTCAACTGCCAGCACGATTGAATTTACGACAGGGACAGGTGCGGAGTCCAAATGTCTGCTTAAATCTGGAAGTTCATGGAGCATTGGCCAAAATTAACCCGGTGTACAAAGGAGGGTTCCTTGGGCAGTGAAGGTAGAGTGGCGCACAAGACGCGTGAAAAACCTGCTGCAGAATAGTGTGTCATGCGACCGGTTTTCCATCCGAGCCTGGTCAACGGTCGCTGCGGCGACCCGACGGTCTATGTGGAGACGCTGTTCAAAACGCACAGTGTGCTGTTCGATCTCGGAGAAATCGCTTCACTGTCACCGCGGAAGATACGACGCGTCGACCAGATCTTCGTCTCGCATGCGCATATCGATCATTTCATTGGCTTTGATCATCTGCTCCGTTTGCTTGTGGGACACGAGAAAACAGTACACCTTTACGGCCCGGCCGGCTTTGCCGAGCGCGTGTATCACAAGCTTCAGGCCTATCGATGGAATCTGGTCGAAAGCTACAGCTCCGATCTTGTCTTCGTTGTGAGCGAGCTTGCGACGCCGAACGCCATCTCCACGACGAAATTTCGCTTGAAGAGAGCGTTTGCCGCGGAACCGTCGGTGTCGAAAACAACGCTTGACGGCGTACTCTGTGACGAACGGACCTGCCGCGTATCAGCCGCCATTCTCGCGCATCGCACGCCCTGCCTCGGCTTTGCGCTGCAGGAAGCGGCACACGTCAACATTTTGGAAGAATCGCCTGTCCGAGCGCGGGCTTCCGGTCGGGCCGTGGTTGCAGTCGCTCAAGCAGGCGGTTTTGGAGGGACGTTTGGACGATCATTTGATACGGATCGATGGAGCGGCCGCTTCGGACGGTCGTCTCGAGCCGCTCGGCAGCCTGCGCGATCTCCTGACGGTCGCTGCCGGCCAGAAGATTGCCTATGTGACCGATGTCGTCGACACGCCGGCCAATCGTGCCGCCGCGCTCGTTCAGAATGCGGACATCCTGTTCATCGAAGCAGCATTTGCCGGGGCGGATGCCGCATTGGCGAGGGAACGGGCCCATCTTACAACTACGGCTGCGGGAGAAATTGCGCGGGAAGCCAATGTGCGCCGCGTCGAGCCGTTTCACTTCTCTCCGCGCTATGCGCTCGAGCAGGAGCGGATGCTGACCGAGGTAACGACGGCGTTTGAGAATCCCACGCCTGACGCAAAGACCTAAAGCGGTATCTCATGCCCGAGGAAGGACACTTGCCGGCTGGGCATCGGAAATCGGTGCGGGTCTTTCTATGCGGCGATGTCATGTGCGGCCGCGGCATCGACCAGGTGTTGGCGCATCCCTGCAGCCCCGAGATTTACGAACACTATTTGCGATCGGCGGAGGGTTACGTGGTGATCGCCGAGCAGGCGAACGGGCCCATTCCGCGGCGCAACGGGTCGTCCTACGTTTGGGGCGCTGCACTGGGCCAGTTGGAGCGCATGCTGCCGGACGCGCGGATCATCAATCTCGAAACGGCTGTGACCCGCAGCCACGACCGCGTGAACAAGGGCATTAACTACCGCGTGAGCCCCGAGAATGCAGAATGTCTCGCTGCAGCCAAGATCAACTGCTGTGTATTGGCCAACAACCATGTGCTCGATTGGGGCCGCGCCGGCCTGCTGGAGACGCTGACGACTCTGCAGAAACTCAACGTCAAGGCGACGGGCGCAGGACGCAACGATCACGAAGCGCGTGCACCCGCAGTGCTGAACCTTGGCAAAGCGCGGCTCCTGATCTTTGCGTTTGGATCGACATCGAGCGGTATCCCGCTCGAGTGGGCTGCGACACCCGACGCTCCAGGCGTCAACTTGCTGCCCGACCTGTGCGAGGCGAGCGCGTTGGAGGTCGCTGACCGGCTCATAGCACTCAGGAGGCCGGGCGATCTCATCGTCGTTTCGATCCATTGGGGATCCAATTGGGGATACCGCATTCCGGATGAGCAGAAGACTTTCGCCCGGGCCCTCATCGACCAGGCAGGCGTGTCGATCGTTCACGGGCATTCTTCGCATCATCCGAGAGCGATTGAAATCTATCGAGGCCGGCTCATTCTCTATGGCTGCGGTGATTTTCTGAACGACTATGAAGGGATCCATGGTTACGAGCGCTACCGTGACGACCTGGCCTTGATGTATTTCGCCGACCTGGATCCGACCAACGGAAGCCTCCATGCGCTCAAACTGGTTCCCCTGCAGATCAAGAACTTTCGTCTCTCCATTCCATCGTGGCGGGACATCGAATGGATCCAGCAGACCCTGGATGGGAGATGTCAGCAGTTCGGAACAAGGGTCATTCTTGATTCCGAACGGCAGCTTGTAGTTATCGGGCCTGGGGCAGGGACCTAACTCTGGTCACAATACCTCCCGTGGACCGCTTTTGGCGCGACGCGGACAATCTGCGAACGCTGACGTCTGCTTTGGGCCGATGCTGTCGAAAAAGTCGAAAACTGAGGAGCTCCGAAAATCTTGCAAAGGTCAGTTTTTAGTTGTCTCAGTCGCCGCAAGCCTCTGTAGGGCATGTAGGTCGTGATCGTTTTTCTGCGATTCGATGTGGTCCCTCACGTTGCCCAGCGTGGGACCCACCAGCGGGGCTGAAAAATTTTGCTCGTCAGCCAGAAAAGACTTTTTCGATAGCATTGGTCAGAAGCGGCCATTGAACCGGATTTGAGGATCGCGCTCGCCAAGCCGCGCTTTCGTTGGTTACGATCCACGTAATCCAGCACGCCGCTGCAGTTCTGAGCGTTACCTCAACGCGCGCTGAAGGTGAGGCCGGCGCGCTCCTTCAGACGCTTGCGCAACGCCGGACCCATCAGCGCGCCCGGCGTCCAGGTGCCGCCCTCGCCCTGCACGTCGCGCACGAGGCAGAGAGCGCTCTCGGCGATCATCTTGCTGGTCGAGCCGTAGCCCGGATCGCGGTCGCCCGTGACTACCGCCTCGACCCGTCCGCCATCCGGCAGCTCGCCCAGGAAGAGGATGTCGTAGAAGCCCTTCTCGCGCTCTTCCCGAGTCGGGCCTGCGCCGGGTTTGAGACCGCCGGTCCTGAACAAGGAAACCATCGTGGCGAACGTCTCCGTCGTCACGCGAGCGATTTCGCCAAATCCCGGCGCGACCATCATCTCGTCGTAAACGAAGTCCGTGCCGTAGGGATGGCCCAACAGGAAATTCGTGCGGTGCACGTTCTTGGTGTTGATCGGCGCCATTGGGAACGGCACGAGCCACACGTTCATGCTCGGGTCGTATTCGGGGATGAGGCCCGACGGCTGAGACGGCCCGGTGAACCCCGGCGTCAACGCGAAGGGATCGGTCAGCAGCCGGATCAGGGCCGGGTCGCGCGCGGCGGCGGCCAACGTCGCCCGAGCGCTCGCCGCGGTGCCGCCAGACATGCCGCCTTTCACGTTGCGCAGGCGGGCTTTGACCCGCCGCGCCGGGCGCCCGAATTTCTCGCGCGCCTTCTCCTGCAACGTGAATACGCCGAGATCGAACGGGATGGAATCGAAGCCGCAGGAGAAGACGATGCGCGCGCCGGTCCGTTTCGCCTCTTCGTGGTGGGCGTCGATCATGCGCCGCATCCAAGCCGGTTCGCCGCACAGATCAACATAGGCCGTGCCCGTGGCCGCGCAGGCCGCCACAAGCTCGGGACCGTGGAGTTGATAAGGCCCGACCGCCGTGATGATCACGGCCGCACGCTCGCACATCGAACGCAGGCTGGCCGGCTCGGCGGCATCGGCCTTAACCAAAGGCAAATCGTCCGGCGCGCCGATGCCGGCACGCACCTTCTGGAGCTTGTCGGTCGAGCGTCCCGCGATCGCCCACGACGGAGCATCGTCGCCGCGATAGGACGTCGCCAGATATTCGGCGATGAGACGGCCGGTGTAGCCCGTCGCGCCATAGACGATGAGGTCGAAGTCCCGCTTCACGACATTGGTCCTCCTCGGGACCCGGGAGAGCTACCTTCAGATCCGTGTGCAATCGCAGGACATGAGGACGCTCCGCACGAGCAGCAAGTGCCATTTGAGAGTCCGCCGCTTCATGAACCGTCCCATCGCGTTCGGCGGAGGATACCACAGTTCCTGCCTTGCGGCGCGCAACGTTCCGGTTGGGGTCAAAAGCTGCCTTCAGGGGAATGGCCGCTTCTGGCGGCGCCGCAAAGCGGTCATTAAGCAAAGTGCCGGCATCCGCCAGGCGCGAGCGCTCAGATGAACCGCTTCAACGGTCTGCAGTCGCCTCTTGTCGGACATCAAAGTCTTCGCGGCGTCGGACGGCCCGCCAAGCCTCGTTCCGCGATCCTTCTCGCCGCACGACTGCTGCGGATCCGCATTTTGTAGTCCCCGAAGTCGATACCTTCGCAAAGATAGAAGGGGGCCGTCGAACCCCTGTGCCGGGCGAACCTGACGGGCCGAGGACAAACTTACACAGATGTCGTCGGTCAATATTCGATAGTCGCGCTCCACACCTGCGCCACCGCGCATTCGTCCTTCACCGCCGGAGCCCGTTCGAAGTGCGTAACGCTCGACACGGAAGGGATAGGCGTTTTCCAGCGCTTCTCGGCGCTGACCGGCAATCCTGCATACCAGCAATTTTATCATGATTGCGATCCAGACGACGGGCTCAATGCGGCCATATCTTGCTAATAGGTGGGTGTGCTAGACCATCCCCGCTCGCCGCAGGCTCCATCTCGTCGGCAAGAAGCGTAACTTCCCTGAAACGGTCGATGTCGAATAGACTCATAACTGGCTCCGTAACGCGCTCGGCCATTGAAAAACCAGCCGCGATTGGTGGCCCGGAGCAGAAATGCGCCGCTTAGTCCTGATCGTAGGCCTGCTTGTCGTCGGAGCAGCCGCCATTTTGGCCGACACCCGCTGGTGGGGGTCGTCGATCTCGCAATCGGTCGCGCTGGGTAGCGGGCCATCCATCCCGGTAATGACCGATAAGGCGAGACGCGCGGATGTTCCGATTTTCCTGACCGGTCTGGGGACGGTCCAGGCTTTCAACAGCGTGCTCATCAAGTCGAGGGTGGACGGTCAAATCGTCAAAATCAGGTACGAAGAGGGGAAGGACGTTCACGCCGGGGACGTTCTGGTCGAGATCGACCGGGCACCGTTTGAAGCGGTGCTGGCTCAGGCCGAAGCCAACAAGCTCAAGGATCAGGCGCAGCTCGACAACGCCCGTCTCGATCTGGCCCGGTATACCAATCTCGCGAAAACCTTTGCCAGCACCACACAGCAGGTCGACACCGCCCGAGCCCTGGTTGCGCAGATCGAGGCAATCGTCAAAGCAGATCAGGCGTTGATTGACACGGCGCAGGTCCAATTGAACTACGCCACCATCCGTTCACCGATAGACGGCCGTGTAGGGACGCGCCTGGTCGATGCAGGCAATATCGTAAAAGCAAGCGATACGACCGGCATCGTCTCCATCAATCAAATCCACCCTATTTTCGTCGGCTTCGCGCTGCCCGCCGATTCGCTGCCACAACTACGCGCGGCGTCGAGGGACGGCGAGGTCGCGGTAACGGCGCTCGATCGCGACGGGCGGACTCTAGCCACCGGCGTGCTTGCCGTGATCGACAATCAGATCAATCCGGCGACGGGTACGATCAGCTACAAGGCCAAGTTCGACAACGCCGATGACGCCTTGTGGCCCGGGCAGTTCGTCAACCTTCGCGTCCAACTTGCGATCCGCCGTAACGTGATCGCGGTGCCGGTGACCGCGGTGCAGCAGGGGCCGAACGGACCTTACGCCTTCGTCGTCGGCGACGACCGCATCGTGCAGAAGCGATCCCTGAAGGTCGGCCTCCTGAACAAGACCACCGCAATCATCGACGACGGGCTGCAGCCGGGCGAGCAGACCGTGACCGACGGTCAGTATCGAATCCAGGCCGGAAGCAAGGTCGATGCCACCGCACAAGCGGCATCGGCCGCCGACGGTAGGCCCGCAACTTCACCATGAACTTTTCAGCCCCTTTCATCGTACGACCGACAGCGACAACGCTCTTGGTCATCGGCCTGAGCCTGCTTGGCCTGGTCGCTTACTTTCTGCTGCCGATCGCCGGAGTGCCGCAAGTCGATATCCCGACGGTCCAGATATCGGCCCAGTTGCCCGGGGCGAATGCGGAGACGATGGCCACATCGGTGGCAGCGCCACTCGAACGGCAGTTGTCGCTGATTTCGGGGGTAACCTCGATGAGCTCCGCGAGCTCGCTCGGGCAGACGTCCATCCAGGTGGAGTTTGACCTCAACCGCAGCCTCGACGGCGCCACACAGGACGTCCAGGCGGCGATCAACGCAGCCGGCGGGCAACTACCCAAGAACCTGCCAAATCCCCCGACCTATGAAAAGATCAATCCGGCCGACGCGCTGCTGATGTCCATTGCGGTCACATCGCCCGACCTGCCGATTGCGAAGGTCGACGACTATGTCGAAAATTACCTCGCCCCCCAGATCTCCCGCATCACCGGCGTCGGCATGGTCGATTATCACGGCCAACAAAAGCCCGCCGTGCGCGTGCAGGTCGACCCGAGCGTAGCGACGGCCATGGGGTTGAGCCTCGAGGACGTCCGGGCGGCCATTGGCACCGCAACCGTCAATGCTCCGAAGGGCACTTTGGACGGCCAGAGGCAATCCCTGACGCTCGACACGACCGACCAGATTTTCGACGCGTCAGCCTTCAATTCGGTGATCGTCGCCTATCGCAACGGGGCGCCGGTCCGGATCAGCGACCTCGGCAAGGCCGTCAACGGCGTCGAAGACGTTCGACAGGCCGCCTGGCTGAATGGCGAGCGTGCCATCATCATCGATGTGCACAAGCAGCCCGGCTACAACGTCAACCAAACGGTCCAGCTGGTAAAAGATGCGCTGCCGAGACTGCAGCGCACCCTGCCGCCTTCGATCGTGGTGCGAGTCCTCGGCGACCGCACCCAGACGATCCGGGCGTCGGTCAGCGACGTGCAATTCACGATGGCCATCAGCATCGGCCTCGTGGTGCTGGTGATGTTCCTGTTCCTGCGCAATTCGCGCGCAACACTGATTCCGAGCGTCACCATCCCGGTCTCTCTGCTCGCTACCTGCGCCGTGATGTACCTGGTCGGCTATACCATCGACAACGTATCGTTGATGGCGCTTACCATCGCGGTCGGCTTCATCATCGACGATGCCGTGGTGATGGTGGAGAACATCATTCGCCACATCGAGGCGGGTGAGCGCCCGCTGCAGGCGGCTTTGATCGGAGCGCAAGAGATCGGCTTCACTATTGTGTCCATGACATTTTCATTGATAGCGGTGTTTCTGCCGTTGCTGCTGATGGGTGGGCTGATCGGACGATTGTTCCGCGAATTCGCCGTCACGGTGAGCGTGGCCATCGTGATCTCGGGAATTATCGCCCTGACACTTACGCCGATGATGTGCGGCTGGTTGCTGCGGGCGGATGACAATCATGGCCACCCCAAAGCAGCCGGACGGATCGAGACCTTGCTCGATGCTGGTTTCACGCGATCACTGGACGCCTACGCGGCCTGGCTCCGATGGACACTGCGCCACCGGCTTACGATGATGGCCGTGATGGCCGCAACGCTGGCCGCCACCGCGTTGCTCTACATCGCCATTCCAAAAGGCTTCTTTCCCCAACAGGACAACGGCACCATCCAGGGAACCGCCGAAGCCGCCCAGGACATCTCCTACGCCGCCATGGTGGAACGGGTGCATGAAATGGCCAGGGTAGTGATGGCCGATCCGGACGTGCAGACGGTCTACTACTGGGTCGGCGCCAATCCGACCGTGAACAGCGCTCGGTTGATGATTGATCTCAAGCCGCTAAGTCAGCGCAAGGCGAGCGCGACAGATGTCGTCAACCGCCTGCGGAAAGCGACCGCCCGGGTGCCGGCGATCGCATTCTTCGCCCAAGCCCGCCAGGACGTGCAGATCGGCGCACGGGTCAGCAAGACCCAGTATCAATACACGCTGCAGGATCCCGATGTTGCCGAGCTTTTCAAATGGGCGCCGATCGTGCTGGCGAAACTCTCCTCGCTGCCGGAGCTCCAGGATGTGACGGGTGATCTGCAGGCCACAGCGCCGCGCATGATGCTCAAGATCGACCGCGACGCTATCGGCCGGTTGGGAATTTCACCGCAAGCCATCGACGATACGCTCTACGATGCGTTCGGACAGCGGCAGGTGGCGACGATCTTCGGCCAACTCGACCAGCACCGCGTCATCCTTGAAGCCTCGCCCGGATTGCAGGAAGACGCCTCGTCGCTCGAGAAACTTTACGTGCCGTCGACGACAGGGCAGATGGTGCCGCTGTCCGTGCTGACAAAATCCGAGATGTCGGTCTCTCCGCTCACGATCAATCATCAGGATATGTTTCCGTCGGCCACGCTGTCGTTCAACCTCGCGCCGGGCCATTCGCTGGGCGAAGCCATTGCCGCGATTCAGAATGCCGAACAGACGCTCGCCAAGCCCGCCGCTCTCACCGCGCTCTACCAGGGGTCCGCAAAAGTTTTCGAAACGTCGCTGGCAACACAGCCTTACTTGATCGCGGCGGCGATCATCGCCGTCTACATCGTTCTCGGGATCCTGTATGAAAGTTTCATCCATCCCATCACTATCCTTTCGACTCTGCCCTCGGCGG
>Ga0210394_10005734_pt1 | contig 13803 bp, 12 predicted proteins | sample IncBWC12MmetaG_FD_160121 | JGI IMG/M metagenome (GOLD analysis project Ga0210394, IMG submission 160121) | Forest soil microbial communities from Barre Woods Harvard Forest LTER site, Petersham, Massachusetts, United States - Inc-BW-C-12-M | ecosystem: Environmental > Terrestrial > Soil >...
GCTTCTCCTTCTGATGCTTGAGGCCGTCATAACAACGGACCTCGTTTCACCATCAGCCTGAAGCGCAGCACCCAAAATCTTCAGCTATCCACAAGCTGGCCGGCCGATTACCCCATCTTCCGAGGGCATAACGGAATTCACGTTTTCAGCGCGTTGATGTCGCCGAGCCGTTGCTGGTTCAGGTCAGTTTTGGACCAGGACGGTCTAAATTATGAGCGACGTAGACCTGCGGCGCCAGACTTAGCGATCTCTCGCGTTATATTCATAACGGTCCGACATGCGAGCGTCGGAGTTCCATGACGCGACATCGCGAGAGCAATGTGGCGAGTTATGACTGGGTCAACCAACTTCGACGATTTCAGACGGCATTCCTTCGATGCAGCTGCGACAGCATAAGGTCCCAACAATGCGTAGATGCCTCCTTCAGAGACGATCTGCGTTTGCAAGCTGAGTGAATCGGCCTCCAACGCAAAGTTTAACGAAACGCCACGCTCCGAGCTGATCTGTTCGAGGTGATCGCGCCAACTGCTCGGACGACAAAAGTGCACGAGCGGCAGATTGTGTAGTGCTGAAAAGCGCACCGTTGGTCGAGAAGTTAATGGATCACCAGTCGCACTGACGAGGTAGGTTGATGTCTCGACAAGGTAAGTATCCGCATTCTTTGGCGTACTACTCGTTCGATAAAGAATTGCAAGATCAACACTGCCATCCTCTAGCCACGTCTCAAGTTGGGCGCCTTGTCCTTCTCGCACCACCAGCTGAATGAGTGGATAGCGTTCTTTGAGTTGCTTATAGAGCGTGCTCACAAGCGGATGTGCCGTTGAAGGCAGACTGCCTATTCGTACCTTGCCGATGGGCGTGCCTGCCGAAGTGCGTACGTCATTCACCAGCTCATCGCTACTCGCCAGCCACGCCCGCACCTTCGGGGCTATTCGCTGCCCAAGCTCGGTCAGCACAACCCCGCGCCCGGTGCGCTGGAACAGGCGACCTCCACATTCCTGTTCAAGTTCGCTGATCTGGCGGCTGATATACGGCTGGCTCGTACCATACGACGCAGCGACCTTGCTCAGGCTGCCGAGCTCCGAAGCGTCAATGAAAAGCTTCCACGAGGCGTACTCCACAAGCGCCCTCCATCCATATCAGATTAGTTATATCTGAAATGTACGACCTATGTCTTCCGATATATGGGAATGGCCCCTAGGTTCCTCCGTACGCGATCGACCTCGGTACGCCACGTTCCGCGAGCGATCCGGTCAACCTAACCCCATCGGAGGAAACTAACATGGAAGCACTTGATCTCAGAGGTCTCGTCCCCGCGCCGATTACCCCCTTTACCCGCGACGGCGAGGTCGACCATGCGGCGATCCAGCGGCTCGGTTCTTGGCTCGGCAGCTTTAAAGATGTCAAAGGTCTGGTCGTTCTAGGTCATGCGGGGGAAGGCACATTTCTCACCGCTGACGAGCAGACCGCGGTCATCCAAAGCTTCGTCAAGTCAGTTGACGGAAAGATTCCTGTAATCGCGGGAATCACTCTCGAAGGAACCAAGGTAGCTGCGCAGGAGGCAAAGCGGGCCGTGAAAGCTGGAGCGGAGGCCGGGCTGGTTTACCCCTCGCATGGCTGGCTTCGGTTCGGCTATCAGAAGGGAGCGCCGCAAGATCGCTACCGGGCTATTTATCAAGAAAGCGGCTTACCCCTGATCCTCTTTCAGTATCCAGACGCGACCAAAGCCACCTACAATCTCGAAACCCAGCTCGAAATCGCGGCGCAGCCCGGCGTCTTCGCCATGAAGAATGGCGTCCGCAACATGCGCCGGTGGGACACCGAGATTCCGGTCGTCCGTCGTGAATGTCCAAATCTGCAAATCCTTACCTGCCACGACGAATATCTGCTTCACACGATGTTCGACGTGGATGGCGCTTTGGTGGGTTATGGCGGTCTTGCACCTGAGCCGCTCATCGAACTGATTGCGGCCGGCAAGGCCAAGGATTACGCGAAAGCTCGCGCGATCCATGACCGACTGCTTCCGGTAACTCGCACCGTTTATCACCGCGGATCGCACATGGAAGGGACGGTTGCTCTCAAGCATGGCCTCGTCGCGCGCGGAATTCTCGAGCACGCAACGATTCGGTCTCCATTGCTTCCCCTTGATCCGGGCGCAGACGTCGAGATCGCAAACGCGCTTCGTTCTGCCGGCCTCCTGCAGGCCGTCCAATCGCGCGGCGATCGCGCAGCATAACGCTGGCGTATGGTCAAACGGCGGAGCGGAATTCCGCTCCGCCATTACCAACAGAAGCGGGAATCCGCCCGCCGTTAAACAAACAGGGAGGAGAGCTCATGTCTGCGCTTGTCACTCATGGCACGGTATTGCCCACGGCCACAGCCATTTCGTCTCACGCCGTCGGAAATGCCAAGTTGGTCGCGCGGCTCGAGCGGCTTCCGGTCACGCCCAGGCTTATGCTTCTTCGCGTGATCGTCGGTATCGCCACATTCTTCGACGCATACACGGTCCTGGCTATCGCTTTCGCGATGCCACAACTTATCTCGGAATGGGATATCTCGGGGGCCGAGGTCGGCATGATCATCTCAGCGGGTTATGTCGGTCAGCTGTTCGGTGCACTACTGTTCGGATCGCTCGCCGAAAAGATTGGCCGCCTGAAAACCCTCTTCATTACCATCCTGCTATTCGTGTCGATGGACGCCGCCTGCTTGTTCGCCTGGAGTGGTGTGGCAATGATGGCTTTTCGCTTTCTTCAGGGAGTAGGTACCGGCGGCGAGGTGCCGGTCGCGAGCGCCTACATCAGTGAATTTATCGGTGCAGAGAAGCGCGGCCGTTTCTTTCTGCTGTACGAGGTGATCTTCCCAATCGGATTGATGTTCGCTGGCATGATAGGATTCTTCCTGGTCCCGATCTACGGATGGAAGGCGATGTTCATCGTAGGCCTGATACCTTCGGTTCTGACTATTCCGCTTCGCTGGCTCATGCCGGAGTCACCTCGCTGGCTTGCGTCCAAGGGTCGCGTTGCGGAAGCTGACGCTGTCGTGAAACTCTTCGAGGACAGTGCGACGCGGCGTGGTGATACTCTACGGGAGCCTGTGATACGTCCGGTGGATGACAATGCGACGCTCCGCTCCGATTGGCGCGGCCTTTTTAAGGGGATCTATTTGCAGCGGACGCTTATGATCTCGAGCTTGTGGGTATGCGCTTATATGATCAACAACGGCTTGGTCACGTGGTTGCCCACGCTATACAATCAGGTCTTCGAGCTGCCGTTGCAGACCAGCCTAGCGTATGGCTGGATCACCTCAAGCGTCGGTGTGCTCGCGTCGATTGCCTGCGCCCTGTGGATTGACAGGGTCGGTCGGAAAGCCTGGTACTCGATTGCGTTTCTTCTCGCTGCAGTGCCGCTATTGTTGCTCTCGTGGCTCGGCGCGAACACGGCGATCGAGGTGCTGATCTTTACGACTGCCGCTTACGCGGTTTTGCAGACCATCGCGTTCTCGCTCTATCTCTACTCAGCCGAACTCTATCCGACTCGTCTTCGCGCGATCGGCGCCGGCTTTGGCAGTGCGTGGCTAAGGGCGGGATCTGCGATCGGTCCAATCATGGTAGGCTGGATCGTTGCTGACTTAGGTATCCGTTATGTCTTCGCAGCGTTTTCAGCGGTCACGCTGGTCGGGGGACTCGTTACGCTGCTATTCGCGATCGAAACCAAGGGCAGAGTTCTAGAGGAGCTGTCGCCCTGAGGGAGCTACGATCACCGAGCGAATGCAGGTGCTCGCCCGTGAACTAGTCGAAGCGTGCCCGGCGTGCTTCTCGCAAGCTCAACGCCGGCGGTATCGGCATTACATGGCGCGACCGGACGAGAGCGCCAAATATGAAAGATGGATCGACGCGGAGGTGGCAACTGAAGTGTTGGAGCGCTTCAGCGAAGCCCAGAAAACATGATGGGGACCTTTGGTGGAAAGCGTTACGCAGGCATTGACCACTCGAGCCAAGGTCTACCCCCCGAGCTGTGGCGCTTCTTAGAAACCCTCGCTATTGCCAAGCGAAATCGCGACCCCGTAGCAAAACGTATCCAAAAGGTCGTCCTCTCGTTTGTTGTCCTTATCGCCGATCCGAAAGCTTTCGATCTGGTCGACCAAGTGATCGCGCGATTTACGCTTATGGACTGTAGTCTTGTCGAAGGCATAGTCGGTGTATTTGACGCTCCCTCGGTAAGGCGCATTCGTCATGCTCTCCATGCCGCCGGAGACCACGATTTCGCCCGAGCCAGCAGTGATGATGTCATGTGCCAGCATGGTCGCTTTCATGCCGGAACCGCAAACCTTGTTGATCGTGGTGGCGCCGGTGGCGTCCGGCAATTTGGCGCCGCGCGCGGCCTGCCGAGCCGGCGCCTGGCCCTGTCCGGCGGACAGCACGCAACCCATGAACACTTCGTCGATCCGCTCGGGCGCAAGCTTTGCCCGCTCGAGGGCAGCGCCGATCACATGGGAACCGAGCTTGTGCGCGCTGAAAGGCGAGAGATCACCCATGAACCGGCCAAGAGGCGTGCGGGCGGCGGAAACGATGACGACGGGATCGGAGGCTGCGGCCAAGGCGAGGCTCCTGTTCAGGCAAAAAAGCGATTGCCTTATATGACGATCATCATGTAAAATGGGTTGAAACTGCTATATAAGCGTCAACGGCGCGCGAGGGTTAGCCTCCGATTGCTGCGTTTTGAACGCGAGTGCTCATCTTTTGGCAAATCTTGCGGCACTGACCTGCTGGCAGTGGGATATTTGGTATCGCAGTGCGATGCGCCGATTGGTAAGGTCGGTGCAGCAAGGTGGGAGATGACCTTACAACGCAATGAAGATCGCATCAGGGAAGACTTGACGCTCGACAAGGGGCTGACCTTCAGGGTCCGTGCCCTGCGAAAGGCCCCATTTTCCGTGACGCGGGTAACCTACGACATGGCCGGTCCCGCCATCGAATTGCACGCCGGCGGCGGCGAAAATGCGCTTCTCGCGGCTCTGCCTCTCTTCGACGCTCCGGCATGTGAACAATGGATAGACGGCCACCATATCATGGTGCCGCCGATTAAGCGAGGTGACACGGCGCTCCTCGATCTGAATTCAAAGTACATCAGCTACGCACCTCCCTCGGATCTACTGCTGTTCCATATGCCGTGCGAGGCGTTCGACGCGATCGCAGACGAGCAAAGCGTTCGACGGATCGAGTCGTTTCGCGTGCAGCCGACCACACCGGTGGATGACCCTGTGATCCGCTCTCTGGCACCCCTATTGCAGGTGGCGCTGGAACGCCCGGAACAAGCGAATTTCCTGTTCATGGACCATATCGCGATGGCGTTGCTCGCGCACGTCGCCCGGACTTACTGCGGCATGGTAATGGTGCAGCGAGTCCAACGCGGCGGCCTCGCGCCGTGGCAGGAGCGGCGTGCGAAGGAGCTTCTTATGGCGCGGCTCAACGGCGACGTCACCCTGGAGGTACTGGCCCAGGAGTGTGGACTCTCCCGCAGCCATTTCGCTCGAGCGTTCAAAACAACCACCGGCCTGCCGCCGCATCGCTGGCTTCTGGATCGTCGCATCGAGCGTGCCCGCGAGCTGCTCCTCAATTCACCGCTTCCTATTGCGGATGTCGCCGACCTCTGCGGCTTCGCCGATCAGAGCCATTTCACGAGGGTTTTCACGAATGCACTGGGCGTGAGTCCCGGCGAGTGGCGCCGCCTGCGGCGCACATAGGGCACTCGCAAACAACTTACAGCACGGGCTTTCTAGCGGTTCTCACACGGCTGAAGCAAACTTGCCTGCGATCCGCTCCGAACGGGATTAACATCGCCTCGACAGTATCCTAGCCATCCGGTGATCTACCAGGGAATCACCCATGACCGAGGGCACCCCTTTAACCTTGAACGTCTTTACCGTACCAAGCCGACCGATCATTCGCCCGCCTCGGCCGCGTGCGCCTCCCGACGGGTGGAATTGGCCACCGACCGCCGCGGTGCTCATCGCCGGCAAGCGCGAAGCGGTCGTGGTCGACACGCTTGTAACGACCGGTGATGCTGGGAAGCTCGCCGACTGGATCGAGGCGACCGGCAAGAAGCTGACCGCGATCTACGTCACGCACGATCACGCCGACCACTTTCTTGGCGCGCCGGTTTTGCTCAGGCGATTCCCGAAGTCGCGCTTGGTCGCCCTGCCAATGGTGGTCGAGGAAATTCGCCCGCAACTTAGGTCGGGCTTCATAGAGAAGTACTGGAAGCCGATGTTCGACGGCAATGTCGCCGACGGGCAGGTTGTGCCGGAACCGCTGGACGACGGCCGCGTCGACATTGAGGGACACGAGATATTCGCTGTCCAGACCGGCCAGTCTGATTCAGCGCACTCTACTTATCTACACATCCCGGAGCTTGCCGCGATTGTTGCCGGGGATATCGCTTACAATGGCGTGCATATGCGTCTGGGCAATACTGACCACGGCAAGCGCATGGCGTGGATCCAAACCTTGAGGGAGCTCGCTGCGCTTCAGCCACGGATTGTCGTCGCGGCGCATCGGCGTCCAGAAGCGACAAACGCGCCTGAGATCCTGGCGGAATGCGTCGACTATATCCTCGATTTCGACAGGTTTCTCGCCGATGGCGTCAGAGCCAAGGAATTGATCAGGCGAATGGTTGCCGCGTATCCCGAGCGCATCAACCTCTCAACGCTTTACACGGCCGCCTACATGCTTTCGAGCTGACGCGCGAGTAATCCGACGGGCCTAATGACGAAAATTACTTCCTTCTGTTTGTAGCACTCGCGTGCAAAACGCGGCAATTTTTTCCTAACGCACGAGTGCGGACGGCGGCACCCTTTAGATCAAACGACAGCGTCAGATCTGCAATGAAGCCAATCATATTTTACATTTTCGCTATACTCGCCGTTGGCACTGCTAATGCGCGTGCTCAGAGCATGACTGAACACCTGCCTGTAACGGATGCTGAGAAAATTGCGGACGCACTGAGGGCCGCACCAAGCTTTATAACCGACGGCGCGACTATCATGGATCATCCGGCCAGTAAGGGCGGCGAATTTCGAGTTCTCCGTAAGGGCACTAACGAATGGACCTGCCTACCGGGTCCGCCACCCGGCTCCAAGCACGACGACCCGGGATGCTTCGATAGTGTTTTCTTTCAGTGGTTGAAGGATGACCTTGCCGGACGGCCGCAGCACATCGAGAGACTTGGCGTTTCCTACATGTATATGGGTCAATGGGTTCCGGGCGCGTCCGGCGGGGAGTTTCACGTGGGGCCCCACATTATGGTGGTAACTCCCCATCAAGACGACCTTCAGGGATTCACTCGCGGCGGAAGGAACGGCACATACATCATACATTTGCCCGGCCCGGATCAGGCCGACAAATGGTTTTTGGTCATACCAGTTCATGAAGCAGATAAACGTTGAACCTTATCGCTAAACGAAGTTCCATACTTTCCCGCAGGTCTCTCATCGCAACCGGCACCGCGTTCGGTGCCGCACTGGCGTTTGATGATGCCGCCTTCGGTCGAACGAGCATGGGGAGGGACACCAGATTGCCAATTAAAGAAACCGACATCTCCACCAACGGCATTCATCTACACGCGACCGAGCAAGGCGCCGGTCCCGCGATACTTTTTGCCCATGGCTTTCCGGACACGGCCTACACGTGGCGCAAGCAGATGCAGGCAGTAGCGGATGCAGGTTATCACGCAATTGCGCCCGACATGCGCGGTTATGGCCGCAGCTCTGCACCCGCGGATGCGGCACTCTATACGCCGTTTCAGACGGTCGGTGACTTAGTGGGATTGCTTGACGCGCTCCAGGTGTCGGAGGCCATCATCGTTGGACATGACTGGGGAGCAAACGTCGCTTGGAACGCTGCGATGATGCGTCCAGATCGATTCAAGGCAGTTTTTTGCCTTAGCGTACCGTACGCGTCGCGGGGCGATGCAAGTGGGCTCGATGCAATGCGAGCGGCAGGGCACGGAAACGACTTCTACATGTTCGAACAAATCAGCCCGCAAGCTGATCAGATTTGGTCAAACGCGGCGGTCACCATTCCTGGCGTCCTCTACTGGGCATCTGGATCGGCACCACCGGCGGAAGCGTGGAATCCGCTCATTCCAGCGCGAAGCCTGCACAGAGCGGCACCGACCCCTTTGCCCGGCTGGATCGAGCCCGATTATCTCGCGCACAACATCGCTGAGTTTCAGCGCACGGGGTTTCATGGTGCGCTCAACTATTATCGCGCCGTTCAGCCCTTCTTTGATCTATCGGCCGCCTATCGCGGCGCGCGGATTCAGCAGCCCTCCTACTTCATGTGGGGTAAGTCTGACGGACTCTTTCCCATCTACCAGCTAACCGAAGCAAAGTTGCGCGACCGTTTGCCCGGCTTAGTGGGTTACGTCGGAGTAGATGGCGTCGGGCACTGGATGCAGCATGAGGCGTCCGAACAAGTGAGCCAGGAGCTCGTCAAGTTTGCTCGCTCGGTCTGAAGGCTGGCGCTGCATCGCGCGGCGGTTCGTCGGCCCCGGGCGCTTCCGATCACTGATTACCCGCTCTCTCGACAGTAGCGCCGGCGCCACGGCCGATCCGGCTGCCGGTGAACTTGGATTTATGACTTGCCGGCCCGGCGAGCGCGACGGCTCTCAAAACGCAGGCGAACGCACCTGAGATCCTGGCGGAATGTCCCGAGCGCATCAACCTCTCAACGCTTTACACCGCCGCCTACATGCTTTCGGACTGACGCGTGAGCAATCCGACGGGCCTGATGACGAGAATTACTTCGTTCTGTTTATAGCACTCGCGTGCAAAACGCGGCAATTTTTACCTAACGCTCGAGCGCGGACGGCGGCATCCTGTGGATCAAACGCCAGTGGCAGCTCGGCCGTCCAAGCCAATAGCCCTTCTTGGCTGATAGGTTTCTAGCCTCGCTGCCACGACGACGATGGTCCGTGTCGAAGCCGTAGTCCCCTCTGTGGCGATGACAATCTTAGTTGCCACTGTGAAGTGGAGAGTTGCATGCCTTTTCAAACCGTCAATCCAGCCACTGGCGAACTGGTGCGAAGCTTCGAAGAGATATCCGACCGTGGTCTGGAGCTTGCAGTCGGGACGGCGCACAAGGCGTACGAAACCGACTGGCGTCTGCGGACGGTGGCCGAACGGGCCAAGATCGTATCTCGCGCCGCCGCCATCTTGCGGGATAAAGCGGAGGAGTATGCCGGCTACCTGACACTCGAGATGGGCAAACGTATCGCAGAATCGCATTCCGAAGTCGCTACGTCGGCCGCTATTCTCGATTACTACGCGGAAAGGGCAGAGAGTTATCTTCAGCCGAAGCTGCTACCCGAGGCGCCAGGCGCGGAATTGCACGCCTATCCCATCGGCGTTCTGCTCGGAATTGAACCGTGGAACTATCCCTATTACCAGATCGCGCGGGTGGCCGGACCCCAGTTGATGGTCGGCAATGTCCTTCTCCTGAAGCACGCGGAAAACGTGCCGCAGGCGGCACTGGCGTTTGCCCGCCTCTTCGAGGAAGCGGGCGCACCGGCGGGCGTATACACCAACATTTTCGCCAGCATCGATCAGGTCGGACGCGTGATCGAGGATCCGAGAGTGCGCGGCGTCACCTTGACCGGAAGCGAGCGGGCGGGCGCCGCAGTCGGTGAGCGTGCGGGACGCAATCTCAAGAAGGTAGTCATGGAATTGGGCGGCAGTGATCCGCTGATCGTTCTTGAGGATGCGCCGCTTGAATGGACGATTAACAGTGCGGTCACCGGACGGATGGTGAACACTGGCCAGTGCTGTGTGGGAACGAAGCGCATCATCGTCATCGGCAAAGACCGCGGAGCGGCCTTCCTTGACGGGTTCGTCAAGCGCATGGCCGCGCTCAAGCCGGGGGACCCCGCTGACCGCTCTACGTCCCTGGCGCCCGTCTCCTCCGAAAGGGCGCTCGAGACCCTTCTCGCCCAGATTGAACTCGCTCGCAAGAGCGGGGCGACGGTTGCGGTCGGTGGTAAGCGGATCGATCGACCGGGCTCTTATCTCGAGCCGACCGTACTGACCAAGGTTACCGAGAACAATCCGATTTACAAGCAGGAGCTGTTTGGTCCGGTGGCATGTTTCTATGTTGTTGAGGACGAGACGGAGGCGCTCCGGCTAGCAAATGCGACACCGTATGGATTGGGCGGCTCCGTCTTTACCGCCGACCTCGAGCGCGGACAAAAAGTCGCCGCTCAGATTGAAAGCGGCATGGCGTTCATAAACCGACCAATTCGCACGCAAGCGGAACTTCCATTCGGCGGCATCAAGAATTCGGGTTTTGGACGCGAACTTTCCGAGCTCGGGTTCGATGAGTTCGTCAATAAGAAGCTCATTACCGTCTCCCCCACTGCCATGTAAAGGGGCAGAGCTATGCCTTTGTACAACATCTATCACCCGGTCGGTGCGTATACTTCGAGCGAAAGAGCCGCTTTCGCCAAGGCTATTGTCGATACGTATGGCACTGTGATTCCTCGTTTCTACGTGGGCGTCTTGTTCCACGAGATACCGAAGGACGACTTTTACATGGGCGCCGTCGCGAAGGAGAACTTTGTTCGCATACGTGCCGATCACTTCGCACGGCACCAAGTGGGAGACAATAAGGACAGTGGCTTCGGTGCCGACCAATGGATGGAGAAAATCGAAAAAGCCATCGCCCCATTCATTCGCGACCGTGGCTTTGATTGGGAGCTTCACTATGGCCAGACGCCGCGCGAGTTGTGGCGTGTTCAGGGCCTTAAGCCGCCAAAGGCCAATTCGGAAGCGGAACGGGTGTGGGTTAAGGAGAATCGCGCTACGCCGTTTGAGGATTAAGCACTAGCGGCGATCCCACCGTTGGCTAGAGCGATTTCCACTTAAGCCGGGCCATATCCGGCATGGCGAAAGAAGTTTGCGCGCTCCTCTTGTCTGAGACCCACCGGAGATCGGCATTGGTAGGAGATTCGGCATTGGTAACAGTTGACCACCACGACAAAGTCGCCGTTGTGACCATGGTGCATCGTCCCTACAATCTGAGCGGGCCGATCCTTTACACGGCGTTGCTGACGGCTTTTGAGGAGGCCGTGAAGGCGGGCGCCCGGGCGATCCTCCTCAGAAGCGGACTTCGGCATTTCTGCGCGGGCGCCGACGTTTCGACCTGGGATGAACGTATCGCGAAAGAGGGACAGGCGCCGCTCGACCCCCTCATCGTGCTGCGCGGCTTTGAGCAACTGCCCGTGCCGATTGTCGCCGCGGTTCACGGGGCTTGCCTTGGCGGCGGCCTGGAACTGGCCCTAGCTTGCGATCTCATTGTTTGTGCCGAGTCCGCTAAACTCGGCTCCGTCGAGGTCGCTCTTGGAATCCATCCCCTGTTGGGCGGCATTCAACGGCACGTCCAGCGCATGGGCGCCGCACGCGCCAAGGAAATGGTGATGCTCGGGCGCCGTTTCGATGCCGCAACTCTTGAACGCTGGGGGCTCATAAACCGCGTTGTTCCTGACGAGCAACTCGAGAGCGTTTCGATGACTATCGCTCAGGAATTGGCCCATGGCCCCACGGTCGCCCATGCGGCGACGAAAAAGCTTGTCGCTATCGCCGTGAACGAAGGCGTCGACGCCGCCGACCGCGCGATGTTCGAGATTCAGAAGCCGATCTGGGCATCGAAGGATCTGCGCGACGGTCTCGACTCGTTCCGGCAGAACGGCCCTGGCCTCGCCACCATTGAGGGGAAGTGACGTGCCTGGACCACTTCACGGCTTGAAGGTTGTTGATTTCTCCCGCGTGCTCGCGGGTCCGCTCTGTGGGCGGACGCTGGCGGATCTTGGCGCCGAAGTGATCAAGATTGAACCGCCGCGTCCGGATGTTTCGCGTGCAGCGTATCCGTTCAGGAGTGGGATGTCCGGCTACTACGCCCAACAGAATATTGGCAAGCGCAATATCAGCATCGATCTGAACGTGCCCGGCGCGAGCGATATCGTCCGCAAGCTTTGCGACGAGGCTGACATCGTCGTCGAGAACTTTCGTCCCGGGACGCTTCGTTTCTTTGGTCTCGACTACGAAACGCTGTCGAAGACGAATGAGCGGCTGATATACGTCTCGATCACCGGCTACGGCCAAGGCGGCCCCTGGAACTCCCGTATGGCCTACGCTCCCACCGTACAGGCGGAGTCAGGCTTTACAAGCAATACCGAGCGCCATTTCGGCGGGCAGCTCGGCCGCACGCTTGCCGATCCCTTGTCGCATGGCGACCTCTATGGCGGCGTGCAGGCGACGGTCGCTGTATTGGCCGCCCTGCAACATCGCGAGAGAACCGGTCGCGGTCAGTATATCGACGTCGCCATGGCCGCAGTGCTGCTCTCGATCAACGAGCGAGCCCACGTAGATCTGGACGAGATTGACACCGGGTCCGAACCGGCGATTTTAGGCGCCACAGATGGTCCACAATTTGTTGGGCCAAAAGGCGAGCGGTTCGTTGCAGCGCAGAGCATCGTCGGGAGTCTGACCTTTCCAAACTATCTGCGGGCGATGAGGCGCGCGGATCTGGCGCAAGACCCGCGCTTCGATACGGCCGAACACCGTATCGCCAATTATGACGCACTACACGAGATCATCCAGAAGTGGATATATACGTTCTCGGATCTCGGTTCCCTTGACGCGCAGCTCGACGAATCCAAGATCGCCGTTGGCGTAGTGCGATCCTTGAAGGAATTAGCCGAGACGGAATGGGCCTCATACTGGGGCGCAGTGCGCGAGGTCCCGGATCGATCGGGTGGTTCTTATCAGCTGCCAGGACATCCCTGGCACTTCTCAGAATGCGTCTTGGACGAAACGGCGCCCCCCGCCTTTCAGGGCGAACATAACGACGCTGTTCTCCTCGAACTCGGTTTGACACAAACCGAAATCGAAAACTGCATAGTAACGAAGATGTTGATTGCCAAAAGTCCTTTGTCGTGAGGTCGTCATGGGAGCGGCCCTGAAGAGCTGGATCGACAGCGCGAATATCCCAGGCAGTCACTTCCCGCTTCAGAACCTGCCCTATGGCGTCTACCGGGCGCCGAATGGTGGTAGACATTGTTGCGTCGCGATCGGCGATGAAATCGTCGATCTGACGCAGATGGAAACCCTCGGGTTCTTCGAGCTTGGAAGCCAACAGCGGCTTTTCTCCAACGGCTCGCTCAACCGCTTCATGACGGGAGGCAGCGGTGTTTGGCGGCAAGTCCGGCAACGCCTGATCTCCTTACTTGCGGAGAATGGTGATCCAAGCCTACGAGCCAGCGAGGCGTTGCGCGGGGACGTCATTCGCCAGCAATCTGGCCTGACGATGCTGATGCCCTTCGAGGTCACGGAGTATACGGACTTCTACGCGGGACGACGTCATGCCGAGAATGCAAGCGCGATCCTGCGTGGCGATCGCACGTTACCGCCAAATTGGCTAAGCATGCCGATCGGATACAACGGGCGGGCGTCGAGCGTCGTCGTCAGTGGCACCGACATCCGCCGGCCCCTCGGACAAATGAAGGCGCCGGACGCCGATCTGCCGGTCTTCGGTCCGACGCGTCAGCTCGATTTCGAATTGGAGATCGGGTCAGTCATCGGCGTGCCATCACCGATGGGACAGCCGCTCACCGTGGCAGAGGCCGAGAGCATGATCTTCGGCCATGTCCTGCTGAACGATTGGTCGGCACGCGACATACAGGCCTGGGAATACCGGCCACTCGGTCCGTTTCAGGCCAAAGCCTTCGCCACATCCATCAGCCCCTGGATTGT
>Ga0210394_10005735_pt1 | contig 13803 bp, 15 predicted proteins | sample IncBWC12MmetaG_FD_160121 | JGI IMG/M metagenome (GOLD analysis project Ga0210394, IMG submission 160121) | Forest soil microbial communities from Barre Woods Harvard Forest LTER site, Petersham, Massachusetts, United States - Inc-BW-C-12-M | ecosystem: Environmental > Terrestrial > Soil >...
GACGGGCGCCAGCGAACCGTGATCCCAGGCCTCAACGATTCACACATGCATCCGATCCGCGGTGGGCTCAACTACAACTTGGAATTGCGCTGGGACGGTGTCCCTTCACTCGCCGACGCACTGCGGATGTTGAAGGACCAAGCTGAGCGGACGCCCGCGCCTCAGTGGGTACGGGTGATCGGAGGATGGACCGAATTCCAATTCGCCGAACGCCGCATGCCTACGCTCGATGAGATCAACGCAGCTGCTCCAGACTCACCTGTGTTCGTGATGCATTTGTACGACCGCGCCTTATTGAACGCAGCAGCACTGCGTGCCGTGGGCTATGACAAGAACGCTCCAGATTTCCCGGCTGGTGAGGTACAGCGTGATCGCCACGGAAATCCCACGGGTCTTCTCATCGCCAACCCCAACGCCAATATTCTCTATTCCACCCTCGCTAAGGGACCAAAGCTATCCCGCGAGGATCAGCTCAATTCTTCGCGGCTCTTCTTCCGCGAGCTCAATCGATTTGGCATCACCAGCGCGATCGACGCGGGTGGTGGGTTTCAGAATTATCCTGACGACTATGGCGTGGTGAACGAACTGCATCGCAATGGCGAGCTGTCGATTCGCCTCGCGTACAACCTCTTCACGCAGAAACCGAAACAAGAAATATCAGACTTCCAGAACTGGGCCAAAATGACAAAGCCCGGGGACGGCGATAACTTCTATCGTGTCAACGGCGCGGGAGAAATGCTGGTTTTCTCCGCAGCAGACTTCGAAGACTTTCTCGTGCCACGTCCGGACCTGCTCCCGGTAATGGAAAGCGAGCTGAAAGCGGTGATTCGCCATCTCGCCGAGAATCGCTGGCCGTTTCGTTTGCACGCGACCTACAACGAAACCATCGAACGGGCACTGAGTGTCTATGAAGAAGTGAACCGGGAAATCCCCTTCGACGGCCTGCATTGGTTCTTCGATCACTGCGAAACAATTTCCGACCGCAACATCGAGCGCGTCAAGGCCCTCGGCGGCGGCATCGCCGTGCAGAACCGCATGGCTTTTCAAGGCGAGTATTTCGTCGAGCGATACGGATCACAGCAAGCTAAGCGCGCTCCGCCGATCCGTCGCATGCTCGAGATGGGTGTCCCCGTGGGAGCCGGAACCGACGCGACTCGTGTTTCGAGCTACAACCCTTACCTTTCCCTGTACTGGCTTATCACCGGCAAGACCATCGGAGGTCTCAGTCTCTATCCGGAAGAGAACCGATTGGATCGCGAGGAAGCACTCAAACTCTACACGATGGGGAGCAGTTGGTTTTCTACCGAAGATGGAAAAAAGGGAGCTTTCGCTCCGGGCCTGTTTGCCGACTTGGCTATTCTCTCTGCCGATTACTTTTCCATTCCCGAGGAGGAGATCAAGCGTCTCGAATCCGTACTCACAATCGTCGGTGGGAAGGTCGTCTATGCCACCGAAGAATTCTCAAACCTTGCGCCACCTCCGCTGCCAGTGAGCCCAAGCTGGTCGCCGATCAAAGAGTACGGCGGCTACGCGAATGCCTCAAAAGGAGCGCTGGGAGCGTCACATTCTAGAGCTCTCTCTGCGGTTTGTCCGGAATCGAGCACCAAGAATCACCACGTTTCAGTGCTGGGTGACCTTGGGATCTGGCATCTGGGATGCGATTGTTTCGCCTTTTGAAAAATGGCAACCGAATTCTTAACAAAGAGAGAAAGAGAGAATGGGAATGTCAAATATCACCGACAAGGTTGTAGTAATTACAGGGGCTAGCAGCGGTGTTGGCGAAAGCACGGCTCGCCTTCTCGCAGGGAATGGCGCGAAAGTCGTGCTCGGAGCGAGGCGAAAAGATCGGATCGACGCCCTCGTTACGGACATCGCGGCTAAAGGAGGCTGCGCTCTCGGTATCAAGACCGATGTGACAAAACGCGGAGATGTCGAGGCTCTAGTCAAAGGCGCAGTTGACAGGCACGGCCGAATCGACGCGATCGTGAACAATTCCGGGATCATGCCCATCGCACCCATGGCGGCGCTCAAGGTCGAAGAATGGGATCGAATGATCGATGTGAACATCAAGGGCCTCTTATATGGGGTGGCCGCAGTGCTTCCGATCATGCAAAAGCAAAAGCTGGGCCACATCATCAACATCGCTTCTGTCGCGGGCTTCAAAGTCTTCGCACCGGGCGGCACCGTCTACAGCGCGACGAAGTTCGCCGTGCGGGCGCTGACTGAGGGCCTGCGCATGGAGCTCAAGGCCGACAACATTCGTTGCACCGTGATCTCTCCTGCCGCGGTTGCAACGGAACTACCCGAAGGTAGCTCGGAGGAGATCACCAGAAAGAATTTGCGCGAGTTCTACAAGATCGCTATTCCGGCGGAGTCAATTGCTCGCGCGATAGCGTACGCCATCGAGCAACCAGCCGACGTAGAAATCGGCGAGGCCGTCATCCGGCCCACGGCTCTGGACTTCTAGCACGGAGACAAACTATGCGGCCTTTACTGCTCGTCACGTTGTCCAGATCCTTGGAGCCTTCCGGCATGACTTATGCAGGAGGAATGCGATGAAAGTCTTGTTCATATCCTTTGTAGTTGGTTTGGGTGTAGGGATTTTGTACGGTCTGATTCGCGTGAAGAGTCCGGCGCCGCCCATCGTCGCCTTGCTCGGCCTCTTGGGAATGGTGATAGGCGAACAGTTTGGGATTTGGGTCCAAACGAAAAAGCTGGACGTTTCGCATGCCGCATCGGTTTGCCTTGTCGGTGAGCGCTACGACCGGCCACATCGGTCGGAAGCGCCTTAACTTCCCAGTCGCGGGAATTTGCAGATCCGGGAGAGACGAATGGATTTGAAAAAGATACTCGCAGGAACTTCTGTTGCAATCTTTTTGACGATAGCGTTCACGAGCGACTCGCAGCACTTCAGCACGTTCGCCCAAACGGCGCGACCAGCCGAAACCAAGGGCATTGCTGTCGCCCCGCAGTACGACACGACGCACGTCTACGTAAGTCCTCAGGACTTTGACCACTTCGTCGCGAGCCTGATTGCGACGTTCGGCGGCACAACGACGAAGCAGGGAGTCTTCACGGTAACCCCTACTCCAAGCAGCACCATGTCGCAGTTGGTTCTGACCCCCGCGGGGAGTGTGTCGGTATTCGGATTCAAAACTCCGATTCCCTATCCGTTCGGGGGCGAGCGAACGGGCTATCTAGTTACCGACATGGACGAAGCGGTCCGCGCTGCCAAGGCAACCTGTGCAGACGTGTTAGTCGCTCCATTCGATGATCCGATCGGTCGGGACGCAGTCATTCAATGGCCTGGTGGCGTAAAGACACAATTGTATTGGCACACCACCGCGCCATCTTATGCCCCGCTCCAAACTATTCCAGAGAATCGAGTCTACGTTTCACCGGACCGGGCGGAGGCGTTCGTGCGTAGTTTTATCGCCTTTTCTCACGGGAGTGTCGTTTCTGATGAACCGAGCGCGCCAGGCGTAGAAATCGGAAGACCCTCAGAAACCTATCGGCGAGTAAGGATCGAATCTAAGTTCGGCAAGTTGACCGCGCTCGTTACCGACGGCCACCTTCCGTATCCGTACGGCTGGGAAATGACCGGTTACGAAGTCACGAATCTGACGGACACCTTAGCGAAGGCCCAGGCGGCTGGGGTCGTAGTCTTGGTCCCTCCCTATACTGCCGATCAGCGGAGCTGTACCGTTGTGCAATTCCCGGGCGGCTACATTGCGGAGATTCATGCGATCGCCATCAAACCGAACTGAGGTTGAGCAAACACCTTGATACGATTTTTCGCCATCTTGTCAGTTGCTTTGCTTTTCGCGCCAGCCCCCGCCCGGTCCCAGTCCGTATCTTCAGCCAGCCTGGACGTGCCAGACCGGAGCTTCAAGTTACTGCGGGAGGACGAGGACTGGAGTTTTCTTGCCAATCCTGCCAACCGTCAGGATTTCTGGGACCCTCTCAAATATATTCGGCTTCGGGAAGGACGTAACGACTGGTTCATGACGATCAGTGGAGAGGCCAGAGAACTATGGGAGCAGATTGGGAACGACAACTGGGGACAATCTCCGTACTGGAATGGCTATCTTAACGAGAGATACATGCTGGGTTTCGATATTCATTACGGAAAACATGTTCGCACGTTTCTAGACCTGAAAAGCGGCCTGAATTCCTTCCGGTATGGCGGCCCGCGGCCGATCGACGAGAAGAAACTCGATTTCCAGGCGGCTTTTCTAGAGATCGGCAACACCTGGGGGCAGAATTCGGTTGCAGTTCGCGCGGGCAGGCTTGAACTCGAGTACGGTTCTGGGCGTTTAATCGATGTCCGTGAAGGCCCAAATGTTCGGCTCAGCTTTGACGGTTTCTTGATCGAAAGCAAGGTCGATACCTGGCAGATTGACGCATTTGCCGTGCGGCCTGATCTCGATAAGCCGGGGTTTTTCGACAACGCGCCGAACCACGCCATTGGTTTTTGGGGTGTCTATGCAACGCGGCCCGTAAGACGGAAGAACAGTTTGGATATCTACTATCTGGGGCTGAACCGCCAGCAGTCAACGTTTCAGAGAGGCACGGCCCATGAAGTCCGGCACTCCTTAGGCGCGAGATTTTCGCGCGTTATTGCCACCGAAAAAGCCGGCTGGGATTTCGACTATGAAGCGCTTTGGCAGTTCGGAACCTTCGGTTCCGCAAACATAAGCGCCTGGACAGTGGCTTCGGAAACCGGTTACCGGCTTCCAAACGTTCCGCTCAAACCGCGATTCAGCGCTAAGGCGGATATCTCAAGCGGCGACAATCTGAGGACGAACACACTCGGCACATTTAATCCGCTGTTCCCCAAGGGAAATTATTTTGGTGTTCTCGCCACGACCGGTCCCGGCCCTCTCAACTTTATTGACATACACCCTCACGCCGAAGCGACGCTGCCTCGCGGCGTGACTGTCTCCGTCGATTGGATCTTCCAGTGGAGGGAGAGCTTGCAAGATGGAGTGTATTCCGTCCCAGGATTCCTGATTATTCCTGCAGGAATGAGTAACTCACGTTTCGTTGGAAACCGTCCGGGTACGGAGGTTCACTGGCAGGCGAATCGACATCTATGGTTTCAAGCCGACTACGGGATTTTTTATGCAGGCGAGTTTGTCAGACAGAGTCAGCAAGGCCGCAACCTGAATTACTGGGCGCTATGGGCTGGTTACAAATTCTAGGGCATCTGCGTGACTCGGCGGACGCGCTCTCGAGACCTACGATGAATGCGGACGGCAAGGCTAGAGAGCGTTCGGACATGTTGCAGGAAATCGACGATTCGAAGAAGACCGCCCATGCAATTGGCATGTTTCGAGAGGAGGGCCGACAATGAGCAAAAACCAATGTAGTCGGCCGGCTAGTTGTTCATGACGAGCAGTCCAACCGCTGAAAAAACCATCGCGTACGCTCTGCTCGGAATGACAATCGTCACTGGCGTCGTCGATGCGGTCGGTTATTTATCGCTCGGGCGCGTATTCGCAGCGAACATGACGGGGAATATGGTGATTCTCGCGTTTTCGACGGCACGCGTATCTGGGCTGTCCATCGTGCGCTCGTCGACGGCGCTCTTGTCATTCCTTGTAGGGGCGATATTCGGCGGACGAATCATGGCCCGAGCTAGCGCGGAGGCACAGATTCAATTCGCGACACAAATGTTCCTCTGGAAGTAGCCTTTCTGTTTGCCGCGTCTTGTTGCGCTATCGGATACAGAGGACACTTGCTGGAAGATTCGTTTCAATCGTTTGCTCTGATTGGTTTGCCGGCGCTCGCGATGGGCACACGCAATGCCGCTGTCCGGAAGCTCGCAATCCCCGATCTGACGACTACGGTCTTGACTCTAACGATCACGGGCATAGCCGCGGACTCTTCGATCGCTAACGGCAAGCAACCCGAGATTGGCGAGAAGGGTTGAGTCGGTCGTCGCAATGTTTTTGGGTGCAGCGTTGGGTGCGGTCATCATACATTACTCGATCTCAGCGGCCTTGTGGCTTGGGGCCGCGATCTCCGCTTTGTGCAGCGTGGCGTTGTTTCGTTCATCGCGTGCGTTTGGCCAGCTGTGAGGGCGAGACTCGCCTTTCAACTGGGGCTCTACTTGACTTCACAGACCGCAACAAGATGAATGACACAGTCGTCCGGCCAGCCACCCGTCTTGCCATTCGCGAGAGGGATCCTATGTTACATACTCTAGGCACTTGTTTACATCTGCCGAGGATTTGGTACACTGTTCCCGGGGGCATTATGCAAAACTCGAAAGCCGAAAAGCTCCGCAAGCTGGCGTCGAAGCGCCAGATCGTAAGGGCCAAAGATGCCAGGGAACTCGGCATTCCCCGAACGTATCTCCCGCGGCTGGCTCGCCGGGGGGACCTAGAAAAGGTCGGCCGTGGTCTCTATTCCTCTCGGGATTTCTCCGGAACCGAGAACACTTCCCTCATCGAGGCCGCTTACCAAATCCCTAAGGGAATCGTTTGCCTGCTCTCCGCGCTCCGGTTTCACAATTTCACCACGCAGTCTCCCCACGAAGTCTGGATGGCGATCGGCCACAAAGCCTGGCCTCCCAAAGTTCCCTCTCCCCCCGTTCGCATCGTGCGCATGTCCGGGCCAGCCCTTCACTTTGGAATGAAAGAATATTCTATTTCCGGTGCAACTCTTCGAGTGTTTTCCCCGGCAAAGACGGTGGCCGACTGCTTCAAGTTTCGCAGCAAGGTTGGCGTCGATGTCGCCATTGAAGCCCTCAAGGAGTGTCGCCGGCAGAAGAAAGCCTCGATTGACGAACTCGCTGCCGCCGCCAAAGTCTGCCGCGTCGCCAACGTCATGCGTCCGTATCTGGAGTCACTCTAGTTGACTAAACCGGCCTCAAAGAACCTCCCCGCTTCCGTCCGCCAGAAGCTCGCGAACCTAGCGCGCGAGCGCAACGTGGATTTCGGACTGATCCTCGTCAAGTACGGACTTGAGCGCACTCTCTTCCGGCTGAGCCGCTCCCGTCACCGCGACGATTTCATTCTGAAAGGCGCGCTGCTCTTCGAGCTGTGGACCGAACAACGCTATCGCCCGACACGGGACGCTGATTTCCTCGCTCGCGGTGACAACGCCCCGGAGCGCTTCGCCCATATTTTTCGGGAGCTCTGCGTTTTGGAAGTCGACGAGGACGGCCTGCGCTTCGATGCCGAGACCGTCGAAGCGGAACGGATATCCGAGGATGCCAACTACGAAGGGGTACGGGTGACCTTCGTTGCGTATCTCGAACGCGCAAAGATTCCCATTCAGATTGACATCGGCTTCGGCGACATCGTCACACCCGCACCTTCCGAGATGGGTTATCCCACGCTCCTGGAATTCCCTGGCCCGCGTTTGCTGGCCTATCCGAAAGAAACGGTTGTTGCCGAAAAACTCCAAGCAATTGTAAAACTCGGAATCGCCAATACCCGCATGAAGGATTTCTACGATCTGGAGATCCTGTCTCGAACATTCGCGTTCGAAGGAAAAACTCTCGCCAATGCGATTCAAAACACCTTTCAAAAGCGTGGGACTAACCTTCCGATGGCAGGTCTGCCCGTCGCCTTCACGTCCGAGTTTTATGACGACGTGAACAAGAAACGGCAATGGACCGCGTTTTGCGCGAGGAACAAGTCCTACGTCGAGAAGACTGAATTCAAGACGGTGATGGAAGCCATCCGAAACTTTCTCGCTTTCCCGGTCCGCACCATCCAGGAAGGACATTCGTTCACGAAGACGTGGAAGCCCGGCGGACCCTGGCGTTGACACGGTTATCAATACACTTCGTTCAAGGAGTTCTCAAGACTCGGAACGATGCGAACTACCGGATTTAGTCTCCTGTTCTCTCCTCCTCTCTGTGGGCCCACTCCTCCGGGGGACTTCCAGAAAAATGTACTAGTACCAAGATTTTTTCTCCTTTTTTCCCTTCTGAGTGTTCCTTAAATAGGTATGGGGCTGTGATGGATACTTTCTCTGACAGCCTGGGGCTCTTTCGGGAGATTTAGATTCTTTCTTACTTTTTCCCGTTTGGATGTTCCTTATATAAGTAGGGGCTGTTGAAGGTAGTTCTCTGCCGGCATGGGAATCCTCCGCCGGGTTAAAGTTTTTTCTCACTTTTCCCCGACTGGATGTTCCCTAGTAAGTAGAGGGGACTCAGTGGACTTCTGCCATGCAGATACTCACTACAGTTTCTTGTAGATCGGGAGGGCGGAATTTTTTCTTACTTTCTCCGTTGTCAAAGCCTCTTTATTAGTAGAGGAGTGGACGATGTTGAAGGGAATCCATCACTTTCAGAAGCGCGGGAAGGTGAAGTGTGCATGAAATACAAAGATCACCATATGCGTCACCCTCGCGGTCACCTTGGCGATCGAGCAAGTGCCCAAGGAGCAAGAGGTTGCGCATGGCGCGACGATCAATTTGGACGCGGGCAAAACCCTGTGTTGGGCTGGAGCGACCCCACTTTTGCACACGGTTCCGTGGCCAAAGTGATGCTTGTGGTCGCTCCAGCCCACGAGGAGATTCCTTCCGATGTTTTGCCGCGTGTGTCGCCGAATTCTTAGACGAAACATGTGTAGGAAGAAGGGTGAATAAGGTGAAGACTGTAAGAATTACCCCCTGCACTTTCAAAACTGCCACTCCTTTGCCTAACGCTCGACCCACGGAATTCATTCTGAAGCGTTTTCCAACCACCACCTCTGCGAAAGTTACTGCGCAAAAAAGGGTAAATCGGGCGGGAGCGACCCCACTTTTTTGGCAGTCAATCCGCCCAAAAGCTTTGTCCGGGTCGCTCCCGCCCGTTGCTGCATTCCGGTGCGCATGTTTTTTCGCCAAGGGCGAAGCAGCCTCGCTCCTGGCCGTCAAATTCCCAAGTTCCGGTGAAGGGGACTTCACCACCCTACTTCACCACAACCTCACCTGCTACTTCACCCTTGATCGAGGACGGCATTACGGAAATCAATCAGATGAATCGTCCCGAAGAACGAAATTGTGCGCGGCCCAGACCGCGCCTGGGGCGGGAGCGACCCCACCCTTTGGCGCACGGTGCGTCACGGTTGCGGTGGGGTCGCTCCCGCCCTCACAGAAACTTCGTGTCCGCGTTTTGCGTGGTGGCATACACACACCCGAGAATTTGTCAGACAGGAGGTCTGACACTTTGTATGAAAACGAAAGGAGAAGCCCATTGGCTATATTGAAGTCACCACCTAAGCAGCCCAAAGCAGTCACCATCCAAGCGCGTGTCGAAGAATCGGTAAAGACTCAGCTTGAGCTCTATGCTGAGTTCATCGATGCTTCGCCGTCCTACGTGATCACCGAAGCACTGAAGTTGCTGTTCCGCAAGGACGACGATTTCAGACGATGGGCAGACCAACACGCAAACAACCACAACAATGGAAAAGCTAAAGGAGACGTTCTTGCGAAGGCCGTCTAACAAACATGAAGTCCCGTTCAACCCAATTCGGTGCGCGCGAGAACACAGCGTCCCCAAGACAGCATGCCCCGCGCTTTGCAGAAAATGCTCGCTCGAATGCAATTTGTATTGAAGAGGAGAACTCAGAAGTGGCGGAAGATTCCCTTCTAGCCGACGCGCTCGCGGAACGTAGCAAAAGCCGTCAGCATGCCACGTCACAACACGCGGCCACAGAGGGAGAAGGCAGGGCCCGTGCTGAGCGCTCGGCCCAAGCGTCCACACTCAAACCCTCACAAGGATCCAAGCCTGCCTTCGAAACCTTGATCGGCAGTCCCGAAGCGGCGAAATTGCTGGGCAACATTCACGTTAAGACCCTACAGCGCTACGCGCGGACTGGAAGTCTTCCCGGATACCAAATTGGCGGCCACTGGTATTTTCGTGTATCAGAGCTGGACGTATGGCTGCAAACTCGGATAAATTCAAATTGCCAACCCGATGACCGCGTGGATTTCACACAGGAGAAGACACAGTGAAATTCACACGGCAACGTTATCAGTCAGGAAGTTTGTCACGCGAAGTACGGAAGGCCGGCCCCGCGGTTTGGATTTTCCGTTGGCGCGAGAACGCAACGGAAGGAAGGGTCTACCGGAAGGTGGTTGTGGGTACCATCGAACAGTTCCCAACCAAGACAGCGGCAAAACGTGCCGTTGAAATATTTCGCTCCACGATCAACGCGGTCAAACCCGCTGTGCCCGTGACCTTAAGGCAATTGGTCAAGCACTATGAAGAGAACGAATTGCCAAGCAAGGCGTTCTCAACACAACGAACCTTCCAGACGTCGCTGAAGACTTGGGTTCTTCCGAAGTGGGGCGAATACAGGCTTTCAGACGTGCGCACAGTGGAAGTGGAAGGCTGGCTTCACCGCCTGCCACTTGCGAACGCGACAAAGGCGAAGATCAGAAACACCATGCACGTCATCTTTGCCCATGCCGGCCGCCACGAGTGGATTGCGACGAATCCTATGACGCTAGTGCGCCAGAGTGCGAAGCGTGAGAAGTTGCCCGACGTACTGGAGCTGGATGAACTCAAGAAGTTGCTGGCAGAGCTTGAGAACCCCGCCCGTGCGCTGGTCTTTCTGACTGCTGCCACGGGATTAAGGGTATCTGAAGCTTTGGGGTTGAAGTGGTCTGACGTTGACTTCGCCGCTGGTGAAATCCGGCTCAGCAGAGCCGTAGTTCATCAGCATGTCGGTGACATGAAGACAGAGGCTTCCCAGAAGCCCGTGCCTATGGATGGCGCGCTGCTCGACGCTCTGCAGGATTGGAGCAGACAGGCACCGTACCAGCAGATGGGTGACTGGGTGTTTGCTAGCCCGGATATGGACGGCAAACAACCGTACTGGCCAGAGACGCCGCTAAAGTGCTACGTGCATCCCGCTGCGAAGCGCGTAGGCATCACCAAGGCTCTGGGATGGCATTCCTTCCGCAGAACGTTCGCAACGCTTCTGAAAGGCGGCGGTGAGGACGTGAAGACGGTCCAAGAACTGATGCGGCACGCAAGCAGCAGATTGACGCTGGATGTGTACGCGCAGGCTCTCACCCCGGCTAAACGGGCAGCACATCTGAAGTTGGTTGGATTGATTCATCCAGCGGCAGAAACAGCAATTGGTCCTTCATGGTCCCGCGCTGAAGATGCAGTCGCTGTAAGTAGTTGAAATAATGGAGCGGCCTATCGGAATCGAACCGACACCTGAACCTTGGCAAGGTTCCGTACTACCACTATACTAAGGCCGCTCAACGACAGTTCTTTTTATAACATGCCCACGCGGCAGCGACAAGCCTTCCGTGGCTTCCCTTTCATCACCGACAAAATCTCGAAGTTTCCTTTTCAGGAAACCATCGTAACGCGCGCGGACTTCACTACTGGAGAACGTTTCTGCCGGTCGGCGAAGCGATCCGCCTTATCTTTGTCGGTGTACACGCGGCCGAACTTCTCCCCATCGGCGTAGTACACGGTCACCAGAAAGTGATGATGTTTGCGCCGCTTGTCCTTGCCAAAATTAGTTTTCTCTTTCTTTGGGGACTTTTTCGTTGGAGTTTTGGTCACAGAGGCCATCCCTGATTAGGTTGGTGGGTCACTGCATCCACTATCGCAGGGAAGCCCCACTCGCGCAAGTACCGCTATAGATAGTAACGCTGCATTTATTACAAGAAATTTAGGCAATGAAGGAATCTCGGAGCCCGTCCGATTTCGGTGTTACACGTGCTCGCTCCGCGCATCAAACTGATCAGCGAGCCAAACATGGAACCGACCGAGAGCCAATATGGACCACCCTCAAATGCCTGTTTTCACCCCAAAATGCGGGCAAATTCGCGGTTTTCTCTACTTTCGCCCCTAGCCGCCTCGAAACATTCTTTAAAAGAAGTTGCCACCCATGAAACTTTTCCCACCTTTTTTCGTCTTAACTGGTGAGGGTAACGATAAGCTGAATGTGGCGGAGATTGAACATGATTATGACAATTATGAAACACCCGCCCCTCGTGGAAGACCTGCGAAATCATTCGCAGGAGCAGATTGCTGAATTGCGCATGCTGCTTCAGTCCGGTGCTCCTTCGCGGCCAGATCCGCGGCGACCCGGCTTCTTTGAAGTCGAAGGGCGTTCAAATATTTATTACGTTTTCAAATATCCTACGGGAACGAAAGTAATGCTGCTTGGCATTTGGGACCGCGAAAGCGATCCTGTAGCGGAGCTCGTGGCCTGCACCTGTCCTGCCGCGTAATTTTCGAATTTCTCCTGAGAGCGTAAAAATCTGAGAAGCGCTCCGGCCCAGCCGGGGCGCTTTTTAGTCTTTTTTCTCTTCGTCCAATTCCAACGATGCGGAGTTGACGCAGTAGCGCAACCCCGTCGGATTTGGGCCATCGTCGAAGACATGCCCCAGGTGCGCGTCGCAGCGGCTGCACTTTATCTCCGTGCGAGCCATGCCGTGGCTGGCGTCGGTCTCGGTCTCGACAGCCTCCTCGTTCGCCGGAGCGTAGAAGCTCGGCCACCCGGAGCCCGAGTGGTATTTGGTATCAGAACGAAACAACGGCTGGCCACAGCAGACGCACTTATATACCCCAGGCGCGTCCGTGTCCTCGTATTCCCCCGAAAACGGCGGCTCTGTTCCCCTCTGGCGGGTCACATAGTATTGATTCGACGTGAGTTGCTTCTTCCAAGCGGCCTCGTCCTTACGGATTTTTTCGTCCATGATTGTTCCTTGCTCTCTGCCTATTTGGCCTTTGCCTTGCTCTCTAAGGCTATCAGATTCGCTGAACTGGGCAGACGACGCAGCCCAGGCCGCGGATCGAGTCTGAACACACAGATTCTAACCTGAAAGCCGCAATGCCAGAAAAGCTCCAAAAGTCTGTCTCCGAAAAGCGCGTAGCCCGCAGAGCGAAGATTTCGCGGCCCGTCCGCGTCCGCCCTTCCGAGCCGCGCGACGATCACTTTGAAGACCTGCCCATCAGCGTAAACGTTTCGAAGACCGGCATCTATTTTACCACGCGCCAAAAGTCCTATTATCCTGGCATGCGCGTTTTCGTGACCTTTCCTTACTCCTCACCCCACGATCCCATGAACTGTGAGTATGTCGCACAAGTGGTTCGCGTGGAGAAGCTCGAGAACGAAAAGACCGGCGTTGCCGTTCATCTGCAGTTGAGCATGAACTTTAACGCTGGAGGAGCTTCACGCTCGGCCAGCCGGAACTGAAGCGTCTGCGCACCTTCAGGCTCACTCTAACCACTTCGAGAATTCCGCCATCCACAAGAAAAAAGCCGTTGTTGACACCGAACACGATTTTCTTTATTTTCTAAGAATGAACTCTCGGGCGCATCGCCACCACCATCATCACGGCCGTACGCCGCGCCCGATGAGGTGTGCATAGAGTTTCGCAACACAAAGCACTCATCGGCCCGCTGGCGCAGTAAGCCCCAGCGGGTTTTTTGTTTTTCGGCGGTTAGTTTTGGGAGGTAAGCACGTGGAATCCGTGAACATCGACTTCGACAAAGCAGGCGGGCTAGTTCCCGCCATTATTCAGGACCACCTATCCGGCGAGGTCTTAATGCTTGGCTTTATGAACTCCGTCTCGTTGGCTGAAACTCAACGCTCCGGCGAAGTCGTCTTTTTCAGCCGCTCGCGCAACAAGCTCTGGAAAAAGGGTGAGTCGAGCGGACACGTTCTCAGAGTCCGCGAACTCCGCGTCGATTGCGACGCAGATGCTCTGCTCGTCCGCGTCGAAGCAGTTGGACCCGGCGTGTGCCACGAAGGTTTTCGCAGTTGCTTTTTCCGCAAGCTGGAGGCTGATGGCACGGCGAATATCACCGAAGAGCGCACCTTTGCG
>Ga0210394_10005736_pt1 | contig 13803 bp, 9 predicted proteins | sample IncBWC12MmetaG_FD_160121 | JGI IMG/M metagenome (GOLD analysis project Ga0210394, IMG submission 160121) | Forest soil microbial communities from Barre Woods Harvard Forest LTER site, Petersham, Massachusetts, United States - Inc-BW-C-12-M | ecosystem: Environmental > Terrestrial > Soil >...
CGAGTGGGCCGAACAGGCAGTGCGCGGGGCGGCCACGCTAACCGCCAGCGAAGCGGCCCAGCAGCACGTGATCGATTTCGTCGCGACCGACGTGTCCGACCTGCTGGCCAGGGCGGATGGCCGCAACGTGCAACTGGGCGATCGCCCGGTGACCTTGCAGTTCCAGGGAGTGTATGTGCACGATTACGCGCCAAATGCGCGTTCGCGTTTCCTGGCGATCATCACAAATCCGACCATCGCCTATTTGCTGGTATTGGCCGGCATCGTCGGCCTGTTCCTGGAGGCGACACATCCCGGTGTGCTGTTGCCCGGCATCGCCGGTGGCATCTGTCTGCTCGTCGGCCTGTATGCGCTGCAGCTGCTGCCGGTGAACTACGCGGGTCTGGCGCTGATGGGGCTGGGCGTCGGCCTGCTGGCGGCCGAGGCAGTCACGGCGTCGGTTGGTGTGCTCGGCATCGGCGGAGTGATCGCATTCGCCGTGGGCTCGGTGATGCTGATGAATACCGGGGTGCCAGGCTACGGCGTCAATCTAGGCGTAATCGCCGGCATCGCGGTGTGCGCTACCGGGTTGCTGGCGTTGATCGTGCGGCTGGTGTTTCGTGCGCGTCAAGCGCGCCAGTTCATCGGGGATGAGGCGCTGCTGAATGAGGTGGCGGAGTTGCTGGAGCCGATCGCCGCGGGTGGCGAAGCCTGGGCCAGTGTGCATGGCGAACGCTGGCGGATACGCTGCGAGAGCGCGCTGCCGGCCGGCGCGCGTGCACGTATTGTACGTCGGCAGGGACTGCTACTCTGGGTTGCGCCAGTGTGAGGCCGCGGCCAGCGAATGCGCGCCCACCGAGTCCAGCAAGGCGATCTCGACAGCTTCACGAAGCGATACACAGGAGAGCTTGTCATGTTCACATTTGTCGGTGTATTGGTAGTACTAGGGGCAATGCTGCTGTTTGCCTCGGTTAAGGTCTTGCCGGAGTATCAACGCGGTGTGGTGCTGACGGTAGGCCGCTACACCGGCACCAAGGGTCCTGGGTTGGTGCTGCTGATTCCGGTGGTGCAGCGGATGATCAGGGTGGATCTGCGGATCACCGTGATGGACGTGCCGCCGCAGGACGTGATCTCGCGCGACAACGTGTCGGTGCGGGTCAATGCAGTGGTGTACTTCCGCGTCGTGGAACCGGACAAATCGGTGCTGCAGGTGGTGAATTTCTTGCAGGCCACCAGCCAGCTCGCGCAGACACGGCTGCGCTCGGTGCTCGGCCAGCATGAGCTGGACGAGATTCTGTCGCAGCGCGAATCGATAAACCGTACGCTGCAGACGATCCTCGACGAAGCAACCGATCCATGGGGCATCAAGGTCGCCAACGTCGAGATCAAGGACGTCGACCTCAACGATACCATGGTGCGGGCGATCGCGCGCCAGGCCGAGGCCGAGCGAGAACGCCGCGCCAAGGTGATCCACGCCGAAGGCGAGATGCAGGCCGCCGAGAAGCTGCGCGATGCAGCCGCAATGCTGTCGCAGCAGCCTCAGGCGCTGCAGTTGCGCTACCTGCAGACCGTGGCCGACATGTCCAGCAATGGGAAATCCTCAATCATCGTGTTCCCGCTGCCGCTGGATCTTATCAAGCCGCTGATGGAGGCGCTTCCGTCGAAGCTGAGCTGATCGCCGGCATCGCTCATGGACCCGTCTTGAACTTCTCCCAGACGCGGGTAATAGCACGGGTCTGATCGTCCGAATCCGCCAATTGCACCGTGAGTTTCGGCAGCATTTCCGGCGTAGGGTAGATTCCCGGATCACTCTTGACCGATGCGAGCGGTTGCGCCACTGCGTTGGCATTGGCGTAGCCTTTGAAGTTGGTGATTTCGCCGATGACTTCCGGCGTCATGACAAAGTTGATGAATGCATGGGCGCTCTTGGGATGCGGCGCATCCTTTGGGATCGCCAGCATATCGAACCAGAGAATGGTGCCTTCCTTCGGAATGCTGTACTTGATTTCGATGCCCTTATTGGCATCTTGCGCGCGGTCCCGCGCCTGCATGACATCACCATTGTAGGCCACCGCCACGCACAGATTGCCGTTGGCAAGCGCCTCGATATACTCCGAGGAATTGATGCTGCGGATGTAGGGCCTGATTAAAAGCACCGCTTCGCCTTGGGCCAGATCCTCCGGGTTCTGCGAGTTCGGATCCTTGCCCAGGTAACTGAAGACGGCGCGCATCATCTCCGCCGGCGAGTTGAGAACGCTAATGCCGCATTTGGCCACTTTCGACGCCACCTTGGGATCAAACACCATTCGCCAGCTGTCGAGCGGTGCGTCGGGCAGCAACTCCTTGACCATTTTTTCGTTGTAGCCAATGCCGTTGGTGCCCCACAAATAAATGACGCCGTGAGCATTGCCGGGATCGTGATTAGCGACCTTGGCCATTAGCTGCGCGTCCATATTCTTGAGGTTGGGCAGCTTTGCCTTGTCGAGCGGCTGATAGACGCCCGCCTTGATCTGTCGTTCGAAGTACGATGCCGTGGGCATCACGATGTCGTAGCCGCCACCGCCCGCAAGCAGCTTGGCCTCCAAAGTTTCATTGGTGTCGTAGTAGGCAGCGTTTACCTTGATGCCGGTCTGCTTCTCGAACCTTGGCAGCGTTGTCGGTGCAAGATAATCGGACCAGATGTATAGGTTCAGGACCTTCCCGGCATCAGCGGCGCCGCCCGAGTGCGCCGCCGATTCCGATTTGTCGCCCCCGCAAGCGCTCAACAGCAGCCCGCATCCCAGCGCCAAAATCACCGTCCGACTTACGCTGAACATAGGACACCCCTCATCAGTTCCGCGAGCGCTAGTTATATCGCAGCCGGCGCCAGTCCGACAGAGCCTTTTGCTCGCTGAACGTTCAGCAGCAGGTGCGATAGAGCAGGGCGAGCGGCCCCAACGCGAAGCCAACCCTTGCAGCGGCGGAGACAGTTGACGCGGGTCCCATCCAATGAGTATGGTCCGGACCGCGGGTGAGACGGTCCCGCCATGTCTTCCTTCTACACCATCGGTAAGGAACGGAAATGACAAAAAGACAATCTGTGGTTCGCAAAATTGTCGTCGGACTCGTTGCCGCGGCATTGACATCGTGTGCGAGCACATCCGGCCAAGCGGCGAGCGCGCCCGTGGATCCCGGAGTGCGTGGCGGTGCGCCGGGTGCTGGCACTGCCCTTAACGGCCTGAGCGCGGACGAGAATGCGTTCTTCCAAGATGGGCTCGCCAGGTTTGCCGAAATTGAGTCCGTGAGCGGAGCGCAAAACAATGGACTCGGGGCTCGCTTCAATTCCAATAGCTGCCTGTCATGCCATGCGCAGCCGAGTGTCGGCGGATCCAGCCCTGCAGCTAACCCGGCCATCGCGATCGCAACGCTAAATGGGGCAAAGAATGCCGTGCCATGGTTCATTACGCAAAAAGGTCCCATCCGCGAGGCACGCTTTAAGCGAAATCCTGACGGAACCAACGACGGCGGTGTTCACAACATATTCGTCATCACCGGTCGCAGCGACGCCGCGGGTTGCAACATCGCTCAACCGAACTTCCTACCTGCTGGAAACCCATTGACTGGCCAGAATGGGAATCCGAATATCGTCTTCCGCATCCCTACGCCTGTTTTTGGTGCCGGCCTCATCGAGGCGATACCCGATTCGGCGATTCTCACCAATATGAATGCGAACTCGAATATTAAGAAGCCGATGGGAATTTCTGGACACCCGAATGCGCACCTGAGTGGCAATGCAAACCACAGCGCCAACGACGGGACCATCACTCGCTTTGGATGGAAGGCGCAGAACAAGTCCCTCCTGATGTTCGCCGGCGAGGCATACAACGTTGAGATGGGGATCTCGAACCAGTTGTTCCCGCAGGAGCGCGATGAAACACCGGGCTGCCTCTTTAACCCCACACCGGAGGACACGCTAAATTTCACGACGCCCTCGGCGTCCACCCCGAATCAAAATACTGCTGTGGTGTCAGACATTGAGGCGTTTGCCGACTTCATGCGCATGCTGGCCCCACCAACCCCCGCTCCTGATACGCCGTCCATCGTGAATGGACGGGCCGCTTTCGTGACCGCAGGCTGCGCCTTCTGCCATACGCAGTCATTCACCACGGGCAAGGCGATCGCAAGCGGATCGTCGAACCGCCCGAGCGTCGCCCTATCCAATCAACCGGTACGCCTCTGGTCGGACCTTATCGTCCACCATATGGGAGAGGGTTTGGCGGACGGCATCACGCAGGGTGGCGCAGGCCCTGATGAGTTTCGAACCGCTCCGCTCTGGGGTGTTGGGCAGCGCATATTCTTCTTGCACGACGGACGAACCACGGATCTGGTCAAGGCAATCGAGGCTCATAGAGGTCGTGGCAGCGAGGCAAACACGGTCATCGATCATTTCAATCGGTTGAGCGTCAAGCAGCAGCAAGACATCATCAATTTCTTGCGCTCGCTTTGAGTGCCGCCAGCGCTGCGCCGAGCAGTGATGCTACAGAGCAGGGCGAGTGGCGCCAGGCACTACGCGAGGCCAAGCTGCCGATACAATCAAATCACTGCTCCCGCTTGTAAATCTTTCCCTCCTTCATCACGAAGCGAACATGTTCGAGTTCACGAATGTCGGCGATCGGATCACCGTTCACCGCGATGATATCCGCGGATTTTCCCGGGGTAATCGAACCGAAAAGTTCGGAATGACCGATGAGGTCGGCAGCATTCACGGTTGCCGCCTGAATTGCCTGCATCGGGGTCATTCCGTACTTGACCATGAAGGCAAACTGACGGCCGTTGATCCCATGAGGACAAACGCCTGCATCTGTGCCAAATGACATCTTGACCCCGGCGCGAACGGCCTTGGTAAAGTTGCGACGCTGCGCTTCGCCCAAGCCCGCATCGTGCGCGAGGAAGTCGGCAGGTGTGGCAGGATCCGACTGGATGCATTCTTCGTCGTAAATGTCCATATCCAGATACGTGCCGTGTTGTTTCGCGAGGGCAATTCCCTCGTCATCGATGAGAGTGGCGTGTTCGACGGACGCGACGCCTGCGCGGATTGCATTCTTGATGCCATCCGCGTCGTGCGCGTGAGCCTCGACGCGCAGGCCGAAGTTGGCAGCTTCCTTCACGGCGGCCTCGATTTCTTCCGGCGTGAATTCGATGGACTTCGCATTACTGCCATGCGTGAGAACCGCGCCGGTCGTCAGAATCTTGATGTGATCGGCGCCAAGATGTGCGAGTTCGCGCACCACTCTGCGCACCTCCCAGGGACTGTTGGCGATGCCGTAGCGAAGATCCAACGGCAGCTCGATGTCCTTGGCCAGCCCGGTCATCGCGCCCGCTCCCTCGCTGATCGTCACATACGCGCCCGCGACATACATGCGCGGCCCGATAAAGATTCCTTTGGCAATGGCGTCGCGCATGGCGACATCATTGAAGGCGCGGTATACGCCCACGTCGCGCACCGTGGTAAAGCCGGCGAGCAGCGTGACACTCGCATTCGGGATGGCTGCATAAGCGGTCTCGGCTGCAGTCAGGCGCAGCGAAACCAGGGGCTCAGCGCCGTGCAGGTCGGCCAAGTGAGTGTGACAGTCGACGAGCCCCGGCAGCACCGTCATCTTCGACAGATCGATGATGCTGGCGCCATCGGGTATCGTTAAGTTGGAGCCAACCGCTTCGATTTTGGCGCCGCGCACCAGGATGATTTGATTCGCCAGTGTATGTCCGGTCTGTACATCGATGAATTTGCCGGCGCGGATGGCCGTGACGCTCGCCGGCGCTGCCGAGTCGGACTGCGCTGGACAAATGGCTGGCGCCAAGGCCAAACACACCCATTGGATAAATATTTTTTTCACGAGTGTCCTTGAGAGCGCCGCCTGATTAGCGGACCGAAATTATTGCACGAATCACAGTAGGCTTTGTGGGCGGCAAGATCGGCCTTAAGTTCGAGACAGCGCGCTACCCACGGCGCGCGTCAATCCAACGACAATCTCTTCCAATTCTACATCCGTAGCGTTGTACGGAGGCGCAATAATAATGGTGTCGCCGTCGATGCCATTGACATTGCCGGAACAGGGGTAGCATATGAGCCCGTGCGCGAACGCAGATGCGCCGATCGCGAAACTCAGTGCGCGGTGTTTCGGAAACGGCGCTTTGGTATGTCGATCGCGTACCAGCTCTATGCCGATGAAATAGCCGCGCCCGCGGACATCACCCACCTCTTCGAATTTCGACAGTGCATGACGTATTGCCTCCTGAAGCGACGCGCCCGCGAACCGAACACGCGCCAGAAGGCTGTCGCGCTCGATGATGCGCTGCACGGCCAAGCCGGCCGCGCAAGCCGCTGTGTGACCGCTGAAGGTGTGCCCGGTCATGTACGCTCCATGTTCAGCGCGGATCGGTGCCGCGATTCGTGGTGCGATGAGAGCAGCGCCCAACGGGATGTAGCCCCCGGCGAGACCCTTGGCAATTGCCATGACATCCGGAACGACGTTGTCGTGCTCCAAAGCGCGCCAGGTGCCGCTGCGCCCTGATCCGCACATGACCTCGTCTGCGATCAGCAGCACATCGTACTTGGTGCACACGGCCTGAACGGCCGTTGCATAGCCAGCGGGCGCCGGCACCACGCCGCCGGCCGCACCGACGATCGGCTCGAATATGAAGGCAGCGACGTTCTCGGGCCCCAGCGATTGAATTGTCGTGTCCAGCTCCGCGGCAAGATGCTGGGTCAGCGCGTCGCTCGCGACACCCTCTGGAGGTCGGTAGGCATTGGCCGCGGAGACGAAGGTGACTTCGAGCAGACTGCCTTCAAACGCGCGCCGGCGCTCCGTGAAATCGGAAACCGATAATGCACCCAAGGTATTGCCGTGCCAGGAGCGTTTGCGCGCCAGGAAGCGACGTTTTTTCATGAGTCCCCGGGCGGCATGATATTGCAGGGCGATTTTCAGGGCGGATTCGACGGCTTCCGATCCGCTGCTGGTATACACGATGTCCTGGAAGCAGCCGCCGCAAAGGCGCAGAACCGTGGCGGTCAAGTCATCCATGGCAGCGCTCGTGAATAAGTACCGGTAACCATGGGCGACGTGATTCAACTGTTCGGTAATGGCGGCATTGACTTCAGGGTGGCCGTGCCCGAGGCTGAATACCGCCGGGCCACCGGAGCCGTCGAGGTAGCGTTTGCCGCTTTCATCGAATAGGTAGCTGCCCTCGCCGCGAGCAATTCGCGGCAATCCTGCGATCCCAAATCCGCTGGCGCGACTCGTCACGTAGGTTGATCCTCCTTACTATGTGAGAATATATCGCATGGGGTCTGTGGATTTGCCAGTTCGCACGTGTCCCCGATCTTGTGAACTTGATATAGAGTCATGATGAACAATGCCACGGAATCGACTGGGACATTGGAAGTCGCCCTATCACATACCCGGCGATTGCTCGAGACAGACGCCGCAATGGCAGCCGAGCAGGCGGGCGAAATCCTCAAGGTCGCGCCCAATCACCCGATGGCGATGCTGCTTCTGGGGGTTGCGCGGCGCAAGACCGGCGAGCCCGAAGCGGCGCTGCAATCGCTGCAGCCGCTGGTGGCAGCACAGCCGGCGTGGGCGATAGCGCACTACGAACTGGGACTTGCCCTGGAGGATAGCGCTCAGCCCGTAGCCGCGCTGGCGGCATTGCGCCGGGCGGTGGCGCTGCGGCCGAATATGCCCGATGCGTGGCGCGCGATCGGCGATAACCTGACCGTGAGCGGCGATTTGCAGGGCGCGGACGCTGCCTACGCACAGCATATCAAGGCCTCAACTCAGGATCCGAAACTTCTGGTCGCGGCCTCCGCGCTTGTTGAGGGGCGTATCGCGCAAGCGGAGGCATTGCTGCGCGCGCATTTGAAACAGCACCCGACGGATGTTGTTGCGATCCGCATGTTGGCCGAAGTCGCCGCCCGTCTAGGCCGCAACGCTGACGCAGAATCGCTGCTGGAGAGTTGTTTGGAGCTGGCGCCCAGTTTCAGCGCTGCCCGCCATCAGTATGCCATCGTGCTTCACCGGCAAAATAAATCCGCGGCCGCCCTCAGGCAGATCGACGAACTGGCGAAATTCGACCCGCACAATGCGACACATCGAAATCTGAAGGCCGCGGTGCTGGTCAAAATCGGCGAATACCAACAATCCATCGAGATTTATGACGAGGTTCTGGCGGCTCATCCTGAGCACCCGAAACTCTGGTTGAGCTACGGCCATGCACTGACCACTGCAGGACGTGACCAGGATAGTGTCGCAGCCTATCGAAAAAGCATTCAATTGGCGCCCCACTTCGGCGAGGCCTATTGGAGCCTCGCAAACCTGAAGACCTTTCGCTTCAGCGCCGAAGAAGTGCAGGCCATGCAATCGCAGCTCGGACGCGCCGATTTGGCGGAAGAGGACCGCTATCATTTCGACTTTGCGATGGGCAAAGCCCTCGAAGATGATGGGAACTATTCGAACTCGTTCACTCATTATAAGAGCGCCAATGAGTTGCGACGCTCCCGCGTGAATTACGACGCCGATGAAATGGCCATATTTGTGCGGGAGTCGAAGCTGTTGTTCAATCAGGAGTTCTTTGATGTCCGCGCAGGCTGCGGAGCGCCGTCCGCGGACCCCATCTTTATCGTCGGCATGCCGCGGGCGGGCTCCACGTTGATCGAGCAGATTCTGGCGAGCCATTCGAGCGTAGAAGGCACCATGGAATTGCCGGACATCATTTCGTTGGCGGCATCGTTGAGCGGCAAGAAAGTACCCAATGCCAAGCCTCGATATCCGTCCATTCTCGGCGATTTGAGCGCCGCCGCCTGCCGCGAGCTCGGGGAGCGTTACCTTTCGGATACTAGGATTCAGCGCAAGACCGCTAAACCGTTCTTCATTGACAAGATGCCCAATAACTTCCTGCACATCGGGCTTATTCAGCTGGCGTTGCCCAATGCCAAGATCATTGACGCCCGCCGACACCCCATGGCCTGCTGTTTTTCATCCTACAAACAGCAGTTTACGGAAGGCCATCGCTATTCCTACAGCCTCGTAGACATCGGCCGCTTCTACCGCGACTATGTGGAGCTGATGGATCACTTCGATCGCGCGATTCCGGGCAAGGTGCACCGCATTTACTACGAGAACATGATCGACGACACCGAAGCAGAGGTCCGGGGCCTTTTATCGCATTGCGGATTCCCTTTTGAAGGCGCGTGTCTGCGTTTCTATGAGAATCAACGGCCGGTGAGAACTCCTAGCTCCCGGCAAGTCCGACAACCCATCTATCGCGAGGGGGTCGAGCATTGGCGCCACTACGATGAGTGGCTGCAACCGCTTAAAGATGCGCTGGGCGACGTACTCGAACTCTATCCCGACACGCCGCGCTTTTAACGCAGGCGCTTTTAACGCGGCCCGAATTATGGGATAACACTTAAAGGGGGGAGATGGCATGCTAAAAAAAATCGAGGGGATGAATCATGACTCGAAGTCGAAAGCGGAAACTTGCGCGAAATCGCGCCAAATGGGCCGGCATGCCGTTGGCCTCTGCCTTGATCGCCGGCGGCGGCGTAGCGCACGCGGCGGATGTTGGTGATACGGGGACACTTGAGGAAGTCATAGTAACTGCGCAGAAACGCTCGGAAGACCTGCAGAAGGTCCCCATCAGTTTGCAGGTTTTGAGCGGTACGGATCTCGAGCAGCACAACGTCAGTAACTTCGATGATTTCGTCAAGCTCTTACCGAGCGTGAGCTATCAGTCACTGGGCCCTGGGCAAGCGCAGGTTTACTTTCGAGGCATTGCCAGCGGGAATGACGGCCTGCACGCGGGATCCTTGCCGGCAACGGGTGTGTATCTGGACGAAATTCCGGTTACCACCATCGGAAACACCCTGGACGTGCATATCTACGATATCGCACGCGTGGAAGCGCTCTCAGGTCCTCAAGGCACGTTGTATGGCGCAAGTTCCCTCTCCGGCACTTTGCGTATCATCACCAACAAGCCCGATCCAAGCGCTTTTTCTGCCTCTTACGACGTAAAGGCGGACAAGTACGGCAAGGGCGGCGGCGGCGGCGAATTCGAAGGCTACGTCAACATTCCGCTCGCGGAGAACATCGCGGTCCGACTGGTGGGCTTTTACGATTACACCGGCGGGTACATCAACAATGTGCTGACCACGGACACATTCTTACTCGGTGTGCCCGCGGCCGGCATCCCCAATACCCCCCAGTCCTACAGCAATGCGGCCAACGCGGAGCAGCACTTCAACCCGGTGCAAACCTACGGCGGCCGCGGCGCGCTTAAAGTCGATCTGAATGATACATGGTCGGTCATGCCGCAGGTTCTGTGGCAGAGCCAAAGGGCCGAAGGCAACTTCTCATTCGATCCCGCCAAGGGGGACCTGAATGTGGGGGACTTCGGACCCGAACTCAACGAGGATAAATGGTATCAATCCGCGCTCGCGATCCAGGGAAAAATCGCGAACTTCGATATCCTCTATTCCGGCGGATGGTTCGAACGCGACGTCCACAATATCGTCGACTATACGGGGTATTCGGTTGCCTACGATGCGCTGGCGCAGCTGCCCGGGGCCACTTACAACGCGGTTCGGTATGTCAATTGTGCCGCAGGGAGCCCTAGCGACGTGCCGCCTTGCGCCGGCGGCGGGTTTACCTTGGCCAATCCGACTCAATTCGTGAACAACCATGATAGATACACCAAGCAGAGCCAAGAACTGCGCATTCAGTCGCCGGTTGACTATCGATTCCGAGGGACCTTCGGGCTGTTCTATCAGCGCCAAACCGACAACATTCGCGCGGCATTCCAAACGAATGATCTGCCCACCTATTACACCGTTGACGGATCGCCCAACATCATTTATTTGAGCCAGCAGGACCGCACCGACCGCGACTATGCGGTTTTCGGCGATGCGACTTTTGATGTGACCTCACAGTTCAAGATCAGCGCCGGCATCCGGCAATTCTGGGTGGACAATACGCTGTATGGCTTCTTCGGTTTCAACCACGGCCTAAGCGGCGAGGGTAGCTGCAATCCGCCGGTGAGCGCAGCGACCATCGTTCCCAACTATTGGCCTTGCATCAATACCAACAAAAAAGTCGTTGAAAATGGCGAGACACACCGCGTCAATCTGACCTATCAGATCGATCCGGATCATATGGTGTATGGCACCTACTCCACCGGCTTCCGGCCGGGAGGCAACAACCGGCGGGTGGAAGTGGCGGCTTACAACGACGACACCCTGAGCAATTTCGAGATTGGCTGGAAAACCGCTTGGTTTGATCAACGTCTGCGCGCCAACGGTGCGGTATTTTACGAAAAGTGGAATGACGTGCAGCTTTCGGTCACCGGCGCGAACGGCATCACTTCAATCGTGAATGTCGGCAATGCCTCGGTGAAGGGCGCCGAGTCCCAGCTCGAGTGGCTGCCCATCGACAGCCTCTCGATCTCGGCTTCCGCGACCTACGTCAACGCGCGCACGACGCAAAATTTCTGCAACGTCGATCAAGTGACCGAGGAAGTTACTCACGATTGCCCCAACCCCAACGCACCTTCTGGCACGCAATTGCCCGTGACGCCCAAGATCAAGAGCGCCGCGACCGCACGCTACAAATTCAATGTGGCTAGCTACCAGAGTTTCGTGCAGGGAACGGTTATCCACCAAGGCACCTCCACGTCTCAACTGGACGTTGCAAAAAACGCGTTGATGGGAGACTTGCCGAAATTCACGACATTTGATTTGTCGGGTGGCACCGGCCTGAATAACTGGAAGGTCGAAGCATTCATCGAGAATGTGTTTGACAAGCGCGGACAACTGGGTCGCATCAACCAATGCGCCAATGATTATTGCTATCAGAATTATCGCGTATATCCGATTAAGCCGATGCAATTCGGAGTCAGGTTTGGCCAGAAGTTCTGATACCGCCGCCGCTGGAGAATCGGCATCATATGAGCGCAGTTAAAATCGCCGCTCTGGCGCTGATCGCAGCCGGCATCCTGGGCTTGGTATACGGTGGCCTCACTTACACCAAGGTGACCCATGAAGCGAAGATTGGCCCGATCGAGTTGGCAGTGAAAGAGAAGGAGACGGTCAATATCCCGGTTTGGGCCGGCGTTGCAGCGATAGTGCTCGGCGCCGGGTTGCTGCTGGTGGGCAACCGCAAATCCTAGACCGCGGTTTGATGGCGACGTGACTCGCTCGAAGCTGAGTTATCTTTTTACGTTGCGGCCCCGCTGTGACATAACGTATCTCAGCCTGCGACAGGCGGCTTAAATTCACACCGGCGGCGTTGCGCCGCATCGACTATCCCACGAGTATTGCCGACAGGTGCGGATAGTTAGACGTTGGGCGAATACGACCCCACTACGGCCTCAAGCGATGAGCCAAGGAACCGTCCAGCACCTGCGGAGGACGAGGAGAAGATGAGAGACACGTTGAAAATCTTTCTGGCGAAGTGGCGTCTGGATGATACGGTGGGGGTGAAGCCGCTCCTGCTGCCGCTCCAGGATAACGGCGATGTGGCAAAAATGTTGAGCGAGCGCCAATCGGGTTTTTCCTATGTGTACGAGGAAGAAACTCGCGTTGGCCGCTACATCGCAAGCGACGGCGCCACCGTCATGGGCTTTAAGGTCATCGGCGTATCTCGGCAAGAAGCGGCATCCATTGCCATCGAGTGTCGGCGTATTGCAATTTGGGACATGTACGAGTTTCGGAAGGCTGCTGACCGAGCACTTGGGACCGAAACCAACGTCTAGTGCATCAGCGCCGGCGGATCTGTACGCATCAGGCAGACGGTCGCGGGCCATCTCGCCAACGCAGGCGCTACCCATCGGCGTCAAGGTGACCAAGGGCCAATAACGAGGATCGAGAGCGCAGCGCCACTATCGTGCTCCCGTACGGACCCCTCGTTCAGGAGAAATTCCGTGGCCGATCAATCCGATAAAGTCTCGCGCACGATTCTGCCCATTCCCGATCGTGAGCATGTGGGCCTGACGACCTACGACGCCAAGGACCCGGACACCAAGTTTCCGCCGATCGAACCTCTGCGGCCGCCAAAGGGCGCGCCCAATGTGCTGATCGTGCTCCTCGACGACGTGGGTTTCGCAGCTTCCAGCGCGTTCGGCGGGGTCATCAACACGCCCACCGCGGAACGATTGGCGAAGGGCGGGTTGAAGTTCAACCGTTTCCATACCACCGCTCTTTGCTCGCCGACGCGCCAAGCGATGTTGACCGGGCGCAATCACCACTCTGTGAATATGGGCGGCATCTGCGAGATCGCGACTTCGGCCCCCGGTTACACCTCGGTACTGCCAAAGGACAAGGCGACATTGGCGATGACGCTCAAGCTCAATGGCTACTCGACCGCGCAATTCGGCAAGTGTCACGAGGTGCCGGTGTGGGAAACCAGTCCAATGGGACCCTTCGATCAGTGGCCGACCGGCGGCGGCGGCTTTGAATATTTCTACGGCTTCCTTGGAGGAGAGACCAATCAGTTTTACCCGGCCATCTATGAGGGCACGACGCCCATCGAGCCCGATAAGACCCCCGAGGAGGGCTATCACTTCACCGAGGACATGACCAACAAAGCGCTCAAATGGATGCGCCAGCAAAAGGCGCTGATGCCGGACAAGCCTTTTTTCATGTACTTCGCACCGGGCGCTTGCCATGCCCCGCACCACGTGCCCAAGGACTGGCTCGACAAGTACAAGGGCAAGTTCGATCAGGGTTGGGACAAGCTGCGCGAGCAGATCTTCGCCCGCCAGAAGGAGCTTGGGGTTATTCCGGGCAATGCCGAT
>Ga0210394_10005737_pt1 | contig 13800 bp, 10 predicted proteins | sample IncBWC12MmetaG_FD_160121 | JGI IMG/M metagenome (GOLD analysis project Ga0210394, IMG submission 160121) | Forest soil microbial communities from Barre Woods Harvard Forest LTER site, Petersham, Massachusetts, United States - Inc-BW-C-12-M | ecosystem: Environmental > Terrestrial > Soil >...
CTTCGGGTGATGGACCTTCAGCCCCTCCTTGATGATTTCGGCGACCGACATGCGCGGCGACAGCGAGCCGTAGGGGTCCTGGAACACGATCTGCATGTCGCGGCGGTACGGCAGCATCTCCTTGAAACGAAGGTTCTGCAGCTCGTTGCCCATGAACACGATGGAGCCTTCCGACGAGATCAGCCGCAAAATCGCGCGCCCCAGCGTCGACTTGCCGGAGCCAGATTCACCGACGATGCCGAGCGTCTCGCCCTGGTGCAGCTTGATGCTGACGCCGTCGCAGGCTTTGACATGGCCGACCACCTTGCGCAGCACGCCGCGGGTGAGCGCGAACCAGACCTTGACGTGCTCGGCGTCCAGCACCACCGGCGCGTCGGGTTGCAGCGGCGCCGGATCGGGTTTTGGCTCGGCGGCGAGCAGCGCCTGGGTATAGGGATGCTCGGGCGCCGCAAAGACGCGCGACACCGTGCCTTCTTCGACGATCTTGCCGTCCTTCATCACGCAGACGCGGTCGGCGAGCTTGCGGACGATGCCTAGATCATGGGTGATGAACAGAAGCGACATGCCAAGCCGCTTCTGGATGTCCTTCAACAGCGCGATGATCTGGGCCTGCACCGTGACGTCGAGCGCGGTGGTTGGCTCGTCGGCGATCAGCAAATCGGGCTCGTTGGCGAGCGCCATGGCGATCATGACGCGCTGGCGCTGGCCGCCGGAGAGCTGATGCGGATAGCTCGAGAGCCGCGACTGCGGATCCGGAATGCCGACCTGGGTCAAGACTTCGAGGGTGCGGGCGCGCGCCGCGGCGCCGGTCAGCCCGCGATGCAGCAGCAAAATCTCGCCGATCTGCTTCTCGATGGTGTGCAGCGGATTGAGCGAGGTCATCGGCTCCTGAAAAACGATCGTGATGTCGTCGCCGCGCACCTGCCGGATGTCGCGCTCGGCCAGGCGCAGGAGATCGCGTTCCTTGAAGACGATCTCGCCGGATGGATGCCGCGCCGCCGGGTAGGGCAGGAGTTTGAGGATCGACAGCGCCGTGACCGATTTGCCGGAACCGGATTCGCCGACCAGCGCCAAGGTTTCGCCCTTGGCGATATCGAACGAGATATGGTCGACCGCGAGCGTCTCCTGGCCGCCGCTGCGGCGGAAGGCGATGGAGAGATCGCGGACGGAGAGCAGCGGTCCGGCGGTCATGCGTAGGTCTTTCGCGGATCGAAGGCGTCGCGCACCGCCTCGCCGATGAAGATCAACAGCGACAGCATCAGCGCCACGGTGAAGAAGCCGGTCAGGCCGAGCCACGGCGCCTGCACGTTGGCCTTGCCTTGCGACAGCAATTCGCCGAGCGAAGGCGAGCCCGGCGGCAGGCCGAAGCCGAGGAAGTCGAGCGCGGTCAGCGTCATCACCGACGACGACATGATGAACGGCAGAAACGTCATGGTCGCCACCATGGCGTTCGGCAGCAGGTGGCGGAACATGATGACTCTGTTGGACACGCCGAGCGCGCGCGCCGCCTGGATATATTCGAAATTGCGGCCGCGCAGAAACTCGGCGCGCACCAAGCCGACCAGGCGCACCCAGGAAAACAGCAAGAGAATGCCGAGCAGCACGAAGAAGCCCGGCACCAGCACCGAAGATATGATCAGGAGCAGATATAGCTCCGGCACCGACGTCCATATTTCGATGAAGCGCTGGAACAAGAGATCGGTCCAGCCGCCGAAATAGCCCTGCACCGCCCCGGCCGCGACACCGATGACCGACGACACGATGGTCAGCACCAGGCCGAACAGCACCGACAGCCGGAAGCCGTAGATGAGGCGCGCCAGTACGTCGCGGCCCTGATCGTCGGTGCCGAGCCAGTTGTATTCCAGCTTGCCGCAGCGCCCGTAGCCGTTCTTGGCGGCGAAATCGCAATCCTTCTGGTTCAGCATCCAGGTCGGCTTCGACGGAAACGCCGACGGCGGATTGTCGTTGATGGTCTTGTAGGAGAACTTGATCGGCGGCCAGATCTCGATGGCGTGATGTTCGTCGAGGAACGTCTGCAGGTGCGGGTCGCGGTAATCGGCCGCGGTGCCGAGATCGTCGCCGAATTCGGTGTCCGGATAGGTGAAGATCACCGGGAAGTAAGTCTTGCCGTCGTAGTGGATGAACAACGGCTTGTCGTTGGCGATGAATTCGGCGAACAGCGTGACCACGAACAGCACGAGGAAGAACCACAACGACCAATAGCCGCGCCGGTTGGCCTTGAAATTGTACCAGCGCCGGATGTTGATCGGCGACAATTCAAAACGGATCCGCGGCGCCAGCCCAAGCGGTCCGGCCGGCTCGACGTCGGGCGTCAATGCCGGCAGCGGGGCGGCAGGGTCGCGAGGCCTGTCGACGACGTCGTCGATGGTGGTCTTGACGTCCACTTCAGACCTCCCGCGTCTCGAAATCGATGCGCGGATCGATCCAGGTATAGGTCAGGTCGGAAATCAGATTCACGACCAGGCCGACGAGGGCGAAAATGTACAGATTGGCGAACACCACCGGATAGTCGCGATTGAGCACGCTTTCGAAGCTGAGCAGCCCCAGCCCGTCGAGCGAGAATATGGTCTCGATCAGCAGCGAGCCGGCAAAGAACGCGCTGACGAAGGCGGCCGGAAAGCCGGCGATTACCAGCATCATGGCGTTGCGGAAAATGTGGCCGTAGAGCACCTGGGTTTCGGAGCAGCCTTTGGCGCGCGCGGTCAGCACATATTGCTTGCGCAATTCCTCGAGGAACGAGTTCTTGGTGAGCAGCGTCATGGTGGCGAACGCGGCGAGACCCATCGATATGATCGGCAAGGTCAGGTGCCAGAAATAATCGAGAATCTTGTGCCACAGCGGAAATTGCGCCCAGCCGTCGGAGGTGAGCCCGCGCAGCGGAAAAATCTGGAAGAACGAGCCGCCGGCGAACAGGATGATGAGCAGGATCGCGAACAAGAACCCGGGGATGGCGTAGCCGATGATGATGACGCCGGAGGTCCAGGTGTCGAACGGCGAGCCGTCGCGCACCGCCTTGCGGATGCCGAGCTGGATCGAGATCAGGTAGCTCAACAGGGTCATCCAGATGCCGAGCGATATCGAGACCGGCAGCTTCTCCTTGATGAGCTGGATCACGGTGACGTCGCGGAAATAGCTCTTGCCGAAATCGAAGCGCACATAGTGGCCGAGCATGATGAAAAAGCGCTCATAGGCCGGCTTGTCGAAGCCGAACTGCTTTTCCAGGCTCTTGATGAATTCAGGGTCAAGCCCTTGGGCGCCGCGATATTTCGAATTGATGTCGCCCTGGGGGCCTTGCATGCCGCCGCGTGCGCCGAAGTCGCCGGAGGAGCCGGAAATGCGCGAGGTCGCCCCGGTATCGCTGCCGGAGAGCTGCGCGATGACGCGCTCCACCGGCCCGCCGGGGGCGAATTGCACCACGACGAACGACACCAGCATGATCCCGAAAATCGTGGGGATCATGAACAGAATGCGGCGGATGATGTATGCGGTCATTTTGATCCGGCCGATATTTGTACGGAACTACGCGCTCGCTCGCAAGAAGCGGTATAGCGCGGCCCGCTACCCAGGCTTTACGTTTTTCGCTGTCTTGCCGGTGTCATACCACCAGGTATCGGGAATGCCGCGGAGGTAGCGCGGCTGCGCCGCGGGGCGGCCGAAAACGTCCCAATAGGCAATCCAATGGGAGGCCTTGTACCATTGCGGAATCCAGTAGCGGCCGGCGCGGATGACGCGGTCGAGCGCGCGGCAGGCGGTGGTCAGCTCCGGCCGCGTCTGCGCGGCGATGATGGCGTCGATCAGGGCGTCGACTGCCGGATTGGCGATCCCGGCAAGGTTATTGGAACCTTTCAGCGCCGCGGCCTGCGATGAGAAGAACGTGCGCAGCGAATCGCCCGGCGTCGCCGAAAAGCTGAAGCGGTCGACGGTGATGTCGAAGTCGAAGCCGTCGCGCCGGGCGCGGTATTGCACCGGATCGACGACGCGCACGGTGGCGTCGATGCCCAGCGTGCCGAGGTTTTTAACGAACGGCCCGTGATGCGGCTCGAACGTCGGTTCGTCGATCAGGAATTCGATTGCGATGCGCTCGCCGTTCGGCAGCACCCGCTTGCCGTCGGCGATGACACAGCCGGCGTCGTTGAGAAGTTGCGCGGCCTTGCGCAACTGCGCGCGATCCTGGCCGGAGCCGTCGGACACCGGCGGCAAGTACGGCTCGCCGAACACTTCGGGCGGTAGCTTGTCGCGGAACGGCGCGAGCAGCGCGATCTCCTCGGCGTTCGGTGGGCCTTTCGCCATCATGTCCGAATTCTGAAACACCGATACCGTTCGCTCGTAGGAGCCGTACATGACCGTCTTGTTGGTCCATTCGAAATCGAAGGCATCGATGAGTGCCTCGCGCAGCCGCGCATCGGCGAATTTTTGCCGCCGCGTATTGATGAACCAGCCCTGCGCACCCGACGGCGTATCGTCGGGCAGCACGTCGCGCTTGACCCTGCCGTCCTTGATGGCGGGAAAATCGTAACGCGTCGCCCAGGTGCGCGAGGTAAATTCCTCGCGAAACAGATAGTTGCCGGCGGTAAAGCCTTCGAAGCCGACATCGCGGTCGCGATAATATTCGAAGCGCACGGTGTCGAAATTGTTCTGGCCGCGCTCGACCGGCAGATCGGCGCCCCACCAATCCTTGACGCGCTCGTATTCGATATTGCGGCCCGGCTCGAAGCGGCCGACCTTGTAGGCGCCGGAGCCGAGCGGCACGTCCAGCGTCGATTCATCGAACGGCTTTGTCGCGTAATAGGCGCGCGAAAAAATCGGCAGGCCGGCGACGAACAGCGGCACGTCGCGGGCGCGTTTCGGCGCAAAGCTTACCGTCACGCTCGCATCGTCGTCGGCCGTGGCGCCGGCAAAATCGCGCAGCGACTGGCTGATCAGCGGATGGCCCTTCTCTTTCAAGATATTGAGCGAGAAGGCGACGTCATGGGCGGTCAGCCGCGAGCCGTCGTGGAATTTCGCCTGTGGGCGGATGAAGAATTGGTACGTGAGGCCGTCGGTGGAGCGCCGCACCTTCTCGGCGGCGAGGCCGTACATGGCGTCCGGCTCATCGCCGCAACGCACCATCAGCGTGGCGAAAGTGAGCTCCATGCCCTGCGCCGCGTCGCCTTTAAGGATGTAGCTGTTGAGCGAATTGAAGGTGAGGAAATTCTGGTTGAATTGCCGGTCCGGTCCGATCTGCGAAAAGCTGCCGCCCTTCGGCGCGTCCGGATCGACATAGCGAAAGTGTTGGAAGTCGGCCGGGTAGGCGAGATCGCCGAACGCCGAGAGGCCGTGCGACTCGATCGCGTCGCCGGCGCGGGCACGCGACCAAGCGAGGGGTAGCGCCACAAATCCCGCCGCCGCGCCGGCCGCAAGCGCAAGCGCGCGCCGGCGGGTGGGGCAGGTGGCAACAATCACGAACGCGATCCCGTCTTGGCCGCCTTGTCGGCGTCCCACCACCACACCGTCGGGAACGCGGATGCGGCGTATTTCGGCAACGGATCGGGATAGCCGAAGCGGTCCCAGCGGGCAATGCGCTCGTAGGGGTAAGTCCATTGCGGCACGACGTAATGGTTCCACAGCAGCACGCGGTCGAGCGCGTGGGTGGCGGCGACCAGATCATCGCGGCTCTTGGCGAAAATGACCGCATCGATCACGGCGTCGACCGCCGGATTTTTGATGCCGATCCAGTTGAGCGAGCCCGGCTGGTCGGCGGCCTGCGAGCCCCAATAGCCGCGCTGCTCGTTGCCCGGCGACAGCGACTCGCCGCGCGTCATGATGACAATGTCGAAATCCCAGCTGCGCAGCCGGTTTTCGTACTGTGTGTCGTCCACCGTGCGCACCGACACGCCGATGCCCAGTCGCTCGAGCGACGGCTTATAGAACAGGAATATGCGCTCCGAGCTCGGCTCCTCGGCGAGCAGCTCCACCCTGAAGGGCTCGCCGCTCTTGCTGTCGACGAGTTGCTGATTGCGGACTTCGTATCCGGCTTCCTTGAGGAGCCGCAGCGCCTCGCGCAGATTGTTGTGCACCGCCTCCGGGTTGCCGCCGACCGGGTTGGCATAGGACGTGGTGAACACCTCCGGCGGAACCTTGTCGCGCACGGTTTCGAGGATTTCCAGCTCGCGGCCGCCGGGCAGGCCGGTGGCGGCGAGCTCGGTGTCCGCGAAATAGCTGTCGACGCGCTTGTACTGCCCGTAGAAGATCTGCTTGTTCATCTCCTCGAAATCAAACGCGTAGTTGAAGGCGCGGCGCAGGCGCGGATCGGCAAACTTGGGGCGGCGAATATTGAAGGCGAAGGCCTGCATCACGCCGCGCGAGTTGATCGGAAATTCCTTGAGCAGCACGCGTTTGTCCGCCACCGCGGGAAAGTCGTAAGCGGTAGCCCAGTTCTTGGCAACGTTCTCGACCCGCCAATCCACCGTATCGGCCTTGAAGGCTTCGAGCGCCACCGTGGCGTCGCGAAAATATTCGAAGCGCAGCTCGTCGAAATTGTTGACGCCGACGCTGAAGGCGAGGTTCTTGCCCCAATAATCGTTGACGCGCTCGTAGACGATGGTGCGGCCGGCGGTGAAATCCTTGATGCGATAGGCGCCCGATCCGAGCGGCGGTTCAAGCGTGTTGGTTGCGACGTCGCGTTTCTTGCCGTTCTTATCGGTGCCCTCCCACCAGTGTTTGGGCAGCACAATGGTCTCGCCGACGATCTGCGGCAGTTCGCGGTTGCCCGGGCCGTCGAAGGTGAAGGTGACCTCCCGCTCGCCGGTTTTCTCGACCTTGACCACGTGGCGATAATAAGCGGCGAGCTGTGGGCTGTTCTTCTTGAACGCGTCGAACGAGAAGATCACGTCGTCGGGCGTCACCGGCGTGCCGTCATGCCATTTCGCTTCCGCCCGCAGCCGGTACGAGACCGAAGAAAAATCGTCCGGATAGCTGACCGCTTCGGCCAGAAGCCCGTAGGCGCCGGTGACTTCATCGAGCGCGAAGGTCAGGAGGGTGTCGTAGATCAGCCCGATACCGGCGGCGATCGTGCCTTTGATGCCGGCGACGACGATGTTCAGATTGTCGAACGTGCCGATGGCAATCTGCCGCGCCGTGCCGCCTTTCGGCGCGTTGGCGTTGACGTAGTCGAATTGCTTGAAGCCTTGCGGATATTTCAGGTCGCCGAACAGCGACAGGCCGTGGCGCCATTTCTTGTCCTGCGCCTGTGCGGCGGTGATCCAGGACGGTAGCGGCAACCCTCGCGCCGCCAGCGCGAGCGCGGTGGATTTCAGCAAGGCTCGGCGATTCACATTGCGCTCCAATTTGGCGTGCTCCAATCAATGTCGCCCGCAACAGCGGCAATTAACGCCGGTGATTATGTGCTTTTGAATTGCGGCGCCAGCGTGCCGGGCGCAATCCGCGACGAATTGGCCTTCACATCCGCGTGCGAAGCGCGGCCGAGATGAACTGCCGGTAATGAACCGCCTATTTCGCCGGCGCCGCCGGCGCCGCGTCGGCCGCCTTCGGCAACGGCTGAGGGCTGTCGGAATTGGAGTTGAGGTAGGCGATGATATCGGCGCGCTGCTTCTCGCTCGGCACGCCGCCAAACGTCATGAGCGTGCCCGGCACATCCTTGCGCGGGTTGGCCAGCCACGGATTGAGCGTGTCGAACGTCCAGGTGCCGCCCTTGGCCTTCAGCGCCGCCGAATAATTGAAGCCGGCTTCGGATGCCACCGCCCGGCCAATGACGCCGTAGAGGTCGGGGCCGACCTTGTTGCCCTGGCCCTTCGCCATATTGTGGCAGGTCAGGCAGACTTTCGCGGCCTGCTCGCCCTGCTGCGCCGAGGCGCTGGCGAGAAGCTGTGCGATCGGCACTTCCGTCGGCGCCGCCGCGGCGCCCCCTGCAGGCTGCTCCTCCTTCACGGCGATCTCGTAGCCGGGCTTCGCCGGCACCGCCGGCGTGAAGATGGCGCCGGAGGCAATATGGACGGCAAGCAAGAGCAGGCAGGTTCCCAGCACGGCACCGAGAATCTTGTTTATTTCGAACGAATCCATCGCTGAAGGGCTCCGCGGGGGAGAGGTGGGCGGTGCACAAATAGCCGGTTTGCGGCGCAGCTTGCAACCCGTATAACCACCGCGGGCTCATACAAATGGCCGATATCCTCATTCTCATCCCCGCCCGCATGGCCTCGACCAGATTGCCGGGCAAGCCGCTTGCCGAAATCGAAGGCGTGCCGATGATTGTGCACGTGCTGCGGCGGGCGCAGGCCGCTTGCATCGGCCCGGTTGTGGTCGCGACCGACTCGGCCGAAATCGCCGCGGCGGTGGATAAGTCCGGCGGCCGCGCCGTCATGACCCGGGCCGATCATCAGTCCGGCTCCGACCGGATTTTCGAGGCGCTCGGCAAGGTCGATCCCGCCGGCAGCGCCAAGATCGTCGTCAACGTGCAGGGCGACTTGCCGACGCTCAAACCCGCCGATATCGCCGCTTCGCTCACGCCGCTCGCCGACGACGCCGTGGATATCGCGACGCTTGCCGCCGAGATCACCAAGGCCGGCGAGCGCACCAATCCCAATGTGGTCAAGGTCGTTGGCACGCCGATCGGCCCCGCCCGGCTGCGCGCGCTCTATTTTACCCGCGCCACCGCTCCTGCCGGCGACGGGCCGCTCTATCACCATATCGGGCTTTATGCCTACCGCCGCGCGGCGCTGGAGCGTTTCGTGAGATTGCCGCCGTCGCCGCTTGAGCAGCGCGAAAAGCTCGAACAGCTGCGCGCGCTGGAAGCCGGCATGCGCATCGACGTTGAGATCGTCGACACCGTACCGCTCGGCGTCGATACGCCGGAGGATTTGGAAACCGCGAGGGCCATGCTAGAGCGGAGGACAGACGACGGATGACGATATCGGACGACGGATGACGGACGACAGACGACGGATATAAAGACCACAGCCAACCGCTCTTCTTTTTCTGTCCTCTGTCGTCCGACGTCCGTCGTCCCTTAAAAACCATGAGCAAACGAAAAAAAATCTCATTCCAAGGCGAGCCGGGCGCTAACTCGCACATCGCCTGCAACGAGGCGTATCGCGGCTACGAGCCGCTGCCGTGTCCGACGTTTGAGGACGCCTTTGCCGCGGTGCGCACCGGCCGCGCCGCGCTGGCAATGATCCCGATCGACAATTCGGTGGCCGGCAGGGTAGCCGACATCCATCACCTAATGCCGGAGTCCGGCCTGCACATCGTCGCCGAATATTTCCTCCCCGTGCAGCATCAATTGATGGCGCCGCGCGGCGCGACGCTCAAGACCATCAAGACGGTCGAGAGCCACGTCCACGCGCTCGGCCAATGCCGCAACATCATCCGCACGCTGGGCATCAAGGCGGTGGTCGCCGCCGACACCGCGGGCGCTGCGCGCGAAGTGGCCGAGGCTGGCGATGTTTCGCGCGCGGCTTTGGCGACCAATCTGGCGGCGAAAATCTACGGCCTGCAAATCCTCAAAAAGAACGTCGCCGACGCCAAGCACAACACCACCCGCTTCGTGGTCCTGGCGAAGAAGCCGAAATGGCCGAGCCGCGCACAAAAGCGCGTGGTGACGACTTTTGTCTTTCAGGTGCGCAATATCCCGGCGGCGCTGTACAAGGCGCTCGGCGGCTTCGCCACCAACGGCATCAACATGACCAAGCTCGAAAGCTACATGGTCGGCGGCAGTTTTTCCGCCACCCAGTTTTATGCCGACGTGCAGGGTCATCCCAAGGATCGAGCGCTGGAATTGGCGCTCGAAGAGCTTGAATTCGTCTCGCAGCCGAAGACACTGAGAATTCTCGGCGTCTATCCCGCGCATCGATTCCGCGAGACGCTCAAATAGGAATTTTGGCCATGAGCAACGACGAAGCAGCAAAAGTCCGGCGCACGTTGCAAATGCGGTTCACCTTGCCGACCGGAGACTCAAGCCAGCTCATCGCCATGATCAAGGCCGCCGCGCCGTTCTACCAGATGTTCGGCAACGCCCAGGTGCGCCTCCTGCAGAACGTCGACGATCCGGCCAAGCTCATTCAGGAGATCGAATACGAAGCGCACGAAGACTGGGAGCTCAACCGGCAGCGTATTGCCGGCGATGTCCGGATGCAGACGTTCCTGCAGACCTGGCGGGTCATGTTCCCCGGCGCGCTGGAGATCGACGTTTTTCAGGAAGTATAGTTTCCGCCACCGCGAACCGCGAATCGTCAGAAGAGCTTGCGATACTGGATGAAGCCGGGGCGGTCCGCCAGCGTGTCGTAGAGGCTGCGCGCAACGGCGTTGGTCTCGTGCGTGAGCCAATGGACGCGGCTCGCGCCGGCCGCGCGCGCGGCCTCGTATACCGCCTCGATCAGCGCGCGGCCCAGCCCGAGCTTGCGCGCGCCCTCGGCCACGAACAGATCCTGCAGATAGCAGTAGTCGCCGATCGTCCAGCAGGAGCGGTGATAGATGTAGTGCACGATGCCGAGAAGCTTGCCGTCGACGTAGCCGCCGAGCAGCCACATCGGCTCGTTCGGATCGTGCAGCCGCGCCCAGGTCGCGTCGTAGGTCTCCTGCGGCGCCGTGATCCGGTAGAAATCGAGATAGCCCTTCCACAGCGGCTCCCAGGCCGCGCGCTCGTCCAGGCGCAGCGGGCGGATCGCAATCTGCGCGGTCATGGCAAGAATTCCTTGAGCACCTCGCCCAAGATCGCGATCATGCGATCGATCTCCTGTCGCGTTACTGTGAGCGCGGGCATGAAGCGCAGCGTATCTGTGCGAGGCGCGTTGATCAAAAGCCCGCGCTGCAGCGCCGATCCGACCACCTGCGGTCCGATCTCGCGCTGGAGATTCAGCGCCAGAAGCAAGCCGCGGCCGCGCACTTCGCCGCACTGATATTGCTGCGACAGCTCCGTCAGCCGCTTGGCGAGATGCGCACCAGCCTCGACGACGCCAGCGAGAAAGCCCGGCTTGGCAATCTCCTCCAAAACCGCGCATCCCACGGCCGTGGCGAACGCATTACCATTGAACGTGCCGCCCTGGTCCCCGTACGCGAAACAGCAAGCATCCTTGTGCGCGACAAGCGCGCCGAGGGGAATGCCGCCGCCAAGCCCTTTAGCCAGAACCATCACGTCCGGCTCAACGCCGGCGTGTTGAAAGGCGAAGAGAGTTCCAGTTCGGCCGATCCCCGTCTGAATTTCATCGAGGATCAGAAGGATACCATGCCGCTTGGTCAGCGCGCGCAGGTCGCGCAGGTATGCGTCCGACGCGACGAACACGCCTGCTTCCCCTTGGATCGGCTCGAGCATGACAGCGACTGTGTTGGCCGTGATCGCTCGCTCGACCTGCTCGATATCGTTGAGCCTCACTTTGCGGAAGCCCCGGACCTTGGGCTCGAACAAATGCTCCCATTGCGCCTTTCCGGACGCCGACATCGCAGCCAGCGTGCGGCCGTGGAAACCGTGATGCATAGTGACGATCTCGTAGGCCCCACCGCGATGGATCTGGCCCCATTTGCGGGCGAGTTTGATCGCCCCTTCGATCGCTTCGGCGCCGCTGTTGGTGAAGAACGTCCGATGCAATCCGCTGTAGCGAGCTATCATCTCGGCAAGGCGGATCATCGGCGCGTTGTAATAGGCCGGGCTGCAGTTCAAAAGTTGCTCGGCCTGCGACTTGATCGCGCTGACGATTGCTGTGGGGCAATGGCCCAGACAATTGACTGCCCAGCCCTGGATGAAATCGAGATATTTCTTTCCCTCCTGATCGGTCAGCCAGGAGCCGCGCCCTTCGACGAACACGACGGGCGGACGTTTGCTGATCTCCATCAGGGCCGCGAATGCGTCTTCGGTGACGCACGCAGGGGGCGCGATGTGCGGTTCGAGCATGTTGTCCTCCTTCGTTGTGTCGCAACGGACGGAGGCCCGAAAGCACGAAGGCCCCCGCCGCTGCCGGCAGGGGCCTTCGTGATCTGATAGCAGATTAGCTCAATGCATCCGCATATCCCACGCCCCCGCCGAAAGGCGACGCGCACGTGCACGGATACGACGGGCGTGGTGCGAACTGTCCATGGCGAGGTCATGTGGCCTTTTACAGCCCGTGTCAATGAAAAAACCGCACCGATCGAACGGATCGCTGCCGTTGCAATTTGCCGCCGCCTAAGGGATGCCCGCGGCCGGCTGTTGGTCGATTGGCATGGGTGCACCTCTCAGCCTACAGGCTACGGGCTTGCGAATCTTTCGAGTGAAACATGCGATCTGTAGTTAGCCGCACTTCGGCACGGCCGCTCGCGGTTTTGTGAGATCGCGCAAAACGAATTGCTTTCCAGCGGCTTACACGCGTGAAGCATTTCCATCTCGCCACAATGCTTGACGGCCGTGGCGCTATTGGCTGACAAGCACGGCATCCTGCTCACGTAAGGGACGTCAACCGGTGACGCCGACTGATGGAGTGGGTGCGGTTCCTGCGGGCGGCGGCTCGTCACTGCCGCTCTCGGGCGATCCGGGCATCGACCCCGCCGGCATTATGACCGGCGCGCGAGGTGCTTCGCTTAAGTGCGATGCCAAGGTGGAGGCAACGCCTTCGCGCTGCATCGCGTGAAGCGCGGCCTGGATCGAGCTTCGGCAACTGGCCGAAGCGAGCGCCGCGGTGGAGCGCCGAAAGGCGAGCGCGTTCCGCTGAACGCGCGGCCCCGCCCGAAGCGCAGAGGGATGGCGACATCCGATGCGTGGCGAGGCCCCACGGGACAGTCGCGTCTTTTCGGCGCTCCGCCTCCCTTCATTATTTTGAGGCGAAATAATTCGTGGCTTTGGTCGGCAAACCTCGGGCGCACATGCGTCGCGAGAACGAGAGGGCGCGCGCCATCCGCCCCCGCGAAGCGGGGGAGGGGGACCACTGGAGCTCGCGAAGCGAGCGAACCGTGGTGGAGGGGCGCAGGACTCAAAGCTTCGTTGTCGTCGGAGAACTATCGAAGCCTCGCCGCGGAGATATCCTTGAATCGTTTGTGGCGTGTCGAGTCCTGCGCCCCTTCCACCACCCTGCTTCGCAGGGTGGTCCCCCTTCCCCGCTATCGCGGGGCAGGATGATCATTAACCACCCGTTAACCATGTTTGCTCACTTTGTTAACCAATCAGAATCACGAAAACTACGGAGGCCTACGTGTCGAGCGTCGTCCGCCAGCGCCAATCGCTCATGTTTCGGGCGCGCTCCTATACGGGCTTCGTCATCATGCCGCGGCCGCCGATCGTGGAATGGCTGGCGGACCTCGATGCCAGTCTCGAGCAATCCAAGGGCTTTTTTGCCGGCTATCCGATCGTGGTCGATCTGTCGGCCGTGACCTTGAGCACGAACGCGATCACGCAGCTCCTCGCCAGTCTCGAGGAGCGCAATATCCGCATCCTCGGCATCGAAGGGCTCGATCCCGCCGCCACGGCGCCGGGCCTGCCGCCGATCCTGCGCGGCGGCCGCAATACGCAATCGGTCGAGCTGTTGCCGGAGGTCGAGCCGGTCGCTGCCGCGCCGGCCGCGCCGAAACAGCAGCAGCCATCTCTTTTGGTCGAGGATCCGGTGCGTTCGGGGCAAACCGTGGTCTTCATCGACGGCGACATCACCGTGCTCGGCTCGGTCGGCTCGGGCGCCGAGATCGTCGCCGGCGGATCGATCCACATCTACGGCACGTTGCGCGGCCGCGCCATGGCGGGCGCCACCGGCAATGCCCGCGCCCGCATCTTCTGTCATCGCGTCGAGGCCGAGCTGTTGGCGATCGATTCCTACTACAAGACCGCGGAAG
>Ga0210394_10005738_pt1 | contig 13798 bp, 11 predicted proteins | sample IncBWC12MmetaG_FD_160121 | JGI IMG/M metagenome (GOLD analysis project Ga0210394, IMG submission 160121) | Forest soil microbial communities from Barre Woods Harvard Forest LTER site, Petersham, Massachusetts, United States - Inc-BW-C-12-M | ecosystem: Environmental > Terrestrial > Soil >...
CATTGCTCATACCGACGGAGCCTATAAGGGCTCCCGTCGGAGTCAATGTCCCGGGTCTTATCGTTGGCCGGTTTTCAGCTGACCCTCATTGGCCGCTTTTGGGTGACCCCTGAGGAGGAGTAATTCGTGGGGAAGATCAGAATGTCAGTTTCGGAAACCCCAAACATCGCGGCGCTCTGGGTGGAAAGGAATGCGAGAAATCTTTCAATCAGCTCATCAAAGAGGTTCAGACTACCTTCAAGGACCATGATCCGCTGATCCAGGCGCTTGCGTTGCATTACCATATCGCTTCCATTCACCCCTTCTTGGACGGCAACGGAAGAACGGCCCGAGCCCTCGAAGCGCTCATGCTTCAAAGGGCGGGATTGAGAGATTCTTTGTTCATCGCAATGTCTAACTATTATTACGACGAAAAGAAATCCTATCTAGATGCTTTGGCCAAAGTGCGTGTTAATGGGTTTGACCTAACTCCATTTCTGAAGTTTGGATTGCGTGGCGTGGCACTTCAGAGCAGTCGTTTAGCCGAAATGATTAAAAATGAAGTTTCAAGACAGATATTCCGTAATTTGATGCACGAACTTTTTACAAAACTCGAAAGTACACGGAAGAGGGTCATCGTTAAGAGACAGTTGAGGTTATTAGAAAAACTACTAAATGCTAATGGGCGAGTAGAGTTTAGTGAGTTAGTCCGAGCAGTACAGTCCGAATACGATTCCCGCAAAGCGCCGTTACCGGCTCTGGTTCGGGATATTAATCGACTGCAGGCTCTGGGTGCGATCAGGGTTGACCGGCAGGAGATTCAACCAAAGAACTTCGTCTATTACATTGATGTTCGGCTCGACTGGCCGAGCAGGATTACGGAGACTGAATTTTTTGCAAAACTGGCGGCTCTACCAAAATCCAAAACTTATGGTTTTTTGTCGCCCGACGAATTTTGACCCGTAGCCGCTCTCACGATCCGCACAGCGGCTTGACTGAAGTTCCCACGGTTAACGTTCTTTTTAGATTTAGGATTTTTGCGCCCTGGTGCATTCTGTTTTGCCATGCCCACAACTTGCCCCAGCACGGATAACTTTGCCCAGGCTCAGTGGATTCAAACTCCACCACTACCCAACTCCCGCCTTCCTTGCTCCCGCTCGCGCAACTGCGGTAACCTGCCATGGCCATGATGAATGAACAGGAATTCACAAAAAAATGTGACGCCACCTTCGAAGCTCTTCGCGATCGCCTCCTCGAACTCGGCGACGCGAATGATTTCGAAGTGGAAGGCGGCAGCGGCAAACTGGAAATCGAATTTGCCGATGAAGACGAAACGCGTTTCGTCATCAGCCCCAACGCGCCCGTCCGGCAAATATGGATTTCAGCTCTGACGACCAGCTTCAAGCTGGGCTGGTCGGAATCCGCGCAAGCCTTCGTGCAGGAAAAAACCGGCGAAACTCTAAATCAGGTCATGAGCCGCATCCTGACCGAAAAGCTAGGCACTCCCATTGCGGTTTAGGCGGCCCATGCGAATTACAGCGACGATCGCTTGTTGCACGTTATTGCTGACGTTTACGATCGCCGAATTCGCGTTGCGCGGACAGGCCAGCGCAGCCCCACAGGCGCCGTCCGAAGTGCCGACTCCCGCTGCAATCGTAAAGCCCCGCGTATTTGTTTCGCTCGCGCCCGTCCCGCGCGGAAGGGAATTTCAAGTGGCCCTGGCGGTGGAAATCGCGCACGGCTACCACATGAATTCACACCACCCCACCGATTCCTACCTGATCGCCACGACCCTCACGCCCAAGCTACCCACCGGATTCGAGCTCTTGGACACGCTCTACCCGCCAGGCCGCGTGGAGAAATTTTCATTTTCGCCGGACAAAGGCCTCGATGTGTACTCCGGCAGCGTAACTCTGAAGCTTCGTCTGGTGGCGCACAACGACGCGCCCATCGGCGCCGTGACCTTCCCCGTGACGCTCCGCTATCAGGCTTGCAACGACACCACCTGCCTGCCCCCCGTGAAGGTTCCGGTTGACGTCCGCGTGGACGTAGCCGCAGCAGGTTCGCCAGCTCATGCGGCGCATCCTGAAATTTTTTCGACTCCCGCCGCGAAATAATTTCTGCAAATCCGCGACGACGTTCTGTCGAAGGGGTTGGTCTGATCGGGAAGGGCGGGGCTTCCCCCCGCGGTCAAGGCTCGGCGTGGAAAGGGGCTTTAGCCCCTGAAGCCACGTTTTTCGAGCACGCCGAAGTGGCAGGGGAGTACTTTCTAGCGGGGAGACAGGAACAGCAAGGCACGGCGCAGGCGCGCGATTACACGTTCCTTGCCCAGCACCACCATGGTGTCAAAAAGCGGCGGCGCAACCGCGCGCCCCACAATCGCGACGCGCGTGGCGTTGATCAGCAGTCCCGCCTTCACGCCCTCAGCTGCCGCAACTCCGCGCAGCGCGGCATCGCACGCGTCATGATTCCAATCAGGCAGCGCCGCGAGCGCCTCGGTCAACTTCGCGAGTAGCGCCGGAACCTTCTCGTCCTTCCAGAATTTTTCGCGCGCTTCGGGTTCGTAAGCGAACTCATCGCTGAAAAATGCCCGCGCCCAGCCGCTGAAATCCGTCAGTAAACGCGTGCGCGGCCGAACCAGATCTACCGCACGCGCGAACCAGGCGCGCTCCGTCGCGGCCCATTCCTGCTTCCACAATCCCGCGCGGCGCAATTCCGCTTCCACAAAAGGCAGCAACTCTTCCACCGGCGGCTTCTGCAAGTATTGCGTGTTGTACCATTCCAGTTTGGCGCGATCGAATATCGCATTCGTGCGGCTCACGCCCGAAAGCTGAAAGCGCTCGATCAGTTCTGTGGTGCGCATAAATTCGCTGTCATCGCCCGTGGACCATCCCAGCAGCGCTAGAAAATTCCGGAAGGCCTCGGGCAGAAATCCTTCCTCTGCATAAGAACCCACGCTGGTGGCCCCATGGCGTTTCGAAAGCCGCGTGCGGTCGGGCCCCAGAATCAAGGGAACGTGCGCGAAAATCGGCGGCGCAGCGCCCAACGCGTGATAGATGAGCACCTGCTTCGGCGTATTCGACAAATGATCCGCACCGCGAATGATGTGCGTGATGCGCATGTCAATGTCGTCCACCACCACGCTCAGCTGATAGGTCGGCACGCCGCTCGAACGCAGCAGCACAAAATCTTCGATATCGGCGTTCTGGATCTCGCGCGCCCCGAACACGGCGTCGGCGAATTTCGTCACGCCCGTGCGCGGGGTCTTGAAACGGATCGCCCGCGGGACTCCTTCTGTTTCCTTCGCGGCCCGCTCCGCATCGGAAAAATCCCGGCAAGGGCACGCCAGCGCTTTCAGCGTCTTCGGCCCCTCATCATCTCCTTCGCCTTCGTGATCCTCATTCTCCGCCGCGGAATAATCCCCCCCCGCATAAGCCGTAGCCTTGCAGTAGCAGGCGTAGCCGGCGCCGCTCGCCAGAATGCGCTCCGCTGCCGCGCGATACATTTCGCCGCGCTGCGATTGAAAGAACGGCCCTTCGTCCCACTCGATTCCCAGCCACTTGAGCGCCACCAGTATTCCGTCCACCAGTTCGGGCTTGTTGCGCTCGACATCGGTGTCTTCCACGCGCAGCAGCAGCGTGCCGCCTTCGTGTTTCGCGAAAAGCCAGTTGAACAAAGCAGTTCGCGCTCCCCCCACGTGCAAATAACCAGTCGGAGAGGGCGCAAAACGCACGCGCGGTTTTTGTGCGGCTGACATGCTGTCGGGTTCCTTCCTACTATGAGAGCCATCCATCTTATCGGAACGACGCGCCAAAATCGAGTCAAGGCCGAAACGCTGGATCTGCGGGAATGCGGAAAATACCGGGAACCTTTTTCGTTCGCGTGCGTATCTAAGGATGAAACCATGCGCGCACGTTTGCTCGGCCGGCGACTTGTCCTGTTCCTGTTCTGCTTCGCCGTTCCTCTGCACGCGCAGGATGCCGCCAGGATCCTGAATCAATACGCGAAGGCCAGTGGCGGTGCGCGCGCGCTTGCCAAGATTCAGACAATCACGCTAGAAGGTACGGTCGCAGCGCAGAACGGGGGAAAGCCCGGCGCTTATACCTTCAAAGTGAAATCGCCTAACCGCTATTACTCCGAGCTGGTGATTGGCGATCAGACTTTGATCGAATCGTTCAATGGAAAATCGGCCTGGCACCAGAATGCCGGCGGGGAAATCTCTACGCTGGTGGGCCCCGAAGGATTGCAATTGGAAGCGGCCGCGCGCTACTACAATTCCCATCTCCTCAATCCGAACAAGAACAAGCTGGCCATCACGTATGTTGGCGCTGCTCCACTGCGCGGCAAGGACGCCTCGCAGTGGGAAGTCCGGACGCCCTCGGGCGTAAAGTGGCAAGTGTTCTTTGACGCGCAATCGCACCTGATCGTGAAAGAATCCGCGCTCCTCGCCGGCGTGCAGCAGGAAATTTTCTACGACGACTACCGCGCGGAGAACGGCGTCCAGCTGCCGCACAAAATCGAGCTCGACCGCGGCGCTGACGTGTACGCGATTGACGTAACCCGCGCGGCTGTCAACGAGCCCGTGGGCGAGCGGGTCTTCGATTTTCCCAGGAAATCGCAGGTGCAGCTCCCCGACCTGAAAGCTCTGTTCCAGCAGATTGACGCCAACCAGAAAGCCCTCGACAAAATCAAAGAAAATTATGCCGGCACCAAGGTCGAAGAAGAAATCGATTACGAAGGCAACGGCAAAGCAAAAAAGCCGGACCTGCGTGAATCCACTTTCTTTTACCTGGACGGCAGCGAAGTCTCCACCCTGGTGAAAAACAACGGCCAGCCCCTCAGCCCCGAAGCGCAAAAAAAAGAAAACGCCCGCGTCCTGAAACAGATTGACGAACTGGAAAAACGCGCCAGCAAGAGGGAAAGCTCGGACCAGAAGACCAAACAAGAACAGAAGGACGAGGAGGAAGAAGACGTCTCCATCGACGCTTTCCTCCGTGCCTGCCAGTTCGTCAATCCGCGCCGCGAACGCTTCCGCGGCCAGGACGTGCTGGTCTTCGACTTTGAGCCCAATCCGGAATTCAAAGCGCACAGCCTCATCGAAAAAGTCATCCAAAAGCTTGGCGGCGTCATCTGGATTGATGAGAAAGCCCTCGACGTGGTGCGCCTCGACGCCTTCTTCGTCAACAACGTGAAAATTGCCGGCGGCCTCGTTGCCGATTTGCAGAAAGGCACGCGCGTCGTTCTGGAGCAAACTTACGTGAATAACGAAGTCTGGCTCCCGACCTACGAGGAGGTCCACATTGACGTGCGCGTCCTGCTGCTAAAAGGCATCCAAGTCGACGGCACGACGCGCTACTCCGATTACAAAAAATTTAACGTCGAAACCCTCTCCACCCTCGGTAAGCCCAAGGCTGCCGGGGCTCCCGACCCGGCAGGCGCGCCTGCAAAGCCGCAGTAGGCGACCCTCGCGCGTGGCTCCGCCCGGCAGAAATGCCTGGCCAGAAGCAATCCCGAATCCTACGCAAATTACTGATCCAAAGAGGGTTGGTACGGCGGTACTGTTGACCCGGGTAACCGCGAATTGCATAGTGTTCTCGGGCCGCATCCTTACGGGCCCGGGCAAGGCCATGTCCATTTTTAGCCGTTATTCGAACAGTTCTCGGCTCTCTTCAGCCGTTTCCGGGACACGCAGCAGTACAGGTGACCTCCACGAAACTCGGCTGGACACTTGGCCGAACGCCCGGCAATTTTCTGCTATTCTCAGGAGAAATCTGCAGCGCCCTGGTTACGGAGTTTTGAGTTGTTAAGCCATCTCAATACGAGTGCGGTCGTCCTCCTGGCCGGTGCGTTTCTGCTCGGCATATTCTTTGCCTACGTCTATCAGCAGAAGCGTCAGGCGTACCTCATGGTTTGGGCTTCCGCTTGGCTGCTCGTTTCGCTGTACTTCGTGCGCTCTGCCTTCTCTGGTCCCGCGCCTCTTGCTGGTTGGGTGGGCGTCATCAGCGAATGGGTGATGGCGCTGGCAGCGCTCGCCTTTTATTGTTCGGCCCGCTTGTACGCCCGCCTGACACTGTCCGCGCGCCGCGTCGCTTTGGCGGCCGCCGCCGCTGCGGTCTGGTCCTTTGCCTACCCGCGCGAGTGGATCGCGATTCCCTTGGCTTTCGGAGTCGCTGTCCTTTTCTTCCTCACCGCGCAGGTATTCTGGCAGGAGGGTCGCAAGCAGGAATCACGCGCCGATAAGTTGCTGGCCGGCACGTTCGTCGCAACCGGCGGTCTGCGGCTGCTCTTCATCTTCCAGGCGCACCTGGGTCCACTGGCAAGCGCCAACCTCCAGCCCTTCGCCTTGCTCGCAGAGATTATCGGCGGCGTCCTGATGTTGATGGCGGTGTACGACGAAGAGCGGCGACGCGTCGAGCGCAACATGCTGGCCCTTTCCAATCTGAATCTGGCCACTTCCAGTTTCGCCGGCGGTGAAATCCAGAAAATGCTCGCGCAAGCTCTGGATCGGGTCCTCAACGTTGTGCGCATCCCCGCCGGTGCGCTCATCCTGCATTATGGCGATGAAAACGGTCCTGCCTCCGTCGTCGTCACCGGCCTGGACGATTCCTTCTGCAGCTCCGTTCAAGAAAGCAATCTCGATGATTACCTCGTCCGACTCGTCGCCCGCCTCGGTGGACTGGTCGTCCTGCGCGATCTGGCGCGCGACGCGAACTGGGTGGCGCTGGAAAAAGAAGAGCCATTCCGTCACATTCGCAAAATGCTTCTCGCCCAAGGCCTGCGCACCATGGTCGGCATCAGCCTGCAGGCGAAAGATCGCGTCTTCGGCATGCTGCTGCTGGGCACGCCGGACAATCGCAATTTTGCACCGCCGGAATTGCGCCTGCTCCTCGCATTGGGTCACCAGATCGGTATGGCCGTCGAAAACAGCTATCTGATTCAGCAGACCGCGCGCCGCAGCGAAGAGCTGCACATTCTGAATGAGATCGGTCGCGCGTTGAGCTCCACTCTGGAACCCGATGCGCTCTTTGCACGAATTTATTCCGAAATGCAGCGCCTGCTGGACGTCAACAGCCTGTTCATTGCCTACTACGATCGCAAGTCCGAACAGATTCGCTTTGAAATCGAAGTCATCGAGGGCCTGCGCCAGCCCAAAAGAGTTCGTCCGCTGGGCAATCATCTGGCGGAATTCGTGATCCGCACCGCCCAGCCGCTCCTGATCCGCGAGCAGTTCGCGGAAGAAACCGCGCGCATGGGTTTCGAGCCGAACCAGCAGACCGGCTCGATGTGCGCCGTTCCGCTCATCTTGTATGACCAGGCCGTCGGCGTGATGGCCGTGCACAGCGCCCAGGAACGCGCTTTCGATGAGGGCCACGTCGAGTTGCTGCGCGTCCTCGCCAGCGAAGCCGCAGTGGCCATAGAAAACGCCCGCCTGTTCTCGGAAGAGCAGAAGAAATCGAAACAGTTGATGCTCATCAACACGGTCTCCAGCCACGCCATCACCACGCTGAATCCCGAGGAAATGCTCGCCAAGATCGCCGCGGAGATCGAAAACGCGCTCACCTACGATCACATCGGCATCGCCATTCTCGATTACTCCTCGAAAGAGCTGGAGATTCAGGCCGAAGCGGGCGCGCGCCGCGACGCGCTGGGTCGCCGCATTCTGCTCGGAGAAGGTCTCGTCGGCCAGGTAGCGCGCACCGGGCAGATCGCCGCCGTCACCACGGTGAGCGCTGAATCACCGAGCCCCATCCTCCCGGGAACGGTATCGGCGATCGCCTTGCCCGTCACCTACGCGGAAAGTCTACTGGGCGTGCTGTACGTTGAATCCTCCAAGCCTTGCGAGTTCGCAGACGAAGAGATTCGCCTGCTGCGCACTCTCGCCGATTTGTTTGCCGGTGCTCTGCACAACGCCGTCATCTTCCAGAAAGCCCAGGAACAGGCCATTACCGACGGCCTCACCGGCGTCAAAACGCACCGCTTCCTGATGGAAGCGCTCTCCTCGGAATGGAAGCGCTCGACGCGCGCCAATCGCCCCTTCGCGCTGGTCCTTATGGACCTCGACCGCTTCAAATTCGTGAACGACTTCTACGGCCACCTGGAAGGTGACGTCGTGCTGCAGCGCGTCGGCCACATTCTCGAACAGAATTGCCGCCGCTCCGATGTCGTCGCGCGTTACGGCGGCGACGAATTCGTCATTCTCATGCCGGAAACCAGCGTCGAGCAGGCGATACAACTCGCCAGCAAGCTGCGCGGCTGGGTTGCCGCCGATCCGTTGCTGCGCGACAAGAATATTACGGCCAGTTTCGGCATCGCCGGTTTCCCGGTGCACGGCTCCACTCCGCAGGAACTGATTCAGGTCGCGGATTCCTCCATGTACCTGTCGAAACACCAGGGCGGAAATTCCGTTTCCAGCGCCGAACAAGGCGACCCCAACGACACCAAGCGCTGGAAGAAGGACGTTCTCGAAGCCTATCTGGGCGTGACGCTCAAGCGCCAGTTCTCCACCGGTCCGGATGCGTTCGACGAAATTTACCGCCGCCTCGAACAGTTCACGCGTTCGCTGATCGAACATGGCGATGGCGACGCCGGCGATCCGGTTCCGCCCGCGGTAGTGGACACCGTCACCTCTCTCGCGCTCGCGATTGACGCCAAGGACCGCTATACGCAAGGGCACTCGCAAAAAGTATCCGCTTATTCAGTGATGATCGCGCAGGCGCTGCGCATGAACCAGGCCGAAGTCGAGGAAATTCGCCTCGCGGGCTTGCTGCACGATATCGGCAAGGTCGGCATTCCTGAAACCATTCTGAATAAGTCCGGGCCGCTTGACGCCACCGAATGGACCACCATGAAGACCCATACCGAGCTGGGTGCGAAAATTCTCGAGCCGCTCGCCGCCATGAACCGTATCCGCGAAATGGTTCGCCATCATCACGAATTTTACGACGGCACTGGCTATCCGGACCGCCTCACCGCCGATCAGATTCCCCTCGGCGCGCGTGTGATCGCCATCGCCGATGCCTACGACACCATCACCTCGGAGCGCACCTACAAGAAGGCCCGCAACCCGGAAGAAGCTTTCTCGGAACTCGAACGCTGCGCCGCGAACCAATTTGATCCGGAAATCGTTCGTGGCTTCGTCGAAGCCATGCGCCGCGCTCCCCAGCAACACATAGCAGCCTCGGTAGGCGCCTCGGAATCTGAAAACCTAAGCTCCTCGTGATAAGCTTCGGCACGAAGAAACGCTCTCTTCGGCTTTTGCAGGAGCGCGCGATGCCCATCTCGTCTCGCGCCTGCCTTTCGCTGCGCACTCTGCTTCTCTGAGATAAATCCTCCCAGCTTCTCCGATTTACCTCGGCCTTGCTTCCGTGCCCTCTGGATTTAAATCTCTTGCTTTAGCTCGAACACGTCGCGGCGCACAAGCGCTCGCTGCACCCAATACACCCGCTCAACCAGCCCCATCGAGTATTCCGAGCATCACGATGGGTTTTAAGATACGCTCTCTACAACAGGACAGTAGAGGGCCCCTTCCTTTCGAATTTCGCTCTCTAAGGCATCTTGCGACCCATGGTTTGTCCGCGCCCGTGTGGCATCAGAACAAGTCTTTCCCGCGCTCGCCTTCGACCTGCAGACGCAAATAAGATTGTTCTGGCATTAGCATGATTATGATGTGACCGCAGGCCCGTATCGTGACGATCCTTACATCCGCAACACTTCGCGCAACCGCTCGATAAGGGCGTCTTTTTTCTTCTGGTCCATCTTCGCCAGGTTTTCCAAGCGCCAACGCACGGCCGGGAGCGCGTCCGCGCCCGCGACGCCAAGCAGCTTCCATTCGGGCTCGCCTCTCTTCAGCGACAGCAGGAATTTTTTGTGGTCCTTCGGCATTTTGCCGACGATTTCGGCAATCAGCTGCTCGCGCGCGCCGATGAGATCGTCGACGGTCACGCGCGTATCGCTCATGCCGTCGAAGCCGCGCGCAAATTCCTGTGCGATAGCTATTCGCGTGGGCGCGAGGAGTTCGGCGAAAGGACGGTTCGAGCTGACGAGATAGACGATGAAGGCGCGGCGCAAGGCGTCGCCGATCCCTTCGTTTGCCAGAAGATCGCGAACATCGAAGAGGTCGCGCGGATGCTGGCGATCGAGGGCGGCGACTAGCTTGCCGGCATAGAGGTCCGCAAACGAGACGACCTGGATTTCCCCGAACCCGAATTCTTCCTCGACGCGGGCCGACACGCTGCGGAGTTCCGGATCGTAAACGCAGCCCCGCAGGACGGGCGTGACTTCGATTTTTACCTGCGCGCCGTTCAGGCGAACGTCGAGCCGCGTGACGCAGTTCTCGCCCTTCAGACTCGTTTGATCCACGCGCGCTCCGCGCAGACCGCCGGCGACGGCGACTGAAATCCGCCGCATCGCCGCATCGATCGCTTTCAGCGAGGCGTTGCGGTCGGCCAGCGGCAGGTAAGTGAGATCAAGGTCCACCGAAATCCGCGGCATATCACGGATGAAGAGATTGATCGCGGTGCCGCCCTTGAGCGCGATACATTGCTCGGCCGCGACGAACGGCAGGACCCTGACCAGAAGAGCGGCTTGGGCGCGGTATCGCTCAGCCACCGGCATCGAGATTCTCCGGCACGGTGATGTGGAACTTGGGATCGAGCTTGCCGCCGCGCTGCAGCATGCGCTTGCCCGTCCCTAAATCTATTTCCGCGCGGTCAAGCTGTTTGAGCCAGGGATAATGGCGCCGCTCGGCGAACCAGAGAAAAAGCCGCTTTACTTTAACGCTGCGGCACTCGACGAGTAGTTTCTGCAGCCGTTTCGGGCTGAGGGTCCGCAGGCCATCCATCAGCATGTCGGCCTGGTGGAATGTCTCGCGCTGGGGAACTTCATTGAGCAATTCAAGGATTGCCCGTTCCGGCGAAGACATCACGAGCGGCCACTCCCACTGCCCCCATGTTTGCCGGACAAGACCGCCGGCGAGCGATCGGCCTCCACGCTCGACGCCAGCCGCGGCATGGCTGGAAGGCGGATCGTTGAAAAGAGTTCGTGCGTTGTGAAATACGAATTTCGTTTCGAGGGGCAGCTTGCCGACCCACGCCGGCGGCAGCTCGTTTCCGTATAGATGGACCTCGCGAAATTCTCCAGCGCCGAGATAATGCGCGAAACCTTGAAGCTCCAGCGCCGTGCGGCCGCCAACTATGAAAGATCGTTCGAGAACCGTCTGCAGCGAGATCACGACCTGCTGCCAGCGAAGGCTCTCGTCCTTCTTATCAGGGTTCGATAGCTTCGCGGCGGGGCGGCGGTAGACTCCTCGCCCGACCTGCTCCAGCCAGCCGTGTGCAGCATATTTACTGCGGAGCGCACTCGAGTAGCCGTGCCGCTCCAGCCAGCGGGCATCGACGACCAGCCCTTCCGGGAGATCGTACTGCAGGCGGTTTAGCTTGGAGCCTCTTTGCGTACCCATGGTTAGCAAAGTAGCATCAATTCAAACCAAATGCAAGGTTTGAGAACTGTGAAAAAATGCCAACCATGGGTATGCATTTTGCCACTCACTCAAACCGGAGAGCCCTTTCCGGCCGTTCTTGACGGAACGGTTCAAGCTTGCAGAGGCTAGCTCCAGTGGGCGAGTTCGCGTTAGTCGAACGAACCGCGGGCCTTCACCGCTTATGGCTGTACACTTGATTCTTCGAGGGCGGATGATGCATTCCAATATGCCGTACCGAATACGCAAACATGAACCTCGCGCAGGTTGCGGGCATCAATGTGCCGCCTGTCCGCATTGAAAAAGTACTTGGACAGGACATTTATCTCATTGAGCGTTTCGACAGAATACCAAACGGCGCGACCTATCGACGCCTACCATTCATTTCCGCACAAACCATTACCGGCGCGCATGAGAGCGAGTCTTCGCGGCAAAGTTACCGGCGCTTGGCGGAGCAACTTCGGCTTTTCGGCTCGGACCCGCTGAACGATTCGAAGGAATTGTGGCGGAGGATGCTTTTCAATATCCTTTGTAACAATACTGACGATCACCTAAGAAACCACGGCTTCCTGTGGGACGGCAAAGGGTGGCGACTGTCTCCCGCCTATGACATCGTGCCGTATCCACAAGTAAGTCTGGAACGAGACCTTGCGATCGGCGTTGGGAGCAACGGCCGCCAAGCGACTCTGAAGAACGCATTAAGCGAAGTGGCAAGCTTCGGATTCTCCAAATCGGAAGCTACCGCACTTGCTCTCGATATCCAAAAAACAGTAAAAGCAAATTGGGAGGTCGTCTACAAAAACAGTGGTATCACCACCGCCGAACTTGAGCGGCTGCGTAACTGTTTTATCGCTTGCGATGAACCAATCAGGCAGGTCGACGGCGAAGCCATCTAGGTCCGCAGCATCGCGCGCGACAATTTCCAGTAGCGGGGGACGAAACCCCTGCTCACTAGGCACGGGTTCCCTTCGTCCATTCAGAAGAACGACAACCAAAAGTAGCAGACACGTAGGGACACTTGGCTTAACCGAAAATTCTGGGGCGTGAACCCTAGCCGACTGCTCCCCTCGATGAGACGGTTTTCGATGGGCACTCTTTTCCGTTCTTGACGCGCCCCGTATTCTTAGACGGCCCTAGGGCTGAGTCCGAGCGGGTCATCATGCCGAGTGCCACTCTTGCTTCCGCAGGAATCTCACCCTCTCCGCCATGCGCAATTTCCGGAGAACTTGGATTCCGTTTTTTCCTGGATCGCGTGGCTTGGGCCGGAGGCTGGCTCGTGGGCCACGCTAATTCGACCAGCGCAGCTCTTGATGAGCGAAATCGAACTCGACAATTTTGGCGTGAAGTTCGGCAATTCCGAGAAAGCCGGCGATACCGGACGGCCCACGCGCCCCGGGCTTGGTGAGCAGGTAGGCTTCGCGATTGAGATTTTGCCCTCCCAGGCGTACGGGAGGCATCCAGGCTCGTGTGAAGTCAACCATTCCACCGGACGATGCGCCGATGGTGTGCTGTTGCGGGATGTATCGCACGGAGTGATTTTCGAGCGCTTCGCGATAGAAGACCGTTCCGCGCATGCCCGTGTCGAGAATCATCACTGCGTGATGCTCTTCGAGGTCGATGTTCACCGTGACGCTCCAGGGATTCTGCTGCAGGGGTACGGCACGCCCAGGAATCGGCGTGGTCGCGTCGAAGACGATTTGCTTTCGACGAAAGTCAACACGCAAAGAGTCCCTTTTTCGAAGCAGATCGAGACCGACTACGGCGTCGATGTGCAGGCCATCGCTGCCTAACCAGCGAAGATCGTCCACGATTACTGGAACGGACCGCTCCTCGAACCCGCCCATGCCAATCTTGCCGAGCTTACAAAAACGAGCTGGCTCGTTTTTATCGAGGTCGAGGATGCTGGCACTCCCTGCCGAGGAAACGTCCAGGCCCAGCTTGTCAGCGATGGAGCGGTCGATCGACGTATATGTCTGACCCGTGTCGATGAGGAAATGCAAACCGCTCAAGGAATCGATGTGACCTCGAGCCACGATTAGAAAGCCATCGTGGACCTCGACGGGAATCACGGTCCCGCCCGGCGCATCGCCCGGGTTCCGAGCGTCGGCGCCAGTCGGGCCGGCTCCCCAAATAGTCGCCGCGATCGCTCCAATTACGGCTAGAATCCTTCGCATCGGCTCGCCCTCCGGGGTCGCGCGCCGAACTTTGCGACAGGCGCGGGGCGAGAACCATGGCGGTGAGGTGACGGCCGTCTGGAACGTACCTGACTCGCTAATCGTCACCGAATCTGTTCGTTACGAATTGTTCTGACATGCCCTCGAGTGAACTTTTGTGCAGGTCCCA
>Ga0210394_10005739_pt1 | contig 13797 bp, 13 predicted proteins | sample IncBWC12MmetaG_FD_160121 | JGI IMG/M metagenome (GOLD analysis project Ga0210394, IMG submission 160121) | Forest soil microbial communities from Barre Woods Harvard Forest LTER site, Petersham, Massachusetts, United States - Inc-BW-C-12-M | ecosystem: Environmental > Terrestrial > Soil >...
TCAGGGAGCCGATCGGCCGGAAGCCGTCCGGGGTGAGCACGGGAGTGGCAACAGGTTGCGCGCGGCCCCGCATGTACGCCAGAGGGGCGATCTCGATCGTGCCCGCGGCCATCAGGCGGGGGATCGAATCCGGGTCGAGCATGTCGTGCAGCGCGTCGTAGAGCGGGCGCAGGTACGGGTCGATCTTCTCGTACAAGGTGCCGGGCAGGAAGCCCAGCCGCTCCCCCGCCTCTACCGCGGGCCGGGTGAGAACGATGCGGCTGACGCGCTTGGCCAGCAGCGCGGAAACCGCCATGGCCACGGCCAGATAGGTTTTGCCGGTCCCGGCCGGACCGATTCCGAAGGACAGATCGAAGTGCTCGATCGCATCCACGTAACGGCGCTGCGTGATGGTCTTTGGGGCGACCGTCTTCTTGCCGAAGCTGCGCTGCCGGCCGCTCTCCACTAATCCGCGCAGGGTGGTTTCGGCGTCGGCGGTCACCACGCGCAGAAAGCTGTTCAGGTCACCGTTGTTGAAGACGTGGCCTTCGCGGGTCAAGGCGGCGTAGTCGTTCAGAATGCCGGTGGCGCGGCCGACGCCGGAGTCCTCGCCCTCGATCTCCAGGCAATCGTTGAGCAAGCGGGTGCGCACGTTGAGCCCGTTTTCGATCAGCCGGATATTCTCGTCGCGCGTCCCGAACAGGGACTCGATGCCGCGGCTAATCTGGACGCTGGACTTCATTCAAGACGGAGGGACAGGAGGGGGCCAGCGATACAGGAGTTCCGCGAGCGCGGAGGCAGAAGCAACATCTCTCTTTAGAATATCAAAACGCGAGTGGATGCAAATCGGCTGGCCGCAGCACTTGCCTCGAGCTCGGCCAGACTATTCGTAGCGCAGGGCTTCGACGGGGTCCAGGCGCGCGGCCTTGCTCGCCGGCCAGATGCCGAAGAACAGGCCGATGCGACTCATGACGCCGACTAGGCGTTCGGTGGGTAGACGGCAAACCCTCGTCGTCAAAGAAAACAACGTGAGCCGGGCTGATTCGGGATCGCCAAGCCGTTAATTTTCCGAGGGCCGCTCCACGCTATCAATGACTAAGACCTCGCGAGTTCCCTTGGCTGATTCCAGCTTTAACCCGAGCTGTTCTTGTACTGCGGTAAAGATCGATGGGCCGGGAGGCGCATCAGAAGGCTCGACTGCTCGAGCCCCAGGCGGCCGAGGCGGGCCCAAGGCAATGGCTTGATCGCGTCCAAATTCGAGATCGAAATCGTAAAGGCCCGTGAGTTCAGTCTTATCAATCACAGGGCGGTCCAGAGCCAGGCCGAGCACAAAGGCGAAAGCCTGGGGAGTAGCGCCTTGCGCGAACGCAAGCAAGTCCGGCGGGTTCTTCATTGCGATTCCGGAGTCACAGTACCGTTGATTTGGAGACGGCGGAGCGGCCCCTGGGGGGTTCGTCCAATCCCAAGGGATGCAGGTTCCCTCCCTGAACGGCTTGAGCTTGGGACCGCCCTTGGCAACTCTAAGCTCGTACACCGGCGCTTCCCGAGTCTCACGATGCAGTTTCAGTTTAAAGCGCTCTTCAAGCAGAGCTTGCATCATGGGCCCCCGCATCATCTCTTCGCTCGCGCCGCCCTCCGCTATTGCGTTGATGTCATAGAGATCGGTCCCGAGCCATCTCGGCCCTCCCTCGATCCGTGGAATCGCCCACGGCGGATTCGTACGGCCATTTGCGTATCTCCCATATGCATCGGCGATGAGTCCCGCCGCGGGGTCAACGAGAGGAGAGCAAGTGCTCAACCTCCCCGGAGACGAGGCTGGGGTCGCAATCGGCCCGCCCCTGCCATCGCCGCCGCAGCCGAGCCTGATCGATGCTACTTCGAATTTCGGCTTGGTCGTGGTCCGCGGAACTACGCTCTGCGGCGCGGGTGCTGCCGTCGATTGGGCGAAACTCTGACACGGGCTCGTCAGGCTGGTCGCGGCTAGCATTCCAGGAGCGACCAGCAGTATGCTGCGTGCCGAATGAAAAATGTGTCCCGTCAAGGACCTCACGAGATCGGGCATGCTCGTTCCTTTCTACGAAGAATATACTACGTAGATCATCGTAGATGCAACGCCGCACTGGGAATCAAGGTTGGCTAGCCCTGCTTATTCGTAGCGAAGGGCCTCGACCGGGTCCAGGCGTGCGGCTTTACTCGCCGGCCAGATGCCGAAGAACAGGCCGATGCCGACGCTGACTCCGATGCCCAAGGCGACGGCCCAGACCGGCACTTCCGTCGGGAGCGAAGGAAACGCAATACGGGTGGCGCGGGAGACCATCCAACCGAAGAGCATCCCGATGATCCCTCCCATGCTGGTGAGCACGACAGCTTCCGCCAGAAACTGCCGGACGATGTCGGAGCGGCGCGCGCCGAGGGCCTTGCGGACGCCGATTTCGCGCGTGCGCTCGGTCACCGATACCAGCATGATGTTCATCACTCCAATACCACCAACAAGAAGCCCGATGGAGCTCAGCACCACCATCACCAGCGCGACCACGGAAGTGAGCGCACGGAACTGATCCACCATCTGTTCGGGAGTCGAGACGAAGAAATTGTCGGGCTTGTTGAAGGGAACGTGGCGCTCCTGGCGCAGCACCACCCGCAGCTCATCGATGGCCGCGGCCAGCTTGCCGTCCTTGGGCTGCACGATGAGCAGGTTTTCCTGGGCGTTGGGGAACAGCTTGTGCATGGTGAAATACGGCAGAAGAACGCGATTATCGTCCTGGCCCGGGACGGAAGCCGAAGGACGGTTCATGACGCCGATCACCTGAACCTCGACGCCGGCGACGCTGATGGTTTTGCCGATGGCGTTCTCCTGCCCGAACAAGGCGCCGTAGATATCGTAGCCGATGACGGCGACGGCAAAGCGGTGCTGGTCTTCGTTGTCGGTAAAGAAGCGGCCGTCTTTCAGATCGACCTGACCGCTTTCGGAGTAGCTGGCGTCGGTGCCTGCAATCTGAGGATTGGTGTAGTCATTGCCCTTATAGCGCGCCTGCGTGATGCCCATATTCGGAGGGAGCAGATAGGCGCTGACATGCTCGACCGAGGGACAGCGCTCCTGAATGTCGAGGGCGTTCTGGTAGGTGATGGGCTTGCGCTGGCGCTCCTCCGGCGTTCGGCCGTTGAATCCCGCGCCAAGCTCCATCTTGAACACGATGGCGGTATTGGTGCCCATACTGCGGATCGCGCCTGTGACCGCGCCGTCGAAGCCGGCGAGGATGGAGCCGACACCGATGATGGTTCCCGTGCCGATGATGACCCCCAGAACGGTGAGAAAGGCGCGGACCTTGTTTTCGCGCAGGGTGAGCAGCGCCAGACGAACAACTTCATACAGGAGGCGCATGCTTAGTAGCCCTTGCCTAAAGTCGCTGGCAGGTCGAAGACCTGCCCCACATGGCTGTAAATCCCCGAAATACAAATAAGTGACCGGCAGTGGTGGGGCAGGTCTGCGACCTGCCATTTTCGGGCGTTGACGACTTTAGACACGTGCTGTTAGGCCTCCGCTCGCAGGGCGACGATGGGGTCCAGACGCGCGGCGCGCCGCGCGGGGTAGATTCCGAAGAAAAGGCCGACGATCGCGGAGAGCGATACTCCCAGCGCGACGGCGTTGAGAGGCACGGTCATGGGCACGGGCGTGAAGTTATTCACGATGATCGACATCACCCAGGCGATGATTACGCCGATCAGCCCGCCGATCCCCGACATCAGGGAAGATTCGACCAGAAATTGATTGAGGATGTCCTGGCTGCGCGCGCCTACGCTCTTGCGCACGCCGATTTCGCGGGTGCGCTCCGTGACGGCGGCCAACATGATGTTCATGATCACGACGCCGCCGACCACCATGAAGACGCTGACGATGCCGACCGCCGCACCCGCCAGCGTGGAAGTCAGCGAATCCCAGACGGAGACCAGAGTATCGGAGGATTGAATGCCGAAAGTGTCATCCTGCTGTGGGCGCAGATGGCGGTAGGAACGGATCAGAGTGCGGATCTCATCCTCGGCCTCCTCCAAATGATCGCGGTTCAAGGCGGCGAAGTTGTACTGCATGCCGGCGCGATCGCCGTAGATCTTGAAATAGGTCTGATCGGGGATACCGACGTAGTTGTCCTGGGACTGGCCGAAGACGCTGCCCTTGGGCTCACCGACGCCGATTACCTCAAACGGCCGCCCATCGAGTTGGACGGACTTGCCAATGGGGTCGGTGTTGGGGAAAAAACGGTTCCTGATGTCGGAGCCCAGAACAACCACTTCACGGCTGCGCTGATCTTCGGTATCGGTAAAGACGCGCCCGATTGACACCTGTGTGTTGGTGAGCGTGAAGGTGTTGGCGGTGCCACCTTGCAGTCCGACTCCATCCACCTGATCGCCTCCATAGCTAACTTGGACGCCGCGGTTGGCGACCAGGCCAACTTCGCGAACCAGTGTGGCGTGGCTCCTGACAAAGCGGTATTCGTCTTGCGTGAGCTGCGGGTTAGTGCGCTGCATTTCCAGGAACTTCTTGGCATCGAAACGCTGGAAAACGAAACGCCGGACGGCAAAGCCGTCGTTGCCCATGGAGGAAGCGGTTTCCGCGATATACACGTCCATGCCATGGATCACGGACATGACGGCAATGAGGGTGGCGGTGGAAAGAATAATGCCGAGCAGGGTCAAAAAGGTGCGGAGCTTGCTCGACCGCAGCGAATCGAACGCGACGGCGGCGGCTTCGAAAAAGGATGCGCGGGAGGGTTTCACGGAGTTGTGCTTACGGGTGGCGGGCCACCTCTTTCAGGATACGCGTATTGACGAGCGCTTGTTCGATATGAATGAGTCCGATATTTCCTCGACCCAATCGAGCACGAGCTCATCCACCCAGAAGCGAGGGCGGCGGCGGGCGATGAATCCGACGTGTCCTCCGTGTGCCGGGGCGACCAGCCGGAGATGCGCGTTGCTGGCAAAGGCGGGGTGATCGTAGATCGAAAAGGGGATGAGGGGGTCGTCCTGGGCCTGCACCAACAATGCCGGAATCCGGATGCGGTCGAGGAATTGATTGGAGGATTGAGTGCGGAAATAGTTGGCCGCGGTGCCGAAGCCGAACAGGCGCGCGGTGTAGTGATCGTCGAAGTCGATGATGGTGCGGATTTTAGGGAGATGCTCGAGAGTGTAGAGATCGGGCGCCTGGAGGTGACGGCGGCGGATGCGGTCCTTGAGGCGATCGAGGAAACGGTTCTGGTAAATGTAATTCCGCGGACGCGCGAGGGCGGCGGCGCAGGCGGCGAGGTCGATGGGAGTAGAGATGGAGCACACGCCGGAGAGGAGATCGGGGGCGGAATCGCCGAGCTCGCCCGCGAGCTTTAGAGCGATGTTGCCTCCCAGCGAAAATCCAACGAGAAACTGAGGGTGGCCCGAGGTTTCGCGGCGCTGGCGGAGGACGGCGAGTACGTCGGAGGTCTGGCCGCCGTGGTAGCTGGTGATGGCGAGGTGCTCGGTTCCACCGCAGCCCCGCAGGTTGAGGCGGCCGGCGGAATAGCCGCGACCGAGAGCCGCGTACGCCATGCTGCGGGCGTAACCGGACAGGCTGGAGCCTTCGAGGCCATGGACGATGAGAATTTCGCCTTTTTGCGGCGTGGAGGGGTGCTGAGCGTGGACCAGGACCTGAACATCGGGCTCAGTACGATGCAGCGCGGATTCGACCGGCCAGCGCTGCTCGACCTCGGGACGGCTCCAGAAGTTGCCGGCCATGGTGGCGAGGTGCGGATTGCGGAAGAATGGATCGAAGGGGTCCAAACCTAGATTGTACGGGGTAGAATCGAGGCAGGATGCTGACGCGGCTGTATATCGACAATTTCCGGTGCTTCGAGAAGTTCGAGTGGCGGCCGGGGCGGAAGCAGCTTATTTTGGGGCGGAATGGGAGCGGGAAGAGCTCCTTCATGGACGCACTCCTATTTCTGTGTGAGGTCGCAGTGCGCGGTGAGCGCATCGAGAAGTGGTTCAAGCTTGAGCAGCGCACGCGTTGGCTTGACCAGGCGTGGCAGTCTTTCGAGATTGAGGCGCAGCTGAGCGGTCAGAACTACATCTACAAGCTCAGGATTGGACCGACAGGAAATCCTCCGAGCCCCGTTGTGCAGTGGGAAGCGCTTCATGACTACCGTTCGGTGCTTGAGTTTGAGAACGGGGAGGTGGAGGTAGCAAAGCCGGGTGACGGGCCGGTCCTCACCTGGAAGCTAGACCCGAGCCGCTCCGCACTGTCAACCGCTGGCGCCGAGGTCTTGGTGGAGTTCCGCAACTGGCTGGCGGGCATCTCTTGCTGGCACATCAATCCGGTTTCCATGGGATCTCGCGCGGAGAGTGAGGATGTTGCACCGAGAGTCGATCTCGGGAACTTCGCCGCCTGGTATCGACATCTCGTCCAGGCTCATCCGCGCGAGAACACTGCCTTCCTGCATGATCTGCGTGAGAGTTTGGATGGCTTCGACCAATTGACTCTTGCAAACGTGGGCGAGAGTGTTCGTATTCTGTATGCGGAGTTTTTGCGAGAAGGCAACACCATCAAAATTCCCTTCGGCGAGCTCTCCGATGGCCAGCGATGCCTGATCTGCCTCTACGCGATCATGCATTTTGTCGTTGCGAAGGGCGGAACGGCCATCATTGACGAACCTGACAATTTCATCTCGCTACGAGAGATTCAGCCGTGGTTGATGGCGATCGAGGACATGGCCGACGATCACAAGGGACAAGTCATCCTAATTTCCCATCATCCGGAGATTCTCAATCAATGGGCCGGACCCTATGGAGTCCAATTCATTCGGAATGGCGCGGGACCGGTGCGCGTTGAAAAGTTCAAGGGCGATCCGGAGAGTCCCCTCTCGGCGGCTGAGCTGGTCGCTCGCGGATGGGATCTTGAGTAAATCCTTTTCCCAGATCATGGTTCTCGGAGAGGACAAACGTCACCAGAACTCCGTCCGGAGGTATCTAAAGCGCCGCCGATATGACGGCGAGATTCGCCTTGAAAACCTGCCGAGTGGCAGGGTGCTGCGGGGAGCAGTGGGTCCGAGAGAACTATGCTCGCGCCGTCGGAGCGTACCGCGCGCGATCCAGCAAGGCAAAGACAGCGCTGATGGTAATCATTGACGCAGACACTGACGAGGTGAGCCGGCGGGTTCGGCAACTCAAAGAGGCGCTAGGAGCGAGCGCTCGCAATGAGGACGAGGCGATTGTTCATCTGATCCCAAGGCGCAACATCGAGACATGGATTCTCCATCTCAGCGACATGGACGTGGACGAAGAGACAGACTACCATGATGAGAAAGGCGTCGATGACCTGATTCCCGCTGCGGCTGCCACTTTTCATGGCTGGATCTCTAAACTCCCTGAAAATTGCCTGCCGTCGCTCAGTGTCGGGATCGAGGAAACCAAACGACTCATATGATCGACCTCTTTTCTCAGCCCCTTGCTGTTGGCACCCCCGCGCCGGATTTCGCGCTGCCGGATCAGGATGGCAATCTGGTCACGCTGGTGGGACTCAAAGGGCGCAATGTGGTCCTGGTGTTCTACCCGGCCGACGACACGAGAATCTGCACCAATCAACTGTGCGAATTTCGCGACCGGTGGCCGCTCGCGCAACAGAAAAATACGATCGTGTTAGGCGTGAACCCCGGCAAGAATCACTCGCAGTTTCGCGACAAGCATCAGTTCCCGTTCCCGCTCTTGTTCGATCAAGGGCAGAAGACGGGCGGGGCGTACCGTGCTCGGGGATTGGTGGTGCCGAGGCGGACCGTGTACCTCATCGGCCCGGACGGAGTGATCCGCTACGCGCGCAGGGGAAAGCCGGAGCCCGAGGAAGTTCTGGCGGCAGCCGCGTGATTGTTCCACCTTTTTACCCAATTCTCGACACGGCCGCCGCGGCTAACCGGGGCATCGGCGCCGTGGATGCGGCCACGCGAATTCTCGAAGGCGGTGCCGGGATTCTGCAATTCCGCCATAAAGGGTTCTGGTCGCGGGAGGTGTTCGAAACCTTGGAGCAAGTTGCGGAACTATGCCAGGCTTGCGCCGTGCCGTTGGTCGTGAACGACCGGGCGGATCTGGCAAAGCTGGTCGGGGCGGGACTGCATCTGGGCCAGGACGATCTGCCTCCGGCAGCGGCGCGGCGCATCGTGGGCACTGAGGCTTTGATCGGATTCTCGACCCACGATGAGGCGCAACTGCGTGCCGCGGCGGAGGAGCCGGTTGATTACCTGGCGCTGGGGCCGATCTTTGGAACGGCGTCCAAGGCGAATCCCGATCCAACTGTGGGTTTGGAGGGATTGTCGAAGCTGCGTCCGCTGACGACGAGGTCGCTGGTAGCGATCGGAGGCATTACGCGCGAAAACGCGCGCGCGGTGCTCGAGGCCGGGGCGGATTCGGTGGCTGTGATCGGAGACTTGTTTCCCGAGGACGGCGATATCGCCCGCCGTGTAAAGGAGTGGATGAACCTTACAGAACGTATTGCACCTCTTCTTCGAGCTCGAGACCAAACTGGTCCCGAACGCGGGACTTGAGGACCTGGATGAGTTCTCGCAACTCCGCGGCGGAGCCCTTACCCAACGAGCCGCCGCCTGAGTTGTAAACCAGATTCGCGTGATAATCGGCTACGCGGATCGCCCCGTTGACCATCCCCTTGGCCCCGGCTTGTTCGAGAAAGTACGCGGACGGCGCCTTGCCTTCGCGGATTACGCTCGATGGGATCTGGGCGCGCACCTGTTCGGGAAGCTGATCCAGAATCAGGTTCTTGAAGATGCTGCCCGCGCAGCGCATCGACGGAGGGTATTTCTCATTGCGGATTTTGAGGATGCCGTCGGCGGTGGCGCGCAGGGCGGCGGAGTCCGCGGGTTCGAGGCGCAAGGCGGCCGAGGCCACAATCCAATCCTTGTGCCGCTTGAACACGCTCTCGCGGTAAGCGAAGCCGCAGGCGGCGTTATCGAGTTCACGGAACCGGCATCCGTCGAAAATGCGGACGGATTCGATGCACTCCTGAATAGAATGGCCGTAGGCGCCGGCGTTGCCGTAGATCGCTCCGCCGACCCAGCCGGGAATGCCGGTCATGGTTTCGAGCCCGGCCAGCCCACGCTCGATGCTGAAATCGACCAAAGCCTGGTGGGTCGCGCCGGCGTCAACACGGATGACCGGACCGGAGGCTTCGATGCGGCCGGCCGTATAGCGCAAGACGACGCCCGGAAAACCATCGTCGGCGACGATCAGGTTGGTGCCGCCTCCGATTAATGCAAATGGCGATCCGGCATGGCGGATCGCCGCGAGAGCGGCAGCGAGCGCTTCCTCGGTGGAAACGTCCACCAGCCAGCGCGCGGGTCCGCCGATGGCGAAACGAGTGCATTCGCTCAGCGAGACGTTTTCCGAGACCTTTAAACCGGGAATCGCGTGGAGGCGCGAAAGCATTATCCTCAGAGTAGTATGTTCCCTGGCTTTCCTCCCGAGGCACTGAAATTTCTGCGCGGTCTGGAGCGCAACAACCGCCGCGAATGGTTCCAGCCCCGCAAGGAGATTTTCGATACCAAGCTGAAGGCGCCCATGATGGACTTGGTGGACGCGATCAACGCGGAGCTTCCCGGCTTCGCGCCGGAGCACATCAACGATCCCAAGAAGGCGGTCTACCGGATTTATCGCGACACGCGCTTCAGTCCGGACAAGACGCCTTACAAAACCCACCTCGCGGCGACCTTTCCGCGGCGAGGGTTGGGTGGGCAGAGCTCGGCCGGATTCTACCTGCATCTTTCGCCGAAGTCTTTTGGAATCGCAGGGGGCGCGTACATGCCGGGACCGGAGGAGTTGCGGGCGATCCGGACCTGGATTGCGGAGAATCACGCCGCGTTCCGCAAAGCCGCGCGAGCGCCGGAGAAACTGATGGGGAAGCTGCACGGCGATTCGTTGACTCGTGCGCCCAAGGGATTTGATCCGGCGCATCCTGCGGTCGATCTGATTCGCATGAAATCGTGGCTATATTGGATCGAGCTGGATGCCGCGTTGGCGGAATCCCCGAAGCTGTTCGGTGAGGTGATGAAGCGCTTTCGCGCCGCTGCGCCGGTGGTGGAGATGCTTAACGCACCGTTGGTCTCGAACCAGCGCGGACGACAGAGGGCGGCTGCATTATGAGATGGCTGGCGTTGGTTCTCCTGGTTCCCGCCATGCTGTCGCCAAGCTTGGCCGCAGACAGCGCGTCGCACTTTGCTCCGTTTGACGCCGTCAAAGTGCACTACGAAAGCTACGGGTCGGGCAAGGAAGCCGTGGTGTTCATTCACGGCTGGACCTGCGACCTGACGTTCTGGCGGGGGCAGGCTCCGGTGTACCGCAACCGCCGGTCCCTTCTCATCGACCTGCCGGGCCACGGCCAAAGCGACAAACCCAACGTCGCGTATCCGATGGAGTATTTCGCGCGGGGCATCGAGGCGGTCCTGCGTGACGCCGGCGTGGAGCGCGCGGTGCTGGTGGGCCACAGCCTGGGAGGGCCCATCGCCTACTCCTTCATCCGCCTGTTTCCGGAGCAGGCGAAGGCGTTGGTGCTGGTGGACGCGACTGTCTCCGCCGTTGCGGACAAAGCTTCCTATCTAGCGGCGCAGCAGGTACGCTATCAACAGAAAGCGGAGAATCTGAGCGGCGCCATGGGCGAGAAGAACTTCCTGGCAGCGGTGAACTCGATGTTCTCCGCCAAGACTCCGGCCACTTTGCGCGACCTGATCCGCGCAAAGATGCTGGCGACACCCGAACACGTGCGCGTCGCGGCGGTGACCAGCCCGTCGGAGGTCTATCCGGCAGCCCCCGGAGAGATGTTCGACATACCGGCTCTGGCCATCCAGGCAGCACAGAAGGGCACGGAGGAGCGCGCCGCGGCGATGCGGACCATCTTCCCGAAGCTGCGCCTGGAGAAGTGGGTCGGAAGCGGCCATTTCCTGATGATGGAAGATCCGGAGCGGTTCAACCAGTCTCTGGTGAAGTTTTTGTCGGGGCTGTAACGTAACCTGTCAAACCACTCCTTTGGTCGCGGCTCGGAAGCCGTTACAGAGCCGCGACCAGAGGGAGCGGTCAGAGTTCTAATTCTGCGGGCTTATTTGGTCTTGCGCACGGCCACCAGCAGATTGGACTGGCCCCGGTGCCGGTACCCGATGGCGAAGTCGAGCGGCGGCATGCCGGTTCCAGCCGTATAAGCCGCTTTGAGATCATCCTGATTCCAATCCTTGAAAAGCTGGATCGGCGGATAATAAGTTCCGAACAGGCGCACATCCCAGCCGGCTGGATCGAAATAACGATAGGGGATGCCGGAATCTTCTTCAACCACGACCCGGCTCTTGGCCAGGATCGTGCCGCGGATGGTGGAGAAGTAAGGCTTGTGCATCAGGTACGACGCAGCCTTGACCAAAGTAATAGTGTCCGGAAGACCATTGAGGTAGGCGGTTGTGCCGGCTTTGCGCTTGAGCCGCGAATTTTCAAGATTCAGCGAGAAATAGCGCAGGGTGCGCGCGCCGTGACGCGGATCGTTGAACTGGATGGCTACGCCGGAGGTCTCCACTTTTGGCAGACTTGCGGAAGGCGCGACGACGCCGGCGGGGGAGATGCCAATGGGCGCGACATCCGTGATCGAGTAACCCGCGCGGGAGACCAGAAACAGCAGCAGCGGCAGGACGCCGTTCAGGTCGCTTTGGGTAACGTCGCGGCGCATGTCTTCAGTCTTGAAAAATCCGAGCGCGACGACTGAGCTCAAGCTGCGGCGAAGCGCCGTGAAATAGTCGGGAGTGTAATCGGCTATTGCGGAAGGGATGCAGCCCACCGGCTCGAGGCCCACTAGAATGTAGTCGCGGGCGTCGGGGAAAAACGTGAGTAGGTTGGCCGCGTCGGGTCCGCCAAAGGGGTAGAACGCGACCTCGCGAGACGGCGCGCTGCCCAGATTTCGATTCCTCCAGAGGTCGATTCGGTCGAGGTACAGCTTGCGGAGGTTAGCCCAATCGGAGGCGGAGAGCTTAGAGAAGTCGTTCCATGCGGCGTGCTGCTCCTGCGTGAGCGCGGCCGAGAAGGCGCTGTCGCTCAACCCCGCGATCCATTGAGACGCGGCGCTCCATTGTCCGCCGGGGGCCTGAACCGCGCACGCGGAGTGGGATTGCGGCGAGGCAGTTTCAGCGGGAGCACACACCAACACTGCCGGCAGGGACAATACGAGCGCGGTCGCGATAACTCCCCTCATAAATGTCATTCTAGCAGCCCGTGGCAGAAGTGGCTGGCAGGTCGGAGACCTGCCCCACAGGCCGCAATCGTTGATGGGTCGTGGTGGGGGAGGTCTCCGACCCTGCCGTCGTCTGGCCTGAACACTTTCACCACGGGCTACAGCCGAGATAGTCGAAAAACGGGGACTACGATTGCCTGTCCCGTGCGGAAGTGTCGCTGAAACCGGGCGATTTATGGTGGCGGGACAGGCAATGGGTCCCCGTTTTTCGCGCGGACTGATGGATAATGAACTTTTGTCTCAACTTATGCCTAAGATCAACTACATTTCCCATGAGGGAGAGAAGTTCCAAATCGACGTGCCGGTTGGCGAATCCGTCATGGAGGGTGCGGTCCGCAACGGAATCGACGGGATTGTGGCGGAGTGCGGAGGGTCCTGCCTATGCGCGACCTGCCACGTGTACGTCGACGAAGCTTTTCTTCCGCTGCTGCCGCCGCTCGATGAGGCGCAGGACGCCATGCTCGATTCCACCGCTAGCGAGCGGATGCCCAACAGCCGTCTGAGCTGCCAGATCGCGGTGCGGCCGGAGCTGGAAGGGCTGATCGTCCGGATGCCCGAAACACAAAAGTAATGCCCGCGGGGGTGGTCATTGTAGGCGGCGGCCAAGCCGGGTATCAGACCGCGGCTTCCCTGCGAACCGAAGGCTACGACGGGCCGGTGTTTCTGATCGGCGAAGAACCCGGCATGCCGTACCAGCGGCCTCCTCTTTCCAAGACGTTTGTGTTGGGCAAGCAGGATCATACCCGCATTCTGCTACGGCCGGAAATATTTTACCGCGATCACCGCATCGAGCTGTTGGCGGGCGAAAAGGCTGTTGCCATCGACCGGGTGTCTCGGAAGGTGCTTCTGCGTTCCGGCGGCGACTTGGACTACGACACGCTGGTGCTGGCGCTGGGTGCGCGGAATCGCCAGCTGCCTGTCGTCGGGGCAATGCTCGAAGGCGTGTGCTACTTACGCACCCTGACCGAAGCGATCGAGGTCAAGCAGAGGCTGGAGCAGGCTCAGCAGGTGGTGGTCATCGGCGGAGGATTTATCGGCCTCGAAATCGCGGCGTCGGCGCGGACCCTGGGCAAGCCTGTCACGGTAATCGAAGCGCTGCCCAGATTGATGCCGCGCGTCGTGGCTCCGGTGGTATCCGAGTTTTTCCGGGCGGCGCATACGGCCAAGGGCGTCGAGATCCTATTGAACGCCCAGGTGCAGGAAATTCAGGGCGACGCCCGCAACGTTCAGGGAGTCTTGCTGGGCGACGGGCGCAAACTTCCGGCCGATCTGGTGGTGATCGGAGTGGGAATCGTCCCGAATACGGAATTGGCGCTGGACGCCGGGTTGCCGATAACCAATGGGATCGCTACGACCGAGTTCTTGCGCACTGCCGACGAGCGCGTTTTCGCCATTGGCGATTGCGCCGAACATCCCAGTATTTTCACCAGCTCGCAAGTACGTCTTGAGTCGGTGCAGAATGCCGTGGATCAAGGTGTGTGTGTGGCCCGGGCGATCGCCGGACGCGCCGCGCCCTACTCGGCGACGCCTTGGTT
>Ga0210394_10005740_pt1 | contig 13796 bp, 10 predicted proteins | sample IncBWC12MmetaG_FD_160121 | JGI IMG/M metagenome (GOLD analysis project Ga0210394, IMG submission 160121) | Forest soil microbial communities from Barre Woods Harvard Forest LTER site, Petersham, Massachusetts, United States - Inc-BW-C-12-M | ecosystem: Environmental > Terrestrial > Soil >...
AAGGCGGCGGACGACTCACCGAAACCGAAGTTCTACGACCTTGTCATGTATCCGTATCCCTCGGGCGATCTCACGGTGGGGCATGCGCGCAACTACGTGATGGGCGACGTGCTCGCGCGCATGAAGCGCATGCAGGGTTTCGAGGTGCTGCACCCGTTTGGCTGGGACGCGTTTGGCCTGCCGGCGGAGAACGCCGCGATGAAGAGGGGCGGCATCCACCCCGAGACGTGGACGCTCGGGAACATCCAAAAGGGGAAACGCGAGCTACGGATGCTGGGCATCCTCTACGACTGGGACCGGGAGGTCACCACCTGCCTGCCTGACTACTACAGGTGGAACCAGTGGCTGTTCCTGCTTTTCTATCAGCGAGGGTTGGCGTACCGCGCGATGGCCCCTGTCAACTGGTGCCCAGTCGACAAGACCGTGCTCGCGAACGAGCAGGTGATCAACGGGCGCTGCTGGAGACATCCCGACGTCGAGGTCGAAAAACGCGACCTGGAGCAGTGGTTCTTCAAGATCACGGACTACGCGGATCGGCTCCTCGACGACCTGCAGCTGCTCGACCAATGGCCCGCGAAGGTGCGGCTCATGCAGACGAACTGGATTGGGCGCAGCAGCGGTGCTGAGGTTGATTTTCCGATCGACGGGCTGAAAGGCCAGTCGATTCGCGTGTACACGACGCGGCCGGACACGCTTTTCGGCGCGACCTTCATGGTGCTGGCGCCGGAGCATCCGCTGGTGGAGCGGATCACGACGGACAAGCAACGCGACAAGGTGCGCGAGTACGTCGCGAAGGCACGGAAGGCGACCGATATCGATCGCCTGTCGACCGAGCGCGAGAAAACGGGCATGGCGACCGGCGCGTTCGCCATCAACCCTGTCACTGCGGAAAGGATTCCGATCTGGATTGCCGACTACGTGCTCGTCACGTATGGGACAGGCGCGATCATGGCAGTGCCGGCGCACGACGAGAGGGACTTCGAGTTCGCCGAGCGATTCAGTCTGCCGGTTCGCGAGGTGATCGCGCCGGTTGGCGGATCATCGCCTGCGCGCAGCCCCCGTGCTGCGTATGTCGGCCCTGGCTTGATGGTCAACAGCGGGGAGTTCGATGGGCTCGACTCGGCGACGGGTATCGAGCGCGTGATCGCATGGCTCCAGCAGAGGGGACTTGGCAAGCGGGCCGTCAAGTTCAGGCTGCGCGACTGGTTGATCTCGCGCCAGCGCTATTGGGGTACCCCGTTTCCGATCGTGTACTGCGAGGTCGACGGCATCGTGACCGTGCCGTTGGAACAGCTTCCGGTGGTCTTGCCGAAGGAGTACAAGCCGCTGTCCGAGAACCCGGAGTTCTTCGAGACTACGTGTCCTGTCTGTGGACGTGCCGCCAAGCGCGAGACGGACACGATGGATACGTTCATCGACTCGTCCTGGTACTTCCTCCGCTACGCCAGCCCGAAGGATGCGACCCAGCCGTTCGACTCCCTACTCGCGAATCACTGGATGGCTGTCGATCAGTACACCGGCGGCGTGGAGCACGCGATTCTTCACCTGCTTTACTCGCGGTTCTTTATCAAGGTGCTGCACGACGCGGGCATGCTCGAGGCTTCCGAGCCCTTCAAGAAGCTGTTCAACCAGGGCATGGTCAAGCGTTTCGGACAGGTGATGTCGAAATCGGCCGGCAACGGGGTTTCACCTGACGAGCTGGTCGCCGCGCAGGGTGCCGATGCGGGGCGCATCTACGAGATGTTCATCGGGCCGCCGGAAGAGGATGTCGAGTGGACAGACGCGGGACTCAACGGAGTGGTGCGCTTTCTGCAGCGCGTGTGGCGGTTGGTCCTCGAGCCGGAGTCGATCGTGGTCGACGGCCGCGGCGCGGATCGGACACTCCTGCGGCGAAAGACGGCGCAAACGGTCAAGAAGGTCACCGAGCATTTCGACGAGCTGCGGTTCAACACCGCGGTGGCTGCGCTGATGGAGCTGGCCAACGCCATGCAATCGCACCTGCAGAACGGCGGCGCGCGCGACGCGACGTGGGACTCGTCCGTGCGCGTTCTGGTCAGGCTGCTCAATCCGCTGGCGCCTCACATGTGCGAGGAGATGTGGGAAAAGTTGGGCGAGCGCGGCATGCTCGCGGACGCGACGTGGCCCGAATATGACGCTGAGGCGGCGGCGGTGCCGGAGGTGACGGTGGTGGTGCAGGTCGCGGGCAAGCTGCGTGACCGGCTCACGCTGCCGGTGGGAACTCCCGAGGAGGCAGTGCTGGCGGCGGCGCTGGCCAGCGATCGGGTGCGGGCGCAGTTCGACGGGCGGCGGCCATCGAAGGTGGTCTTCGTCCCTGACCGACTGATCAACCTGGTCCCATAGGCGCCGCCTGGGCTTTTAAGCGGCTGCCCTCATCCCGTTGTCGATGACATAGTCGGCTTCGGTCGAGGTCCCCGCATTCACCACGAGTGTTTGCGGACCGCTCACGATGCGCGCGATGGCCGCTGCGCTCACTTTCCAGGTGCCAGCCGCCAGGTCGATCGAGTAAGCGCCGGAGTTGTCTGTCTTCGTGGGGCGGCTGGTGCTGCCGTCGGTGAACACGAGCTCGAGCCCGGGCATCGGCAGCTGGCCACACCCTGGGACGGCCGGGGGCTCGAGTGGGCAAGCGATCGCCGGGCACGGCTGGACTGAGGACACGGCCGGGCCTCCGCACGAGAACGCGACGACCTGGCCGTGGACGTTGCCGGTACCGCTCCCAGACCCGGGGAAGCTGTAAGCGCCACACGCCGCGGTACCACCCACGATCGCGACCACGACTGCCACAAGGACGGCGGTTCTCATCGAGGACAGAACGCCGCCTGGTGGCGTTAGGTCACGGCGCCTGACACCGCCGGCCTGCAAACGGCCTCGGTTCGCGTAGTGTTGTGGCGCTCTCGACGAACCGCGGTCGGCGCGGCCGCACACAATTGGTAACCAGGCGATCCCGAGTAGCCAAGCGGTAAGGCAGGGGACTTTGGATCCTCGACCGAAGGTTCGAATCCTTCCTCGGGAACCAGCCTTCCCCCTGCCACCGGCCTGATCCGCCGCCTGGTTCTGACGTAGGCTCGCGCTCAGCGCGCTCGCCCAGGGTTTCATACCGCCAGTCTTGCGAACCGATCAGGAGGGCACGATCACGCTGCCGATGTGACGCGACCCTAGCTCGCGGGTACGATCGAGCGCATGGGGAAGGGAAAGGCCCCGCGACGAGCCATCCTGCTGCTGCACGGCGAGGAACGCTTCCTGGTCGACGAGAGGGCGCGCGCCACGCTCGATGAGTGGCGCAAGGAGCTCGTCTCGGACTTTGGCGCCGACACCCTCGAGGGGCAGGGCCTCACGCCGACGAGGCTGCAGGACGCGATCCTCCAGGCGCCGTTCCTCGATCCATATCGTGTCGTCTATGCGCGGATGGCGGCCGCCGCCCGCACCGAGGGGCTCGCGCCGGCACTGGCGGAAATACCGACCACCACCCGTGTCCTCATAACCGTGGCCGGTAAAGTCTCCGCGGCCGGCAAGCTCGCGAAGGCCGTCACGGCCGCCGGGGGATCGGTGGAGGAGATGGCGCCCTTGAAGGGCCGAGCGCTGAGCGAGTGGGCGGCGAAGCGGGCGGTCGGCCACGGCCTGACGCCTGCGATTGCGGCCCAGGTCGTGCGTGTGACGCCGCCCGACCTGAGCATCGTCGACTCCGAGCTGACGAAGCTGGCCGCGTACAAGGCATCGGGCGCCCAGCTCACCAGTGACGCGGTGGCGGAGCTCCTGGCCGGCGGCCGCGAGGATGACATCTTCAAGCTCACCGACAATCTCCTTCCGCATCCGACCGCCGACGCCCTCAAGATCGCCAGAAACCTCACGCGCGGCGGGTTACAACCGACCTCTGTCGCGTATCGCATGGCGCGGCACGTGGCGTTGGTGCTTTCGGTCCGCGCGCGGCAGGATCGTGGAGAGTCGCTGTCCGACGTGCAGGAGAAGATGTCGGAGCACCGCTTCGTCCTGCAGAAGGCGTACGACGCCGCCAAGGATGCAGACCCCCAACGGCTGGAGGCGGCACTAAGGGCGATCCGCGATTACGAGTGGGAGGTCAAGTCCGGCCAGATCGACGCCGAGCTCGGGCTGGACGTCCTGCTCGCCAGGCTCTGAACCCGGCCCAGAAACCTACTTCTTCTTGGTCGAGGTCGCGGGAGACGCGCTCTTGGCCGAAGGCTTGGCAGATCCGCTCTTGGCCACCGGCTTTGACGTGAGCGCCGGCGCCTTCTTACGCTTGCCTGCGCCTGCCGCAGGCGAGGCGGCCGCCGAAACCGCCAGCTTGGAGAGCTGCTTCGCCAAGCGCGACTTGCGCCGAGCCGCGTTGTTTCGGTGCAGGACTCCTTTCGAGGCCGCTCGATCGAGAGATTTGATGGCGTCGAGCGCGATCGCGTATCGCTCCGATTCCGCGACCGGTCCGCTGACCAGGGTGCGGCGCGCCTTCACGACCTTGGTCTTGACCTCCGAACGCACGGCGCGATTGCGCAGTGCGCGGCGCACACCGGAGCGCGCCTGCTTCTTCGCGGAGGCCGTTCGCTTAGCCATGTGATTACTCCAGGTGGGTCAAGAGCCGAGGGTAGAACGAGAGTCCGAAGCTAGGATTATAGAGGTCAGTGGAGTTCGAGCTTGGCGGCAAGCGGCCAACAGTCCATCCCGACGCCTACATCGCACCGACCGCCGTCCTCATCGGAGACGTAGAAATCGGTCCCGGCGCAAGCGTCTGGTTTGGCGCGGTCCTGCGCGCCGACGAGGCGCAGATCAAAGTGGGCGCAGGGGCCAACATCCAGGACAACGCGGTCATCCACTGCGCGGAAAATCTGCCGACCGTGATCGAAGCAAACGGCAGCGTCGGCCACTCCGCGCAGCTGGAAGGGTGCATCGTCGAGGAGGGCGCCGTGGTGGGCATGGGCGCGACGATGCTGCAGCGCAGCCGGCTGGGGAGAGGCTCGTTGCTGGCCGCGGGCGCCGTGCTCGGCGAGGGCAGCAGCGTGCCGGCGGGATACATGGCGGCCGGCGTACCGGCCGTAGTGAAGAAGGCGCTCGAGGGCTCCTCGGGCAACTGGGTCGGTATAACAGCGCAGCATTACCGCGATCGAGCGGTCGCTTACAGAGAGAAGCTGCGACCGACCAGCAGGTGACTCTGGTCGTGCCGGCACGCGCCAAGCTCAACCTCGATCTGATCGTGCTGTCGCGCACGGAAAGCGGCTACCACGAGGTGCGCACCCATATCCAGGCAGTCGCGCTGCACGACCTCCTCGAGCTGAAGCGCTCCGACCGAACCACGATGACCAGCAGCGGCCCGCATCGGATCGATCCGCACGACAATTCGGTGCGAAAAGCCCACCAGGCGCTCGAAGCCGTCGCTGGTCGCGAGCTGCCAACGGCCTTTTATCTCGAAAAGCGCATTCCTCCTGGTTCAGGCATGGGCGGCGCCAGCTCTGACGCTGCGGCGGCACTGAGGGGGCTGGCAGCAATGCACAACATCGCAGCCGACCTCGGCCAAGTGGCAGCGGGCATCGGAGCCGACGTGCCGTTCTTTCTGAATGGCGGCGCTGCTCTCGCCGAAGGTCGTGGCGAGCGGATCACTGCGATGTCGGCGGAGCCTGCCTGGTTCGCGATCGCCTGGCCCGACATCGAGCTCTCAACCGCCACGGTGTACAGCGCCTGGGATGAGGTCCAGGGCGACGGCCCGAACCACCTGCGCGACGCCGCCGAGCACGTCGAGCCGCGATTGCGCGATTTCGCTGCGCGCCTGGGCGAGGCCTGGCAGATGACCGGAAGCGGTTCGGCCTTTTTCATTCGCTGCCGGGACGAGCGATCCGCACGAGACGCGGTCGTCAAGGTCACTGGCTGGACCGCGGTCACCCACTCGGTGGGGGCGTGGGCATGACCACGCCCAACTTGCCCAGCCCGGAAACCGAACCCAGCGTGCCAACGCCAGCTTGGCGCGGCGCGTACTCCAATGCGGCCCTGTGGACAGCCGTCTGGGCGGGCAAGGCGACCGCCGCCCTGTCGAAGATCACCGGCCGCGGGGGCGGCACCACGTTGCCGGGCGACGTGGCACGCCTGATCGACCCGCACGTCCTGCGCAAGCTGTCGGGCGACCTGAAATTCGGATCGATCGTCATCACTGGCACCAACGGCAAGACGACGACAGCTCGCCTCATCAGCTGGCTGCTCGAGGGCGCGGGTCACCGCGTCGTCTCCAACCGCTCGGGCGCCAACCTCATCTTTGGCGTCACCGCCGCCACCCTCAAGAGCGCGGGTGGCACCGGGCGCCTGCGCGCCGATTGGGGCGTGTTCGAGATCGACGAGGCGAGCCTCCCCAGGGCCATCGACGAGATCCAACCCAGGGTCGCGCTCGTGCTCAACCTGTTTCGGGACCAGCTCGACCGTTACGGCGAGCTCGAGTCGATCGCGAAAAAGATCGAAGGCGCACTGGGCAACCTGCCCGCCGGCAGCCAAGCGCTCCTCAACGCCGATGACCCGCGCGTAGCCGAGATCGGCTTGAGCCTCGCCCACCCGCCCCAGTGGTTCGGCCTCGACGACACCACGGTGGCTGAGCACGAGCTGCCGCATGCCGCTGACGCGCGGACCTGCCCGCGCTGCGGCGCAAGCCTCATCTTCGACGCTGTGTACGTGGGCCATGACGGCGTCTATCGCTGCCCTAACGGCGACTTCCAACGTCCCACGCCGGACACCACGGCACAAAAGATCAAGCTCGATGGCTTCGACAACATCGCGATGACAGTGCATTCCGCGAGCCCGAATTACGCCAGCGAAAACACCACACCAGCCCAGCCTGTGAAACAAAAACCAAGCAAGGACCAGCGAATCGCGCTTCCGCTCGGCGGGCTCTACAACGCCTACAACGTCCTCGCCGCCTACGCCGCCGGCGTCACCGTCGGCCTCGAGCCCGCCTACATCGCCCAACGCCTGCAAAACTTCCGCGCCGCCTTCGGGCGGCAGGAGCGCATGGAGTTTCGAGGCCGTCACTTGAACCTCGTCCTGTCCAAGAATCCTGCCGGTTTCAACGAGACCTTGAGAACCGCCGTTGACCTTGCCAAGGGCGACAATTTCCTCATCGCCTTGAACGACCGCAAGTCGGATGGCACCGACGTCTCCTGGATCTGGGACGTCGACTTCGAGCGCCTCCAGGGCAAGGCACGCGCGCTCATTCCCGGCGGCAGCCGGGCCAATGACCTGGCCGTCAGGTTCAAATACGCCGGAGTCGGCGCCTCGCCCCCGGAAACGGATTCGGGCAAAGCCTTGGACGCCCTCGTCAAGGCCATGCCCGAAGGCGAGACCGCACACGTTCTGTGCACCTACACGGCGATGCTGGATCTGCGAGCCGAGCTGGTCAGGCGCGGCTGGGCCAAGCCCTACTGGGAAACTTAGGCGGTGGCAAGGACGGCAAGCCGCAAGCCAATCTTCAACGTCGGCTGGCTCTACCCGGACCTCATGAACATCTATGGAGACCGGGGCAACATCCTCACGCTGCTCAAGCGCGCGGAATGGCGCGGCTACGACGCGCGCCTGATCGAGCTCGGCCGCGGCACCAGCCAGCACATGGAGGACGTGGATGTCTTCTTTTTCGGCGGCGGGCAGGACCGCGAGCAAGCGCTCGTGTATGAAGACCTGCTGGAGCACAAGCAGCCCGGACTGGAACGCGCGGTCAATGCGGGCGCCGCGGTGCTAGCTGTCTGCGGCGGATACCAGCTTTTGGGTCACTACTACCAGACCGCCGAGGGCGAACGGTTTCCCGGCATCGGCCTCATCGACGCGAGAACCGAAGCCGGCAAGAAGCGCTTCATCGGCGATGTCGTCATCGATACGCAGATCGAAGGCCTTGCGCCGAGCACGCTTGTCGGTTTCGAAAACCACAGCGGCCGGACCTTCCTTGGACCGAGCGCAAAGGCGCTGGGCAGGGTCAGGCTCGGCTTCGGCAACAACGGCAGCGACGGCGGCGAAGGCTACCTGCAGGGCGGAGTTCTAGGCACCTATCTCCACGGTTCGTTGCTGCCGAAGAACCCGCACCTTGCCGATCACCTGATGAAAAGCGCGCTCAGTCGGCGCGGCGTCGTCGAGCTTTCACCACTCGACGATTCGGTGGAGATGGCCGCGCATGAGCGGATTCTCGAGCGCGCGCCCCGCGTGCCACACGGACCGCACGCGCCTTCGCCGCGGCTGGTGCCGCCGCCACCACCTTCTCACGCCCCCCGCGAGTCCCAGTCCCGTTAGACGGCTGGCGCGCCACCACGGCGGCAGAACCAACCTTCGGGGTCAGAGCCTCACGTAACACCTGGTCGATCGAATCAATCAGAACGAGCTCCATCTCGGCGCGCAGGTCAGCGGGAATGTCGTCGAGGTCCGCCTCGTTGCGCGTCGGCAACAGCACGCGCCGGATGCCCGCGCGGTGGGCTCCCAGAACCTTCTCCTTGATGCCTCCGATCGGCAGCACCCGCCCGCGCAAGGTGATCTCGCCGGTCATCGCAATGTCATCGCGCGCCGGGCGCCCGGTGAGAATCGACGCCATGGCGGTTAACACGGTGACGCCCGCTGACGGTCCTTCCTTCGGCTGCGCTCCCGCGGGAACGTGTACGTGGATATCGTTCTTGTCGAACAGTGCAGGGTCGATCCCGATATCTGAAGCGCGCGCCTTCAAATAAGACAGCGCCGCGGCCGCCGACTCCTTCATCACGTCACCGAGCTGTCCGGTGAGCTTCAGCTCCCCCTTGCCGGGCGTCAGCGCCGCCTCGACGAAGATGATCTCCCCGCCGGTCGGCGTCCACACCAGACCTGTCGCCACACCAGGGCGGTCGATACGCTCGCGGATGTCGTCGTAAAAGCGTCGCTTGCCCAGGGCGGCGCGGACACGGCGGACGTCCACCGCCTTGCGCCCCGGGCGTTTGCCGACGGCCATGTCAGCCACCGACCGCCGCATCACCGACGCGATCTCGCGCTCCAGGTTGCGCACCCCCGCCTCGCGCGTGTACTCGCGAATGATCACGCGAACTGCGTCCTCGGCCAGCGTGATCTCGCCGGTGCGCAAACCGTGCGACAACCACTGCTTCGGCACGAGGAAGCGCTCTGCGATCTGCACCTTCTCCTCTTCCGTGTAGCCGGAGAGGTTCAGCACCTCCATGCGATCGCGCAGCGCCGGCGGAATGGTCTCGAGTGAATTGGCGGTCGTGATGAACATGACCTTGGACAAATCGAACGGCACGTCGAGGTAGTTGTCGCGGAAATCCTTGTTCTGCTCGGGGTCCAGTACTTCCAGCAAGGCCGACGACGGATCGCCCCGCCAGTCCGAGCCGATCTTGTCGACCTCGTCCAGGATGAACACGGGGTCATTCGACTCCGCTCTCCGGATGGCCTGGAGGATCCGGCCGGGCATCGCGCCGATGTACGTACGGCGGTGGCCGCGGATCTCGGCCTCGTCGTGCACCCCGCCTAAAGACGCACGCGCGAACTTTCGGCCCATCGCGCGCGCGATCGATTGCCCCAGCGATGTCTTGCCCACGCCAGGAGGTCCCACGAAGCAGAGGATCGGCTCACGCCCCCGCTCGGTCGACTTGCGCAGCTGCTTCAGACGGCGCACCGCGAGGTGCTCGACGATGCGCTGCTTCACCTTGTCGAGGTCGTAGTGGTCCGCATCGAGGATCTCGCGGGCCTTCGTGACGTCCACCTCGCCTCCGGTCGACGTGTTCCAGGGCAGCGAGACGATGAGCTCGAGATAGGTGCGGATCACCGACGATTCCGGCGACGCCGACGGAATCCTTTCCAGCCGCGCGATCTCCCGATCGGCTTCGCGCTGCGCCTCGGGCGGGAGGCCAGCCTTGACGATGCGCTCGCGCAGCTCGCCGAGCTCGCCGAGCTCCGAATCGAGCTCGCCCAGCTCGCGCTGTATCGCCTTGAGCTGCTCGCGCAGGAAGTACTCGCGCTGCGCCTTGCCCATCGACTCTTCGGCCTGGGTCTGGATCTTGCGGCCCAGCTCGAGCACCTCGAGCTCGTGCGCCATGTGCGCCAGCAGGCGCTCCAGCTTGACCTTGGCCGAATCGATCTCGAGGATCTCCTGCCTCTGCTCCGTCGTGAGGCGGGTGTGATTGGCGATGTAGTACGCAAGGTGCAGCGGATCGTCGATCGCCGCCGCGCCCCCGGAGAGCTCCGCGGGCAGGTGCGGCGCGAGCGAGACCAGCTGTTGGAACATCGAGATGGCGCGGCGCATCAAGGCTTCGCGCTCGATTGCGGGGATGGTGGCGTGGGCCTCCGGCAGCATCTCCACCGCGCAGGTCATGTAGGGCTCCTCGGATATCGCGGCGGTCAGCCTGATGCGCCGCAGCCCGAGCACGGCGAGCTGCACCGTGCCGTCCGGCAGCTTGAGCATGTGCTGCACGCGCACCATCGCGCCGATGTGGTGGATGTCGTTGAAGCCCACCTCCTCGAGGTGCTCGTCGAGCTGTGTGGCAACTGCGATGTGGCGCTCCGACCCGGTCAACTCGTCGAGCAGCTGCAGCGACCGCTTCCGCCCGACCGACAGCGGAATGAAGATGCGCGGAAACACCACGGTTGACTTGAGCGGCAGCACGGGCAGATGCGAAGGCACGGCTCCTTCCAGGTTCACCGCCGGCATCTCGGCCACGGCTCGATTATCCCCCCGCCGAGGCCCTCCCTCCTCCAGCCTCGGCGGCCTCCCCCTCGCCAACGCACCTTGCGTGTCCAATTGGAGCGCGAGGTGCGCGCGCGACAACCCAGGCCGTCACCGACTCGCGCCGCCCGAAGCGCCACCAGCACGCGTCGCCGCCGCCCGCCGGCGGGACCGGGGCCCAAACGACCGATCGTATAATTCGCTCACCCTGACTAGGAAACCCGCCTCCGGTAAGCGCGCGCAACGCGTGGAACGCACACGAAGTGGCGCAACGCCGGAGGCCAAGTGAGCCGGCCCGTGACCGCCGTCATCCTCGCCGCCGGTCACGGCACCCGAATGCGCTCGCGCACCCCCAAGGTGCTCCATCCCATCCTCGGCCGCCCCATGGTCGACTGGGTCCTCAGCGCCCTTACCGAAGCCGGCGCCAAAGACATCAAGGTGATCATCAGCCCACACCAGGCCGACCTCGCCGCCCATCTGGACGGCAAAGCACAGGTCGTGTATCAGCGCGAGGCCCACGGCACCGCCCACGCCCTCCAGCAGCTCAACCCAAAGGACCTCAATGGCAAGGACGTCGTGGTGGCCAACGGCGACGCCCCCCTGATCACCGCCGACACGTTCAAACGGCTGATCGAAGCCCACCAAAAAGAAAAGGCACCGGCAACCCTCGCGTCCGTCGACGACAACCGAAGAGACGACGCCCGCATCGTCCGCGCACCAAATGGCGACTTCGAAAGAATCGTCGAGCGCAAGGACGCGAGCGACGAGCTGAAGAAGACCAATCACGAGACCAACGTCGGCATCTACTGCTTCGATGGCGACAAACTAATCGAGGCGTTGAGCCACATAACGAGCGATAACAAGGCCGGCGAGTTCTACCTCACCGACGTCTTCGTACACCTCAAGCCAACGACCATCGTTCGGATCGACGACCCCGACGAGGCCACCGGTGTCAAAGACCGAGCCAAGCTGGCCATGGCCACCGCAACGATGCGCGAAAGAATCCTCAACCAGCACATGCGAGGAGGCGGCGTCACCATCACCGACCCGAGCACCACCTTCATCGACGCGACAGTGACCATCGGCCAGGACACGACAATCGAGCCCTTCTGCGTCATCAAGGGCAACACCCAGATCGGCGAGGAGTGCCGCATCGGCCCCCATGTCTATATCGAGGACGCGAAGATAGGTGACCGCTCCGACTGCGGCCCGTTCGCCAAAATCCGACCCGGCACCGCGATCAAAGAAGACGTCCATATAGGCAGCTTCGCCGAACTGGTACGAACCAAAGTCGGAAGGGGCAGCGCGGTGCCGCATGTCTCCTACTTGGGCGACACCGACCTCGGCGAGGACGCCAACATAGGGGCGGGCACGATCACCGCCAACTTCGATGGCACCAAGAAGAACCGCACCGTGATCGGCGACGGCGCCTTCGTCGGGGTCGACACCATGCTCGTCGCCCCCGTCAAACTGGGCAAGGGTTCCCGCACGGGAGCCGGCTCGGTGGTGACCAAGGACGTCCCCGACGGCGCCACAGCGGTCGGAGTTCCCGCTAGGGTGATACGCAAGAAAACCGTGGACGACGCAAAGTGATCGCCAGATGATCGGAAGACTGACCACGGCCGTCGAGTACACAGGCGAGGAGGCCTCTCCCTGGGGCGCCCTCAAGCTCATCGGCGGCAGCGCCAACCCCGCGTTGGCCCAGCTGATCTCGGACCAGCTTTCGGTCCCGATCACAGACGCGAGGCTTCGGCGCTTCCCGGATGGCGAGATCAATGTCAAGATCGAGGACTCGATGCGCGGGCACGACGTTTTCGTGATCCAGCCCACCTGCCCGCCCGTGAACGAGCACCTCATGGAACTCTTCATCATCCTGGACGCCCTCCGTAGAGCCTCCGCAGGAAGAGTCACCGCCGTGGTCCCGTACTACGGCTACGCGCGCAAAGAGCGCAAGACGCAACCCAGGGAGCCGATCTCGGCCAAGCTGGTGGCGAACTTCATCACGCTGGCGGGCGCCGACCGCCTGCTCCTCCTCGATCTCCACGCCGAAGCCATCGAAGGCTTTTTCGACGTCCCCACCGACCATCTGTCTCCGCACCGCATCATCTCCGAGTACCTGCTCACCCTAGGCCTCCAGAACCTCACCGTCGTCGCGCCAGATGCGGGCGGCGGTCGACGAGCGGAGCTCGTCGCCAACCAGCTGAACGCTCCCATCGCATTCGGGTACAAGCGGCGCACAGGCGACGACGAGGTTGACATGATCGCGGTCTCTGGAGACGTGCAAGGAAGGGACTGCGTGGTGATCGAGGACATCATCACGACGGGCGGCACGATCTCCAAGCTGGCCCAATCACTGCGAAACCAGGGCGCCCGGAGGGTGTACATCGCGGCCACGCATCCGGTACTCACAGGCAACGCGATCGAACGCCTCCAGAAGGCGCAGGTGGACGAGGTGATCGTGACCGACTCCGTGCCCATCGCGCCCGACAAGCTCGAATCCGGCCTCATCACGGTGCTGTCGGTGGCACCTCTGCTCGCGGAGGCGATCATCCGGGTGCACGAGAACCGGAGCGTCAGCGAGCTCTTCCGATAATCCGCCGGCTGTGAACGCAACCGAGACATTTGAATTAATAGTGCTCATCATCTGTTTCTTCGTGGCTGCGGCCGCGAGCGGAACAGAGACAGCTCTCACCTCGGTCGGCCGGCTCCGGGTCAGGTTCCTGGCCGAGCAGGGCAGCAAGGCGGCGGGCATCCTGCAGCGCCTGCGCGCGGACCCGAATCGCTACCTCTCGACAGTGCTGTTCACCAACACGCTGGCGCTAATCGTGGCTTCGACGGCGACCACGCTTCTCACGGACTCGCTGTTCATCAAATGGGGCATCCCCTCCGAGTGGCATCTGTGGCTGGCGCTGCTGGTTTCCTTCGTCCTATCGGTGATCCTCCTGATCGCCGCCGAGGTCACGCCCAAGACGCTCGCCATCCGCTGCGCGGAGCGTGTCGCCCTTGCCGCCGCCGGCCCTGTCGACCGCCTCGCGACCGCGCTTGGGCCTGTGCTGTGGGCGGTGACCATCGTCTCGCGAGCGCTCACCGGCGGCCGCGCCGCCCGTGCTCC
>Ga0210394_10005742_pt1 | contig 13778 bp, 13 predicted proteins | sample IncBWC12MmetaG_FD_160121 | JGI IMG/M metagenome (GOLD analysis project Ga0210394, IMG submission 160121) | Forest soil microbial communities from Barre Woods Harvard Forest LTER site, Petersham, Massachusetts, United States - Inc-BW-C-12-M | ecosystem: Environmental > Terrestrial > Soil >...
ATCGCCCGCCACGCCGTGCGCGACAGCCGCACCATGCCCGGCACCAGACCTTCCGGCATGAACACGACGATGGCGACGAAGATGGCGCCGAGCATGAAATTCCAACGCACCACATAGGCGCTCACCACGTTCTTGATAATGACCACCAGCGCGGCCCCGACGATCGGGCCGAGCAGCGTCCCCGCCCCGCCCGAGATCACCATCAGCAGCGCCTCCGCCGAGGCCGGCAGCGCCAAGGTCTGCGGGCTGATGAACTTGTTGTAGTAGACGAACAGGATGCCGGCGACCGCCGTGAGCAGGCCTGAGAACATGAAGGCGCCGAAGCGGATCATCCAGACTTGAAAGCCGAGTGCGTTCATGCGCCGCGGCTGGTCGCGGGCGCCGGCGAGAGCGGCGCCGAACGGCGAGCGCACGAAGATCGCGGTGGCCGCGACCGCGACAACGAAGACGATCAGCGTCATGTCGTAGAACGCGTTCGCCGAGGTGAGCGCGATGCCGAACGGCATCGGCCGCGTCGAAACGTTGACGCCGTTGTCGCCGTTGGTCAGGCTGATCCAGCGATAGGCCAGCCCCCACAAGATCTCGCCGAGCGCCAGCGTGATCATGATGAAGCTGATGCCGGTCGCACGCAGCGAGAGCGCGGCGAAGCCCGCGGTGAAAACCAATCCGATCACGAGCGCGGCCAGGATGGCGACGGTGTGGCCGTAGCCTAAGACCAGGAGCGAAGCGACCGCGTAGCTCGCCACGCCGAACAGCCCGGCATGGCCGAGCGACACCAGGCCCGCGTAACCCACCAGGATGTTCAGCCCCAGCGCGAAGATCGCATACAGCAGGATCTGGCTGGCGATATTGACGTAATAGGCCTCGGTGATCGCGTAAGGCACGGCGACCAGCGCCAGGATCGCGACAGCCATGGCGATGCGGCGGGCGATCACAGGACCTGCCCTCCGAACAGGCCTTGCGGCCGCAGCACCAGCACCAGCACCATCGGCAGGAACAGAATGAAATACGCGAGTTCCGGCACCAGCGCCTGGCCGAAATTATAGATGAAGCCGACGATGATGCTGCCGACGAACGAGCCGAGCAGGCTGCCGGTGCCGCCGAGGATCACCACCACCAGCGCCAGCGGCAGCATGTCCTGATCGAGGCCCGGATAGACCGACAGGATCGGGCTGCCGATTACGCCGGCAAAACCGGCGAGCGCGGAGCCCAGCCCGAACACGATGGTGAACAGTTCCGACACTCGGATGCCGACCACCCGCGCCATCTGCGGATCGTCGACGCCGGCGCGGATCATGGCGCCGAGCCGGGTGCGCTCGAGCATCAGCCAGAGCGCGATGGCGAACACCACGGCGATGGCGATGATGGCGAGGCGATAGAGCGGCGCCGCCGCGGTGCCGACGCGGATGAAGCCGCCGAGCCCCGGCGGGGTCGCCACCGAGATCGGATCGCCGCCCCAGGCCATCAGGCAGAGATCGGCGACCATGAAGGAGACGCCGAGCGTCACCAGCACCTGGGCCAATTGCTGGCCGGCGAGCCGGCGCAGCAACAGCCGCTCCATCAGCGCGCCCAGCACCGCCACTTCGAGCGCCGTGATCACGGCGCCGACCCAGAAATTCAGCGTGAAGCCGAGCGCGCCGGAAAAGAACGTGGTGCCCAGATAGGCGCCGACCATGAACATCGAGCCGTGCGTCAGATTGGGAATCCGCATCAGTCCGAAGATCAGCGAGAAGCCGGCGGACAACAGAAACAACAGGCCGCCGAACGTCACGCTGTTGACGGTGAGCAGCAGCCAGAACGTCATTTCCGCCGACCCTGTGACTTGTCATGCTCCGCGAAAGCGGAGCATCCAGTAATCCCGACAGGTGCAGTCTCTGCACTGCGCGACACTGCACGCTCTCTGATTACTGGATCATCCGCTGGGGCTTGTCATCGGGCCGGCCACTTCGGGCCGGACCCGTTGGCGGATGATGACAGGACGGCCTCAGCACTTCGCCAGTGGCGGATAATCGCGCGAATAGACCGGGTGCGCGAGGTATTCCTGCTCCGGCCAATCCCAGAACTGGCTGACGTTCTCGTAGGTCTTGATGGTCTTGTTCCAGAGTTTCAGGCCGTATTTGGCGCCTTCGGTGCCGATGCGGCGGATGTAGAAATTGCCGACCACGTTGCCGAAATGATCGAACTTGAGCGGCCCGCGCGGCGTGTCGGTGAGGCTCACCGCCTTGAGCGCCGTCATGAACTTTTCCTTGTCGGTGGCGTCGCCGGCCGCCTTCAGCGCCGCTTCGACCACCTGGCAATTGACGTAGAGCAGCCCCGCATACTGGCCCGGCACGGTGTCGTAATTCTTCAACATGCCGTCGATGAAGCGCTGGTTGGCGTCGATCGGCAGGTCGAGCGTATAGGGACAGCAACCGACCAGACCGATCGCCTCCTCGCCGTAGCTCTTGAGCAAGGCATCGTCGCCGCCGGTCTCGCCGGTTACCACCGGAAATTTGAGGCCGGCGGCGGCGTATTGCTTCATGAAGCGCAGCGGGTTCGAGCCGGCAAAGCCCTGGCAGACCACGTCGCAATCGGCGATCTGCGCGATGTAGGGCGTGTAGTCCGGCGTCACCAGCGGCGGCCACAATTTGTTGACGACGCAGCCGCCGTCTTTCGCAAACGCCGCCTGGAAGCCGCCCATCTGCTCGTAGCCGAAGGCGAAATCCTCCACGATGCAGAAGGCCCGCTTGTACTTCAGCTCGGTCGCCGCGTAGTGCCCCATGGGATGCATCGCCTGCGACGAGGTGGCCGAGGCGCGCAGCAGGAACGGGTTCGGCGTGCGCTGGGTGAGGTTGTCGGCCGCCGCCAGGCTCAGCGTCGGCATTTTCTGCTCTTTGATGTAATCGCTGATCGCGTAGAGCTCGAAGGCGGCGAGCGGCCCAAGGATGACGTCGACCTTGTCGCGCTCGACCAGTTCCTGGGCCTTGGTCTTGGTGCCTGCCGGATTGCCGCCGGTGTCGGCGGAGATGAAATCCACCTTGCGGCCGGCCATAGTGTAATTTTTTTCCTTCAGGAACGTCAGCACGCCCTGTTCCATCTGGATGCCGCCTTGCGCCAGCGGCCCGGTCTTGACCGTGAGCAGGCCGAGCTTGAACGGCTCGGCCTGGGCGACCGCGGGCGACGGAAACCGGGTCAGCGCGGCGGCCGCGCCTGCCGCGGTGCCGGCCAAGACCGCGCGGCGGCTGACCTTCCGTGACGTGGATTTGCGAGACATTCGTATCCTCCCTCTGGCCCCGTTTGTCCGGGTGCATAGCTGGCCGTTGCGCCCCCACGCAACGGCATTCTCGGGCCAACATTGGCCAAGCCGTTCCGCCCTGTAAAGTGCCGCAATCGTCGCGGTTTGAGATTATTTTTTCTTTTTCGTTGGCGGAATAATAGGCAGCAGCAAATAGGGCCGCGCCGCACCGCCGAAATGCAAAGAGGTCTCGCCGCCGAATATCTCCGGCGGCCGGTCGCGCGGATCGTCGTGCAGGAACGGCCCGCAGCCGGTCAGCTCATTCTTGAAGTTGGACAGTTTACCCCCGCTCGGGCCGGGATAGACATAATCCTTGCCGCGAACGGTCAGTCCGATGCGATAGCCCGCCGGCACCACGATCGAGGTCGGCCAGATTTCGATATCGAGCGCCGCCACCTCACCCGGCTTGAGCGGCTGCTTTTTGCTGTGAGTGTGATACGGCCGATACGGTTTTGACAGTTTCTTGTCGAGCTGACGGTGCGAGGCGCGCAGCCAGCCCTGGCCGACCGGCGTGTGCGGATCGATCGCGCCCTGGAACACCACTTCCTTGAGGTCGCCGGTGAAGACGCGCAGCACCGCGAAGATGTCGGCGTCCGAGGTCGATGACGAGACGAACAGTTTGACCGCCGAAGGCCCGGTGATTTCCGTTTCCTGCTTAAGCGGCGGCGTGAGCAAGGTGACGCCCTCGCCCATCGCTTCAAAACGTATGACCGATTTTTTCTTTGCCGGCTTGTCGGCGAGCGCGGCATCCGAGGGATCCAGGTAAAACCGTGTCCATTTTGTGCGCTTGAGCGGCCATTCATTGTCGGCGCGCTCGACGAAGCGGTCGATGTGCCGAACCTGCAGCTGAACTGGCGGCTGCTTGTCCCAGCCATTCTTCTTGCCGTGCAGGAAGTGATCGAAGAAACGCAATTGCAGGTGCCGGCCGTAGTCGGTGTAGAAATGCGTCCAATGCTCGATCCCGTGTGCTTCGAGCCATTTGTTTTTCGACGCGGCGCGGACAAAGCCCTCGAAATTGCCGCGCGGATGCAGCGGCTGGCCGCCCCAATTCGCCGTCGACAAAAACGGCACCTTGACCTTCGACCACATCGGCGAGCGCGCGCGGTGATAGGCGTCGTCGAGCGGGTGGGCGCAAATCTCGCTGCCGAAATCGCTGCGGTTTTTGGCGAGCTCCGCTTCCGACAGCGTTTCCGGCCCGCACACCAGTTCGCCATGCACGCGGCTCCGCTTGCCGCGCTCGCCGGCGCCGTATTGCACGGTCTTGACCTGCATGTCGTACCAGTTTTCCCAGAACGTGCAGAGAATGCCGCCGTGATGGGTCATATCGCGATACCAGTCGGCGGCGCCTTCCCAGATACACATGGCGGCGAGATGCGGCGGCTCGAGCGAGGCGACATGCCACTGATTGATGCCGTAGTACGAAATGCCGTTGAGCCCGACCTTGCCGTTCGACCACGGCTGCACGCCGGCCCATTCGATGCACTGATAGAAATCTTTCGTTTCGCGCGGCGAGAAATGATCGATCACGCCCGGCGAGCACCCGGCGCCGCGGGAATCGACACGCACGCAGGCGTAATCATGCGGCACCCATTTCTCCGGATCGACCACTTCCCAGCTCTGGTAGAGGTTCGAGGAGCCGGCGATGACGTCAGGATGTTTTTCCGCCATGCGCTGCCAGGCGCTCGGATAGCCCTCCTGGAAGGCGAGCCCCTTGGCGTAAGGGCCGTAGCTTAAGATCACCGGATAGCGGCCGTCCTTGATCGGCCGGAACACGTCGGCGCGGAGAATGAGGCCGTCGTTCATGGCGATCGGCACATCCCAATCGATGCGCATGCCGTCGCGGGTCTCGCTGCGCTGCTGGTGCGTTTTGCCCCGTGCCGCCGCACCCATCCGCGCTTCGCCTTCGAGCGATGACATGACTTCCTCCCGAACCCATCATGGCCGGGCTTGGCCCGGCCATCCACGTCTTGCTGCGTGAGATTAAAGACGTGGATGCCCGGCACAAGGCCGGGCATGACGGAAGAGTAATTAGCGCCGCTTTGCGCGGCTTCTGCCGCGCCTAACGCCCGCCATCTTTTCCAGCACTGCGCAGACCGCCGCGGTATCCTGATCGTCGTAGCCGCTCTTGCGCGCTTTGGTGTAGATCGCGCTCGAGGCATCGAACATCGGCGTCGGCACTTTGATTTTCCGCGCATAGCCGCCGATAACGTCCATGTCCTTCTGCCAGACCGCGATCTTCATCGTCGGCGAGCCGTAGTCGTTCCGCACCATCATCGGCGCGCGCAGTTCAAAGATGCGCGAATTGCCGGCGCCGGTCTTGATCAGGTCGAAAATCAGTTGCGGCGGCAGGCCGGCTTTGATGCCCAAAACCATGGCCTCGGCGCTGGCCACGTTGTGGATCGCGACCAAAAGGTTGGCGACATATTTCATCCGGCTGCCATTGCCGAAGGCGCCGACGTCGTGCACGGCGCGCGTGAAGCCCGCGAACATGGACTTGAGCTTCTTGATCTCGCCGGTGTCGCCCGAGGCATAGACCACGAGGTCCTTGACCTTGGCCTGGGCGCCGGTGCCGCTCATCGGGCAGTCAAGCATGACGTGGCCGGCCTTGCGCAGCTTGGCCTCGGCGGCAGTCTTGTCTTCGAGCGTAAAGGTCGAGGCTTCAACGATGACGCGGCGCGGCACCTTGGCCTTGACGATGGTGTCGACGGTCGCTGCCAGCGCCTTCGGGCTGGGCAGGCTGGTGATGATGGTTTTCGCTCTCCGCGCCACCTCGCCGGCGTCGCTAGCGATCTCGACGCCCGCGCGCGCCATCGCCCGCCGACGTGCTGGCGCGATGTCGTAGCCGATCACGCGCCAACCGGCGGCCACGAGATTCTGCGCGAATGAACCACCCATGATGCCGAGGCCGACGATCCCGACGGCACCTTTCTTTCCCGAAGCCATTCCGTTCCTCATTGTCGCTTTGCGTGGCGAGGCGATATGGCATCCGCCCTCCCCGCGCAAGCGGCTTTCTCGCCGCCCACCGATCCCCTAGAGCAGCAATCGCTTTCGCTTGAAGCGATCGCCGCTCTAGGATTTTGATGGAGCATGATCTTTTCGGAAAACCGGTTTCCACTTTTCCGGATCATGCTCTAATGTCCGCGCCGGGACGGAAGCGTCAGGAGCGCGCGTATGCAAATCGGAGTCGCGGGACTGGGTGCCATGGGCGGCGCCATTGCGGCCCGTCTTTTGGAGGTTGGGCATCAGGTGACCGTCTGGAATCGCACCGCGGCGAAAACGGCGCCGCTTGCAGAAGCCGGCGCCAAGGTCGTTGCCAGCCCTGCGGCGGTTGCCGCCGCCAGCGAAGCCATCATCACCATCCTGACCGACGGCGCGGCGATCGACGCGGTGTATCACGGCCCATCGGGCCTGTTGTCGGGCGACGTGACCGGCAAGCTGTTCATCGAGATGAGCACCGTACCGCCGGCCGTGGAAACCACACTGGCGCCGAAGGTGCGCGGCAAGGGCGCCACGTTCGTGGAGTGTCCGGTCGGCGGCTCGACCGCGCCGGCGCGGCAGGGCAAGCTGCTCGGGCTGATGGGCGCGGAGCCCGCCGACGCGGCGCGCGCCAAGCCGATCCTCGACCAGCTTTGCCGCAAGGTCGAGCATTGCGGCGTCGTCGGCGCCGGTTCCTCGATGAAGCTTGCGATAAACCTGCCGCTGATGGTCGGCTGGCAGGCTTACGCCGAGGCCTTTACCCTTGTTCGCGATGTCGGCTGGGAGCCGAAGCGGCTGCTCGATCTCTTCGTCGAGAGCAACGGCGCCAATAACGGATTCAAATTGCGCGCCGACATGATCGTCGCCATGATGGAAAATCGCGATCCCGGACCGACCACCTTCAGCATCGCCAACGCGGTGAAGGACCTCAAAACCATGATCGCCACCGGCGCCGCCAAGGGCGCCGACATGCCGGCCGCAAAAGCAGCGCTCGCCGCGCTCGAAGAAGCAAACAACAAGGGTTTTGGGGCCCGCGATGCATCGCGGCAAACGGTCTATTGGCCGAGCCGCGACAAACAATAAAAGTTTTTCACCTTAACACTGGAGCGAATATGTCAGTCACTCTCGCACAAGCCTCCACCATCGTCGACATCGCCTTGAAAAAAGCCCGCGACAGCAATCTCGCGCCGCTCACCGTAGCCGTGCTCGACGCCGGCGGCCATCTCGTCGCGTTCAAGCGCGAGGACAAATCCGGCATCCTGCGTTTCGATATTGCGTATGGCAAAGCCTGGGGCGCGCTCGGCATGGGTTTCGGCTCGCGTACGCTAGCTGGCCGCGCGGCGAAGACGCCGCAATTCTTCACCATGCTGGCGGCGGCGAGCCACGGCCGCATGGTCACCAATCCGGGCGGCGTGCTGATCAAGGATGCTTCGGGCAATATCGTCGGCGCCTGCGGCATTTCCGGCGACACCTCGGACAAGGACGAAATGTGCGCCGTCGCCGGCATCGAGGCGGCCGGCCTGAAGGCCGATCCGGGAACCGATTAGGAGATTTCCAATGAAGCTCTTTTCATTCTGGCGCTCGCTCGCGACCTATCGCGTGCGCATCGCGCTCAACCTCAAAGGCATCACGCCGGACGAGGTGGTGGACGTGAACCTGATGAAGGGCGCACAGCGCGAGGCCGCCTATCGCACGGTCAATCCGATGATGGCGCTACCGGCTCTGGTCGACGGCGACGGGCCGGCTTTGTTCGAGTCGCTGGCGATCATCGAATATCTCGACGAGACTCACCCGAACCCGCCGCTGTTGCCGCGCGACCCCAAGGGCCGCGCCCGGGTGCGCGGGCTGGCGCAGATCGTCGCTTGCGATTCCCATCCGCTGATCGTGCCGCGGGTGCGCGAATATCTCGAGCACGAGTTCAAGCTCGACGAGCCGAGCCGCATCAAATGGTGCCAGCATTGGCACCTGATGGCGCTGAGCGCGCTCGAAACCAATTTGAGCGAAAAGGCCACCGGCCGCTATTGCCACGGCGACACGATCACGCTCGCCGACATCTGCCTGGCGAGCCAAGCCGCCGGCGCAAAATTCTTCAACGTCGATGCCACACCGTTTACGAATTTTTCCCGGATCGCCAACGCGCTGTCACAGATCGACGCCTTCGCCCGCGCCCATCCGCTCAAGCAGCCCGGCGCGCCAGCAAGTTGAATGCGGCGGGCGGACGAGGAACTCACTGCCCTTTCGTCAGCATGGCGACCGACGACAGCGGCGTCGCTGTGCTCTTGCTGATGATGCCTTTGGTCGCTGCCTGATACGCCTTGTAATGGTCGCTCGCCTGAAGCGCGGCGAGCGCCGCGGCGTCGTCGAAGGCCGACAACAGCAGCACGTGACTGCCCTTGGCCTGCGACACCGCAATGTCGAACTCACGGCAACCGGCATCCTGTACCGATGCCGCCGCATGGGACTTGGCCGCGTCGATGAATTTGGCGGCCTGCCCGTCGGCAACATCGACTTCATCGACATTGATGAGCGGTGGCGGAGCGTCGGCCTGCGGCTGTGGCGCAGTGCTTCTGTTGAGGGCCACCGCGGTGAACGGCCTGATGTCGTAAGACTTGATCATCATCATGGTGACGCCGATGAACTTCAAGTAGGCCGCGGTCTTCTGATGTGCGTCCCAGGCGGCGGAATTGTTGAAGATCTCGAAGATGAAGACCTGGTTTTTCTGACTTTGCCCGACCGAGCTTATGAATTCCTGAGTAGTGGGCTCCTTGATCGTTGCCGCGCCGTCGTCCTTCAACGCCGCAAGGAATTTCGGCATCGAGGCCGGATTGATATCAAGCTCGACCACATTGACGAATGGCGACGCCGTTTGCGCCGCCGCCTCCCGGCTGTGCAGCGGCAGCAACAAGGCCGCGGCAGCGAGCATGATCCCCGGCAGCACGACTGGCTTCAGCATTGCAATTCTTCTCCTCGCCAAAAGCATTCGCGAAAACGTAGCGGCTCTCTGCCGCCCCCGGTAGTCCCGCAACGCGATTTACCACCACTTGTGAAAATGATGCACCGGGCCGTTGCCGGCGCCGATTTTGACCCGGTCCGCCGCCGCGATGGCGGCGCTGACATAGGCCTTGGCCTCGCGCACTACGGCGTTCAGGGCAAGCCCCTTGGCGAGGCCGGCGGCAACCGCCGCCGATAACGTGCAGCCGGTGCCGTGGGTGTTCTTGGTTGCAATGCGCGGCGCGGTAAACCGCGCGCAACCGTCGGCCTCGACCAGAAGGTCCACGCTGTCGGGACCGCCGCCGTGGCCGCCTTTGATCAGCACCGCGCCGGCGCCGAACGCGAGCAGCTTTTGCGCCTGCGCCCGCATCGCGTCTTCGTCGCGCGCCAGCGGCGCATCGAGCAAGGTCGCAGCTTCGAACAGGTTAGGCGTGACCACGTCAACCCGCGACATCAGCGACCGCAGCCCATCCATCGCCTCGGCGCGCAATAGATCGGCGCCGGTCGAGGCGACCAGCACCGGATCGAGTACCACGTGGCGCGGGCGATGCCGGTCGAGGCCCGCGGCGACGGCGCCGGCGGCCGCGGCACTGCCCAGCATGCCGATCTTCACCGCGCCGATATCGAGATCGGCGAACACCGCATCGATCTGCGCGGCGATGAAATCGGCCGGCACGTCGTGGATGGCGGCAACGCCTTTGGTGTTCTGCGCCGTCAGCGCGGTGATCACCGAGGCGCCATAGACGCCGAGCGCGGCGAAGGTTTTCAGATCCGCCTGAATGCCGGCGCCGCCGCTCGAATCCGAGCCGGCAATGGTGAGCGCGATGGGGGTACTCATTGCCACGCTTGCAATATCTTTATTCGCTTTTGGTATGCGTCGCGGATACAGGCAACGTCGCTCTTGCACGAATGGCGTTGCGCGACCCAAACATTCTCGTCGGCGGCAAGGGCTTTGCGCTTATCGGCGTCGAGCCGGCCCCGCGTATTGGCATAGACCGCGTCGAGCCTTTGATCCAGTACTATCAGGTCGCTGTTGTGACAGATCGCCTGCTCGTCTTCGTACGCGCCTTGCGCGCAATTGAATGTCGGCGTGATGTGATTTTGATCGCCCGGCGCGGTGGCCGGCGGCGGAGCCGGACTGTTCACGGCACTGCTATTGGCAGGGCTGTTCAACGGACCGCTGTTGGGCGCACTGCCGCTCGATGGGCTGCCCGCCACCAAGGACATCGGACTTTGCGGCTGCTGCGACGCCGGCGAAGGACGCAGCAGCACGACGGCGAGCGCGACAGCAGCGACGGCAAGACCGCCGATGATGGTGTAGAGCGTCGGCGATAAAGCAGCGCGCGTCGTGCCGGCTTTGCCACCTTGCGGAACATGCAGCGTGCGGTGCAGCGAACGAACCAGGCCTTCCATGTGATGATCGAAATCGCGACCGCCATCCACCGTGACGGCATGGCGGTAGGCAAAATCCCGCAAGCTTTGCGGCAGCTGGTTGGGTTCGGGCATCCTGGTGCCGCCGACCAAAATGGGAATGATCGGAATATCGCGCTTGAGCGCGGTTTCCACTTCAATGCGGACAGGATCGGCTTCGTTGTCGATCCTGCTCGCCTTGTCTTTGCCTTGGCCGAACCAGGCCGAGCCGACCACGACGAGCAGGGCGTCGGTTGTGCGCAGCGCGTCGGCGATCTGCGTGCGAAAATCGATGCCGGGCTGAATGCTGTCGATATCGCGGAACACCGTGTCCTTGCCGAAGTGCTGCACAAGCCGGTCAAAAATTCGGCCGGTAATGTCCTGCGAATCTGAGCGGCGATAGGAAATTGCAATCTTGGCCATTATCGCCCCCTATCTGCTCCGCTTCGCCAGCGTCGCGTCGACGATCGCGCGCAAAACGCGCGCCGCGGCGGCCGGATCGGGCGCGAGCGACAGCGCCGAGATCACCGCAACCCCGTCGGCGCCGGCGGCAATCACGGCGGCGGCGTTACCGGCGTCGATCCCGGCGATGCCGCAGACCGGCAGTTTTGGCGCGCGGACATGCAGCGCGGCGATGACCCGCGCCAAACCTTTGGGGCCGATCGGCGCATTCTTCTGCTGTTTCGATCCGGTGACATAGACGCCGCCCGAGCCGACATAGTCGATCAGATCGACCGGCGCGGCGTCCGCCTCAGCCACGGTCTTGATCGACAAGCCGATGATGGCGTCGCGGCCGAGGAGTTTTCGCGCATCCTCGACCGCCATGTCGTCCTGGCCGACATGCACGCCTTCGGCGCCGGCGGCGAGCGCCACGTCGACGCGGTCGTTGATGACCAGCGGTACGTTGAACGGCGCCAACGCCTTTTTAATCGCGCGGGCGCGCGTGACCATCGCGCGGGTTTCGCTGATCTTGTCGCGCAATTGAACGAGCGTCGCGCCGCCTTGCGCGCACAGCCGTGCGAGGTCGGCGAGATCGTGGCCGCCCGAGCGCTCCGGATCGACGATGGCGTTGAGGCGAAGATCGACGGTCATGCTGACACCCTGGTGCGCGTGCGCAACGCGGCGCTGTCGAGGCCGTGGAGCGCGTCGATGATCCAACTGGCGAAGCGCCCCGGCCCGCTGGTGTTCTCAGCCGCCACCTCGCCGGCGACGCCAAGCGCGACCAGCGCGGCGATGGTGGCGCGCCAGCGATCGCGCTCCACCACCAAAGCGGCGGCGACCAGCGCCGAGCCGGCGCAGCCCATGGCGGTGACCAGGCCCATCAGCGGATCGCCATTGGCGACTTTTGCCGAACGCTCGCCGTCGGTCACCACGTCGGTGGTGCCGGTGAGCGCGACCACCGTGTCGTTGAGTTTGGCAAAGCGCGCCGGCGCGTCGCCTGCGGCATCGCCGCCGGCAAGGGCTGCAAATTCGTGATGGTTGAGACGCACCGCGGCGGGCTTGCGGCTCACCAGGCTTTGCGCGAATTGCGCCCGCGCCGGCGAGCGTTCGATGAAGACCGGGTCGAGCACCCAAGGTTTTCCGAACCCTTCTTTGTCGCCCTGCCCCAGCGCGCCCAGCGCCACATCGATCGCCGCACGCCGCTCGGCATCGAAGGTGCCGAGATTGACCAGAAGCGCATCGGCGCCCGCGACGAAGGCCGCGACCTCCTCGCGCGCGATCGTCATCGACGGGATGGCGCCGGCCGCCAGCAGCATGTTCGCCGTATAGGCCTGCGCCACCGAATTGGTGATGCAATGCACCCGCGGCGCGCGGCTTTTGATCCGCGTCAGCACGTCGGCGGTGATATCGGCAAATTCGGCCGCTGCACGCATACTTCGGGTCTTCCCTCCTCATCCTGCCCCACGATAGCGGGCACGGATATATATGCTATCTTAGCCGTCCGGAGGCGCGCATGATCCCCTTCTTCGTGCAGATCAAATGTCAGCTCGGCAAGTCCTACCAGGTCGCCAATAAACTCGCGGACGCCGAGATCGCCTCGGAAATCTATTCGACCGCGGGCGACTTCGATCTGCTGGTGAAATTCTACGTCGATCCCTCGACCGATATCGGCCATTTCCTCGCCGAGAAGGTGCAGACCATTCCCGGGGTCGCCGACACGCGCACCATCATCACCTTCAAGGCGTTTGGAGGCTCGTAGTCGTTCCCTCCACTGCCCGCCGGCGCGCCAAGGCGAGCTGCCGCTCGCGCCAGATCACGAACAGGCCGGCGGCCGCGATGATCGCAGACCCGACCACGATCATGACCGTCGGTAACTCGCCGAAGAACGCATAGCCGAGCACCAGCGCCCAGATCATCGAGGTATAGTCGAACGGCGCCAACATCGAGGCGGAGGCGTAACGATAGCTCTCGGTCAGGAGAATATGTCCGGTGCCGCCGAGAAAGCCGATGCACATCAGGGCGACCAGCTCGTGGCTGGTCGGCGTGATCCAGCCGAACGGCCAGGTGACGAGGCCGGCGACCGCGCAGATCAGCGAGAAGTAGAACACGATCGACGACGTCGTCTCGCTCTTGGTCAGGTGGCGTGTCTGGATCATGGTGCCGGCATTGGTGACTGAGCCCGCGACCGCGTAGATCACGCCGGCGACGCTGGTCGCGCTCGCCATGGCGATGGTCAATTCGTCACCGGAAAAATGCGGCGCCAATACCACCAGCACGCCGATGAAGCCGATCGTCACCGCCGACCAGCGGTAGATGCGCACGCGCTCCTTGAGGATCAGCGCTGCCAACGCCACGCTGATCAACGGCGAGGTGAACGAGATCGCGTTGGCTTCGATCAAAGGCAGCCGCGCCAGCGCGCCGAAATTACAGAACATGCCCACAACGCTGAGCACGCCGCGGTTGGCATGGCCGAGCGGGCGCTCGGTGCGCACCGCGGCCATCAGCTCGCCGCGCCAGGCATAGACCAGCATCACCGGCACGATGGCGAAGGCCGAGCGGTAGAATACCACCTGGCCGATCGGGTAGCGCGCGCCGAGATAGCGGATCAGCGCCGACATCACGGCGAACAGCACCGCCGAGATCAGCTTGAGAACGATGCCTTTGCCGGAGTTCCTATGTTCGAGGC
>Ga0210394_10005745_pt1 | contig 13776 bp, 15 predicted proteins | sample IncBWC12MmetaG_FD_160121 | JGI IMG/M metagenome (GOLD analysis project Ga0210394, IMG submission 160121) | Forest soil microbial communities from Barre Woods Harvard Forest LTER site, Petersham, Massachusetts, United States - Inc-BW-C-12-M | ecosystem: Environmental > Terrestrial > Soil >...
AGGCTTGCACCTCTGCCGGTGGGAGCGGAACACCTTGTCCCGAATATTCCGCTGAAGCACTTTGCTGCGCGCTGGTTTCCGCCGGCAAGGTGCCAATAACCAGGAGTAGCGCTAATGTCATTGAACACAGTTGTTTGATCAATGTGGCCGTCATTTTCCGCTCCCCACTTTTCTAGAAAAACAAATTAATGGCTGAAACGTCGCATGGCCCAGTTAGATTGCGACGGCAAGCGAAAGCTTCCAACTGTCAAGATTGACAGTTAGTGCTGCGAGCTTAGTCGGTAGAAATTGGGCGATGAGTATTTTTTCAAATGGCGGGATAATTTATCGGCTGAGGAAACTCGTCATGGGCCGTGGTGGATCTAACGTCCCTGAAGTTCCTGAAACGGGTGATATACAGCGGTTTGTTTGAGGTCCACGGGAGGACCACTGACGCGTTTGGCCTTGAGATCAACGGTAACCTCGCCGGTGGAGAGCTCTGTAGAAGTAAAGGTCAGAGTAGCGTCCCACTTATGAAAGGTGCCCTCCAAAGCCACAGAAGCCTTCACAAGAAACTTGATCGTGCTTCCCCCGGCGTAACCGCGAAAACCGGTACCTGTGCGTCGCTTTGGACTGGAACCGCTTCAGAAGGGACCACCACACACGCTAATTGCAACAGGCCAGCCAATCCCATGAAATACCTCCGAAACGTCATCATGCAAACCAATTTGGGATGGCCAGAATGTCACCGCGGATGACGACGTCCCACTGTCAAAAGTTACAGCACTAGGCTGCGATGAGGGCACGAGCGAAGCATGATCATGCCGTTGGGCGAAGCGTGAACCCGCAAATCGGCGCTTTTGCTTGCCTCGGCGCCCTGGTGGGACGTATCAGGGGCCTATCACGGAACTTAATCGCAAATCTCAACTGTGTTGCGATGCTGTTCGCGACGCCTCGCGCACGGGCACGTGGGCGTGAATTGTCGTGCCATGCCCGGGAGCTGACTGGATAGAAAGCTTTCCCCCGGCCAGCTTGATTCGTTCGGACATACTGGTCAGCCCAATTCCGACTGATGATTTCATTGTTTCCGCCACCTCAAAACCCGCTCCGGTATCGTGAATCGTAAGGTCAATGGCATTGGCAGATTCCCGCAGTTGTGCTTCGAAGTACCGAACGCCGCTGTGCTTCAAAGCATTGTTCAAACTTTCTTGTAAAACGCGGAAAAGACAGAGCGAAACGTCGTTCGGCAGTGTTTTTGTGATGTCATCATGAGAGAAAGCAATCTCTACTTTGTGCTGCGCAGACAAGTCTCTGCAGAAAGCCTTCATTGCCGTTGCAATGCCTAAATATTCCAACTTGGAGGAATGTAATTCGTGAGATAAGGATTGAACATCGCCGGCTATTTCGGCCGTCTGAGACTGCAATTCACCCAAGTACCGGGTCGCGTCGTCAGACAAACCGGAGAGATAAGACGGCAGTCGTGCCAACTCGACGGTTAGGAGTGCGAGACGTTGACCAATGTCGTCATGAAGCTCTCGGGCGATCCGAGCGCGTTCCGACTCCTCGGCCCCGAGCAACCTTCGACCCACATCGACGAGGGCAGCTGCGGCCCGTTCTCGTTCCGAGATGTCCATAAAAGTGACCACTGCGCCAACCACTTTTAGTCCTTTACGTTGTGGGTACGACCAATACTCGGCTGGAAAGCTGGTTCCAGACGCCCTCCAGAAGACTTCGTCGTCGACGTGGATTTCCTCACCAACTTGCAACGCTTGTCTAAGCCGGCAACTCTCTACCGGATGCGGCGTCCCGTCGGCCAGTGAGTGGTGGATGAGGACATGCATATCTTTGCCGAGGATTTCATCTGGCCGGGTATATCCCAATAGGCGAAGAGTTGCTGCGTTACAGAAAGTACATCGCCCTTCCAGGTCGAGCCCATAAATAGCTTCAGCTGTAGAGTCGAGGAGCAGACGAAGTTTGTCTTCACTTTCTTGCAGCGCCTCTTGGGCATTTTTGTAATCGCTTACATCCACACACGAACCAATGTAACCAGCGAATGAGTTATCTGCGTTGAATCGTGGCACTCCAACATCGCGGACCCATCGATATTCACCGTCATGCCGGCGAACCCGATATTGCATAGCGAACTTTTCTCGCAGATCACAGGAGTTGCTGAAAACCTCGAGACACCTCTGCAAATCTTCAGGATGCACTACCTCTGTCCAGCCATTTCCCAGCTGTGACTCCAGGGATCTGCCGGTGAACTCCAACCACGGGATATTGAAGTAGGTGCATAGCTTGGTGGTATCGCACATCCAGATGAGAACCGGAGCGAAGTTCGCAACCAAGCGAAACCGTGCTTCGCTCTCGCGTAGCGCACTTGTGGTGACCTCGCGTTCAGTCACATCTCGCAGGATAAGGGTGAACAGTGGCCGTTCACCCGCGTCGATGTGAGAGATCGATGCTTCCACGTGGAATTCGTGTCCATCGGATCGCACCGCCACCAAGGTACCCAGCTGGTCCATATTTCGCATGGCCGCGCCGTGATGTCCCGACTGACGAAGGTGTTTTATGAACGCCGCAGGCAATTGTTGCGGTATGAATCGTTCAATAACGTTGCCAAGTGCTTCCTCCGCCGGACATGCGAACATCTGCGCAGCTGCAGGATTGAACAAGACAATTCGTTGTTGGTCATCAACCACGATCACAGCATCCATCGCCGTTGTAACAATGGCCTCCATGCGATCCTGACTATCACGCAGTTCTAGTTCGAGTCGCTTGCGATCGGTGATATCCAACAGAATGCCGGACATGCACTCTGGTTCACCGTTTAGCGCATAGTAGAATTTCCCTGAAGCGTCGACCCAGCGAACGTCTTGGTCCGGCCCCACAACCCGAAACTCCATCGCGTAGGACTTACGATTTTCCCTGGCGGCAGCGGTTACCGCGGCAACCTGCGGTTGATCCTCGGGATGAACATAACGATAGAACTTTTCTGCTGAACCGGAAAAACTATCCGGCTCGGTTCTAAACATTGCTTTTAGGTCGCCGAACCAGAAGTCTTCTCCGGTGTTGAGATCCCATTCCCAACCGACTGCCTTCCCAGAGTCCATGGCCAGACGTAGTCGTTCTTCGCTTTCGCGCAGTTCGGCCTGAGCGCAATTATGTTCTTCCACGAGCACTGCCAGCACCATGAAAGGAATAGAAGTAAACAGCAGGAAAACTTGTAGTGACAACACCCTGTCGATGGGGCTCGTTTCAGTGAACGGACCATAACCATGGACTGCCCCCCAAATGGACGTTAGCGCCACAATGGTAGCGGACGTGCCAACTCCGGCAGACCCGAACCGCAACGCGGACCAAATGAAAAATGGCACCAGCGAATAAAGAAGCGCGGGCGGATAGGTTGTTTCACGAAGCGCAAACATGAAATAGGTCAGCGTAGTTAGAGCCACGACTAGCATGGCTCCTTCGACGTAGTGCTTCCAGAACGTTCGCACAGACAACCATGTTTTGCCACCCAATCCCAAAACGGCGGGTGTCACCGTGAGGAATGCCAAGGCCTCCGACAGAAAACTCATCCGCCAGCTTATCCACCGATCGCCATTCAAACCACGGCTCCCTAGCGAAGAAACGATTAGGGGGGCCAGAAAGACGGTGAAAAATGAATACTTTGCCAGCGCCTTCAGACTGTTCAAGCGAATCCGGCCGTCAAGTGCGTAACTAACTCCCCATACCGCCACGAGAACCTCGACGGTATCGGCCAGAATCAGCCACAGAATTGAATGAACCGACATCCCTACTCTTAAGTCGTAGAAGACAAAGCCGGCCAAGCCGGAGACGAGAAGAACGGGCCATGTTTTTCGTGGCAGAAGCAATAATATAGCGACTAGAACTGCACACCCGGGCCAAAGCGGCCACTCTATTTGGGGCACTGTTATGATGAGGACCCCAGCGAGTTTTGCAGCCAGATAGGAAACGATCGCGACCACGGAAGCGAGAATCGTAGTACGCAAGCGTGAATCTACATTCGCAGGTTTGGACGAGATGCGATTGTTCATGACATTCATGCCACTCTTCGCACGCCAGACAACCCGCCAGAATGCTCCATAATAAGCTCTATCGATATCCCAGAATCGAAGATTAGACTTTGCATTTAAACCTGAGTTGGGACGGAATCATACGTTTTTTTTTTGCATCTTTTATCTATATTTAGGTAGCATCGTAACCAACTTTCTGAGCTCTAAGGACTGTCACTTCTTGCAGGTGATTCCATCGCTCCAGCAAGTCCGGTTAGAGTTCTGAGCCGCCCAGGAATAAAGCGTAGAAGTGGCTTCGCAACAATACTTTACGGACGTCAATGGCTTTTTTAACGCGGTGCCCCTTCTTCCAGCCGCAAACTTGGCACTGCTATAGTCCGCGAGGAATCCCACCGTTATGAGCATTCGCTCGAAGCTGTGGTTCGCCGAGTAGAGCTGCTCCTATGGACGTTTCCTAATCGCCATAAAGTGGGCGTTTCGTCAGCATGTGCTGCGTCGTTTTCCAAAAGTCCCTGAACGGCGTTGACTCTTGCGTTGAAGGCCTGTGACGCCATCAATGCTGAAATCATAGGCTCGTCTCCACAGCGCCGCCACCGAGGACTTCCGTGATTGTTAGACCGGCTGAACGAGATCTGTCTGTTCCAACACTAAGCTCCAAAATACAGCCCCCGTTTTGGCGGGTTACTGTGCCGTCCCCATTTAGAAGCCGCGTCAAGAATGAATATTAATTGTACGCTAGCATTGGTGTAACTCTGACTACGATCGAAAACCCAGGGAGGCGAGGTCATGGGGCGGATCTGAAATGACAAAACCCACAGGCAGAAATGACCTATGGGTTCTCGGGTAGCGAATCAGGTAGGGCGGCAGAGCGTCACCGTCGCCGAAATGTCGCTGACGATACTCTAGCCAGCCATTCTTTGATAATTCGCGTTGGTAGTGATGACCACCAGCTGCTTCGCGGTGGCGTTGAGAATGGTCTGCTGCACGTAGCTTGTGCCGTCAGGAAGACCGCCCATTTGAACCTGCAAAGTTACGGCGTCTTTTGCTTGGCCCATGTAGGTGTTCACGCTAACGGAGATGACCTTTCTTGTGGAAGTATCGAAGGTAAGCGTCATCTGATCGCCTGGCTGCGCATAGTCTCTGAATATCAAATTCACCACCTCAGCTACCGGATTGATGGACGCTTTACCAGCCCGAAAGGCTTCCTGCATTCTTTGCGGGTCGGGTGGCACATACATAGTGAGAAGTTCTTTAACGTCTCCCATGTACTCCTGCATCTCTTCTTTCTTCTTGGCAATAACTCTTTGCTTCAGCCTGCCGCCGCTCGGTTGTTCCGGCGGAGCACCAATAGCTTGCTTCTGAACCTGTCCATCTGAGCCATATCGGCATAATTTCTGCGAGGGCGGCTTAGGGTCGCCCTTGAGATTGAGTTGGGTGGTTTCCGTCCACTCATACTGTTGTAATCTCTGTTTGTTTTCTGCCATAGCTTGCCCAACCGCAGCAAGCTTCTGTTGCAACTCTCCGTTTTGCGCTACTGCCGAAACGATCGTCGCCAGTGCTACGACAACGATTGCCAGTGACCGTTTACAAATTGAACTAACGTTTCGAACCATCAACGTTTTCTCCCATACGGCCGTAAAGCTGCTTTTCCAGTGATCGAGCATTTGGGCCACCTTAATGTGACGTTTTCTTATGCCAACGCCTGCGATGTCCGCTAATCGAAGGAATTCACATTAACTTGAACGATTCGTTATGACAGAAGCTACAAAATCCACCACTGTCAAAACTAGCAGCGTATCCAACCCTAAAGAATCTCTTATCCGTGCAACTATTTAACGGCTTGCTGAATCGAGCAGCATCAGCTTTCCCTCTTCGTCGGCTAAGGACCACAAGCATAAGCATTCGTATTCAGTAGATCGCTGCTCGGTTCTATTAGAAGTTTTGGTTTGGGGGGAAGCCTGGCCGAAAACGGCGGAAGATGCAAACGCCGCGCTTTGGGGGGAAAGCTGAATATCAGCCAGGCCCTTCTTCAGACTCTGAATGGGCGAAGGATACAATATACTTCCGAGATCGAGAACTGTCACAACTGCCAGTGCGGTGCGGAAGACGTTACGTGGGGTAGATCGAATATTCGGCCCCACCAAAAGAAAGGCTGCGGGTTGCCTGGCCGGCCTCCCGCAGCCCTTAGGTACAGACTCTCTATTTTTTGCTACGTTAAAAACGGAAATTAACGCCAGCATTGAACCGGAAGTTGCTCTGGTTGTTGTTGCCGCCGGTGAAGCTGGTGCCAAAACGAGTCAAGACGTAGTCAAACTGCCCCACTCTGATGGCGATAGACTTCGTAACCGGAACGTCGAGCCCGCCTCCGATTATAAAGTCGAATGCATTGTTGCTGGGACTCCTGCCACCAACGCACGCGCCCAAACCGGTGCAAGCCTTGAATACATTTCCATCTGCGTTAGAATGAGCGCCGCCGAATAACGTCTCAACGAAGGGCTCAAAGTGCGAAGCCCTGAATTTGAAGATCGGCCCGACGTTGTAAGTAAACAGATTCGCGGAGACGCTACCAGTACACACGCCAGCACAGACCGAAGCCGGCAAAACAAAGTTTCTGGTTTGGCTTCCATAGCCCTGTAGATCGGCTTCGATTCCGACTACGTGACTAAAGAAAAAAGCCACGTTGGCCCCGCCTCCATTCAGCGAGAAGCTTTGTAGCACGTTGTTATTTTGCGGCACAAAGCGAATGTACGAATAGTCGCCGGTTACTTCTACCTTAGGATAGTCCTGCGCAAATGCCTTCGTTCCGAACAGTAGGACGATGGCCAATACGATTATACTTTTGACTCTCATTGTTTCTCCTCAGTCTAGATTGGATTGATGACGCTATTCTTGATGCACCCGCGTTATCCCACTGCCCCTGATTTCGTTTGCCCTCGACGCCCTCGCACGTCCGAACGCCCTACATCAGATCAGTCGTGCACAACGCTAACGTTCCGCAACTTCACTTGAGTAACCTAATGTATAGACACATAAGCGACAACTGTCAGAAGTTACAGACTAGGCCGGATTTAACAGAATGATTGGACAGAGGTGGTCGCGAGGTAATCTTTGGGGTATCGGGAGGTAAAGGGGCGGTCACAAGTGACACGGCTGTCACAGCTTAGTTTACTGACATTGTATCTCGCACTTTTCACGAAAACTTCGTTTTAGCTGGTTTCAGTTGCGCACCCACTTCTCGGGGCGTTCTACTTCGAAAGATTCTGACTCATCAGCTTGGACTGCCGATCTGCCGCCGTTCATTAACTTCGGATTTTGTTGTGCAAACATATCTCGAGGGAGTCCGCCGGCGACGAGTTTTTGCACTTCCGCTCGAGACAGCAAATGTGGCCCCCCGAGCAATTCGGCATTGAGCATGACACGGGCGCATTGTTCCACAGTTTCCATACGGTTATATGCGGCGTTTAGATCCGGGCCACAAGTTACGACCCCATGATTTTGCAGTAACACTGCATCGAATGTGCGTACGAGCAACTCCAAGCTGGCGCACACTTCCCAAGTTCCAGGTGTACCGTATGCCGCTAATGGAATCTTGCCGAGGTCTACAACCACCTCTGGAAGAACGGGAGATTCCAAGGACCGTCCGGAAGCGGCAAATGCAGTGGCCGTGGACGGATGCGCGTGGCAGATAGCTCGAACATCTGGTCTGATGTTGTAATACAAAAGATGCATCTGCATTTCCGAGGATGGTCGTCCTTTTCCACTAAGCACTGCGCCGCTCAAGTCGATAACCAGTATGTCTCGTAATGCCAAACGTCCTTTACAATAACCTGCAGGCGTCATCAGTATCCGATGTGCATCGAGACGCACAGATAAGTTACCCTCAGTCGCGACTATCAAACCGCGCTCATACATTCTGCGCCCGACGACGCAAATCTCCCGTCGCTGCTGCTTCTCCGTTCTCTCTTCGGCTTTTGAGGTTTCGGTGTGATTGGTCATCGTAATCCCTCGAACTTGGTATATTTCTAGGCGGCCACAACTATAAACCAGCCGTTTTTGTTGCGTTTGCAGTTCTCTGAAGTCGATTCGACGCGCAAGCTGAGTCGATGCCAGCTCAGGCAACCCCCATTCGACGAGGAGTCGTGCTTGTCATTAGCCATTCCCGATGTAGTCCTTAATCTAGACCCTATCGATTTCACGCCGAGAATGAAACTGTCATTGTTGACAGAGAGCGCGTTCAGAGCACTTGAGGAAATATGGGGTGGCGAACCTTCCGGATGTCGCTAATTGTAAAACTGATAGCAAGATAACAAGATGTGGGGCTTTAGAGTAGACCGTCGATGCTCACATTCCGCGGCTATTCAAAGTCGGGGTAATTTCGTTCTGGAACGATCTCGCTCCGCCTACGAGGCGACGGGGCCCGTTTCCTAAGTTGCTCCAGCTCCGCCCCGGGAATAACGATCTCGCTAAAACCACAATCTAAACAAACCAACAGCTCCTCATAAACGTAGATAGGCGGATGTTTCACTTCGTCCACATGCCGCGAACTGGCAGTCAATTCCGCAGTCAACTTCTGGAGGTTCTCGGAAGCACACTTCTTACAAGCCATCTCCGCTCCATTCCCGTTTCATACCTTGGGATGCGGCGTGCTCGTCCCGAGTCTGTACTGCCTTGAACCGGCATTTTAGCACACGGAACCACATCTGCTTCATCAGCGGTTTGAATCTTAAGTATTTGCACCGTCAATCGATTAGGCGATAATGACCGAAGTCGAAGCTACGAATTCTGGTCATAAAAGCGGCCCGTCTGGCTTTGCTGCGATACTACTGTTAGTTTTAACACTATCCCACAATTGTTTCGGCATTTAACCTGACATCCAATCGGACCGGTTGCGTGAGGGAAGCAGCCTTTATGCTCCCCGTGCGCCCCCTTCGAAACCGCGAATAAGGCATTTATTGCAATGCGTGTTCGACGGGTGGATCAATTGGACAAGCTAACAATCTTACTGGCAGACGACCACCGACCGTTTCTGAAGGTGGTCGAAGGACTATTGATACCCGTATATGATGTCGTAGGGCGCGTACCGGATGGCCAAGCTCTCATTCGAGCCGCCCGGCTCCTTAAGCCCGATATTATTTTGATGGATATCTCTATGCCGATTCTGAATGGCATAGACGCCAGCAAGGAATTGAATGAATCCGGCTGCCCAGCCAAGATCGTTTTCCTCACGGCTCATTCCGACATAGATTTTGTCTGTGCCTGTATCGGTACCGGGGCTCTCGGGTTCGTCATTAAATCTCGAATGACGATTGACCTGCTACCTGCTCTTAAAGAAGCAGCCGCTGGCCGCATCTTCATTTCTCCGCTTAACCACGAATAGATATATGGCGCTTTCCCGTTCGTGAACCGACAGCCCGGTTAAGGGCCGCCGGCTCGGTTTCAGTTCACTGCCGCGCCGTGGCTTCAGCGGGCGAGACCAGGTGATCAAGGTTTGGGGCATGGTCTTCGCAAACAGCAGCGACAACGCCTATCTCTATCACCCGCCCGACAATTTGCGTAGCAATATTAGGTCAGCCCCGGATGGCCACAGAAATATTCAGTAAGGTGTTCTTCGCGTCCGTCCCGGGTGGTCGTGTTGCCAGTCTTAATCGTTAGCGGCGGAATGAGAATATCCCCTTAGAATCTTTTACTATTTGGCGCGAAGACGGATTGTGCGCAAGTAGTTTTGTAAACCGGATCGGATCTTCGCCGCGCCTGCCAGCCGCGCGACTTTGTCGATTCGGCTGCTTACCACGCATACGCATCAGTGTCCAGTTACTCGTGACGCGCCCGCGCTTTGTGCGAAGAACCAACGAAAACCATTTCTCACCCATCGAAATTTAGACCCTCCAGCGCATTCAAAGGACTACGTGGTCTCGCGATCCGGCAGCTTTGACGCTTGCCCTTTGCCGATCTGTTACTTCTACCAGTCGCTAAAGCGATCGTGATGCCCTTATCTTGTTTTCATTGGGACGTCTTCGCCTAACCGCGAAAGGCGCTTTCAACGCCGTACTTGACTCGACTTAACTCGGGTTATGTTGCGCAAGTTGATTACGGTCTTCATTGCATCCGGAGCTCACACGAGAATGCGATTAGGAAACCTTAATATCGGTGTCCTTGCTTGCATAGTGTTGGCAGTCGCCCCATCCGCGCTGGCGCAACAGAAGGGACAATACGTTCCAGGTCAGTTTGGTCTTAATGCCGGTGTGATTCCTGATCCCGGTCTGACTTACGCCAACCTTGCCTTGAATTACTCGGCTAGCCAATTGAATGACGCGACTGGAAACCATATTTCGGGGATCAACGGGACGTACTCGTTCTGGGTGGATGAAAACGTCATCTATTACGTCCCGAAACGCAAGTTTCTGGGGGGATATTTCATGCCCTATGTCGTACTGAATTACGCCAACGGAGAACTGGTAGCCAACATAACCGGAACCAGCCTCAGCAGCGGCGGCGGTGGCTCGGGTTTTGCCGATATGTTCGTCGAGCCACTCAACTTGGGTTGGCACTTGAAGCGAGCTGACGTCACCGTCGGATATGCTTTCACCGCGCCTACCGGCCGATTCACGGCGGGGGCTTCAGACAACGTAGGCTCTGGATATTGGGGTAACAATATAACCAGCGGCACCACCCTCTACATCACCAAAAACAAGGCTACCACTGCAAACTTATCCATGGACTGGGAAGTCCACGGGCAAAAGAGCGGGACGAATATAACTCCCGGCCAGGCGTTCAGCATGGAATGGGGATTTGGGCAGGTGCTTCCACTGAAGAAAGATTTCAGCAGACTGCTCCAACTCGGCCTGGTTGGATATGACCAATGGCAGGTTTCGCATAACAGCGGAACTTTAACTATTGCTCCGCCGCCCGTTCCTACTATCCCTCTGAGCGCGCTTCCGTTCTACTCCGTGCATGCGATTGGTGTACAGAGTAATTTCATCCTCCCAGCGAAGCATCTGACAGCCTTCTTCAAATACTATGATGAGTATCGTGCCCTCGCTCGTCCGCAAGGGCGCACCATTGTATTTGGCTTTTCGTGGACGTTGCAGATTCCAAAAGCGCCGGCTCCCAAGACACCGTAGCGAGATGGCTGAGTTAAAAATCCCACATCCGATCGCAGGCTCCGCGAAGAAGGACACGGCGAGGGTCAAGAGTGAGCCTACCGATCGGATGGAAACGCCTCCCTTTTCGCTGGTCTGTGGTGGGCCGTTGTTCCAGCTGTTTCGTATGACGCGATTATCTGGGGATAGGCTCCTTCACCACCGCCTGGTTGTGGTCATATGTCTGACGTGGTTAGAGCAACTGCCGCGAGAAGGAAGTAAGTCCAATGTCATACAGAGCTAGAGTCGTCGACGCTGGCATGATCCTCGGAATCACATGCGCCTGTATTACCGGTGTGTTGTGGATTCTCAATGCAATTCTCAAGAGCCTGATGGAAAGGTAGTACCGACGGTAGTAAGGATGGACGCCCAGAAACTATCGGTCGCAAGAGCGTCGTCGTCCGCATAGGTGCAGAAAATGTCCGCTGCACACATAGTGGGTCAGATCGCTGATTCTGGGCAAGGCGCGCTGCAATCGCTAAGGGCGCGGCGCAAGGATTCAAATAATCTTTAACACTCACTGCATTACAAGCTCAGATCGAGACCACAGTTAGCTGGACAAACCGCGAAGCGATTAGGGTGAAGCAATTACCGAAGTCGAATAAAGTTTTGGAAATGCAGCTTAAGGGAGGAAAGAAAAATGCAAAAGACAAATAAGTCGATTCTGCCAATAACCAGCGTTGCCGCTCTCGCTCTATTTCTACTGGCGAGTTTCAGCAGCGTGGCTCAGGATAAACCGAAGCGCGAAGTATATCAGGCACAAGCCATGGGCCAGTCAACGCAGATGGGCCAAACCTTCAATGTGACCGTCAACATTGCCGAGTACTCGGACTCCGAAGAGCGACAGGTCCTGGTCCAGGCATTCGAGAAGTCTGGCTCCGAGGGGCTTTTCAATGCGTTGGAGAAAATGCCCTCAAAAGGCCGCATTTCGATGACCGGGACGCTGGGTTACGACATCGCTTTCGTTCGAAAGATTCCGACCGATGGCGGGTTCAAAATCCGCGTCCTGACCAATCGCCCGATCCAAATCGGCGAAGCTTGGGTGAACGGGCGCTCGGTGGACTACAACCTGTCGGCGCTTGAGCTTGATATCAGCAATGAAAAAGACAAGAGCAGCGGCATTTTGCTGCCGGCTTCCAGGTTCAAGATCGACAAGAAAACCAATGAATTGGTACTCGAAAACCTTCAAAATCCGTGGAAGCTTGTCAACATCCAGGATCGAACTGAAAACTAAACGCCAAGGTTAGGCCTACCCCAGCCTCGCAAGCACGCTGCCACGAATCGAGAGTGTTCGCGAATCGCGAAGGCGAGGACGTCCGCGCAAAGCCAGACTCACGCGACAGGTGAATTACATGTCGATGTCATTGGACAATGGACGCCTTCAACACGCATCTTTGGAGCGGATCAAGTAGCGACCGCTGCCCAACGCGCGCAATTGAGGCGCCCATAAAGCGCACGCACAAGCTCTCATGAAATGGGGTAGTCGGCCTGGTCAGTTGTTGTCATGGAATGAGCCGCCGCAATCACGAGAAGGCTAACTTCAGTCCTTCGGTTTCTCTAGAGTCAGTGCGGAGCGGGAACCTCGGCAGACAGGATCTGTTGCGCCACCGTTAACGATTGCTCAAGTCTATGGAAGTCGATCGTTAGAATCGTTATGTCGTCCTTTTGACCCTGCCCTCTGGGATGTTCTGACCAATTCGACAGCTCATCAAGGAGCGAATCGGCGAACGAGTTAGCTCCGAGGTCATGGTTCGCTTGCAGAAATCCCTTGAAAAGGTCTATACCAAAGTCTTGCTGTGAAGGACTCTCGGTTTCTATGATGCCATCGGTATAGAGGACGACCTTGTCGCCTGCTTCTACATGTATCTGCCCGATAGAGTATGAGGCGTCGGGAAACAGGCCAAGCGGCAGTCCGTTCTCTAGCAGTTCTGAAGCGCTCTGTGTAGAATCGCTCCACAATAACAGCGGTGGGTGTCCTGCACCAGCGAAACGCATGAATTTCTTTTCGGTGTCCACAAAAACGTACACCGCCGTAACGAAATGATGCTTGAATTTTCCGCATAGCGCCTGGTGCAGGCCCGCAAGCACCCGACCAGGATCCGAAGCGTGAACGACTTGAGCGGCGAGCGCAACTTGAAGCATCGATGCGATCAGTGCAGCTGGTAGGCCATGTCCTGAAACGTCTGCGACTAAAATCCCCACTCGTTTCTCATCGACCCTGATGAAGTCGTAAAAGTCGCCGGCGACCGAACTCATTGGGATGAACCGCGCCGAAATATCGATACCATTAATCTTAGGAGTCTCTTGTGGCAGGATAGACAGTTGAATTTCTCGGGCCATCTCCAGCTCGTTATTAATGTACAAGAGTTGTTGGGCCAATTGCTCCCGGGCTTCGCGGAGCCCTAGATGGGTGTGCACCCGGGCTCTCATCACCGCCGGTGAGAATGGCTTGTGGATATAATCGACAGCTCCGACTTCGAATCCTTTTGTTTCGTCATTGGCTTCGGTCTTTCCGGTCAAGAAAATAACTGGTATATCCCTGGTTTCCGGACTGGCTTTGAGAATCGTGCAAACTTCGTAGCCGTCCATCTCGGGCATCATCACATCCAGCAGAATCAGAT
>Ga0210394_10005746_pt1 | contig 13775 bp, 12 predicted proteins | sample IncBWC12MmetaG_FD_160121 | JGI IMG/M metagenome (GOLD analysis project Ga0210394, IMG submission 160121) | Forest soil microbial communities from Barre Woods Harvard Forest LTER site, Petersham, Massachusetts, United States - Inc-BW-C-12-M | ecosystem: Environmental > Terrestrial > Soil >...
CTGGGGTCAGGCGAGCGGCCATTTCGCAGGCTTGGCGGCCATCGGCAGCCTCCGCCACGATGCTCCATTCGGGCCGGTCCGAAAGCGCTGAGACCAGTCCCCGCCGGATCAGATCGTGATCGTCCGCAATTAGAATTCGAATATGGCTCATCGCCCTACCCTCTATAGCGCTGCGGTTTGGCCGGTGCGCGCGCCTGCGCGGGACGACAGCGCGAGCGTGGCCCGCACACAGGTTCCCCGCGCGCTGGTGCGCACGCGCAGCGCTCCCCCGAGCTGGCGCATCCGCTCGCGCATACCTGCCAAGCCGACCCCCAAGGCACCGGCATCCGTGGCCTGGCCCGAGCCGCCAGCCAGGATGCCTTGGCCGGCGTCATCGACCTCCAGGATGACGGCGTCGTCTTGCTCGAACAGCCGTATCGTCACCGACGGACTTTTCGAGTGCCGATGCACGTTGGTCAACGCCTCCTGCGCGACGCGGAATATGGCCAATTCATGCTCCGGCGGAAAGCGCTCCATGGCCTCAGGCAACTCCAGCTTGATTTCGATGCCGCTGCGCTGACGCAGACCATCCGCCAGCCAGCGCAGCGCGCTTAACAGTCCGATTTCATCCAAGAGCGGCGGGTGCAGCAAATAAGAGGCGGTGCGAATCTCGGTGGAGCACTGCCGCGCCAAAGCGACGCAGTCCTCCACCAGCGCGCTGGCCGAATTGGAGGTCGGTTCCATGAGGCGCCTCAGGCGCGTGAGACTGAGTTCCAGGGCGGCAAGCACTTGTCCGGTGCTGTCGTGCAGATCCCGCCCGATGCGCCGGCGCTCGTCATCCTGAATGTGAACCAGCGTTGCGGCCAGTTCGTGCAGCTCGTCGAGCACGCGCTCGCGCTCCTCGTCCATCCGCTTGCGTTGGCTGACATCGTGGATGACGGCGAGCGTCAGGGTCTTGCCGTCGGCGTCGAGGCTCGACAGGTCCACCGCCGCGCACAGCGGCGCGCCGCTGTCTTGCCGCTGATGGATCCACTCGAAACTGTCGGCGCCGGTTGCGATCGAACGTTGGATTCGCTCCTCACAGAACGCTGCGGAGGACGCGCCGTCGGGCTGCGCCGCGGGCGCCAGATCCCACAGTCGCTTGCCGATCAACTCGTCCGGCGAGCCGACGCCGAACATGGTTGCGCTGGTTCGATTGGCCTCGACGATGTGCTCGCCCTCTTGTACGAAGGCGCCGAAGGCGGCATTGTTGAAAAGTGCGCGATAGTGCAGTTCCCGCCGCCGCAGTTGCCATAAAATATGGTTGAGCAGCCAGGTAGTCACGATCACCAGCACGGTGATGCCGCCGGCCAGCAAAGCGGTGGTGCGACGCCGCCCGTCCCAGGCCGTGAAGGTTTCCGCGCGGCGCCGCCAGGCGACGTCCCATAGCGGGTATCCGCTCACATGGTTGTAGGCCACGATCGTCTGCATGCGGGCGAAGAAAGGGCTGTCGCCCTCGAGTGTGCCGAAGTCGGGCCCGCGCAACATCCGCTGAAACAACTCCGAGTCGGACACATTGCGGCCTTCGTTCCTGTGAGTCCGCGCCTCCGACAGCAGCAGGACCGTGCCGTCGTTGGAAAGCAGACCGACGCCGCTCGCCGATTCCGGCTGCTGGTAAACCTCGTCCAAGCGCGCGAAGGCGATCAGCGCTCCCGCCCAGGTGTTTTGGCCAACGCGCCGCGCCAACGGAATCACAATCTCCGCCGAGTTCTCCGGATCGGGCATGCGCCCGCCCGCCCAGGCATCCCCGGATTTGAGCTTCAGTGCGGGCAGCAGCCATTCGGGAGGCGCGGTTCGTGCGTCAGGTGCCGCGGAGCGCCCGACGCGCACGAATCGCCGTACGTTGGCCAGAAACAGCGAGCGCACATAGGGGCCGCCGGTGAGCATGTGCCCGAGCGTCTCGGACAGCTGCGCATCGCTGGCGGCGGCCAGATCCCGGGGATTCTCGAATTCATTGGCGGCGGCGAGCGCAGCGCCCACGCCGTCGCCGAGCATGGCCTCGACTTGCGCTTCGAAGGTACCGCTGACGCTGCGCAGATGCTCGCGTTCCGTCTCCAGCGTCATTCGGTAGTCGCTCTGTATGCGCTGGAAGGCGTAGACCCAGATTCCAACGCACAAAACCAGGGCATAGACAATCAGTGTCCAATTGACGGCCGCGGGTAGCAGACGGCGCGTCAAGCCCTGTTGGCCTTGCTGTTATGCATATCGGGCGCCTTCACTGCTCCCGCGTACCGCACGCCTGGCAAGCATGCCGATCGTCGCCTGTGATGTCCAGAGACTATCAGCGAACCCAGCGGTCGATCAGAAGTCCTTCCACTCCTCGACGGCGGCCCCTGCGGCTGGACGACGCACGGTCGCGGCAGCGATCTCCACGGGCGCCGGCCGTTTCTTGCCGCTCAGAGGTCGATTGGCGGCGCGGCGCTCGGCTGCGGGAGCGGGAGCGGCAGCGGCGGGCCGAAGGGCTGAGCGCGGCGCTTCCTCGGCGCCGGTCTCGTCGACCCGATAGCGCGCGATCAATTGCGTCAGGCTCGAGGCTTGCTCGGTGAGCGCCTGGGCAGCGGCCGAGGCCTCTTCCACCAGCGCCGCGTTTTGTTGCGTCACATCGTCCATCATGGTGATCGCTTTGTTGACCTGCTCGATCCCCGAGGCCTGCTCGCGGCTCGAGCTGGCGATCTCGGCCATCACGTCCGTGACCTTCTTGACCCGCATCACGATCTCCGCGAGTACCTTGCCGGAGTCGTCCACCAGCTTCGTCCCCTCGGTCACCTTGCCCACCGAGTCTTTGATCAGAGTCTTGATCTCCTTCGCCGCCTCGGCGCTGCGCGAGGCGAGGTTTCTCACCTCCGAGGCGACCACGGCGAAGCCGCGCCCCTGCTCACCCGCACGGGCGGCTTCCACCGCCGCGTTCAACGCCAAGAGATTGGTCTGGAAGGCGATTTCGTCGATGACGCTGATGATGTCGGCAATACGCTTCGAGGAGGCATTGATCTCGCCCATCGCAGCCACCGCTGCACCAACCACCGCGCCGCCGCGCTCCGCCTGATCACGCGCCGCCGTGGCGAGCTGATTGGCTTGCGCCGCATTGTCCGCGTTGTTCTTCACCGTGGAGGTCATCTCCTCCATCGAGGAGGCCGTCTCCTCCAGGCTCGAGGCCTGCTCCTCGGTGCGCTGGCTCAAGTCTGCATTGCCGCGCGAGATCTCCTCCGATCCCGTGCGCACTTCGGCAGCCGCGCGCGCCATGCTGCGCACCACATCGGCCATGTTCGAGAGCAGCCGGTTCACCCCGCCCGCGAGGGTCTTGAAGAACGCCTCCTTGCCCTCCTCGCGAATCCGCGCCGTCAAATCCCCCTCGATGGCCTTCGCCACGATCGCCTGCACTTCCTCCTCGGTCGCCACTTCCTGGGTTCGATCGAGCCACTGCACCACGGTGCCGACTCGCCCCCCGCCGCTGTCAACCACGGGGTTGGCGACGATGCGCAAACTCGCCCCGCCCATCTTGATGTCCGCGGTATGGACCGCCGTCAAGGCGCCCAGGTGCTGGCGCTGCAGCGCCGGGATCTGCTGGAACGCATCGAAGGAGCTGCCGAGCAGCTGTTCCGGATCGAAAGAGGATAATTGCGTGCGGATCTCCATCGTCCGGTTGCGCAACAGCTCCTTCAGCGCATCGTTCATGTAGATGATCTTGCCTTCGGTATCGCCCAGCATCGCGCCCACTGAAACTCGATCCAGCGCGGTGCGAATCCTCTCATTCTCCAGGGCCGCTGCATGCTCCTTATCGGTCCGCTCGCGCAGCGCGCGCTGCATGCGTTCCAGCCCTTTGAGCGTCTGGCCGATTTCATCCTGCGAACCGATCGCGACCGCACTCGCGTAATTACCCTTCTCGATCTCACCCAGCACCTCGACCGCATGGTTGAGCGGTTTCTTGATGCCGCGCGTGATCAGCCACGCCAGCACGCACGCAACCGCCACCGCGCCGAGGGAGAGCATGATCAGGGACATCAACGCACTGCGATACGCCGCTGAAATCTCATCCGCGCGTCCGTGGATGTGCTCGCGCTCGTGATCGACCAGTTTCTCCAAGGCCGGGAACAGTACCTGTTCCGCGGGGGCTGCGCGCTGCAACAGCGTGTCCTTCGCCGCCTTGAAGTCGCCGGCCTCTATCTGCCGCAGGTATTCCTCTTCGATCGGCATGATTGCGTTCCTGGCATCCAACGCGGTCTTCAGCATGGCTTTGCCTACCGCGGATTGGACCACGGCTTGCATCGTCGTTGCGAGCTGCTTGCGTTTCTCGAGAATTTCCCGGGTCTGAGCGAGTTCGCTCTGGATTTTTGCCTTGTCATCCATGAGCAGCATGTTGCGCATGTGGCTCATCGAGTCGGCAACGCGCATCGCCCAGGCATTGGCCGTCTCCACCTTCTTGAACTGCAGGGTCGTGATATCGGTAATGGCAGCGTTGAAAGCTGCGAGCCGATAAATGCTGACGGCCACCGCGGCGCCGAACACCATGATCACGCCGGCAAAGGCCAGCATCAGGCGTGCACCCACGGAATTTCTAAAAGTCATAACAATCTCCAATCCAATTTTGTTGACAAAAACGCGCCTAGCCGGCCGCCCGTCGATTACTCAGCTCCGGCTCCGGCTCGTTGGCCGGCTTCGGCCGCATTGCGTCCAAAAACCCCGCCACTTCGGCCTCGAGATGATCCGTTTGCTGCGCCAGTTCGGCTGAGGCATGCAGCACACCGTCGGCCGCCTGCCCCGTTTCGGTGGCAGTGCCTTGGACCTCCTGAATCTGCTCGCTGACGCGCCGCGTGAAGTCGGCCGCCGACTGCACTGTCTGGCTGATGTCGCGCATGGCGACGGTTTGACCGGCGACCGCCGTCGAGATGGAAGCGGAGCCACTGCTCAGCGAATGGATGGTTTGCGCAATAGAGGCGACGGCGCCCGCCGCCTCCCCGGAGAGCGTTTGGATGCGCTCGACTTTGGTGGTGACTCCGTCGGTAGCCTGTTTGGTTTGGATCGCGAGCGCCTTGACCTCGTTGGCCACCACGGCGAAGCCGCGTCCGGCCTGGCCTGCGCGCGCCGCCTCGATGGTGGCATTCAGCGCCAACAGGCTGGTGCGGCTGGCGACGGACTTGATGAAATCGAGCACCGAACCGATTTCCATCGCGGCGGAGTTCACCGCCTGCAGGGTGTTGTTGAGCTTGTCGGCATCTCGCGTGGCGGCCTCGGCCATGCTCGAGGATGCATGCACCTGCTCGGAGATCTCGGCGATCGACTCGCCGAGTTCCTCGATGGAAGCGGCAATGATTTGCACATTGTTCGAGGCCTCCACTGCCGCCTGGGATACGCCATCGGCCCGCCGGCGCGTGGCGTCGGCGGCCGAACCCATCGTCGCGGCGGTGTCCTGCAGGCTGCCGAAGGCTCTTGCGAAGTTGCCGATCACCTGTTGCGCGGTCGAATCGAAGCGCTCCGTCAAGTTGGTCAATGAGTGCGCCCGTTCCGCCTCCCGGGCCATGCGCGCCTGTTCGGCCCGATCGCGTGCGGCTTCCAGAGCCTTCTGCGCCACGGCCCGTTGCCGGCCCTCCTCCTCGATGCGCTTCAGGCGTTCGTTCTCGATGCCATTGTCGCGGAACACATTGACTGCGCGCGCCATGCGGCCCACTTCATCGCTCCGTGTTGCGTACGGCACCGCGACGGACCAATCGGCTCGCGACAGCGCAACGACGACGCGGGTGAGTTCGACCACGGGCGCCGTCAAGGAGCGCGCAAGCCACAGGCTGACCGCCAATCCGCCGACAACGGCGAGTAGTCCGCCGATCGCGGTCAGACTCATGGCGCTCGAGGCATGGGTCTTCATGCCCGCAAATTCGGCGGCCGACGCTTCATCATAGGATTTGGACAAGGTCCGCAGCACACCGTGCAATTCCTGAAAGAAGGCGCCCGCCGAGGTCGCAAAGTCCACGGCGACGCTTGGATCGACGAACAGCACTTTGGAGAATTGGTTGCCGGCCCTGCGATACTTGCCCGCAAACTCGTCGAGTTTCGCAGCCTCGGCGGCATGGCCGTTCTCGCCGGCGCGCACCGCCACCGCGGAAAGCTCTTCTCCCAGCTTGTCCAGGTCGCTCGGCAATGAATCCACCAGCATACGCGCGATCTTCTGGGGCGCACCGTTTTGCACCAGCGTCATGGCACGGAACATTCGCCCGTTGATTTCCAAGGCGAACGCATTCGCCTCATCGAGCTCCTTCAGGCGGCGCACGGTCTCGTTGAAGAGACGCGTCGTTGCCGCGTCCACCCCGGTCTGCTGGCGGTAGTTGACCGACTCGATGACCAGAATGGCCAGGATCAACAACAACGGCGCGAGCAGCATCTGCCAACGCAGCGACAGGTTGCCGATGGATTTCATGCGAATCGCCACAGCTACTCGGTGTAGGTGCCCGCCTTGAAGATCAGCCCGTCGTGCACTTCCCAATAGGCGGTTTTGTTTTCAGTCTTCCCTGTCGTCGGGTTCTTCATCACGTATTCGATCCAACCGGACGGCTTCTGCTTGGCGGAGTCCACCAGCTCTTTTACGTAGAACTTGCCGGCCGAGTCGCTGCTATCCAGGCGGTTGATGCCGACCTTGGCGGGAGAGATGGGGTGTGCAACACAGACGCCGCTGATGTCGTGCACGTCGACGTAATCCTCGCCCTTGGCGAACAGACCGTCCTTCTTGTTGAATTCGGCAATTGCCTTGTCCTTGCCATTCGCCTTGTAGTACTCGACGGCCTTCTTGACGACCGCAACGACTTCTTCCTTGGTCGGCGCGGCGGCGGTGGCGCCGGCGAGCGGCAGAGCGGCCAGGAGGGCTGCGAACACCAGACCTTTGAATGTGGATTGCATATGGGTGTCCTGGAATGTGAAAAGATGGATGCGATGTGCCAGCACGACCTATCGGCTATTCGGCGCCGATCTTGAATGGCGCATTCCAGCGAAACTGCCTGCGATCAAGCCGACAATACGGTCAGAACCCCACCGCCGTATTTTGGCAACTGCACCTGGAATTCGCGCCGTCCCTGCGGTGCGCCGAGCAGTGCGAGCACCGCAGGCGGCAGCGCATTGACGGGGTAGAGCTGATCCAGCTTCAAATGCGGCGATGTGGCATCCATCACCAATCGCGTGCAAATGTTCATGATCTCGCGCACATTTTCCATCATGACGTCGGTGAGCTCGCGCGCCTTGGCTGCCTCCTTGGCGGCCGCGACCGGCAACATGGAGAGGGCGCCGCCAAAGCTCGCTGCAAGGTTCGCGTCCGCGCCGCACGCCGCTACGGGTGTGCCGCTATCGGTGACGAACACGCCGAACCACGCGCCGCCCGCAGGTGACTGATCGAAAACGCCTCCGGGCTTGACGTCGAGGCCGTCGAACAATATGCCCAGCAATTGCACTATCTTTGCGCCGTCGGGCAATGGGTAGGCTGTCGCCATGGGAATTCCGTCCTGTGGCTCAACGAATATGAGCGCCGAGGTGCTCTTTGAACGATTCCGGCGTGAAGGGCTTGGAGATGAGAAATTTCGCGCCGGCACCCATTGCCTTGGCGCGCATATCGGGGGTCGCTTCGGTGGTGATGAAGCCGAATGTCAGCTTGCTGCCGCTGGTGGAGAGCGCCTCGAGCAGCTGCAGCCCCGTCATGTTCGGCATGTTCCAATCGGAGAGCACGAGGTCCGGCTTCGATGCCTTGATCGCCGCCAGGGCCTTGACGCCGTCATCGACCTCGGTGATTTCATGCCCCTCAAACCCGGCGAGTCGCAGCGTCTTTTTGACGATCATGCGCATGGCGGTGGAATCGTCGACGATCAAGATCTTCATTTACTGAAACTCCCATGAACCGCGGTGGCGGCAATACTCACGGCTGATCATTTGATCGGCCATGGCGCACCGATCTTGAACGTTTTAGTGGATTTGCCTAATAGGATTGATTCGTGCGCTGCAGCGATTCCGCGGGGGTGTCGGCAATCGCGACGATGCGCGCGGCGATTTGTGGCAGCGGATACAACGACTGAACCGCGCCGATTTGCCATGCGGCGCCCGGCATGCCCCAGACCACGCTGGTGCTCTCGTCCTGCGCGATGGTGGCTGCGCCGGCTTCGCGCATTTCCTTCATGCCTTCCGCGCCGTCGCGGCCCATGCCGGTCAGCATGACGCCGATCGAATTACGGCCGGCGCTCTGCGCCACGGAACGAAACAGCACATCCACGGAGGGACGATGCCGATTGACCAACTCTCCATCGCTCAAGCGGCATTGATAGCGGGCGCCATTGCGCACCACGAGCAGGTGCCGATCGCCCGGCGCGATATAGGCGTGGCCCGCCAGAATCGGCTGACCGTCATCCGCCACGCACACGCTGAGCGCCGAATTCGCGTTCATGCGGACAGCGAACGGGCCGCAGAAGGCCTGCGGGATGTGCTGGGCAATGACCACTCCTGGAATATCCGCGGGCAGATGTGCGAGCACTTCCTTGATCGCTTCGGTCCCGCCGGTCGATGCGCCGATGGCGATGATCCGATCCGTCGTAGCGAACTGCGTAGGCGCATTGCGCTTCGGCAGCACCGCGCTGGCATCACGGCGGTCCGCAACGACCAGCGCCGGGAGCGCCGACAACGGCCGAACGCGCGCTTGTGCCGCGACCTTCACCTTGAAGATGATCTCCTGATTGGCCTCGCGGATGCCGCGCGCGACGTCCACCACCGGCTTGGCGATGTAATCAACGGCGCCCAAGCTGAGCGCATCGAGCGCCACGGCGGCGCCATTTTGCGTGAGGGAGGAGCACATGACGACCGGCATCGGGTGCAAGCGCATGAGGTTGCGCAGGAACGCGAGGCCATCCATGCGCGGCATTTCGACATCCAGGGTGAGCACGTCCGGGTTGAGCAGTTTTATTTTTTCGCGCGCCACATAAGGATCCGGCGCCGTGCCCACGACTTCGATATCCGGATCGGAGCGCAATATTTCGCTCAGCAGCTGGCGCATGACCGCGGAGTCATCGATCACCAGCACACGGATTTTCTTGTTGTTCATGGGTGGCTCTAGAACAGTTCCACGGACCCGGCCTCGACCTGAGCGCGCGTCGGATCGAATTCTCGTTCGCGTTCGAACACCGCGCGATTGACGGTCGCGGTGAGGCGCTTCACGCGCAACTTGCCGGTCGCCGGGTGGTAGTAAAGTTTGCGCGCGAAACAGTCGCCGAGATCCTCGGCGGTGATGAGGAACCCCTCGGTCTTCAGGTATTCGCGGACGAACTGCGCATTGCGGGCGCCCACGTCGAGCGCCATATCGAGCACCTTGCCGCCGCCGATCACCTTGAACTCGAGATTCGCGCGCTGCCCCCCAAGCCTCATGATGTCGTTGATCAGCCGCTCCATTGCGACGTTGCCATAGCGGGTGGCGGTGCTCATGAGGTTTTCGGCCCAGGCGCTGGTGCCGCCCGATTGGTCGAGCGGCAGCATGAAGTGGTTCATACCGCCAATCTCCAGCTTGCGCTCGCGCACGCAGGCCGACACACACGAACCGAGCACGGTAAAGATGGCCTCGTTGTGGCGCGTAACGTAATAATCGCCCGGCAGCAGTTTGGCGACCGGCATGCCGAGTTCCGCGTCCCAGGTACGGCGGATGTGCTCGAAGTGGGGCAGTGCGGGAGGAATCCGCGGTGGGCCGGCGGTGATCGCGTTCGCGCCCATGTCACTCCACGCGCCGGTACACGGTACGGCCCACGAGCTTGTAGCGGCGGGTCACATTGAGCAGATTCTCCGAGTGGCCGATGAACAGCCAGCCTCCCGGCTCCTGCAGGTCCGCCAGGCGATCGAATAAGCCGCGCTGAGTTGCCTTGTCGAAATAAATCACCACGTTGCGGCAGAAGATCACGTCAAACGGACCCTTCATGGGCCAGGCATCCAAAAGGTTCAGCTGCTTGAATGTGATGAGGCTCTTGAGTTCGGCGGACGCCGCAAAATAACCGGGCTGCCCGGCAACTTGTTGAAACCAATTCCTGAGCCGCTCGGGCGCAACGCCCTTGAATCGATCGGCCGCATACACGCCTTCCGTCGCCGTAGCCAGCACCTTGGAATCGATATCCGTGGCGAGCAGCTTGATGTCCCAGCCGGCGAGGTGTGCCAGCGCCTCGCGCATGACGATGGCCAGCGAGTACGGCTCCTCGCCGGTTGAACAGCCGGCGGACCACAGCCTTATGCGGCGCTTGCCCAAGCGCTTGGATTCGATTTGCGCCAGCACCTCGGCGCCCAGCTGCTTGAAATGATAATCCTCGCGGAAGAACGCGGTGAGATTGGTGGTGATCGCGTTGGTGAGTTCCTGCAACTCCGCCGCTCCGTCGTTTTCCACCAATCGGCAATACTCCGCGAATGAGGTGAGCTTGAGCTTGCGCAGACGCCGCGCGAGCCGTCCGTAGAGCAGCTCGCGCTTCGACTCCGATAGCGCGATTCCGGTGCGCTCATGCACCAGCTCGCGCAGGCGCTTGAACTCCGAGTCGGTGAGCTCGAATTCGTTATCGGCGAGCTGCGGGTTCATGACTCGAACCGGCCATCGTCGCCGCTGAATAGCTCCACGGCCTCCACCCCATTCCTACCGGCAGTACGCCAGGCTTCGTCCTCATGCGCAACCAGGCGCGCAAACAGCGCGCGCTCCTCGGGCATGCTGAAAGTGCGAAACTGCTGCTCGCGCAGCATTCGCCAGGAATCTGCGCAAGCCGCGTGCCGCGCATCGCCGAGCAGCGTCTGCAGTGCGCGCAGGGACTCCGTCACGTGGTTGATGCCCTGCATGACGCGGTCATGGGCCTGAACCGCGATGATCACCGCCGATAATTTCCCATTGGCGGCTGTGTCGTGCGGTGTCTGTGTTGCGGCGCGCGGCGCCGCCATCAAGTCCGCGAGCGTACCGAGCAGTTCGTCCATCGCCAGCTTGTCGTGGGTCACGCAGGAGTCGACCTGGGCGGCGGCCCACTGCAACCATGCGCGGCACTGCGCCACCGCGAGACCGGACGATTCGGCCGGCGCTGAAGCAACCTCACCGGTTGTGCCGCTGCCGCCGGTCTTGGAATCGGGGGGTCGCATCGTGTTACGCGGGCTCGCCGGCTGGGAAATTCAGAAACTCTGCCACGCCGACGAGGGCCGCGGTTTGGCGCAGCGCGCCGGAGGCGCCCAGCCACGTGCAGACAATCCCGCGTTCGCCGCTGGTGCGCCACAGACTGGCGAGTAACTGCAGCACTGCCATGTCGACCTCCTCGACCCGGGTGCCGTCGATGACCACGGGCCCGCCTTCCGCCAGGCGCGCCAGCAAGGTGCGATGCAGGTCGGCGGCTTGTGCGATGCTGAGCCGAACGTCCAGTTCGATGCGCTTCGCCGGCGCCGCACGCTTGGGCCTGGCGCGGGGCAGCTTCTTCTTGCTCACGCCGCCGCCACTCCCGGCGAGAGTTCGTCGCCAATGCTGTTGCCGATGAGCCGATCGATGTCGAGCAGGATGAGCATTTTCTCCTCGATGGTCGCGAGCGCCTTGACGAATATCGTATCGACACCGCCGCAAACATCCGGGGGCGGCTTGGTATCTGCGGCGTCCACGTTGTAGACCTCCGATACCGCGTCGACGACCACGCCGACCGTGCGCTCTGCGGGTCCGCTCATGACGCGCACGACAATGACAACCGTGGTCGGTCCGAATTCAATGGTTTCGAGGCCGAACCTTCGCCTAAGGTCGAGTATCGGCACCACCGCGCCGCGCAGATTGATCACGCCCAGCACATAGTCGGGGGTGTGCGGGATGCGGGTCACCTTGTCCCAGCCCTTGATCTCCTGCACGCGCAGGATGTCAACGCCGTACTCCTCGCCGGCGAGCATGAATGTCAAATACTGCTCGCTGGTTGCGGCGGCGGACTTGTCCGCTCCCGCAGTTGCCTTTGCCGTACTCATCAGTTCAATTCCTCCATTGTCGCCCTCGAATCCGCACCCCACGCCCCAGCCTCCGTTTGATGCCTCATGCGGCGTGCGCCGTGAATGCGCCGCCGCTCCGCTTGACGGCCGCACGGATGAAGTCCGGGACGTCGATGATCAGAGCCACCGTACCGTCGCCCAAGATGGTCGCGCCGGCAATTCCAGACACCGGCTTGAAATTCGACTCGAGGCTCTTGATGACGACCTGCTGCTGCGCGAGAAGATCGTCGACGAGCACGCCCGCCCGCTTGCCATCCGCTTCGACGACGACCAGCAGTCCGTCGGTGGCGCTGCGGCTGTCGGGCTCCACGCCGAATTGATCGCAGAGCTTGACGACGGGCAGATATTCATCGCGCAGCCGGAATACTTCGGTGCGCCCTGCCAGGGTATTGACGCGCTCCCGCGCGACTTGGATGGTCTCGACGATCGCCAGCAGCGAAATGACGTAGATCTCCTTGCCGACGCGCACCAGCTGCCCATCCAGGATCGCGAGCGTGAGCGGCAGGCGGATCCGAATGGTGCTGCCGAGACCCTCTTTGGAGGAGATCTGCACGTGGCCGCCCAGATCGTGGATATTCCGGCGCACGACGTCCATACCGACGCCGCGCCCCGAGACGTCGCTGACCTGCTCCGCGGTGGAAAAGCCCGGCATGAAGATCAGGTTGTCGATCTGTTCATCGCTCAAGTCCTGATCCGGTGCCACCAGCGCGCGCTCGCGCGCCTTTTGTAGAATCTTCGGTTTATTGAGTCCGCCGCCGTCGTCGCGCACTTCAATGATGATATTGCCGCCCTCGTGAAAAGCCGCGAGTTCGAGCGTGCCGGTCTCGTGTTTGCCGGCGGCGCGGCGCCGGTCTGGGGTTTCCAGCCCGTGATCGAGCGCATTGCGGACCAGGTGCACGAGCGGATCGCTGATCTTCTCCAGCACCGTCTTGTCCAATTCGGTGCCTTCGCCCAATAATTTGAGTTCGACCTTCTTGCCGAGCTTGCGCGAAAGATCATGCACGATGCGCGGAAAGCGGTTGAACGCAAAACTGATCGGCAGCATGCGAATCTGCATCACGCTTTCCTGCAACTCGCGCGTATTGCGCGCCAGCTGCGAGAGTCCCTGACGGAGCCGGTCCAGATCATTGGTATCGATGCCGTCGGCAAAGCCGCTCAGCATCGATTGGGTGATGAGCAACTCGCCCACCAGGTTGATGATGTCGTCGACCTTCTCGGTGGCCACGCGGATGGAGCCGGATTCACCGGCCGCTTTTTGCGCTGGAGCGCTGACCAATGCGGAGCCGCGCGGCGCATCGGCGGGCGCGCTCTTGGGTTCGTTGGACGCCGCGGCGATTGCCGGCGCGGCGGGCGCGCCGGGTGCCGTCTCCGCCGCAATCGGAGAACTCCCGGTCGGTGTGATTTCGACCCGGCACCGCGAGTCCACCCAATCGAATACCTCGTCGAGCTTGGCGCGGGAAACCTCGCCGGCAATGTCAATGGTCCACGAGAGATAACACGATTCCGGATCGAGTTCATCGAGCGGCGGCAACCGTGAAACATCCGCGCGCGCGTCGAAGTGGCCCAGACAATTGAGCTCGGCGAACATCCGCGTCGGTTCGTTGCGCACGCGCAGAAGATCGACGACGGGCTCGAAGACGATGCGCCAGCCGCAGAGCTCTTTCGCCGCGCCTGGATCGGCCGCGGCGCTGTACGCGCCGGGCGTTGGCGCTTGATTCGGCTGTTCACCGAGAATGTGGGTGATGTCGGCATTGAGCGCTGCGATGCGCTCTTTGTCGAAC
>Ga0210394_10005747_pt1 | contig 13774 bp, 11 predicted proteins | sample IncBWC12MmetaG_FD_160121 | JGI IMG/M metagenome (GOLD analysis project Ga0210394, IMG submission 160121) | Forest soil microbial communities from Barre Woods Harvard Forest LTER site, Petersham, Massachusetts, United States - Inc-BW-C-12-M | ecosystem: Environmental > Terrestrial > Soil >...
TGAGGTCTTTGTCAGACAACGGGCTTGAGCGAGGGTTGCGGGCCATTCCGTCGCCGTGATATACAGAGGTAGGATCATCCTACCTATAGCGGTGCATGGTGTCACTAACGGCTCCTACACGTCCCCCGACACTTGCGACCCAGGTCGCCAAGCAGCTCGAAGCACTGATTTCCTCGGGAGAATGGCCGATCGGGTGCCGCATTCCGCCGGAAAGCGAGCTCATGGCGCTGCTGGGTGTCAGCCGCAACACCTTGCGCGAAGGATTGCGCTCGCTCGTGCACGTGGGGATGCTCGAATCGCGCGTCGGTGATGGCACCTATGTACGGGCCTTCAGTGAACTCGCGGCTCCTCTCCTGCGGCGCGCGCAGCGCGCCGGTCCGGCCGACGCGGTCGAATTGCGTGCCATTCTCGAGCGTGGCGCAGCACGACTGGCCGCTCTGCGTCGTACGCCAGCCGATATTGCCAGCTTGCGTCAACTGCTACAGCAGCAACGCGAGGCGGGTCTGGCGGGTAACCGCGCCGCTTATGCTGCAGCCGACAGTGCGCTTCATCGCGCTGTGCTCGCGTGCAGCGGCAATGGGCTGCTCGCCGAGGTCTACGACCACCTCGGTGGAGCGCTCAAGCTCGCCGTGAGCCCCGAATTGTGGGATCGAGCGCTCGCATTGCGGGAGATCAATCTGCACGCCGCGCTGGTTGAGGCCATCGCGGCAGCCGACGAGGTGGCCGCCGAGCGCGCCGCAACGCGGTTGATCGAAGTGTTGCGGACGGCAATCCTGGCGAACCTTGAGCGCTCGGACCGCGCGCGCTCGGTGCGCATCTGATCGAGGGTAACCCCATGTCGACCATTGTTCGAGAACTCGACGTGCCGTCAGATTCAGGCTCGCCCTTCACGCGTCTCGCCAACGGCGAGCAACTCGAGGCGATCGTGCGCCCTGCCGAAGGGATTGTTTCGCGGCGGATCTTCGCGGACCCGGAAGTGTTTGCGATGGAGCAGGAGCGCATCTTCGGTCGCGCCTGGTTCTTTCTCGGGCACGAATCCGAAATTGCGAACAAGGGTGATGTCGTCACGCGACAGTGCGGCATGGATCCGGTATTGCTGCTGCGTGACGATGCCGGTGTGGTGCGCGCATTCTTGAATTCCTGCCGCCATCGCGGCATGCGCCTGTGCCGCACCGATCGCGACAACCTGCGTCTGTTTCGCTGCCCCTATCACGGCTGGTCATACAACACCAATGGCGAGCTACTGGCGGCCGCTGGGGAACATCATTACGGCGAGGGGGAGCTTGACAGGGGTGCGCTCGGACTGATTCCCGTAGCGCGCCTCGGGTCGTACCACGGGCTGGTATTCGGAACCTGGGACTCGAATGCCCCGTCGCTTGAGCAGTGGCTCGGCGACATGCGCTGGTACATGGATATTATCTTCGGGCGCACCGGTGAGATCGAGTTCGTTGGTGTGCCGCAAATCTGGGAAGTGGATTGCTCGTGGAAATTCGCCACCGATAACTTCACCGACAACTTCCACGTCTTCTACACGCACCAGAGCCTGGTCGAATTGGGCATGCTGCCGACCGATCCGGACTTTGCCTCCCACGGCCACATGGTTACGCTCGATAACGGCCACATCCTGCATTTCGTCCAAGGCCCTCCGGACGATGCCTATCGTGGACTGGGATTGCCGAAGGAGCTGTGGCCGCTGTTTGACAAGCATCTCAGCCCTGCGCAAGCGAAGATCGCGCAGACTCACGGTTACAGCGCCGGCACGATGTGGCCCAATTTTCACTGGCTGCAGCTGATCACGGCCGGCGATACGCAGGCTCCGCCCATCGGCATCCTGAATCTGCGGCTCGAGATCCCGATCACCCCGACGCGCACGCGTATGTATTCGTGGTTCGCGATCGACAAGGATGCCTCGCACGACTACCGCAAGCTCTCCTACGAGACCTATGTGCGCACGTTCGGTCCGGCGGGAATCTTCGATCAGGACGATATGGAGAATTGGGAGGAATGCACGGCGGTCGCGCGCGGCCCCGCGGCCAAACGCTATAGCCTGCATCACAAGATGGGTCTGAATCGTGCCCCGGACCCGAAGTGGCCGGGGCCTGGAATCGGCTATCAGGACAGCTACGGTGAGATGACCCATCGGGCATGGTATGCGGAATGGCTACGCCAAATGAGCCGTCCATCCGCTTTGGCTGCCGGCAGGGCCGCCCGATGAGCGCGGCTGCCGTCTCTGCGCCGGAGAGCGATTGCAGTCCGGGCACGCCACTGTACGGGGAAATCCTCGAGTTTCTCTATCGTGAGGCGGACCTGCTCGACTGCAATCGCTTCAGTGACTGGCTCGCACTGTTCACCGAGGACATTCGCTACCACATGCCAGTGCGCACGACGCAGGTTCTCTCGAGCGGCGCGGGTTTCCAGCAAATGGCGTTCTTCGATGACAACATTCACTCGCTGCGCACGCGGGTGCGTCGCCTCGAGACCGATACCGCGTGGGCCGAGACGCCGCCCTCGCGCACGCGCCACTTCGTCAGCAACGTTCTGGCAGCTGCGGCCGCGGGCGCGGGCGAATACGCGGTTACTGTCAATTTCATGCTCACCCGCAGTCGTGGCGATCAGGGTTATCAGCTCTTCACCGGGCGCCGCGAGGATACGCTGCGGCGTGACTCCGCCGGGCAACTGCGCATTGCGCGGCGAAGGATTCTCATCGATCAGACCGTCATCACGGCCACCAACCTGAGCGTACTGTTTTAGTATCAAAGGAGCACTGATCCATGGGATGGCTAGACGGCCAAGTAGCATTGATCACAGGCGGCGGCTCTGGCATCGGTCGGGCGGTCGTGGATCGCTATATCGAAGAGGGCGCGCGTCTTGGCGTGGTGGACATCGCGGAGGAGCGCCTGCAGGAGTTGCAGGCGGCATACGGCGAGCGCGTGTGCTGCATCGATGCCGACGTCACGACGCTCGAGGGCAATGAGCGCGCAGTTCGGGACACGGTCGCCGCCTTCGGCAAACTCGACGTGTTCCTCGCCAACGCAGGATTGGGCGATGCTTTCCGCGAACTGGTCGACATTCCGCCGCAGGATGTGGCGAAGGTCTACAAGGAGATCTTCGATCTGAACGTCATGGCGGTCATCATCGGCGCGCGGGTCGCCGTCGCTGAGCTTCTGAAAACCGATGGCTCAATCATCGTCACGCTGTCCAACTCTTCGTTCTATCCGGACGGCGGCGGCGTGATGTACATAGCCAGTAAGCACGCAGCGCTCGGCATCGTGCGGCAGCTCGCGCACGAGTTTGCGCCCTACGTGCGCGTCAACGGTGTCTCGCCCGGTGCCACCAAGACTGACATCCGCATGCCGGCCTCGTTCGGTCTGGACGAGAAGGGTCAACGGATCCGCACCCATACCCATCCGTCAAACAAGGACGCCGCAGTCGAGGCCGTGACCCCGCTACGCATTCATGCCGAGCCACGCGATCATGCCGGCGCCTTCGTGCTGCTCGCGGCGCGGCGCGATTCCAAGGCGATGACCGGCACGGTAATCGAATCCGAAGCCGGTCTGGGCGTCCGCGGGCTCAGGCGCGTACGCGGCGGCGATCAGCTCAAGGAGCGGGTTTTAGGCAAGCAGTCGTGATCGTACTCGTGACCGGTCATCGCGGTCGGCTCGGGGCCGCGATCGCGAGGAATCTGGAGGCTGGCGGATACCAGGTGCGCGGTTTCGATCTTGCCGACGGCAGCGACGTGCGCGACAGCGAGGCGCTGGAGCGCGCGGTCCGTGGCGTTTCGGCCGTAGTGCACGTTGCCGGAATCGCCGGTGACCGTACGGGCGAACCGGCCGAGATCATGGCCGTGAACCTGCTCGGTACCTGGAACGTGCTGCTGGCCGCCGAGGCACAGGGGATCAGCCGCGTCGTCTACTTGTCCTCGGGCAAGGCGCTCGGCATGTTGGAGCGCGACCCGGACTATCTGCCGGTGGACGACGCGCATCGCGGTCTGCCATCGCTTCCGTACGCGCTCTCGAAGTGGCTGGCCGAAGAGATGTGCGCGGCATTCACTGCGCGCAGCGGCATCGATACGCTGTGTCTTCGGCCGGTGCAGGTATTCGATGAGACGACGTATGCCGCAGCGGTCGCGGCACCTGCGTGGCGGCCCGGCTCGAAGGGCTGCTGGAACATGGGAGTCCATATCGATGTCCGCGATGTCGCCAGCGCGGCCCGTGCAGCACTCGAATGCAGCGCCCGAGGCCACCATCGCCTGCTGCTGTGCGCGGTGGACATTGCAGCGCATCGACCGACGCTGGAGCTGGTGGCAGAGGTGCTGCCCGAGGTTCCCTGGCGGGGTGGTGCGGCCTACGCGAGCGAACCGTATCGCTCTCTCGTCGACACCAGCGCTGCGCAGCGGGTTCTCGGCTGGAGCCCGCGCCACACATGGCCAGGCCGCCGCAGCTCAGACGTAGCGCACCAGATCGACATAGTTGAGAAAGACGGCCGCGGCCAGGAGGAGTACCACCGCCATCGATAAGCGTGGTGTCGAACTTTGCGTCGGCGGATTCGGCAGTGTGGCACTCCGTTAGATTATAAATTGAAGCAACGGAGTTTCGTGCACGCTGTTGATGAGCAAAACCGTCTTGCGCGCGATGCGGAAACCCTCGCCGGCCGAGCGCAGGCGGTGCAGCGTACGACCGATCCACAACTGCTGCTCGGCCGTACGAGCGACACCGAGGATGAAGTTTGAACCTATCTCGACTTCGCCATCGGGGGTCTCGTCGAGGACTTCGATGTTCGACACGACTCGTCGCATCGCGCCCCTCTGTCCCGCCATGGCTAGAACCGAGCCGCTTTTCAGGCGATCGACGCGCTGCTCGAGACGCAAATAGTCGTCATTGATGATCGAGACCTGCCGACGCTGTACGCTCGCCGCATCGGCGCCAATCGGGACATGATAGACGCCATCTCGATCCCAAAGGGCGAACCAGGCCGCGTAATCCATCTCGTCGATCAAGCGCGCCTCGTGGTAGACAAACGCCTCAACGGCGCGACGATCGATCACCGATCTCCCCTCATCAGGGAAACATAGTGACGCCAAAAGCCACGTAGGTGCGTCTCGTCCCTTGTCATCCCGCCTCGTCCACCATCCGGCATATTATGTTCGCGATGCAGCCCGCGGCCTATGAAGAGCCAGTCTTGGCCGCGCGCCTGCATTCCTATCTGATTGCGCTCCATGATCTCCAGATCGTCGGGGGAGACAAAACCGGCCGCACCAAACATGAACTCGTGATCCGCCAGGCGCGCGGCATTGATCTCGTCGGGAACGCCTTTGAGCATGACGGGATAGTAGTAGCTATGGGTCAGATCTACCCTGACCGGCTGTACGACGCGGATATGCGTGATCACGTATAGCAGATTCGGGAAGACGTAGAGCAACGGCGCCAACGTGGTCAGCATACGCCGGGTCTTGTCTGCTCCGTGCCGCAACGTCATCTTCTCAATATACTCAAGCCGAGCCGGACTCGGTTTGCGGCTGGGGGGATCAAACGGGGCGCCGCGGTAGTCCTCCACCATATGTCCACCGGGCAGCGAACGAATGACGTCGGGAACCTCGTCCGTGGCCAGGCTGGACACATCGAAACCGGTGCGACGGGCATAAAGATCGAATGCGACTCGGTGGATGAAGGGGCCGTGATAGTCGCCTTCCATCGAATTTTCCGGCATGTACTTCCAATTGCCCCGATAGGCCACTTTCTGCGCACCGGCATCGAGCGCAATCTCTCCTTGCGGGGAGAGATCGATGAACAGGTCGAGGAACTCGGTCACGGCGCCCAGATGCTGCGGCAGGGTTTGCCCGTGTTCGGCAACACTTGCGAACACCAGGCCGCGATAGCTGTCTTGACGCGCAAGAGGAGTCAGAGCGAACTGCTCCGGCTTCAGATGATGGTCATAGCCCTCTTCGAACGTGGGCTCGATCAACTCACCGCTGTTGGCGTAGGACCAGCCGTGATAGGGGCAGACGAACTTCGCGGTATGACCTTTATCCGGCAGACACAGGAGGTTGCCTCGGTGGCGGCACCGGTTGTAGAGAACACGCACCTTGCCATCCTGCCCGCGAACCATGATGACCGGTTGCAATCCAATCTGGCGACGCACGAAGTCCCCCGGCTCGGGCACTTCGCTCTCATGGCCGACATAGACCCAGACCTTGTACCAAATCTGCTCGAGTTCGCGCTGAAAAAGCTCGGCGTCACGATAAACTCTGCCGCTGACTCGCGCCTCCGCCGTAAACAGATCGCTCCCGCCTGCAGTCTCAACCGTTGAACCCGACATTGAGGCTCCTGATTACCGTGTATTCGCCCGCCGGCGCTTGACATTGTCGGACATTGTCACGCGCTCCGCTACCCCGAATTGGCGGGATTTTTATTGTCGGGCACTGAACAGCATGTCATGCTGCCGCACTGCATGCTCGAATCAAAGTCATTACAGTGGCATGAGTGCTCGGCGCGCGATGTGGGAGAAGCCGTCGTCGCCGCGATGGCTGCCGGTGGTATCGATCATCTTTTCTTTACCTCAGGCTCCGACATCGTCTTCTATCAAGAGGCGATCGCCAAGCTGCAGCTAAAGCCGGGGCCGTCAGTGCGCCTCGTTACGGTGCCGCATGAGCACGTCAGTCTCAACGCGGCGCTGGGCTATGCCGCAGTGACCGGAAAGCCCACCGCCACGGCGGTGCACGTGGATGTTGGCACACAACACTACGGTGCGGCCGTGCACACGGCATTCCGCTCCGGCCTTCCGGTCCTTGTCACGGCCGGTGCTCCGCCAACGGCACCCACAGGCACGATGCGCGGTGGGCGCGACGAGGGTGGCCACTTGTGGTTGCAGCAAACCTTCGATCAGAATTCAATCGTCCGACAATACATGAAGTGGGACCACCGCCTGGAATTTCAGGACAATCCCGGTATGACAGTTAGCCGGGCACTGCAGGTGGCTCTAACGGAACCGCGCGGCCCTGTGTACCTGAGTATCCCGCGAGAGGTAGCCTTTCGATCGATCGAACGGACCACATTTCCAAGTGCGGCGCAACTTGGAATTCCGCGGCCGCCGGCGGCGGATCCGGAGGGTATTCGCGAATTAGCGAAGCGATTAGTAGAGGCGCGTAATCCTTACGTTGTCGTCTCTCACTCGGGGCGAGATCCGGCCGCAGTGCCGGCATTGGTCTCGTTGTGCGAACTGTTGGGACTGGCCGTCGTCGATGGCGCGAGCCGCGCATACCTGAGCTTTCCGATGGATCATCCTCTCTATCTCGGAGACGCGTCGCTCGCCGAGGCAGACGTGGTAGTCGCGCTGGATGCCATAGTTCCGTGGATTCCCGGCACTAAGCAACCCAGCCTCGAGACGTATGTCTGCGTGATCGGAATTGATCCGATCGCGCTCAACATTCCTACTTACGAATTCACCGCCCATATGAGGCTCGCTGCGACTCCGCGGCTCGCGATTGAAGCTTTGCGTAACGCGGCCGGATCGATGCTGTCGGATGCCGATCGCCGCCGAATTGCCGAGCGAACCTCACGCTTGGCGGTGGCCTCGAGCGATCTGCGGCAATCGGCAGAACGCGATGCGAGGGCCGCGGCGACGACGGCGCCGATCGATCCGCGCTGGCTCAGCTACGAGATTTCCCGCAACCTGGATGACAACTGTATCCTCTTCGATGAAACAACGCCGGGAGCTGCTCTTAAACCGCTGTTGCGTTGCTCTCGGCCCGGTTCCTATTTTGCAAATCCCGGCAGTTCGGGCGGCTGGTCTCCGGGCGCGGCCTTCGGTGCCAAGCTCGCGGCCCCAGATCGGGACGTGATCGCGGCGACCGGAGATGGCTTTTACATGTTTGGAGCAGCCGGCATCGCCCTCTGGGCCGCAGCCCGACACAGCGCGCCGATCATGGTTGTCGTCTACCAGAACCGTAGCTATAGCACCGGTACAGTGCGGTTGGCGCAGACTTATCCCGATGGTTATGCGTTACGCGGCCAATGCGAAGGTGGATATTTCGATCCTCCCATCGACTTCGCGAAGGAGGCTGAGGCAGCAGGCGCCTATGGCGAGAATGTGCGCGACCCGATGGAAATTGGTGCGGCGCTGGCGCGTGGTCGCGATCAACTGCGACGCGGACGGCCTGCGGTGATAGCAGTATGGCTGCCGCGCCTCTTGTGTTCCGATTAATGGCCCGTCAGTCAACTGGATCTAGAAAAAGCAACCGCACCGAGCCGGGCTTCATCACATATTGCGTCCACTGATTTGGAGCGTTTGGATCCATTCTTTCAAGGTCGGCTGCGGCAATATAGATCCGACCGGTATCTTGGTTGAGCGCCATCGTGCGACCGAATTTCGCCGTCGGCACGTCGGTCAGGAATCGGTAGCGGCCCTGCGAGTCTTCGCTGATGACCGAGAGCGTGCCATCCCACCCATTTGAGCTGAACACGCGCCTTCTTTTCTCATCGAACGCGCATCCATCTGTGCCCTTGCCGATGGGTATGCTTGACAAGACGCGGCCGGTGCTGGAGCTGACGACCAGGAGCAAACTGTTCTCACAGCTGACGAACAGCCGTTTCGACTTGTAGTCCATTGATATCCCATGGGGACTATTGCAGCTGGGGATCTTCCACCGGGCGCCAATTTTGGCGGTTCTCATATCGAGGCGGACGATCTCTCGTTGATCGGCTAGATTAATGAAGACTCGCCCCTGACCATCCGCAATCGCCTGCTCTGCGACTCCGCCCAGCTGCACAGTGTTCACGGCGGAATCAGTTCCGAGGTCGACAATGGTGGCTATCGACGCTTCACCATCCGTCACCAGGATGCGCTTGGTGATCGAATCGAACGCCATCGAATCGGCATGGCTGCTCACGGGAATCGACTTAACAATCTGTAGCGATTTGAGGTCGAACGAATTGACGGTGTGCGCTCCGCGACTCACCGCGTAGCCCCGACCGAGTTCTGGAATCGCCACCAGTCCGTGCACTCCGGAGAAGCCAGGGACACGTCCCAAGAGCGCGCCAGAATCGCCGTCGACAACCGTAATCTCGGTCCCATGAGCGACAAATACCCGTTTCGCGGCCGCATCGACGTAGATGTAGTCCCATTCCTCCGGGCTACCGAGAAATACGGTGTTCACCGTGCGGTACGTGACCTGCCCAGCCGGGGGGTCTTGCGCGTCCGCGTACCGGCTTGGCGCGAGAGCAACAATGAGCGCGAGAAACAAACCACACTGTCGCATGCTTATCGACTCCGCGAGCAACTTCACCTGTCCGCAACGGTAGTGGCGCGCATGTTGATGATCTTAGTCTGGGTAAATTCCTTCAGACCTTCTTCACCCATCTCCGCGCCGAAGCCGGATTGTTTCGCTCCCCGAACGGCGATGTCGGGCGGCAGGTCCAAGTGTTTGTTGATCCATACCGTTCCGACTTGAAGTCTCAGTGCAACATCGTAGGCTCGCCCCTCATCGGAGGACCAGACCGTACTGCTTAGGCCGTAGTCGCTGTCATTCGCACGATCGATCGCCTCGTTGACATCCTCGAAACTAAGCACTGGTAGGATAGGGCCAAATTGCTCCTCGCGGACGAGCCCGGCATCATCCCGGATGTCACGGACTATCGTCGGCCGCATGAAATAGCCGGGTCTGTCGAGTATGGCGCCGCCGGCGATGATAGTCCCCTGCGATCGCGCTTCCTTCAATAGGCGTTTCATCTTCTCGAATTGCGTTTTGTTCTGCAGCGGTCCGATGGCTGTTCCCTCTTTAAGGCCATCATCGACGACGGCGGCGTCCGCGAGGATCGCGAGTTGATCGCACAACGAGCCGTAGATGCTGGAGTGAGCATAGACTCGTTTGATCGCGAAACAGACCTGGCCGCAATTTGCCATGGCACCCTTGAAGATCATGGGTGCGATTGCCTGAGGATCGACATCGTCCAGTACGATCGCGGCATCGTTGCCTCCCAGCTCCACTGTCAGGCGCTTCAACGACTTGGCGGCCGATGCCATCACTTTGCGCCCGGTCACGGTGGAACCTGTGAAAGCGACCTTTGCGACGTCGGGATGTCCTGTTAAGAAATCTCCCAGTTCGTTCAAATCGGTGATGATGTTGACGACACCGGGCGGCAGGATCGTCGCGCACATCTCCCCGAACCGCAGCGTAGTAAGCGGCGTCGTCGGAGCGGGTTTGATGACCATGGTATTGCCTGCCAGGAGCGCCGGAGCGGCTTTGACCATCAGCAATAGAATTGGCGAGTTCCAGGGCGTGATCGCCGCCACCACTCCGAGTGGGACGTACTGCCGAAGGATGCGTCCAGCTGCATTTTCGCGAATGACTTCCACCGGCAAATCCATTGCAGCCAATGCGCGGATGGTTCCCACAGCGAAGGCCATTTCGCGTTTCGCCTCTGGGAGCGGCTTACCTTGCTCCAATGTGAGTAGTCGCGCCATCGCATCGGCTCGCGAGTCCATTAGATCGGCCAATTGCCACAAGAGTTTTCGTCGGTCGGCGATGGGGCGAGACGCCCAGCCGCCGAAGGCCGCCTTAGCGGCCGCTACAGCCTGATTCAGCTGCGCATTATCGGCGCGCGGACACACTGCCAGGACGAGCCCTGTGGCCGGATTGATGACTTCAAGCCGAGACGCGCCGTCTATCAGTTGACCACCGATCAGCAGGTGGAAAGACTCCATCTCAGACCTCGTGATGAAGGTGTCCGAGGTTATCGGGCGACGAGGCAAGGTCGACAGTGAAATATCACTTGTACTATAACGCACTTCGAACGCCCTCGCTTGCCCCGGCGCCTGCATTGTCTGACACGCACCCGCGTGCCATCATGGTTGGGGCGCTCCCGACAGGAGATACCGATGGAGGTCGAGCCAGGGTCCAGCGCGACGACCAAAGTCATGGGTCGATTGGTACCTTTCTGCATGCTTTTGTTCTTTGTCCAAGTGATGGACAAGACCAATGTAGGATTCGCGGCGCTGCAAATGAACCGTGACCTTGGATTCACGCCACAGGTATATGGTTTCGGAGCGGGCGTGTTTTTTCTCGGGGCTTTCTTTTTCGAAATCCCAAGCAATCTGGCTTTGGTGCGCGTAGGCGCCCGTCGTTGGCTTGCACGAATTATGATCACCTGGGGATTGATTGTGATCGCGTTGGCCGCCACTCGCGGTGCGACTTTCTTCTATGCCATGCGCTTTCTACTCGGGGTTGCGGAAGCCGGACTGCTACCCGGTGTAATCTACTACTTGGGCATCTGGGTTCCGAAACCCGCGCGCGCGACGGCATTGTCAGCACTGATGTCCACTGCAGCGATCGGGGCGATTGCCGCCGGTCCGATCGCCACCGGGCTCATGCAACTGCAAGGAGATCGAGGTCTCGCAGGCTGGCAGTGGATTTTCATCATCGAAGGCATCGCGACTGTGATCATTGGCTTTATCACGATGTCGTTCCTGCCGGACCGAGTCGAACAGGCTCGCTGGCTCTCGGACGCCGAGCAGCGCTGGCTGATTGAGACACAGCGGAAGGAACTCCAAGCGAAAGAGGTGATGGGCGTAACCGCGTTCCTAAGTGGCTTTTTTGACAATCGTGTGCTGCTTGCACTCATCGTCAGCCTGTTGCTGGTCCTTTGCAATTTCGGGGCCGTCTTCTGGTTACCGCAGGTCATCAAGTCGTTCGGTGCCCTGAGCAACATAGAAGTTGGATGGCTCTCGGCAGTGCCCTATGCCTGCGGAGGCATCGGCATGGTGCTATGGGGGCGGCATTCCGATCGAACGGCGGATCGGCGCTGGCATGTGTTTATCGGCGCGGCCGCGGCCGCTGCGGGCTACGTTTGGGCTGCGACGGCGCCGAATGCCACGTTGTCGTTTATCGGTCTTTGCCTGGGGACGGCGGGCATCATGAGCACGTTTGGGATCTTCTGGGCGCATGCCGGGGATCTGCTCGGTGGCGCGGCGGCTGCGGGCGGCATCGCATTTCTCAATACCGCGGGGCAGCTTGGCGGATTTTTGGGGCCATTCGTCATTGGCTTCATCCGACAGCGAGCACACAATTTCAACGGTGGATTGCTGTTTCTGGGCGCGTGCGCGCTGCTGACCGCGTTCGTCGCCCTTAAGCTGAAGAGCCGCGTACGCCCGCAGGGGGCTCTGGCGACTGGCGCGCAGACCTGACGGCCGCCTTCAACGGTAACGCAGGATTGTCAGACAGATCAAAGTGTGCTCTACTTCCTTGGAATCGGAGCGCTGCAAAATTCCAAGAACTCTTATGCGTGTGAAGCGACCCGTCTCGTTTCTCTCCTTTCTTTACTGTGCTTGCGCACTCGCGGGGATTCTCTCTCTGACCGCGCACGCGGCGGCACAGCCTGCAGATCAGGCGGTTTCGGGCATCGGCGAGTTGCAGGAAGTTGTCGTGACGGCGACGCGCCGGGCGACCGGCATCCAGGAGACGCCGCTTTCGATCGATGCACTTTCCTCGCAAACTCTCGAGCAGACTGACGTCGAGAGCTTCAACGACATTGTCTTGCAGATTCCTGCGCTGTCGGCGGAAGACCTGGGTCCCGGGAACAAGCGCTACGCTATTCGCAATCTACAGGCGGCGGGCGAGCCCGAGGTCGGTCTCTACTACGATGAGATTCCTATCGCGGGCCTCTCGGGCGAGAACAACGATACCGGGAACCAGCAACCCGATCTCAATCTCTTCGACGTGGAGCGAATCGAAGTCCTAAAGGGCCCGCAAGGTACCCTGTACGGTGAGGGATCGATGGGCGGGACCATTCGCGTGATCTCGAAGCGGCCCGACCTGCATGATGTGTCGGCGGAGGTGCAAGCAAACTTCGCCGACATCGCTCACGGCGGCATCGATAAAGAGGGCGACGCGGTGCTAAATGTGCCTATCATCGATTCCAGGCTAGCGGCCCGGCTGGTGGGATTTTATCATGATGACGGCGGCTATATAAACGAGCTGCGCCTTGGACTCGATCATGCCAATGGCACTGAATCCTACGGCGGGCGTTTCAGCCTACGCGGAGTCCCGACCGACAACTGGACCATCGATCTGATTGCATATCTCAATGAGACCCACGTAGCGAATACCTTTCAGCAAACACCGTACTTTGGAAAATGGAACGCGAGTGACTTCACCAAGACGCCACGGAAAGATGAGTTTCAGGGCTACAACCTAATTTCGACCACTGACTTCGCATTTGCATCGCTGACGGTCATTGGGTCCTATCAGCAGCGCAGAGTTACTCAAGAAATAGACCTGACCCCGAGCACCATTGCCATCGTGGGCGGCAATGGTCCGAACGGCGCACCCGCCTGTAATGTCCTCAACTACATAGCATGTTTGACGGCCAATGCGCCGTTCGCACTCGGGCTGCTGCCGGTCGGTGACATCAATCAGATCTATGATAGCGCTTGGTCGGAGGAAGTCCGACTTCAATCGCTAGCCTCCTCAAAGGTGAAATGGACCGTCGGCGTCTTTGCGCAAAATCGTTACGACTTCAATCGCACTCTCGTCGCTGGCCCAACCAACCCGGACGGCGGCGTCTCAATTGATCCAAGCACAGGGCTCACCGTTAATTCGGTCTTCGCCCGACAGAACTGGGATCCGCTTCGGCAGGATGCAGTATTCGGCGAGCTCAGCTACCCACTACTGACGACGCTCGATGCGACGGCAGGCGCCCGTTGGACCAGTGGCCATCGCAGCGACCACTACGATCAAATTCAGAATTTCGGCGACCCGGCCCCTTATCTGCCGGGCACTGGT